>Ga0073928_10000034_pt1 | contig 314322 bp, 281 predicted proteins | sample PaiPotPPA55metaG_FD_76969 | JGI IMG/M metagenome (GOLD analysis project Ga0073928, IMG submission 76969) | Iron sulfur acid spring bacterial and archeal communities from Banff, Canada, to study Microbial Dark Matter (Phase II) - Paint Pots PPA... ...
ACCGTTGAGGGAGACCTGGATTTGCAGGGGACACTCGGCATGTCGAAAACGGTGCCGGTCGGATTCGAGAGTATAAGGGTCAATTTCGATATCCGCGCGCCGCAGGCAACGCAGGAGCAGTTAGCAGCTCTTCAACAAAAAACCGAGCAGTATTGTGTTGTGATGCAGACATTGCTGCATCCTCCCGAAATCAAGAACGTATGGGCAGATGCGCATTCGACCAATGACTAATGCGGTTGCTTGTTCGGTGCGTCAATCTAGGTACAAGAACTGGCTGCCATTCCGTTATCATTTCGGAGGCTACTCGGAAGTAGTTCTACTAAATCGCCGAAGAGCAGGCGGTTTGCTCAGGACACCTTAAGCGAAAGCGCGACACCTTCCTCCCATTGCTGGAGCATGCGATGACCTATCTCCATGAATTCCGCGTGCGCTTTAATGTAGGCTTGCAGATCCTTTGAGGTGTCCGCAATTCCGGCTTCTATGCGTTCCAGTATCTGCCGGATGCGTGAAGGAGTCGCTCCCATCCGCGTCTCGCCGAGTCGCTGCAATTCCTTCGCGCTCGCCCATTTCGTTGTGCCATTCAGGGTCAGCGCCATGCTGTCCTTCGGCAGATAGACGGAGGTCGTCACAAGATCATAGACGGGTGCGAGTCTCGCTTCTCCCTGAACATCGTCGTAAACAATCCCAAAGTTCTTGAGGTGCGCGTCGCCGTTGCGAAGCGCGCAATTCATGGCAATCAGGACGAACAGCTTTTCCATGTCCTCGCCCACATGCGTCGAGTTTGCAAACTGCCCGAATCGCTTCATGACCGAGGTTTCGTAACTGCCGCGATATTTCTCGTCGGTCCTGCGGCCGTTCAGCACACAGAAGTCCTCAAATCCGCGATGGGTCCCGTCCATGCGCAGATCGAAACGGTCAATGACCAGCACTGTGCCGTCCTCGGCCAGGCGGTAAGGGGGCACGTCGAGTCCGTATTTGCGCGCCACGGTGAGGCAAAAATACTCGTTGGCGGCCAGTTGCGGATATTCGTTGGCCTCCCACATCTTCACGATGTAGAGGCCGAAGTGGGCCGGAGGCAGGATGAGATAAGTACATTTATTCTCTATATATATCTTCCCGGCTGGTGTCATACCGGAGGCTCCAGAGTTGCCATTTCAGAGTCACCGAAATTTGTGTAGTTATGGATCGCCAGTCTTCCCAAGGACTTAAGCTTTAAACATCCGCTGCGTCTGCCAGTTCCGCCATCCCGGCTTGGGGTTAGTTTAGCGTATGGAGGGATTCGAATCTACCCTGGGGGATCATTCGGGTTTCGTAGTTCATTTCTTTTTAAGGTCGGCATAGCGGAAGCAGGTTACGACGTGGTCGTTTACCATGCCGACCGCTTGCATGAACGCGTAGCAGATGGTGGATCCCACGAAATTGAAGCCGCGTTTCTTCAGGGCTTTACTCATGGCGTCGGAATGCGCGGTGAGTGCGGGAAGGCGATCCATGGTTTTCCAGGAATTTATTTTGGGGCGTCCGTCTACGAATTGCCATATGTAGCGATCGAAGGTGCCGTATTCTTTTTGCACCTGCAACAACGCTTTGGCATTCTGCACGGCGGAGGCGATTTTCAGGCGATTGCGGACGATGCCAGGGTTCTTGAGGAGTTGCGCGAGTTTGCGCTTGTCGTATCCGGCCACGCGATTGGCATTGAAATTGTCAAAGGCGGCGCGGTAGTTTTCGCGTTTGTTGAGTATTGTCTCCCAGCTGAGTCCGGCTTGCGCACCTTCGAGAATCAAGAATTCAAACAGGGTGCGATCATCGTGGACCGGAACGCCCCATTCTTCGTCGTGATAGCGGATGGATAATTCGGTGCGCGGCCAGGCGCACCGGCTGGGAGATTGAACGGCTTTGCGGATAAGCGTCATGGCAAAAATTGGGTCCGCAGGGGCCGCGGTTAAGCCACGGCCTTAATACGAATCAATGATCGACCACAGCAGCCCATGCATCGGCAGCCGGGTCGCTATTTACTGCAGCGATCTTGCTTCCGATTTGTTCTTTGGTGATTTCGACTGCAGCAGCGAAACCAACTGGTGGGCGCAGGCTGGGACGCCTACTTTGTGTTCGACAATGATCTCTTTGGCGGTTAGTTTTCTCCCGTAAAGCTTTTCATTCGCGCTGCCATCGGATCGAAGAGTGGAGCCTTCCAGAGAAACGCCGGCAAACAGTCCTTTGTTACGTGAATAGGAAAGAATCTCGGCGTTCATGACGACATCGGTGGCGCCTTCCGCGGTGCGGCCTTTGGGACCAGCGGCAGCGGAAGCGTCCGCGCCCAGCTTCACTTTGCTCGTCAGCAGCGAGCGCGCACCCTTGGTATTCACGACGAGCAGAACAAAATCGGTGGCCTGGCCCCCCAATTGAAATCCGATGCTCACACCTTCCAGCGCGTACAGGGCTGGAGCGCCCCAGGGACCTGTGTAGTGCTCACCGCTACGGCAGATCATCACGCCTCGTCCGTAGCTGCCACCCACTCCGAACGCGCCTTTCTTTACCGAGGGCAGAACGACAATGCACTCCGCCTTGTCAAGCAAGTCCTGTGGGATATCGTCTGGAATATTCAGGATTTCTTTCATAACCTCGCCGGCTTCCTTCACCCGCTCTACTTCTTTTGCGTCGTTAGCGGCGAAGGCTGGAGATGCGGTAAGGCCCAGGGTGAGTAAGCAAACGGCAAGTTTTTTTAAGTTCATCGACGGTGATTTCCTCAGTTCGTGGTCCATGCAAGAGTACGACGTGGCGCCCCACCATATTAACTCTTTCTACAGAATCGCAATGTAAGCGTGTGGTCATGTCCTTGCGGCATGCCGCTGGCGAGATAAGGTTTTACTGCTCCCCGGTCATGGAGACGTATTGCGGCGTGCCGGACGCATCGGTCACCACCAAAATTCCGGTGATCGGCGTAGATGAACACCAGTTCACAGTCACCGTGCAACTCGCTCCCGAGGCCAGCGTTCCGCAGTTATTGGTCTCAGTGAATGGCCTTGTGACTTTCACCGACTTGATGGATGTGCTCGCGCTCAGCGGATTCGTCACAGTCACGGTCCCGGAAGCGCAAGCAAACATAATGAGCGAATTAGTCGAAAGCGTAACCAGCGCCCCGCTTCCGCTCAGCGATGTCGCCTTGCTCAAAGCCCCCTTGAGCGTGAACTTCGCCGATCCTTTGCGCAACCCGCCAATGGTTGGCTTGAATGTGACGCTTGCAAAGCAGCTCTCGCCCGCAATAAGCGTGGACGGGCAGTTATTGGTGATGGGGAAATCCGCCAGCGTCGACGTAACCGACGTGATCGTCAACGGAGCTGAGCCAATATTGCTCAGCATCGTGCTCTCCGTGGGGCTGGAAACGCCCACCAGTTCGGTCGGAAACGTCAGGCTTGACGGCGTAACCGCGGATACGGCCACGCTCCTGGTTTCTTGTTGCGTTACCGCCGCGTGCGGCATGCTCAGATTTCCGATGCCAGCCCCCGGCGTTCCAAGAACGATCTGGTCGTTATAGCTCATGCCGAAGAGCTGATCGATGCGATTGTTTCTCGTGTCCGCAATGTAGATGAGACCGCTCGGATCCACGAAAATCCCCGAAGGCCCTTCCACCCCATTGATGTAGAGCAGATAGTTCACGTTGAGCGAAACTTCATTCGTCCCTGAAATGTTGTCCGCACGAATGACCTGGTTCTGCAGCGAGTCGGTCGTATAAATCTTTCCTGCCGCGTCCACGGCCACGCCATCGGGAGTGAGATAGTTCAGCGGAAACTGCCACACCGCCCAGTTCGTCCCCAGCATGTCGGAAAATTCAACCACGCGCGCATTGGCGTTGTCGGCCACGTAAATGTTTCCCGCGGAATCCGTTGTCACCGCCGCGGGACTGCTGAACTGGCTTGCCCCATTCCCGAGAATGCCGAGCGAAGTGAAATTCGTTCCTATCATGTCGTCCATGCGGACAATGCGGTTGTTTCCCGCGTCGGCGACATAAATCTTCTTGCTGGAATCCACCCATAGCCCTTCTGGATTCGAGAACTGGCCCGGGCCCGCGCCGCAGGTTCCATACGAAATCCAATTCGTCCCGGCCATGTTGTCCATGCGGACGATGCGGCAATTGCCGCTGTCCGAAACATAAATCTTTCCCGCCGCGTCGAGCGCCACGCCGTAAGGCGCCGTAAATTGCCTGATTCCAGTTCCCAGTTTGCCAAGGCTCGTCCAATTCGAGCCGAGAATGTCCGCTGTCTGCACAATGCGGTTGTTGCCCGTATCGGCAATGTAGACCGGCTCAAACTGCTGGCTGGCATCGATCAATCCACTCTGGATCGTTCCGCTCACCGAGGTCAACGGGGAGGTCAGGGTCGCCACAGTTTCCATCACCGCGCCCGCCACCGCGACTGACTTGCCGTTAATCGTTTGCGACGCGGAAATGTTTGCATAGAGCGCGTAGTTGTAATAATAAGTACGGTTCACTTCGCTCACTACCTCGGTGAACAGTCCGCTGGCAAAAACGCCGTTGATCGCAGTCGTGCCATCCGCCGACTGAAACGAGAAGCTGCCGCCGGAGCACGTCCACTCCGATGAGAAACCGAAGCTCGGGATAATTTCCGTCAGGTTGCACGACATTGAAACCGTGCCCGCCGGACTGCTCACGGTAGAACCACTGATGGTAACCGTGGTCGCGGTCTGGCTAACGCTCCCGCCGCCGTTGCTGTGGGAAGATTGTGTCGCCGACAAGCTGGCCGCTGTAATGAATACGAGTGCGCAAGCCCACATCACTTTCATGTTGGTTGCTCCGTGCTTCTAGATGCCGGCGCCAAAACCCGTGGCGGAATTATAGCGTGCGCTTAATGAACGCAATATTAAACTTCGGGACGTATTCCGGGTGAAGATCGGAAGTTGCGTCCCCCTATGGCAATCCCGACTAAAGCGCCCCAAAACTTCAGTCGCTTCGAAACACGGCTGCTTCTGGCATGACCAAACGAGTGCTCCTTTTGTAACTTGGCGTTTTCTGCCGCATGCTTCTAAAGTCAAGACAGCGCAGGGCGAATGGATGACTGCCATTCGGCACGCGGCGTGCATCTAATTAGTAGGAAGTGCTGTTTGGGCTGGGGTGGAGATGAAAATTTTGGATTCTTTAGGAATGAAGTACATGCGCTCCATTTCGCGGATCTTGGCGCTACTGGCCGTTTGGGCCGTGGCCGCGCCGGGTTTCGCCCAGTCTTCAGCCTATGTGAGCAGCGCGGCGAGCGTGAATGCGTATGATTCTGCCGCCGCTTCCATTCCTTCCGAGGCGGACGATCCACAAGCGGGAGCGATGCTCACGATTCACAAGCGCGTGGATGAAGTGAACGTGCTGTTCATCGCCACCGATAAGCACGGTAAATTTGTGCGTGACCTGAATCAGAACGATTTCGAAATTCTCGACGACCACAAACCTCCGCAATCGATCATCAATTTTCGGCGCGAGACCGATCTCCCGCTGCACTTAGGTTTGTTGATCGACGTGAGCGGATCTGTACACAGCCGCTTTGATTTCGAGCAAAATGCAGCTATCAACTTTCTGCAGAAAACAGTGCGCGTCGGTTTTGACCGGGCATTTGTGGTCGGCTTCAACAAGCAGAGCCAGATGGCGCAGGATTTCACCGACAACGTTCAACTGCTCTCGAATGGAATCCACAGGATGCAGGATGGCGGAGGGACCGCGCTCTACGACGCCATCTACAAGGCATGCAAGGAAAAGTTTTTGAAAGACCGCCCCGATCATCCGGCGCGCAAGGCCATCATTGTGGTCAGCGATGGCGAGGACAATCAGAGCGATGTGACGCGGGCGCAGGCTATTGAAATGGCACAGCGGGCCGAAGTAATTATTTATGCGATCTCGACCGACGACAGCGGATTGATTCTGCGCGGCGACAAAGTTCTGGAACAGCTGGCGTCGGCAACCGGCGGACGGGCCTTTTTTCCATTCAAGATGAAGGACATGACCCGTTCATTCGGGGCCATTGAAGACGAACTTCGCAGCCAGTATGTGGTTTCCTACCGGCCGGCGGATTTCGATGCGGACGGACGGTACCGCTCGATTGAAATCTCCACCCTGAAAAAGGATTTGCAGGTGCGGGCGCGCAAGGGATATTTCGCCCCGCAGCAGTAACGCGGTTTTTGCTCTCTCCTAGCGTGCTGATCGCGGAGAACAGCTGCGGAGGAATGATGGATGGCTAGCTTGCCTTCCGGTCTTGCTTCGTCCGGTCTTGCTTCGTCCGGTCTTGCTTCGTCCAGTCCTGCCTCTCTCCTTCTAGCGACTCCAACACTTCATCAGCCTGTTGCTGGCTGCAATTAGTTCGGTCGGTCACGAACTGTTTCGCTTGATCCTTAGTCAATTTACTAACCGTGGGAGGAGAATACGATTTTTTTCTGGGCTTTCTTTCGTTCTTCATGACTGGGGCCTTTCGTACCTTGTTCTGAACTACCTGGTCGTTTAGGGAGATCAAAAGCTGCCCGGGCAATTACTTGTCCTTGAAGAGTGGTTTTCGCTAACCGAATGTGTTCCTGAATCGCAGCTTGGAGCTCTGGGATAATCCGCTCGACCTCCGCCTCTGTTCTCGCGGCGAGGGCTTCAGCGCAAAGGTGTTGAATCTTCCACTCAGTGTGAACTGGCACGGTTGCATGGTATCGAACAGGGGTGTATCCGGACGATACAGGAAAAACCGTAAGGCAAATGACCGACAGTTGTCGTCGTCAGGCACAAAGAAAACACAAAGAAAAAAAGAAGAAGTGAATCTTTAAAAACGTATTGGTGCGCCCGGAGAGACTCGAACTCCCAACCCTCTGCTCCGAAGGCAGATGCTCTATCCAGTTGAGCTACGGGCGCATGAACGTCATTCTACTAGAAATGAAAAAGGCCGCTAGTGTATAGCGGCCTGTTCCAGTTGCGGGTGCGAAGGATTTATTTCTCTCCACCGGAGAAGTCGCTGCCCCAGAGCACATTGCTTCCCCACAGGACGTTGCTGCCCCAGAGCACGTTGCTTCCCCATAACACATTCGATCCCCACAGCACATTGCTGCCCCAGGGCTCTTGCGATCCCCAGAGAACGTTGCTGCCGGAAAGCGTGCTGGTTGAGTACGTGCTGGTGGTCGAGGATGTCCCCGTCACGAATTGTGACGATCCCCAGACGGCGGCGTTGGTCCATGCGGAGGAGGTATTCCAAACGGCGGAGCGGTTGTCCGACATGGAAACCTGGTTTGTGGTTGAGTTGAAAGTAGCGATCGGAGACATTGCGGTCCCTTTGGCTACATCGGTGTTGATCAGGGCGGCTTCGACGTCGACGTAACCGGCGCCGACGGTGAAGACGTCATCCTGGTCGGTATAGGTGATGCCGGTCGTCGCATCCGTGGTGCTACTGTATGCAGGAAGAGACTTCCAGGCGGTCTTCATCAAGCGGGCTTTGACCTGATCGGGATTCAGGGTTGGATTCTTCTGCAGGAGGTCGGCTACGACTCCGCTGACCACGCCAGTGGCCATGCTGGTGCCACTGAGAGTGAAGTAAGTAGAGGAGGATGCGCTGCTGCCGTCGTCCACGTAATAGCTGTACGGAACGCGGTTGCCCGGATTTTGTATGTAGAGAGTGGAGTTGGGCGCAGCCAGCGAGACGAGCAGGTTGCCGGGTGCGACAAGATCGGGCTTGACGACGGCGTCAACCACCGTGGGACCCTTGGAGCTGTAGCTGGCCATGACATCGTCGGTGCGAGCCGGCGTGCCCATGGGCTTCATGGCGCCGACGGTCAGCACGTAAGGATCATTGCCCGGCGAAGTGACCGTGCCGTAGCCGTTGGTGGCCTGATAGCGGCCATTGTTGCCCGCGGCGACTACAACCACGATGCCGTTCTTCCAGGCTTTTTCGACCGCCTGGCAGAGCGGATCAAGTTTGTAGCTCTCGTAAACGGCGCGGCCAAGAGAAAGGTTGATGACGCGAATGTTGTATTTCGATTTGAGAGAGATGGCTTGGTTGATGGCGGCGATGACGACGCTGTCGGTAGAGCCGCCATTGGCATCGAGGACGCGCAGGTTGACGATGTTGGCGCCGGGGGCGATTCCTTTGAAGGTCTTGGTGTAAAGCGGTCCGGTGGAGTTGAGGCCGTCGCCGGCGATCAGGCCGGCGATGTGGGTGCCGTGTCCGTATTGGTCAGCAGCGCTGGAATTTCCGGGGACGAAAGATTGTTGGTAGACGACGCGCGAGAGCGGCACGATGCCCTGATTAAGATCGGAATGATTCACGACGCCGCTATCGATCAGAGCGATGCCAATTCCGGCGCCGGTGTAGTTCGACTGCCAGGCGAATTCGGCATTGATGGCGGAGGCGGCATTGCTGAGCGATGGCGACAGGGGCCGGTCAGCGCTGATGTAGACCACGTTCGACTGGTTGGAAAGGCTCTGGATTCCGTTGCCGTCAAGCGCCGCGACAAGGCCATTGATCAAGGGCAACTGACCGAGGATCGTGCCGCCCAGTTGCAGAATGTCACCGACCAGACAGAAGACAAGTCCGAGTAGCCCGCTGCACGTCACCTGAGTTCCTGGGGCATATTGCACGATGACTTGCGCCTTCTGGGTGGAAGGAAGGTTGCGCAGTTCCGGCGATATCTTCGAATCGTCAGCAAAGGCCAGCGAGGCCGTGACGATTAACAAAAGAGCTAGAAGTTTTTTCATAGGTCCTCAAAAGCGTGAGTCGCCAGCCAGAGGCGGCGTTGCTTCGGGACTGAAGGTGCACCCCGAGGACCAAAGGGAGGGGGCTTTATCCCTAATGAATCAATGGGTTAGCGAGAGAAGACATCCGGAATTGGGGACACTCTGTCCCACTCCCCGGGTACTAGGACAGATTGTCCCCTGAGTGTGTGTGGGAGGCTGCCGTCGACGAGCACACCGTAGTAACCAGCGGAGCCACTTTTGCGCGGACACGGACCCTGTATTGGGCAAAAATCAACAAGGAACCCCAATGTCCTGGCCACGACATATTGGCGCACGTGTGTATATCGCGGGAATGGCACTGGCAGCGCTCGGCTGCCTGGTGCTGGCGTTTTTTCATTGGCAGTCTACTGATCGAGTTAAGTTCATCTGCTACATGGGCGCCGCACTTCTCGCGTCGTCCTTCAAAGTAAGCCTGCCGGGTATTGAAGGAACGCTGTCGATGAATTTTCTGTTCACCCTCATCGGCATCCTGGAAATGAGTTTGCCCGAGACGCTGCTGATCGGGCTGTTGAGCACGCTGGCGCAATTTTATTGGAAGCCGGCGCGACGGCTGAAGCTGGTGCAGTTGACCTTCAATCTGTCGCAGGTTACAGTTTGCGGCGCGGCGTCATACGGCGCTTACAAGCTCGTTTCCATTTATTTTCTTCATGGCCCGGGACCACTGGCATTGCTGGCTGCGGCAATCACGCACTTCATCGTCGGCACGGCTGCGATGTCGGCGATTATCGGCCTGACGGAAGAGAAGCCAGTGGTGAAGGTCTGGACCGAAAGCTACCTCTGGCTGTTTCCGTACTACCTGGTTGGAGCCGCCATCGCCGGACTCGTCAGCGTCTTGAACCGGCACATTGGATGGCAGGCTTCCCTGCTGGTTTTACCTCCAATCTATCTTTTATACCGCTCCTACCGTCTTTATTTAGGAAAGCTGGAGACGGAAAAACAGCACGCGGAAAAAGTTTCGAATCTTCACCTGCGAACCATTGAAACTCTGGCCCTGGCGATTGAGGCCAAGGATCAAACTACCGGGGACCATTTGCAGCGTGTGAGGATTTATGCAATGGAACTCGCTCGCGAACTGGGGCTGAGTGACGACGAAACGGAAGCGTTGCGAGCGGCCTCGGTGCTTCACGACATTGGCAAGCTGGCTGTGCCAGAGCACATCATCTCGAAGCCGGGCAAGTTGACTCCGGAGGAATTCGACAAGATGAAGATTCATCCCATTGTTGGCGCGGAGATTTTGGAGCAAGTGGATTTCCCTTATCCGGTGGTTCCGATTGTGCGCGCGCATCACGAGAAATGGGATGGCAGCGGTTATCCGTACGGGCTGCGAGGCGAAGAGATCCCGATGGGAGCGCGCATTCTGGCGGCCGTCGATTGCCTGGACGCGCTGGCTTCGGACCGCCAATACCGCCGGGCATTGCCTTTGCATGAAGCGATGGCGAAAGTGGCGTCGGAAGCGGGGAGCAGTTTCGATCCGCGCGTGATTGAGATTCTCGAGCGCCGCTATGTAGAGCTGGAGAAACTTGCGACCGAGCAGCCGTTGCAGGCTCCGCCGAAGTTATCCACGGATATTAAGGTGGAGCGGGGATTGGCTCCGGCGGCGGGATTCGCGGAAGCGGAAAAGTCGGTGATGGGCGGGTCCGGGTCAGCGAAAGATTTTGTCACAACACTGGCGGACGCGCGGCGAGAGGCTGAGGCGCTCCGGGAATTCGAGATCAAGCTAGGCAGTTCGCTGCGCATCGGCGATGTGCTTGCGCTGCTGGCGGTGCGGGTGAAACGTTCAGTGCCACATGATTCGATGGCCGCATACGTTCTTAGGAACAAGGTCCTGATTCCGGAGTTTGTGAGCGGCGATAATTTCCGGTTGTTTTCTTCGTTGAAAATTCCGATGGGTGAGGGATTGTCGGGGTGGGTGGCGCAGAATAGCAAACCGATTCTGAATGGCAACCCGTCGGTTGAACCGGGCTATCTGAATGATCCGACGAAGTACAGCACGCTCCGGTCGGCGCTGGCGGTGCCGCTAGAGGCAGCAGGAAGCGTAGTCGCGGTGCTGGCTTTGTATCGAACGCGGCAGGACGGGTTCAGCCTTGATGACCTGAAAGTGTTAGAGGCCATGGGATCTGGAACAGGATTGATTATCGAAAGAGCGTTACGGGATGCTCCGGCGCCCGCTAGCGAGAGTTCCGGGAATGCGAGTGCGGCGGGCGCGGGGGCTGATTGAGTAGTTCGCAAAAAGCTTTTAAGCGCGGAGATTCTGGAGAACGGCCGCGGAGGACGCAAAGAACTGTACGAATGTGAGCGCGCCAAAATCGCTGAGATTGACGTGAAATTCCTCAAGGGACGGAGCACCCGCCGCGCCGTTCTACTCCATTTCAAAACTCAGATAGGTTAGGCCGTCGCTGCGTTCGATTTGGAGGACGACAGGAGCGCCGGTTTTCAGGGCAAGAACCGCGCTGCGCAGGGCGTCCACGGAAGTGATGGAATCGGTGTTCAGGGCGTGAATGATGTCGCCGGTTTGCAGGCCGGTTTCGGGAGTAATGAGGTCGGCGGCGCGGCCAAGGACAATTACTCCCGACGGAATGCGGAGCGAAGAAATATTCTTACGGAGCTCAGGGGTGAAATCCACGGCAAGGATGCCGAGGCGCGGGATGAGGCTTTTTTCGGGATCGGCGGCGTCGAAGAGTTGATCCATTGGGTCGCGCTCTTCTATCGCGGGAACGTAAAGGGTTTTTCTATTCTCGCCGCGTAAGACTTCCAGCTTCAGAACTTCATCGAGACGATGAAGATACAAGGCTGAAGACAGGTTGGGAAGAGTTTCGATGCGGCGGTCGTCAGCAGTAAGGACGATATCCTGAATCTTTAGACCGGCAGTGGCGGCCGGGCCATCGGGCTTCACGTCCGCCACAATCACGCCCCAGTGCTGCGCCAGGTGGAGACCGTCGGCCATTGCGGGCGTAATTTCCTGCGCTGCCGCGCCAATCTCTACGCGATGAACGTGGCCATATTTGCGCAGGCTGTGATAAACGAAGTCGACGATGCGCGAGGGAATAGCGAAGCCGAGGCCTTCGCTGCCGCCGCCGGTCGAAAGAATGAAAGTGTTAATGCCAACGACCGAGCCGTTCATGTCGACCAGCGGGCCCCCGCTGTTACCGGGGTTGATGGGAGCGTCGGTCTGGATGTAGGTCATGGCTTTTTCGGGATCGGGCTGGCGGGCGACAGCGCTGACGACGCCCATGGTGACGGAATTTTGCAGTCCCTCAGGACTACCAATCGCGAAGACGAGTTGCCCGACGCGGGGACGCTGTTGGGTAACGAGAGGAAGCGTCGGAAGATCTTTCTCGTCGATTTTGAGCAGCGCAAGGTCAGTATCTTTGTGACTGCCGATGAGGCGGGCTTCCAGGATGTGGCGCTTGCCAATGGGGACGGCGCGGCCTGAGTCGCTGGCAAGGGGGAGCGCGACTCGGATGCGCTGCGCACCCTCGACCACGTGCGCGTTCGTCATGATGTAGCCATCGGAATCGACGATGACCCCTGAGCCGACGGCGTGCTGGCGCACGATAAGAGCGGTCTGAGTGCGATTTTCCTCGCGAGAAGGGCCGTAGCCGGTCACTAGAATCTGGACGACCGCGGGAGACACTTTAGCGGCGAGCCCTTCGAGAGCGTTGTTCAGTTGGACGAGCGATGCGGCGGCGGATGCCGATTCGTCCGGCTTAGTCGGAGGTTTTTGCGCCGCAGGTTTGGAGACGGAATTCTGGCTGGCAGGTTTCTGAGCGGCGGAGTCCTGGGCCAAAAGGCCCACGGCACTGAGGCTGAGGATGACAACCAGAGGCACAGCTATCCCGCGGATGAGTTCGCGCCGCGCACTCGCGCGCGGAAAGCTTAAACGGAGCATGATGTCGCTCTCCTGAATCGGGCTCACACTTCACACTTCTATCAGACGGTAGCACGTTAGGTTGGGATGCACTGTAAAGGACAAGTGAATGCAGGGGGCGCTATCTGGGATCGAGTTAGCGAGGTCAAAGGCGTCGGACAGGAGTGTCCGACCCACAAATGCCGCGGGGGAACCTAGAGTCTACCCATAACTATTTCGTTATCAGGCTTTTATAGCGCTGGCATCCGTGATATAACGCCGATGGGCAACAAAGTGGCTGATCCGCCTGCCAGAAGCGTATTCTGGTGGCATTGGCTTGATTCGCCAAGGATGAAAGAATCAGGGCCCGAAGGATTGTGTCAGTGAATATCAGTCACGAAAGAGGAGGCACTGTGTCCGAAGCGCGGACCGGAAAAAGATTTCCGCTGGAACTGCCTATCAAGATTCATAAAGAGGGCGCGAGCGGCGACGCCAAGGGTACTACGGGAGATTTGAGCGCAGCCGGAGTTTATATTCGTGCCGACGCGTCGCTCGATATTGGATCTCCGGTGGAGTTTGAGATTACGCTTCCACCCGACGTAACCGGAGGACAGGAGAGCGTCACCATTCAGTGCAAGGGCCGCGTGGTGCGCTCCGATGCCACAGGAGCCAGCGCGGACGGCAAAGGTGTTGCGTGCGTGATTGACTCGTACGAATTCGTAAGGAAGCCGTAAAGTTTCTGGTGCTGGGTTTTTAGTGCGTAGCTTTTTCAAGCGTTACTTTTTGGAGCGCAGATAACATGCTCAAACTGATTCTGGCTGATAACCAGGCAATCTTCCGGGCCGGCATTGCCAAGGTGCTGGCGGTGGAAGACGAGATGCGCATTGTGGCGCAGGCTCAGACGCCGGAGCAGATGTTTATGGCTCTGGATAAATTTCGCGCCGCTGTGCTGATAGTGGCAGCGGGCTTTCACAACGATTTTGCGGCCATCGTGCAGGGCGCGAACAAGGCAAAGACTCGTGTTGTAGTGCTGGCGGATACGGGCGAGAGCGCCCAGCGGCAGATGGCGAACGGCGCTCATGGCGTGGTCTACCGCAACGTCACCAGTGCAGCGCTGGTTGACTGCGTCCGCAAAGTGGCGCGCGGCGAAACCTGGGTGCAGGATGTCGCGGTGCCCAGTGAACTCACGGAAAACGATATGGTCGGACTTCGCGTGCGCGATCGCCTGACCGCGAAAGAGCTCCGCATCGTGGCTTTGATTGTGCAGGGCTATAAGAATAAAGAAATCGCCACCCAGTTGGGAACGACCGAACAGGTGATCAAAAATTATCTGCGCAACGTGTACGACAAGATCGGTGTGTCGGACCGGCTGGAGTTGGCGCTGTTCACCATCCATCACAGGATTTTGAATGAAGCAGCGGCAGCGACTACGCAGGGAGCGATGCCCCAGCCTCCGGCGGGAGTTATGCCGTAGGGGATTATTTATCGTAAACGCCGCCCGCTTGGGCGGCTTTTTTATTTGTGAGAGAACGCGTGCTAGTTGAAGACCCCTCGGGGGCTAAGCCCCACAAGCGCTAACGGTGGCAGATTGACTCCGGTTTGCCCATCATCCGTTCAGAAAGGGCCCGTCGCTCATTTGCCATTTGGACACTGCGAGCGAGAAGGTTAGTTGAGGATGAATTCACTTCACACCCCAAAATTGACGGATGGAGTAATTTTCCTCCGACCCTTGACTGCGGAGGATGCCGCCGACCACCTCGCCGGTGAAGATGAGGAGATGGCGAAGTGGGTAAGCGGCGGGCAGAGTACGCCGGCCACCGTGGAAGCATTCATCCGAAACAGCCAAGAGAACTGGCGAAGCGGCGGCCCACGCCGGGCTTTTGGCGTATTCGATTGCGTGACCAATCGATTGGTCGGCTTTATTGAAGTGAACTTGGCGCGTCTTGTCGAGCCAGGTCAAGTAAATGTTTCTTATGGAGTGTTCCGCCAATGGCGACGCCGAGGCTTGGCTTTACGGGCCATAGACCTCATGGATGAATACTTGCGAACAGCAACAGAAGCCAGTCAGATAGTCTTCAGAATCGCGCCCGCGAACACTGCATCGCTCAAGCTTGCTGAAAAGGCCAGCTTTACTTTTCGTGGCTTGTTCGATGAGCCTGAAGGACGAATGGTACGTTACGTCCGGGATATTAAGTCTTGATGACGTCCGCTAATCTTTATGGGGCCAAACCCCGGTATCTTTTTGCGCTTTACGCGGCGCTTCAGCGCCGCTCTTCCATGGTATTTCAAGCTTAACGGCGCGGCTGCAAGCCGCACCCTTTCAAAACAAGTCAGCTGATTTTTTCGCCTACGGATTTTGCTTGCGTAAACAAGTAGAGATAATCCGGCCCGCCAGATTTGGAATCCGTTCCCGACATATTAAATCCGCCGAAGGGATGCGCCCCCACCATGGCTCCGGTGCATTTGCGGTTGATGTACAAGTTGCCGACGTGGAAGTCGCGGATGGCGCGATCGATCTTGTCGCGCGATTTGGTGTAGATGGCGCCGGTGAGCCCGAACTCGGTGTCGTTGGCGATTTCGAGCGCATTATCGAAGCCGCGCGCCTTGATCACCGCCAGCACGGGGCCGAAGATTTCTTCCTGCTCGAGTTTTGATTTCGCGGGAATGTCCGCGATCACGGTGGGGCGGATGTAGTAGCCTTCTCCGGCTTCGCTGGCGCGTTCGCCGCCGGTGATGAGGCGTCCATCTTTTTTGCCCTGCTCGATGTAAGCGAGAATCGTCTTCATCGAGCCTTCGTTGATGACCGCGCCCATGTTGCTGTTTTCGGCGGGATCGCCAATGGTGATCTTTTCGACGCGGGCCTTAAGTTGGTCGAGGAATTTATCGTAGACACGCTCGTCGACGATGGCGCGGGAGCAGGCCGAGCACTTCTGCCCCTGGAAGCCGAAAGCGGCCTGCGCCACGCCTTCGACGGCGGCGTCGATATCGGCGTCGGCGTCGACGATGATGGCGTCTTTGCCGCCCATTTCGAGGACGGTGCGCTTGATCCAGAGCTGCCCGGGAGCTTGCGTCGCGGCAACTTTATTAATGTGCAGTCCAACTTCGCGCGAGCCGGTGAAGGCGATGTAGCGAGTTTTGGGATGCGCGACCACAGCATCGCCGAAGCTCGCTCCGGCCCCGGGGCAAAAGTTCACCACGCCTTCGGGCAGGCCGACCTCTTCCAGAAGCTCAATGAATTTCGCGGCGATGGTCGGGGAATCGCTGGATGGCTTCAGGAGGACGGTGTTGCCGGAAACGATCGAAGCGACCGTCATGCCGGCCATGATGGCACAAGGGAAATTCCATGGGGGAATCACAGCGCCGACGCCGAGCGGAATGTAGGTGAGCGAATCGCGCTCGCCGGGAAGCTGCACGGGCGCTTCAGTTTTGGCGAGGCGCAAGGCCTCGCGGGCGTAGAACTCGCAGAAATCGATAGTCTCGGAAATGTCGGCGTCGGCCTCGCCCCAGTTCTTGCTGACTTCGAAGACCAGCCAGGCCATGTAATCCATTTTGCGCTGGCGAAGGAGGTCGGCGGCGCGGAAGAGGAGGTTGGCCCGCTCTTCGACGGGAGTGCGGCTCCAGGTGGTGAAGGCCTTCAGGGCGGCCTGCATGGCCGGCTCGACGTGCTCTTTCCCCGCCTTCTGGTGGATGCCGACGATCTGCGAGGGCTTTGAGGGATTCAGCGATTTGATCTTGTCGGCGGTCTTGACGCGCTGGCCACCGATGATCAGGTCATACTCCCGGCCAAGCTGTCCTCGGACGCGCTCGATGGCAGCGCGCATTTTGCGCGCGTTCTCTTCTTTCGTGAAATCGAAAAAGGGCTCGTTGATGAAGGGGCCTTGATGAGATTGCGATGAAGATGACGTGCGCGGCCGGACGGGAACTTCTAGCGTTGCCATGGGGGATCCTTTCAAAAACTGCGCGTTCAAACCTCGGAGGTTGGACGGTAGGATTTCTTGGATATTTTACACCTCGAGGTGGAGCAGCGTGGAGTCGTCACCGGGGACTGTTTTTAGGATCACTTAATTCGACGCAACTCGATCTGGCCGGACGCCAGCAGGTGATTCACGCCGAACGCGACTGGAAGTTGGCAGCGGCTCGGCAGCAACGGCGTTATTCATCCCCAGCAGGTCGCATAAGAAAGTGCGTCAAACACCCCCTATGGCCGGTAGATCCAGGTCTGCGCTGTTCCCCGATCGTCGTTCGCATATCCGCCCGCCAGTAATACGCTGCCATCGCGGAGCTTCGTTTCAGTCATGTAGTGCCACTTGTCGTTCATCTGGCCCGACACCACGAGAAATTTCCCGCTCGCCGGATCGAAGATCTCTGCTTCTCTGCTCCCACCGGCAACCAGCAGTTTTCCGGCCTGCAACTGCACCGCCTCTCCCGGCAACTTAAAGCGGCTGTCATTCATTGAGGATGTCGGTGCGAACTTCCCCGTGCCCGGATCGTAGATTTCCGCACTGTTCAGGTTCCCGCTCCAGTCGCGCTCGTCGGAGCCTCCAGCGATCAGCACTCGACCATCCGGCAGTAACCCCGCCGTGTGCTTGTAGCGCGCCGTGACCAAACTACCGGTCTCACTGAATGTTCCGGTCTTTGGGTCGTAGAGCTCGGCACTTGCGGTCAAACTTTCGCCTTGACCTCCAGCAATCAGAACCTTCCCGTCGTTGAGCAATGTCGCTGTGTGCGCCACGCGGGCATGGTGCATCGCCCCGGTTGCCTGGAACGACAGGGTGGCCGCGCGAAAGACTTCAGCTGAACCTAAATGCCCGCTCGGCCCGTCGTGATCGTCTCCTCCAGTAATGAGCACGTCGCCATTGGCCAGCAGGGTCGCGCGGGGTTCGCCACGCCGAGCAGTCAGCTTTGCTATCGCCGTGAACTTCGCCGTCGCCGGATCATACAGTTCGGCCGAGTCAGTGGCGCCGCGGCCCACCCACCCTCCGGCGACTAAAACCTTTCCCGACCGCAGCAGCACCGCGATATGTCCCACACGCCGCTCGGCCATCTCCCCCGTAGGCTGGAACCTGCCGGTTGTAGGGTCATAGAGCTCGGCAGACTTGTAGAAGTCCTGGTTACGGCGCATGCCCCCGGCGATGAGAACCTTGCTGTCGGGAAGGAGGGTGGCGGTCTGTCCCGAACGCGGTTCGAGCATCGGTGTGGCGGCCGTGACTGTTCCCACGCGCGATACTGCGGGAGCAGTTGCACGAAATGCTGCAGCTGCGACGGCAAAACTGATCGTGAAACTGAGAGTGGTACAAGCAACGAACAACAGGCGCGACCGGTTCATGGCGTCCTCGTTGAGAAATAAGACGTACCGCCGGGTGAACGGTAAGCGATCATCGTTCGTCGTTGCTCGCAGCGCAAACTTCACCGTGCTTTGCCACAATATTTTACGCCTCAGGACAGAGCGCTGAACGAAGCCTGTTCGCTAAAGTCAAAAGCCCCACCCTGTCTCCGAAAATACGCGGAGACAAGGTAGGGCGCCCGTTGGTCAACTCTTCTCCAATTCTTGATCCGACGGCCCTTAATTCGCCGACGGCATTTCGACGTGATCGACCACCAACACCTGCACCGGCTCGGTGTTCGATTCGAGTTTGAGGCCGAGCTGCTCCTCGAGAGCTGTGGCGAGCGGCGGTCCATTCGGAACAGGAGACCCGGGGGCCTTCGCGCCCATGGCGGCCTCAGCGGCTCGGAAGCGGGCGTCCTCAGCGGCGTCGGGAGTCCAGCGGAGGGTAAAGGCGTAGTTGCCCGCGAGGCCGGTGCTATCCAGCACTGTCTGGCCCAGGATCTGCGACAACTGCTCGGTCAAAATGTGGATAGGAATCCCCTGCGAGTCTAGCTCTCCTCGTTCGAGGTGGATGAAGAGCCCCGATTTCGTTTCCTGCATTTTGGAGCCGCCGTCCACGACAACAAGGTGATAGACGGGAAGGTTTCTGGCTTCCGGATGGAGCGCCAGTTTGAAGCGCTGCGCCAGAAGGGTCTTGAGCGCGAGTTGGTCGTCGAAACTTTTCTGCTCCTTGAGAAGCGCATCAGCCGCGCCGCGATTCAGCTTGGCATCAATATCGAACTTCGTTGTGTTGAGCTCGGCTGGCCCGGAAATTTGCGTCTCCTGGACGCGGTAGGCCATCTGGATCAGCCGTTGTAGTGTGACCCCGCTTGCGGTGAAGCTGCCGTCCTGAAGGGAGAACATCATCTTTGCGTAAAATTTGCCTCCTGTGTCCGGGCTACGCTTGATCGAAACCGATTCGAAGGTGGGTGCGACGGTAGAAATGCTGTCGGATTGCGGCTGGGCCTGGCTTGGGGTCGCGTGAAACAGGCCGAAGGTAATAGGAACGGCAAGCGCCAGGAAAGCGGCGGCGGTGAGTAGGAGCTTCTTGGCGAAGTCAAGTTTGTGCAACATGCGGTCGGACATAATGTGAACCATCCTTTGTTTGAGATCGGCGCCGGTGACGCCAGAGACGCAGACCAATGGGGAACTCAGGCAAAATTCACAGACTTTCAAAATGCTCTCGGCATAAACCTGGCGGTCGCTGATCAATTCGATGACCTCCTCGTCGCAGGCGCGTTCGCGCTCTTCGAGCAGGCGCGATCCCAGCCACCAGACAAGCGGATAGAACCAGAAAACCGCTTCGACCAGCATATGCAGCGCGGCGTAGAGATTGTCGCGGCGGCGTACGTGCCAGAGCTCGTGCGCGAGGATGGCTTCGAGGTGCGCGTCTTCCAGGCGGTGCGAGATGCCCTCGGGCCAGATCAGCACTGGGCGGGTGATGCCGAAAATTCCGGGCTCCAGCGAGGTACGTGACAGCAGCATGTCAATCTGCTTACGGATTCCGCCGACGCGCTCGAGACGCCGCAGCGCGCCAACTTCACGCCCTTCGCGCAACCGGTCGGACGACTTGACGGCCGCAGAAATACGGTGCCAGCGCATCGCCCATACAAACGGCACGGCGAGAAATCCACACAGCCAAATCGCGGCAGCGATTAGTGGAAGGAAATGGATCAGACCGGGTTGCGCCGTCGAGGCTGTGGTCGCGCCCAGTGCCGGCGCCGCCTGGGTAAACGGCTGGCTGATCTCTTGCATCGCAAGGTACAGCGCGGGCGATGCCGCTGGAGTGGCATTATGCAACCACGCAAGCGATTTGCCGATGCTGACCAGCAATGAAAAAGGAGCCAGGAATTTCAGCGACGCTGCCAGCCAGAGCCAGTAGCGAACGCGGGCGTGATGCTGGCGCAGGATTAATGTAAGCAGGCCAGCCGCAACCGCTACCAGGGTGGATTGCCACAAGTGATTGGCCAGGCCGGGCGCAAGGGAGTTCGAGATCGTCGATAAGGATTTCTCGATCATAGGGGCGTGTCCTTTTTCTCGATTTTGCGGAGGGTCTTCTCGGCTTCTTTGACGTCGGCCAGCGTGAGTTTGCCCGATTCAATGAGATGCGCCATGACTGGCTGGGTACGGCCGCCGAACAGTGCGAGCAGGTCATCGATCAATTTCCGCTGCGCGACGTCGCGAGAAACGGCGGACTCGAAGATGTGGAAGTTGCCGACCTTCTTGACCCGCCGCACTGCCTTCTTGCTTTCGAGGCGGTAGACTGTGGTTTGGATCGTAGTGTAGGCGGGGCGGTCCGTCTCGGGAAAGTCTTCCTGAATTTCGCGGATGGAGGCCCTGCCGCGGGTCCACAGGGTTTCCATGATCTTCAACTCCAGGTTGGTGAGTTTGGGGTTGGCCATTCGCATCTCCTATCAGCGTGTGTATTAGTACTACTCATGTAGTAGACGTGTCAAGAGGTTTTTTGAGTCTCTGAGACATTAAGATCTCCACCCCTTCGACTTCGCTCAAGCAAGGCTCGAACGTCGCAAAGGGCGCGACCGTTAGGATGGGGCCCTGGGTACTGATCTAAATTGACGTTCTTAGCGTTTGTCGAGTCCCTCGGTGACTTTCTTTCCTATGAGGGCGCTGAACGAGTGAGCTCAAATGGTTGTAAGGTGTGTGCGGTATGGTACATAAGAGGGATTTTTGGCAGGCTAGTTGTGATCCAAGGAGCCCCTTCGCCAGAAAGAAGGCTGCCGTGGAAAACTATGACGTCGAGGAACTACGAACCGAACTTAATCAACTGCTCAAGAAGCAGACCGAAGTCCTGGAGTCGCGAACCTTCGGCGCAGCCACGGACACGGAAATCCTCGAATACGAGATTCGGCGAGAAATCATTCACGACATTTGCAACGAACTCGCCAACTCCGTCGCAGAGTAACCGGGTAATTGCCGGTCACGATTTGGCGCGGGTTACGGGCATGTAATTTGCGCCGTGGCCGAAACCTGTTTTGTCGTTATCGACACTTGCGACAAAGGCACGCTCGGGTCGACCGGGGCAACCGCCCAGATCGTATATGTCCCCGCAGGAGCGAGAGTTTGGCATTGTGCCAGCCCGGTGCTGCTCACCGTGATCAGGAACGGGGTCGGCGGGTAGGTCCAGGGCTGATTGGTCCACCACATGGCGTTGACTGCCGCAGTATGGCTCGAACCGACAAATGTCCCAATCGCGGTGAATTGAACCTGAGTTGAGCCGGCAGCGGGGCTGATGCTGAGGGACCGGAGTTGCCGCGTGGAACCGCCGCAAGCCAGGCAGAAAAGTGCCATCAGAAAAAGCCCGACACGACAGAAATAAAGGATCCCGGGTTTGCTCATAGGAGCCTTGCTCATAGGAGCCTCCAAACGCGGCGCCTGATTGCCCCCGGCTCGCAGAATCAACAGTTCGCAGAATTACCGCTTCGCAGAATTACCTCCTGAACCAACAGCGGCCCCTCGTAGAAACGTAGCTTGCTACGTCTCAGGCCCGGAAATGCCGCCTCGCACCAGCATCCTGCACGCCGCCGCAGAGACGTTGCAAGCAACGTCTCTTTCCAAGGTCTCTTTCCAAGCAGCGTCTCTGCGGATGATTTTACTAACCCTGTCCTACACTGAAAGTTCTTCTCGGATGCCTGGAGTTCCATCAGACTGAAGGCTGGTGGTAGACTCGAACGTTTTCCCAGGGGTGGCAGGTTCGCGCGCGAGGCAGATTTATGCAATTGCAAAAAGTAGGCGTCATTGGCGCGGGGACAATGGGCAACGGCATCGCTCACGTATTTGCCCGCAGCGGGTACTCGGTAACTTTGTGCGACGTGGAGCAGTCGCTTCTCGCCCGGGCGCTCGACACCATCACCATTAATCTCCACCGTGAAGCACACAAGAAAAAGATTTCTGCCGAGGACAATGCAGCGGCCCTGAAGCGAATCACGCCGGTCACCGACCGCTCCAGGCTGGCCGATTGCGACTTCATTGTGGAGGCGGCGACCGAGAAGTTTGAAATCAAGGCGGAGATTTTTCGCGATCTCGACCGACTGGTGCGGCCGGAAGTGATTGTCGCTTCGAATACTTCTTCAATCTCGATCACGAAACTTGGCACGCTGACCAAGCGGCCGGAAAAAGTGATTGGCATGCACTTCTTCAATCCCGTGCCGGTGATGAAGCTGGTGGAGGTGATTCGCGGGCTGGCGACTTCGCAGGAAACATTCTCTGAAACTCGTAACCTGGCACTAAAACTGGAGAAGACTCCGGTCGAAGTGAACGACGCGCCGGGATTTGTTTCGAACCGGGTGCTGATGCCGCTGCTCAACGAAGCCATGTACGCCGTAATGGAGGGCGTGGCGACGGCGGAGGCGGTGGATGAAGTGTTCAAACTGGGGATGGCGCATCCTATGGGCCCGCTGACGCTGGCGGATTTTATTGGCCTCGACGTTTGTCTCGACATTATGCGGGTGATGCTGGATGGGTTGGGAGATCCGAAGTATCGGCCGTGTCCCTTGCTGATCAGGATGGTGGATGCGGGGTGGCTGGGAAGGAAGAGCGGGCGCGGGTTTTATAAGTATTGATGGTTGATAGTACCAAGTACCTAGTACCGAGTAACGTACCGAGTAACGAGCGTCCAGTGGAAGCCCCAGCAGCCATGATGAGCCAGACTAATTCGCGGCCCGGCCGCAGCGATTTGCCTTTCTATTTGCTGGGAGCACTCGCGGGTATTGGCACCGGCTGGATCGACGTTGCCGTCGACGATTTGCTTTTCACCGCGCTGCTGGTGTTGATGGCGTGCATGCTGCTGGGACTGTTGCGACCGCGTTGGCCCTGGCGGTGGGTGATCGTCGTGGGAGTATTTATTCCTTTGACTGAGTTGGCTGCCTATCTGATCCGAACCGTGAAGCCAACGCGGGCGCAGGTTTATGGGTCGTTTCTGGCGTCACTGCCGGGATTCGCCGGAGCTTACGGCGGGGCGGTGGTGCGCGGGGTCATTGAGAATCTGCGGCAGGGGAAGTGAGAGCGGCTCCCGGCGTCCGGCTCTCGGCTTCCGGCTTCCGGTTAACCTCCAGGAATGGCGCAGGCCCGGCAGCCAGACACCGGAAAGCGGAAGTCGGCCCTCTCCCCGTGCTACCCCAAGGTATTGGATAACTGAAAAGTTACTCCCAATCCACAGGGGATGCGCGTATGCTCCCTAGCATGTGTGTCACGGTTTCGATGCTGGCTAGCGGCAGCAAAGGAAATTGCGCGTTTGTGGCGAGCTCGCGCACGAAGATTCTCGTCGACGCCGGCATCTCTTGCCGCGAAACGTTCAAGCGCATGAAGTCGCTAGGCGAAGATCCGCAATCGCTGGCGGCCATCCTGATCACGCACGAGCATTCCGACCATGTTTACGGGCTGGCAACGCTGGCAAAAAAGTTGCGCATCCCAGTTTTCATGACTGGAGCTACGCATACCGCCTGGGCGCGGGCCATGCGTACGGTGAATGGCCTGCGGCCGCAACTCGACAAGCTGGAAAAATTCGAGTCCGGCCACCGCTTTCAGATCGGCGACATTGAAGTGAAACCCTTCACCATCCCGCACGACGCCGCCGATCCCGTAGGCTTTACCTTTCGCATTGAAGGCAGCAAGGTAAGCGTGGCCACCGACTTGGGCTACTTGCCGGTCAACGTTCGCGACCACCTGCGCGGCTCTGATGTGCTGATTATGGAATCGAATCACGATGTCGAGATGTTGCGCGGCGGCCCCTATCCGTGGTCGGTCAAACAGCGAGTCGCGAGCAACGTGGGCCACCTGTCGAACCTGAAACTCGCGGATTTCTTTACCGGGGATTATGATAATAAAGCAGCGTATGTCGTTCTGGCGCATCTCTCTGAGCAGAACAATCACCCAGAGATAGCACGGAGAGAGGCAGAAAAAGCGCTGGCCGTGCGGGGTGGGCTGTTTCAGAACCGGGTGCTGGTGGCGGTGCAATCAGAAGTTTTGCCGCCTATCCAGCTCTAACGGCTGAAGTTCCTTATGAGTCAGAAGTGCATCGATCCGATTGTGGGAAAGATTCTCGCGGGCTGGAGATACGACATTTCCGGCCTGGCGGCGGAGATGCGCGGCGACTATGAAAGCCACCTCGCGGCCTGCGAGCACTGCCGTGGACGGCAGCGCATCCACCGCATGATCGATGTTGGCCTGATCGCGCTGGCCTCGGTCTCCGGCTTCGTCTTTCTGCTGGCCTTTGGAGTAATTCGCCACTTTGGTCCGCGGCACGCCTTCTGGCTGGAGATTGCTGCTCTCTCAGGCTTTGCCCTTTCGGCGCTGATCTGGCTCGTTGTGGCGGTGGCTACCCCCGCGCCGGTTACGATGCTCGACGCCGCTCGCGAAGGCGCTCGGCGAGTCCACGACCGCCTTCCGGCGGAGATTCGTGAGCGCCTGCCGGAGGAGTTGCGCGTCAAGATTACTGGAACCTAACGGTGGCCCGTCCTCTCTTCCAACTCGTCGCCATTCTGCTGCTGAGCACCATGGCCGCCGCTACGGTAATGGTTTGCGGATTTTCCATCGCGGCAGCGCCCGCGCCGGTAGCCGGATGCCACCATAACCGTATCCCGCTTCATCCTGACCCAGCAGGCCATCGCTGTTGCGGTAGCGATCATCGTGCCGTTCTGGCGACAGTTACCTTTTCGCCGCGCTCCGCATTGGCGGGGATAAGACTGCCAGCAGCAATCGACAGCTTTGTGCTTACCAACGACAGTGACATGCCTCAGGTCGCATCCGCTCCTTCTGGCGGCCCTCCTTCGTTTATTCTTAGAATCTGATTCGGCCTCCTTCCTCCGTTCTCCATCAGCACATGCCAGAGATTAAGTGCGTCCCTCTTAGGACTCGCTTGTTTTAGGAGGTTTGTTCTCTGTCTCCCGATGCCATTTTCGGGAGCTAAGTGAAATGCCCCTGAGGGGCTGGAAGGCTCAGGACCACTATGTACTTCCTTGTAATATGCGCGGTGTTCCTTGCGACGTTTTTATCGCCGGCCTGGTCGCAAGAAAGTTCTATGGGCGCCATGGACATGAAGGGCATGAAGATGAACGAGCAGGAGACTTTGCAGTTGCCCTCGCCGCACGCCGGCTCGGGTACGGCTTGGGAGCCGGCGTCCGTCCGAGAGCATGAGTGGATGCTGATGCGCGGCGGTTGGGAGCTCATGGCGCACGGCCAGATTTTTATCGACTACAACCAGCAGGGCGGCCCGCGCGGCGGCGGTGCGAAAGCCGAATCGGTCAATGTCGGAATGCTGATGGAGCAGCACCCGCTTGGTCGGGGAACAATTTTGCTTCGCGAGATGCTTTCCGCGGAATCGCTGACCTCGCCGCATCCCGGATTTCCCGAGCTGTTTCAAACCGGAGAGACTTACCATGGCGTGGCCCTGATCGATCATCAGCACCCGCATAACGTCTTCGGAGAACTTTCGGCGCTGTACTTGCTTCCGCTCTCAACCAAAATTTCGTGGGAGCTGTACGGCGGACCATCCGCGGAACCGGCGCTGGGACCGGTCACCTACATTCATCGCACCTCGGCTTCTGAGCTGCCGCTTGCGCCCCTGGGACATCATCTGCAAGATTCCACCCATACCAGCTTTGGCGTAATCACCACCGGCTTTATCATCGAGCGCGTCAAGCTCGAGGGCTCTGCCTTCAACGGGCGCGAGCCGAATGAACAGCGCTGGAGCATTCAACTCGCTGCCCTGGATTCCTGGTCGGGGCGGGCGAGCGTTGCGCCCGGGCGGGATTGGACGGCGCAGTACAGTGTTGGACGGCTGGAGCATCCTGAAGCGCTGGAACCCGGCAGCCAGTGGCGGCAGACTGCGTCAGTGGAATACAACCGTCCGCTGCCCGATGGAAATTGGGCAACGTCAGTGGTATGGGGACGCGTGCACAAGATTGAGACGGGAACAAATCTCAACGGGTACCTGCTCGAATCCACTCTGAATTTTCTGCGGCGAGATTACGCCTTCACGCGCATCGAGCTCGTCGACAAGGACGAATTATTTCCCCAGGCCGCGTTGCATCCAGCCTACCGCATCGGCGCCTATACTTTCGGTGGCGTGCGCGATCTGATGCAGAACAGAGCGTGGCAACTCGGACTCGGCGCGGATGTAACGCTGTACTCGAAGCCAGCGGCGCTGGATGCGGCCTATGGAAATTATCCAGTGTCGTTTCAGATTTTCCTGAGGATGCGTCCGGGAAAGCAAACATCGGAACATCATCGATGATCCAAATCCATCGTCCTACGCTTTGATGTGGCAACTCGCAAGGCCGCGCTTCTCGAGATATTGCTGGTGGTAATCCTCAGCTGGATAAAAAGTGACTGCCGGAACGATCTGCGTCACAATTGGTTTTGAAAAGCGGTGCGCTTTTTCCAGCGATTCTTTCGAAGCTTGCGCTTCAGCCTGCTGTTCCGGGCTATGAAAAAAGATCGCGGAGCGGTATTGCGTTCCCCAGTCCGGCCCCTGGCGGTTGAGTTGTGTGGGATCGTGATTTTCCCAGAAAACTTTCAGCAGGTCGCTGTAACGAACCTGCGCTGGATCGTAATCCACCTCGACCGCTTCGGCGTGGCCGGTGCGGTCGGTGCAAACTTCTTTATACGTTGGATTCTCGGTTTGCCCTCCGATATACCCGACGCGGGTCGACGCCACCCCTGGCATCGCGCGGAATGTGGCTTCCACTCCCCAGAAACATCCTGCTGCGAATGTGGCTTTTTGCATCTTAAGTTCGCTCCTCTGCCGGGGTCTGCCCCTGACTTTTAACTTCGATCTTTAACTTTGATCTTTAACTTCGATCGAGTCTTATTAGATGACGAATCTGCCGGAAAGTCACGTCCAAGAACTCGAACCGTCTGTCCTAGTGGGCAATTGACGCTGCGGCAGGATTCCGATAAAGTTCGGGCAGGCTGTCGCAGGTTCTGTTGCTCGTGCAACAGAAGTCTCGTCCAGGAGAAGTCTGTGGTTTCCCAATCCCGCCACCCTAGGCTTGTCCAGACGTTCGCCCTCTGCCTGTTTTTGGCCCTGGCGACCGCGCAGGCAGCGTTGGCGGTTCCCAACTTCACCACCCAGCGTCGTGCTGGCTACAGTAACGGCGATCAATGGGAGCCAGCGCTCGCAGCCGATGGGCACGGCCACATCTATATTCTTTTTCCTCAATATGGCCCGGTGGCTGGGTGTGCGGCCTGCACCGCTCCGAGCATCGCTCTCTTAACCAGCAATGACAACGGCGTCTCGTGGGAGACTCCGCATCCCCTGCTGCCTTCTTCGACAGGACAATTTGATCCGCAAATTGTGGTCGATCCCCTGGACCGCCAGACAGTCTATGCCTCGTGGCTGCAGAACAATAAGCGCGACGTCATGGTAGCCCGCTCCCAGGATTTCGGGCACACCTGGAATCTGGCAGTGGCCGAGCGCTCCGCTGATGACGCCGATAAGCCCGTTCTCGCAGTCCGTGGACCTGACGTCTACGTGGGATTCAATCACGAGCAAAAATTCCTGGTCGCCGCCTCGCATGATTATGCCGGAACCTTCACCTCAGTCGAGGTGAATCCGAATGCAGAACCCGGGTGGTCTTTGGCCGGCGGCGCAACCGTCGATACCAGCGGTGGCGTGTACTTCTCGTGGATGGCGTATGCGCGCCAGGAACTTAGCACCCGTCCCGTAGACATTTTCGTGAGCCGGTCATCGGATGCCGGCCGCAGCTGGAACACAGTTCTGCTCGACGTTTCGAGCGCTCCGCCGGACTGTTCCGCGCAGGCCTGCCAGGCTGGATTTCTTGGGGCGCAGATCGCGCTCGCTTCCGACGCCGCGGGAACCGTCTACGCGCTTTGGAACGCCGGCACCGCACCGGGCGGCGTCGAGCGCATTTATTTTTCTTCTTCCACCACCGGCGGCGCGAGTTGGACGTCAAAAGTTAATATGTCTGCGGCCGCTAACAACGTCGAACATTCTTTCCCCGCAATCGTCGCCGGCGCCGCCGGCGATGTCCGCATCGCCTGGATGGACACCCGCCGCGCCCCGTTCTGGAATGTTTATCTGCGCAGCTCAAGCAACGGCGGCGCGACCTGGTCGGACGAGACCCAACTCTCAAACCCAGTACGAGGCTACGACTACATCCTGCCCCAGGGCTTCCGATTCCCTTTTGGCGATTACTTTTCCATTGCAATCGACAACCTTGGGAACACCCATGCGGTATGGGGCGAGGGTCGGAATTATAAGTCTCCGGGGTCGATCTGGTATAGTCGCGGGCGGTAACGCCTCAGGGGCTAAAGCCCTTAAATTAAAAACGTCTTTACGCGGCGCCGCTCTTTCACGTTATACGCAGGCACGTTACTCGCAGCTTTTGTTACCTCACCTAAGTGTTATCACTCCAGAATCATCCCGCCCACAAGCTCTGCCAGGCGGCTCACGCTGCGCTCTTCGCACCAGCGCTGCAGTTCGTCGACAATTTTCTCCGTGGCGCACGGATCCCAATAACTGGCGGTGCCGATCTGCACCGCGGTTGCGCCCGCAAGCATGAACTCCACCACGTCCGCTGCAGTAGAAATTCCTCCCATGCCGATCACGGGAATATTCACCGCATGCGCCGCGTCGTAAACCATGCGCAAGGCAATCGGCTTGATCGCTGGCCCGGAGAGTCCAGCCGTTACATTCGCGATACGGGGCTTGCGCGTGTCGGCGTCGATCGCCATGGCCACAAAAGTATTGATCAGCGAAATGGCGTCGGCCCCCGCTTCCTGCGCGATATGCGCCATCTGCGCAATGCTCGTTACGTTGGGCGAAAGCTTTACGATCAGCGGACGCCGCGAAATGCGCTTCGCCGTCGTCACCACTTCATCAAGCGAGCGCGGATCGCAGCCAAACTGCAGTCCACCCTCGGACGTGTTCGGGCAAGAGACATTCAATTCGTAGGCGGCAATACCTTCGCCGTCGTTGAGAATCTCGATGGTTCTTTCGTAGTCCTCGCGGGTGTAGCCGAAAATATTGGCAAGGACCACAATATTTTTCATCTGCCGCAGTTTTGGGAGCTTCTCTTCGAGAAACGCAGCCGCGCCAATATTCTGCAGCCCGATTGCATTGAGCATGCCGGCCGCGGTCTCCCATAACCTCGGTGGAGGATTGCCGATCATGGGTTCGCGCGAAAGCCCTTTCACCACGAACCCACCCAACTTGTCGAGATGAACGACGTCGTCAAACTCCACGCCGTAGCCAAACGTCCCGCTGGCCGCAAGAATTGGGTTCTTGAGTTCGACGCCAGCGAAACCGACGCTGAGATCTGGGTTGGAGCCGCCCTCGGCAGGTGTGGTCATCGCGGTTGTAGTGTACCGCGAGCGCTTCTCAAGGAGCGAGCATCTCCCTGACCCACATTCACGGCTGCCAAAGATCCAGGGTTTTCGAGCGATATTGAGGCAGCATCCGGCACATTTCCCTGATTTTCCCCGCCTGCTCCACGCTCAGGTTCATAAATTCGAAGCCGCAAAATCTTCCGAATCTGCGCCGTATTGTCGCCGTGACACTTCGGCCGCCGATCGGCTCCAGTTCGACCGAGTCGCCCACCATCAGGGCGGCGCCAGTTACCGCTGACAGGCCGCACTCACTAATCTCCACCCTCATGCCCTGCGACTCGGGCCCATTCGTGGGACGCACAATAATCGGCACGCTGTAACGGTAGCGTGGAAATCGCCTCCGTTCCGAGACCGCTGGCACAACCTCTGGGACTGCAACACCAGGATTCATATTCGAACTCCGTTTCCTAAACTCCCTGCGCTTTACGAGCCAGAACCCCGGCCTGAGGGGGTTGATTGATCAACAGCCAAAACATCCCGATCTGCCGACTGGTTTCGGGTTTCAGCCTGGGTGATGTCGATCAGAATTGCCTGCAGTTTCTCAGAACGGGACGTGTATGCGTGACCCAACCCCGATCCTCCTTGTCTCGGGCCCTGCTTCGTTACGACAGCATCCCGATCCCAAGCAAGATCACCAGGGCCGCACATGGCTATTCTCTTGGTGTGGATGGTCATGACCAGACACTGAAGGTGTGTCCTTCTAGTTGGATCGGCAGGAATCGATCGAGCTTTAGGGCCATTTGCAAAGTTTTGTAAACGTCGCCGCCGCGATTCTGCAAAAGTTTGCCACCACCCTTGACTTCCCGTAAAATCCTTGTAATAACTATTCGGTCCTTCCGGACGGGTTTGGGGGTGTGTCTGTTTGGCGGAAATTCGACTGCAAGAGGGTGAATCCCTCGAAAATGCTCTGCGCCGCTTCAAGCGCAAAGTGCAGCAGGAAGACATCATTAAAGAAGTTAAGCGCCACTCCTTTTACCTGAAGCCCGGTGAAAAAAAGCGCGTGAAAGCCGCTCTCGCTCGCAAGCGCGCTCGTAAGAAAGTTCGCAAAGAGCAAGACTGAAGGAGTTGCTAAAAGCAGTAAAGGGCCGTCCCCTTCCCGGGACGGCTCTGCTCTGCCGGCCCCCACCGCGCAGAGTTGCAGCCGGGATTATTCAAGATTCATCATTCATTCGGCATTCCAGTAAAAAGCCGTACCCACGCCCCGTTCCAGGTGCGTGGCGGGCCGAGTCCAGGGGCAGTTTGAGGGGGATGTACAAATGCTGTGTTGGCTTTGCGCCCACGCCTCCCCGCGTGCGGCCACCGCCTCCACGGGTACAAGGGAGCCATCCTCAATGGAATTTCAGGACAAGACACTCACCTGTATCGACTGCGGCACCGAATTCGTCTTCACTGCCGGGGAACAACTGTTTTTCCACGACAAGCAATTCAAGAACGAACCTAAGCGCTGCAAAACCTGCAAGTCTAAACGCATCGCCATTCTCAGTTCCCCGCCCTCTTCACGCGGCGAAGGACATCACTATAATCGCGTCGAAACTCGCGCCACCTGCTCCCAATGCGGCAAGGACACCACCGTTCCCTTCCGCCCCACGCAGGGCAGGCCGATCCTTTGTCGCGAATGCTTCACTCAGAGAAAGACTGCGGCCAGCGCCTGATCGCAGAATGGTCGGTAGCAGAGTTGGAACTGGACCGGGCAAAGTCGCGAAGCGACGCCATTCATTAGCCCAGCACGTAAGTGCTGGGTAAGGCATGCAGGTGACAACCGAGTGCCCCTTCAGGGACGCCACTCTGACTGGCGTGCACTCTCGCAAATTACTCTCGCCCGCTCAAACGCCGATTCACTCATTGCGCTACGATAGTTCGGTGCGGACTTATCATGTCGAAAATTTCGGATGCCGCGCCACTCAGGCCGACGGTGCCGCCCTCGAACGCCAGTTCGAAACCCGCGGCCTGGCCCGCGCCGCGTCCAACCATGCCGACGTGGTCATCCTCAATACCTGCACCGTTACGAATTCCGCCGACCGGGATGCACGCGCCGCCATCCGCCGCGTCCAACGCCAGAATCCGCTGGCGAAAATCATCGTCACCGGATGCTACGCGCAGCGCGCTCCCGCAGAAATCGCCGCGCTGCCGGGCGTAACTTGCGTGATCGGCAACTCGCACAAACATCAACTCGCAGAAATCGCCCTCGATAATTTCGCAGACGGCCCGCGAGATTTTGAGTGGCGCAGCGCTTCCAGCGCTGCGATTAGTGTTACCCATTTTCAGCCGGCTTTAGCCGCTGAGGGCAAAGCATTTATTCCAGTCGCGAATCTTACCGCCGACACCGGAGGCCGGAACCTCGAAGCCCGCCTCTACGTCTCTGACATTTTCGCTCACACCGAGCTTCTCGCCGCCCCGGTATTCGAATCTGCGAACGGTCCCGATTCAAACGACCGCACGCGTCCCAACCTGAAGGTTCAAGATGGCTGCGACAACCGCTGCTCATTCTGTGTGATCCCGAGCGTCCGTGGCCAGAGCCGGTCGCTGCAATTGCCGGAAATTATTCGCGAGGTGACTGCACTGGTGGCCGCAGGCTACCGCGAACTCGTAATCAGCGGCATCAATCTCGGCCGCTGGGGACGCGACCTTGAAACCCGCTCGCCGGGGGCCGCTTTCCGGAAGCCGGAAGCCGGAAGCCGGACCCCGAACTTCCCTTCCCTCCTCCGCACCATCCTCGCGGAAACTCGAGTTGAAAAACTCCGCGTATCGAGCGTCGAGCCGATGGATTGGACCGACGATCTGATTTCCCTGGTTGCTTCTTCTCCACGCATCGCCAAACATGCGCACGTGCCGCTGCAATCCGGTAGCGACGCCGTGCTGCGCCGCATGCACCGCAAATATCGCCCCTGGCACTATCGCGAGAAGATTGAAAAGATTCGCGCCGCCATGCCCACCGCCGCCATCGGCGCCGACGTCATGGCCGGATTCCCCGGCGAAACCGACGCCGAATTCGAAGCCACCCGCCGCCTCATCGAAGACCTGCCCTTCACCTACCTGCACGTCTTCACCTATTCCGCGCGCCCCGGCACCCCCGCCGCGGCCATGCCGAATCAGGTTCCGGTCCACATCGCGCGCGAACGCAACAAAATCCTGCGCGACCTTGCCGCCGAAAAAAAACTCGCCTTCATGCGATCTTTCATCGGGAAAAAGCTGGAGGCCATCACCCTCAACGTCGTTCACAGCGATGCCGACGGAGAACGCACCGAAGCCCTCACCGACAATTTTCAGAAGTTGTATTTGAGTGGAAGGCACGAACCTAACCGGTGGCTGCCGATCCAAGTTGATGATGTGTCAGACGGTGCGTTCGTAAGTAGATTTAAGCCGGCGGCATAGCGGACCGGGTCACTATCGTTGAGATCGTGAGCGACGCTTATTGGGTGCGGGGTCTTTTCGAAGCGAACCGCTATTATTTTCGCTATTATTTTCGCTATTCTTGCGCAGTTTCTGGACCCATGCCTCTGCCCCGGCATCCAGTTCAGGATGATCTCCCGTCTTCTACGCAGGCTTATCATTGCGCAAGAAACGCAACAGCCTATCCTCCCGCCCCTGTTCAATACCCACGATATCTGTATCTTACTAGCTGCAGCGCGCGCAAAAACGTGTTCAGTTAGTAAATACGTATTCAGAGGGTACAGTGCTCCCTACATCTGCGCCGGCTCATCCGGATCGGGCTCACGCATGGGAGCATCTGGATTTTCAGGAGCGTCCGGTGGCTCCTTGATCGGCGGCGGGGAAGGCTCAGGTGGCTTGCGTACGTGAAGATCAACCGGCGGGATTTCGAATTGCGATAAGACCGTCATAACTCTCAGATGCGGAAGAGTCTGAAAGGGAAGCCAACCGGCGGCTACGCAGGAATTTACACGGACTGTCACGAAATCTCCTCGTGGTTTTTCCCATCAACGCCTCCGCGCCAAACTGCATCTTAAATCCGACACCACAATCGCGCGCCGCGCGGCGTGGTTCGGACTCGCGAAGACGAACAGCGTCAGCGAATCGGCGGAGGATATGAGGCGGTGAGGTTCGGATTTTTGCTGTTTCTCTGGACGGAGCCAACGATTATTTACGCCGATTCAGAGTCCACCACCCCTGATTCCGATGAAGCTTAGTGCACTCCTGAATTTGCCATTGCCAACATGTCCAACTCCGACCTGACCTCGATTCTATTCATCCTCCTATTACTCGTGGGGTTGGCGCAGTTGCTGGGCTATTTCTTCGTGAAGCTCCGGCAGCCGAGAGTTGTGGGCGAAATACTCGCGGGGGTCGTGCTGGGGCCGGCGCTGCTCGGAAAACTGCCCATCGCGGCTCGCGTTATGGACACCGCGCAGCATCAGGCCAGCGTTCTTAATTTCGTTTACTGGCTCGGATTGCTGCTGCTGATGTTTCTCTCCGGCGCGGAAACGCGCCAACTCTTTACCCGCGACGAGCGCCGCGAAGTGGCATGGCTTTCGATCCTCGGCAGCGGAGCGCCGTTTCTGCTGGCCCTTGCGCTGGGACCGTGGCTGATCCGTCCTGCGCTCGCCGGACCGAACGGGAACCGACTGTCGCTGATCATCATTCTCGCCGTCGGCGTGGCGGTCACTTCCGTTCCCGTAGTCTCGAAGATTTTTGCCGACCTGAAAATTCTTCACACCCGATTCGCGCGCCTCGTTCTTGGCGTTGCCGTCCTCGAAGACATCGTGTTGTGGCTGGCGCTGGCCGTGGCTACGGCGCTGGCGGGAAAAGCTCAGCTCAACTCTCGCCAGATCGCGCTTCATCTCGTCACTACAGTGGGATTTTTCGGGTTAGGCCTGACGATTGTTCCTCGCATCGTGAAGCGGATCAACAAATCACGCTTCAATGTTCTGGCGAAACATTCTCCGATCGCTTACGCCATTGCGGTGTTGCTCGCCTACTGCGTGGTCGCCGGAGCGCTCGACGTCAGCGTCGTCTTCGCCGCATTTCTCGCGGGCTTCGCAGTGGTCCACAAGAAGCGCAAACTTTTCGCCGAGGCGCTCGACGCCATCGGAAAAGTTTCGTTCGCATTTTTCATTCCCGCATATTTTGCGATCGTAGGTTTGAAACTCGATTTGGTCCGCGGGCTGTCGCTGGCCATGGTCGCGGCCTTCCTGGTCGGAAGCTGTGTGGTGAAGATCGTTTCCGTATCGTTCGCCGGACGCTTCGCCGGATTTCGCGGCCTCGACCTGATGAATCTTGCCATCACCACCAACGCCCGCGGCGGACCCGGAATTGTCCTCGCCAGCGTGGCTTTTGACGCCGGCATCATCAGCCCGAAGTTCTACACCACTCTGGTTCTCGCCGCCGTGCTCACTTCGCAGATGGCCGGGGCGTGGCTTGACTACGTGTTGCGCAAGGGCTGGCCGTTGCTCACGCCGAGCGCGGGACCGGAACCGGCCGCGTTGCCGGCGGAAAGTGCAACGCCAGCCTGAACCGCGTCGGACATCGAACGGAACTGCTTATTGACAAGAGTTTACAGAGCGTCGTTTACATAGAGCGAAGATCGAAAAGCCGCAACCGTCGCTTGTTTCCGCCAAACCTCTTGCACCCGTCAGTGCATCTCAGTTTGGAACATTTTCCGTGGATTCGGCGGTACTCCTGTGATCTGCGTTGTTCTCGGAAAATGAGTTATACAAAGCTATGCGCTTTCGCTCCAAAGCCGTCGTGTCGTTGCTCCTGCTGATCCTGGCAGCCATTCCGGCTGCGCGGGCGCAGGAACAGCAAGCCGGCCCGAACGGAGAGTATCGCAGCGCGCGCGACAATCGTGACTCGCGGCAGAAGACCGCACCTCAATCGCTCACCACCGACGAACGCCTGGCCATCCTCAGCACCGCACTCGATTTCCGCCGTCGTACCAAGCGCGCTTACGATTGCTCACACTTTATTCACTCGCTGTATGAGAGCGCCGGCTTTCCTTACGAATACGCAAGTTCGGCTGACCTCTACGCCGGGATTGACGAATTCCAGCAAGTGTCCCGTCCGCAACCGGGAGATCTCGTGGTCTGGCGTGGGCATGCGGGGATTGTGACCAATCCCGCGCAGCATTCGTTTTTCAGTTTGCTCAGCTCCGGGCCCAGCGTCGATTCCTACGATTCCCGCTATTGGAAAAAGCGCGGACACCCGCGCTTCTTTCGTTACGTCAAAACCTCTCTGAGCGTGCGCTCCAGTTCCTTCCGCAGCGCGGATGACTACTAGACACTCTTCTTGCAACCTTGCAGTTTCCACTCTCGCGGAGCGTACAAACCATATCTCACCACGCGTTGAATCACTTGAGGTACGCACGAACTAGGCCAATAAGATCTTCTGCCAGCTCTGCGGCGGGCATCGAGCTCTTTTCGTCGCTCAACATGTGCAGACGGATGTGGTCTTCGAGAACTTCAGCCATGAGGCTGTTGATCCCGCCACGAACATTCGCCAGGAGCATCAAGACGTCCGCGCAGTCGTCGTCAGACGTCAACGAACGTTCGATGGAGTCAACCTGCCCACGAATCCGCTTAATGCGAGCGATCAGCTTCTGTTTTTCTTTTTCAAGATGCGACATTTTCCTTGCCTATATGCTAGGGGGGTATGATATAACAAACGAGTCGAGATTCCTAAACGAACTCAACGGAGAATTATAGAAGGACTATGAACATTGCATCCGCGCAAGACCCTCCGTGTAGCCCGAGGGTTGACCTGTGCTGTGAAGAGCGTTCTAGAAGAAGCTGCTAGCGTTTTGTGCGCCATCTCTTCCTCGCTCGTCACAGGACTTGACCCGTGACCTGAGCGAGCGAATCCCGCCGTTGTGAACGGCTCTACTCACTCCTCCTAACCAAATTACTTGCCGAGAACTGTCTCCGGTCGCGCCGCAAAACAAGCGCGCGCCCAGACGGGATACGTGTCTCTGCTGGGAGGGAACAATGACGAACACTTTTATTCCAACCTTGAGCCGTCAACCACTTTATTGCGTTTGGATCGAGACAGAAAATCCATCGCGTCCACTCGATCGCGTCTGGATTGATCCCGAACTTCGCAGTTTCGTTCACGTGGAGATATCCGCACCGGTTCACGAGACAAATCATGAATTTGAAGCTGAAGCGGCGGAGGTCCTTCCCGAGAATGGCCCTTTCGCCGGCCGGTTATCCATTAGCCCAATCACGAGAGAGAAAATGAAACTCAAGGCGTACTCGGCGATGAAACGGCTTTCATGGGCTGTGGTTGTGCTTTGGTTTTTGCTCAACATCACATGGGCCGATGTGGCAGGTAGAATCTCCGGGATGGTCAGTGATCCCAGTGGCGCATCCGTCGCTGGTGCGGCAGTTACTCTCAGCAACGTGGGCAACGGAACCAAACAAACCGCAACCACCAACGACGAGGGACAATATTCGTTCCCGGTCGTTCCTGTGGGACGGTACGAACTTGAAGTCAACTCTGCCGGCTTCCAGCCTTATAAGAAGATTGGAGTGGTGATTGACGTAAACAGCGCATTGCAAATCGACGCCACCTTGCAGATCGGCCAAAACACCCAGACGGTGGACGTCAACGATAGCGTGGTCACGATTCAGATGTCCGATACCGAGATTGGCGAAACCATTAGCAGCGAGCACGTGGCCGAGGTGCCGCTTAATGGCCGTAGCTACACGGATTTGCTCGCAACCCAGGCAGGAGTGTCTCCCGTCACGACCAGCGGAGCTGGTAACAGTAGCTCAGGCGGAGGATTCGGGACCGTTCCCGTGGCAGGCAATGAGAACACCGGCCAATTCTCCATCAACGGCCAGCGCGAGTCTGCCAACGGATTTTTCCTGAACGGCGCCAGCGTCCAGGAATCGATCGGGCAACAGGCCGGCATCATCCCGAACCTGGATTCAATCGCTGAGTTCCGAATTATCAGCAGCAATGCAGACGCAGAATATGGAGGCTACAGCGGCGGGCTGATTAACGTCGTAACCAAATCCGGCGGAGACCAGTTTCACGGATCGGCATTCGAGTTCCTTCGCAATACGAATCTCGACGCACGCGGTTACTTTTCGCCGGAGCGTTCGACCTTTCAGCAGAACCAATTCGGGGGAACATTCGGCGGTCCCATCAAGAAAGGAAAGGTCTTTTTCTTCAGCGATTATCAAGGTCAACGCACGGTAGAGGGAATTGAGACCGGCCTCGTAAGTGTGCCTTCCCTGCTTAACCGCACGGGAAACTTTTCTGATTCGGCTGGTTCGCTGACCGGCAAGGTTAACGGAGCCTCTCTAGCCCAAACTCTTTCCAGCCGCCTGGGATATCTGGTGAATAACGGCGAGTCCTTCTACGCGCCGGGCTGCACTTCGAACACCCAATGTGTGTTTCCCAACGCCATCATTCCTCAACAAGCATTCGGACTCCCGGCGACCAAGATGCTGCAGTTCATTCCTTCCCCCAATGTGGGAGGTAATCAGTTCTCCTCCGGCGCGGAAAAGCGGCGGACCAATGATGACAAAGGCTCCGCTAGGATCGACGCGAACACCACCAAGTATGGGAATTTCTCCGCCTATTACTTCATTGATCGCTACAACCTCGATGACCCGTACCCGGTCGGCTTCGGCGGCGCCACCGTTCCCGGCCCGTCTGGCGCGTACAATGCACTCTCAAACGGCACGGACCAAGTCATCGTCCTGCGTGACACCAAGACGCTTGGCGCGACCATGGTCAACGAAGCGCATTTCAGCTACACACGCTTGAACAATACTCTTGGTGTTCCCAAAGGAGGCGTTGGAATCAGTCTGGCGGATCAGGGCATCTCTAGCGGCCAACAAGGTATTCAGCAGGGGTTCCCTCAATATGCCGGCGTGGAGACTCTTTATTTCAATTCGTTCACAATGGGAACAAATCCCTTCTTTCTCGCGCAGGTCAACAATACATACCAGATGGCTGACAACATCTCGAAAGTCGTCGGGAATCACACCTTGAAAATTGGCGGACAGTACCTCTGGTACAAGGTCAAGCAATTACCAGATCTCGTTGCGAACGGGACATTCTCATTTTTCGGCTCCGGAACTCAGTCCACTGGAAACGGATTTGCTGACTTTTTATTGGGCCTGCCCGATTTCTATTCGCAACAGTCTTCCCCAACCTTCTACGAGAGCGCCGCAGACGGAGGTATTTTTGCTCAGGACAGTTGGCGCATCAAGACGAATCTGACTCTGAACTACGGCATGCGTTGGGACTACGTAACTCCGTGGGCGGAGATGCATCACCAAACCACCACTCTCATTCCCGGAGTTAAATCGCAGACCTTTCCGGGTGCGCCGCTCGGATATCTCGTGCCAGGCGATCACTTGCCCAATGGCCAGGCAATCCCCGCTGGGATTGCGCCCACTCCGAAAGATAATTTCTCGCCTCGTATTGGTTTGGCCTATTCTCCCAATTGGATAAACGGTTTCCTAAGCAAGTTGACGGGCGGACCCGGCAAAACCAGCATTCATTTCGGCGCCGGACGATTCTTCACGTCGCCTGAGGGACTGACGGTCGCTTATCCCACCGGCAACCCGCCCTACGGGCTCACCTACACCAGCCCCGAGCCGCCGCTGATGAGCACGCCTTTCACCGGCGCGCTCACGGGAACAAAATACATTCAGCAGTTTCCTGTTAACGTCCCCCCATACAACGTTTCTCCAAAGAACCCCGACACAAATGTGAACTGGAATCGATACACGCCGATCAGCGGAGCAGGAAGTGTCTGGTACCAGAACAAGACGCCGTACACAATGTCACTAAATTTCAGCGTTGAACGGCAGATCGGATCGAACATGCTCGTAAGCGCGAGCTACATCGGATCCGAGAGCCGGCACCTGCTGACCGTGGTCGGAGCGAATCCGGGAATCCCCTCTCTCTGCCTGGCCCTGAGCCAACCGCAAGACGTGGCTCCTGGATCTCCAACCTGCGGACCGTTTCTCGAGAACAACGTATTCACCCGAGCCGACGGAACCGTTGTCAACGGCACACGCGGGCCATTTCCCAACACGATCGGCACTGACGCCTGGTACAAAAACGTGGGCAACGCGAACTACAACGCCTTGCAGTTCACGCTTAAGCGCACAACCGGACCTCTCACGCTCCTCGCCAGTTACACCTATGGAAAATCGCTCGACCAGTCTTCCAGTATTCAGGAACAGGTCTATCCCTACAACTACCACGAGGAGTACGCGCCTTCCGCGTTCGACATCAAGCAAAACTTTGTCGTCAGCTACAACTACGAACTTCCCTTCGCGAAGCTCTCCGGAAAAGCGAATCGCCTGACCGACGGATGGTCGCTCTCCGGAATCACTCGCTTTGCCTCGGGCCTGCCCGTTACATTCGCCAGCTTCGGCGACAACGCATTGGTCTACGTCCAGAACATCGGCGTGAACTCCGTCAGCATCGACCTGCCGAACTACACTCCCGGCAACCTGGAGATCAACCACAACCCGCGCAACGGGCTCCCCTATTTCAACACATCACTGTTCACCCCGAATGCTTTAGGGACGCAAGGCAACGCCAAGCGGCGCTTTTTCTACGGGCCCGGCATTAACAATTTCGACGTCGCTCTGCGCAAAAACACAAAACTCACAGAAACCAAGTCGCTCGAATTCCGTTTAGAAACCTTCAACACCTTCAACCACGCGCAGTTTTATCCCAACGGCTCGGTCGACGGAAACATCAACAGCCCGACATTCGGACACGTGCTGAAAGCAGCGCCACCGCGCATCGGACAAATCGCAGTTAAGTTCACCTTCTGACTCGATGGAGGTTGCCCTGAGCGCAGCCAACCGATTCGCCCTTGGACGGCTCATGTATCGACAGCCGCCTCGGCTGTCCAAGCCTGGGCGAAGCCCGGCGCCCCTGGAATAAATCCGCCCAAACGGAAACGCCCCATGAAAGACCCGATCGGGAAGGGCACGAGTTCCACTCGTGCCAATAGCCCGCCCAACCCGACCCGCGCTTCAGCGCCTGTCCGGTTTGACTGTCCCGTCCGCCCCTTCCTATACTTCTCCACGCTACGAATTCAGGTTCTAGGAGGAGTCCCATGCTGAAGCGTGCTCTGATGGCTATCCTGATTGCTGCCTCCGCGACTTTCGGTTATGCAGAAGACCATGCAGTCCATCAACCAAAGCTAAGCCCGCAAACGAGTGGCACGACACAACTGCTGATTGCTGTCAGTCCGGTGAACTCGCGTGTAGTCTGGGCAGCTGGAACTGGCGGGACGTATGTTGTCACGACTGACGGCGGCGAAAACTGGAAGTCCGGTATTGTCCCCGGGGCAGAGGGCCTTCAATTCCGCGACGTGCAAGGGGTCAGCGATAAAGTTGCCTATTTAATGTCCATCGGAAACAACACCACGGATTTTCGGATCTACAAAACCCTTGACGGCGGTGTGACCTGGACGATCGAGTTCACGAATGAAACTGTGAATGCGTTTTATGATTGCTTCGCCTTCTGGACTCCGAAACGGGGCGTCACGCACAGCGACTCAGTGAATGGGGTATTTCCCGACATTCGCACAACTGATGGAACGACCTGGCAGTCCATCGCTGCCAACATGCCACCCGCGTTGCCCGGGGAAGCATCGTTTTCTGCCAGTGGAACCTGCATCGCAACCCAGGGCGGACGAAATGCCTGGATTGCAACTGGCGGGTCAACCATCGCGAGAATCTTAGCCACTAGAGACGGAGGCGACACCTGGAACGCGTATGACACTCCGCTGGTCAGTTCCCCCAGTGCGGGTGCGATCTCCGTGGCCTTCCGCGACCCGTGGAATGGAATTGTGGCTGGAGGCGACTTGGCCGCAAACAATGCTGCTGACGCGGCAACCTCCAACGATGGCGGGCGCACGTGGACTCTCACCATCAAACCGCCCGTGCAGGGAGCCATTTTCTGCCTGGCCTATGTGCAGGGCGCTGGCCAAGCGAATTTTGAAAGAAGTGATCAGGAAGACAATCACGCGGTTGTCATCACCGCCGAGACCGCCCCGAACTTCGACTCGGGATCAGCGGCATGGACTCCTGATGAAGGACGTACTTGGTTCACTCTGCCCGGAGTGAGTGGCTACTGGGCAGTCGCTTTTGCGACTCCGAAGGCTGGATGGTTCGTAGGCAATAACGGTCAGATCCTGAAGATTAGCTTCTAACCGCGCGGGTGGCCCATCCTTTGCGCCTTTTGCAAAAGATGGGCATTCCCCAAATGTTAGATCGCAGGGGATTTTGACTTAGATTTCCCTTACACGGCACGTATGGCAGCGCCGGTTCTGCGATTTCCACGTGTGGAGCGAGCGCAAGCGCGTCCAGAAGCTCCGTTACATCCATCGCAATCCCGTAAAGATGGACTGGCACAAGCGCCCGCGCAATGGATTTGGAGCAACCACCGCAGCTATGCCTATGGCGAAGAAGGCTTGGTGAGACTCAATCAGTGGCCGAAAGCAGAGTTGAAGTTTCACCCAGCAGCCTAGAACCCAAGTTGGACTGGCAGTCGGAAATGCCCACCCTTTGCAAAATGCGTAAAGGATGGGATTCCCGCGCGGTATACTTCCGGCGGACGCCTGACCCGCTCAAGCTACCTATGCCCCATGAAGAGTGATGCCATCGTTTTACTAAGTGGAGGGATTGATTCCGCGGCATGCGCCCACTTTCTTCGCGATAATGGCTTCTCCATTCGGGCCCTGTTCGTGGACTATGGACAAAAAGCCGCGCCATTCGAGAAGCGCAGCGCAGAAGCTCTGAGCAACCTCCTGGGGGCTGAGCTTGATTCCGTCTTGCTCAGGTCACCTACCCATTTTGGGGCAGGTGAAATTGCTGGACGAAACGCGTTCCTCGTATTTGCGGCCTTGTTGACTGGTCAATTGCGCACTGGCGTCATCGCCCTAGGAATTCACTCGGGCACAACTTACTACGACTGCTCGACAGCATTTGCTCAGAGCCTTGATCGCCTGCTTGCGGAACATACTGATGGTCGAGTACGACTTTCGACACCATTCATAGCTTGGAGTAAGAAGAACATCTTTGATTACTACAAGACTTCTAAATTGCCCATAGAACTGACATATAGTTGCGAAAGTGGACAAATGCCAACCTGTGGAAGGTGTCTTTCGTGTCGCGATAGGAGGATGTTAGGTTGCTAGCGCTTGCCGGACGACGCGAAGTAAAGTTTGGCAAGGCTCTGACCATCCGGACACCAATACTCGTGCCTTCTTTCTCCAGTCGCGTTCCGAAGGTAGAAAACCCGTTCAGGGCGAGCGAGGAATTCATCGACGGTCCACTGCTAGTAAGCGCGTATGATGTAGCGCACAAACTCTTGTCACCGCCTTACGATTTCGGTTCTGCCATTTTCCTCGACAGTGGGGGATACGAAATCTCAAAAGTAGCAGACCTTTCCGACGTTTCCGACCAGAGTAACGACCCGATGGAGTGGTCCGAACAGGACCACGCAGCAGTATTGGCGACTTGGAAGCCGAGGGTTCCTTCAGCGATCATAAGTTATGACCATCCAAAAAGCCGCCACTCGGTTAAAGAGCAGATCAAGCGGGCAAAAAAGATAAAGCTCCCAGCGGGGGATACGGTTCGCGAGATTTTACTCAAGCCCGAAACAGAGAAGCAGGATTTCATACAGCTAGAGCCGGTTCTCAGCAACATACATGAGTTCACCGCGTTCGAGATTATAGGAGTCACCGAAAAGGAGATCGGTAACTCAGTACTGGAACGGATGACTAACATCGCAAGAATTCGGCGAGCCCTTACAGGCATTGGCCTTGCGACGCCGATCCATGTATTCGGAAGCCTCGATAGCGTGACGACACTCTTCTACTTCGTCGCCGGAGCGGATATATTCGACGGCTTAACTTGGCTTCGGTATGCATTCAAGGCGGGCAAGACCCTCTATAGGCAAGATTTCGGGATTTCAGATCTCGGAATTTCCACTAAGTCGTACAGCGTTGAGGCGCAGTGTTGGCACCGGAATTATGGCTACATGAGGGATATGGAACTGGAAATGAATCGTTTCCCTAGTAATTACGATTTTAAGGCGTTCAAGTATCACAGCGAGTCGCTGAAGTCAGCCTATGAAAGCGTCGAGGCTAAGCTAGCTGGATTGGGGGCGTGATGGGTGGAGGGGGCGGCGGTTCTTACACGGGTCGAGAGGCGGAAACACTGGCGGGGCTAGTACGTAAAGAAGCCGAGAAGTCCGTTGGCCAATTCGAGGTTAACCTAGCCACCTATTTGTCCAGTCTTTTGGCCGTCTACAATGCCCGGGACACTGCACTCGTGAGTCGAAGGCTCGATCAAGCGAAAACAGCTTTGGAAGATGAACTGGAGACAAGCTTCGACCAACTGTTCGGAGGCTCAGTCGCCAAGCACACGTACATTGACGGGTTGAGTGATATCGACGCCCTGCTGGTCGTTAACGACGCGAAACTCAAAAACCTCCGACCAGCCAATATGCTCGATAAAATCACAGAGATATTGCGAGAGCGACTACCTACGGGAACTAGCGTGGATCACGGCCGAATGGCAGTGTCGGTCTCCTACGAAGACGACATGATCATCCAACTGCTGCCCGCCCTGCGGACCGCCCAGGGCCTGAGAGTGCCTTCGGCCACACGAGCAGGCTGGTCGGACATTGATCCAGATGGGTTTAGAAGCGCGCTCACCAGCGTTAACAACCGCTGCGGCGGCAAACTGGTCCCTACGATCAAGTTGGCGAAGGCCGTGATCGCAAACATGCCGGAGCAGTACCGGCTCAGCGGCTATCACGTCGAGAGCGTCGCCATTGCCGCCTTCAAGAATTACGAGGGCCCTAAGACCACAGAGAACATGTTGCCGTTCCTTTTCGAACGGGCCAAAGATCTAGTCCTATCTCCTATCCGAGACAGTACGGGACAGTCCGTCCACGTCGACGAATATCTCGGGGCCGCAGGCAGCGAAGCCCGCCGGAACGTCAGTCACCTACTCGGGAATCTAGCAAAACGCATGCGTAATGCCAGTGCGGGAAAGTCGGAGGAGCAGTGGAAAGCTGTCTTCTTTAACGAATAACAAATGTCACCCCAAGAATTTCGTGAAGAACTGGAGCGCATCCGCCGTGTCGCGGACATGCTTGTAACCGGTCACGCTAACCTGCGCGATCGGTACAGTCTCCGAGCTACGTTCTTGGACCTTGCAGTTATGGCTCTCTCAACGTGGCTAACGGCAGTCGTGTTCATAGAGCCACGCATCAATGTTAAGCTGACGCCGCTTAGCATCGACCCCCAGCTTTGGGTCGGTTTTCTCGGGATATTTACTTTTTTCTTATCCATTGTTCAGTTGCGCGTTGACTGGAAAGGGCGATCAGACGCCCACAAGCGCTCGTTCGACTTGTACTCGGAGGTAAAGCGGGAATGCGGCTACCTGCTCGCCTCGCAAAAACCACTAACGGCTGACAGCTGCCAACGTGTGCTCGCGCGCTACGACCTAGCTACGGAAGTAGGGACACACATCCCCGAAAAGGAATTTCTGGCTCAGAAACGGAATCACCTTCAGAAAATCGAAGTCAGTAAGTTCCTCGATAAACATCCATCGGCATCGATATTGCTACTAAGGTTGAGATTCTGGTGGCGAGACAACCGCTTCCGACGGGACAAGACGGGTGACAATGGCATCTGAACTTGAGGTGCGATTCTATCGCACGGCCAAAGAACGATTGCTATCGACAGGCTTCGCAACCGAAATAGCGTGGCAGCTTCAGCAGGAATTCAGTGCCTTCACAGAAACCGACCTGCTGAGGGAGGCGGCCTGGGTGATTCTTTGCAGCGGCTTCAGAGAATCGATTGTCCGCCGGTGCTTTGACTTCGTTTCATTGTGTTTTTGCGACTGGGAGTCAGCGGCAAAGATCTGTGATTCAGCTGAGCATTGCAAGGCGACTGCACTCGCAGCATTCGCCAACCGCCAGAAAATAGACGGAATCATCGGCATGGCGGAAGTTGTCACCCGGTTGGGGTTCGCGCAGCTTAAGCAGAACATACTCAAAGATCCAATCAGTTCAGTGCAAATCCTCCCCTTCATCGGGCCGATTACCGCATTTCATCTAGCGAAGAATCTTGGTTACGCCACTGCTAAGCCCGACAGGCATCTAGTTCGCATCGCCGGTGCGCTGGGGCATCCCGACGTCCATCAGTTGTGCCGTTCTCTCTCCCGGGACACCGGCGATCCGATTCAGGTGGTGGACCTAGTGTTGTGGCGCTATGCAGAACGCTATGACGGTCTGGAGGAATTGTCCCGGGTCATCGCCACATGGAACCGACCCCTCATCCCCATGCTATAATTTCTCTATTCCCAGTCGCTTAGAGCGCGGAGGACCGTATCGATAAACGCTTTATCAGAACCAATGACCGCATTCGGGCGCGCGAAATTCGCGTGATCGGAGACGAAGGTGAACAGATCGGCGTAATGCCTCCCTTCGAAGCGCTTAAATTGGCCAAAAGCAAGAACCTGGACCTGGTTGAGATTTCGCCCACGGCGCAGCCTCCTGTCTGCCGCATCATGGACTACGGGAAATATCTCTACCAGCAGGAAAAGAAAGAGCGCGAAGCTAAGAAACACCAGAAAACGATTACCGTAAAAGAGGTCAAGTTCCGCATCAATGTGGACGACCACGATTACGAGACCAAAAAAAATCACGTGTTGCGCTTTCTGGATGGCGGAGACAAAGTAAAGGCCACGATTTTTTTCCGTGGCCGCGAAATGACCCGCACCGGCCTGGGCCGGCAGATTCTGGAGCGCCTGATCAAGGACGTGGAACCCTTCAGTATCGTGGAGTTCCGTCCGCGGCAGGAAGGCAATACGCTGCACGCGATTCTGGCGCCGAAGAAAACCGCCGCCGAGCGCGAGAAAGAACGGGAAAAAGAAGCCAAGGCGAAAGCGAAACTGGAAAAGAAGCTGGCGCAGGAAAAAGATAAAGACAAAGCGGGACCGGAGCCAGAAAAAGAAAAGCAGCCTGCGGCAGCCGCACACGAAGAAGTCCCCGCCGCAGTTTCGCATTCTTAGAGTTTCTGCACGGTTGATCTGCATTGACGACGCCGCAATTCACGTCGACGATTCCAGAGCAAAATTAAGAATTAAGATGAAAGTTCAGAACTGACAGCTGAAAGCTGACAGCTACTTGAGGACTTATGCCGAAATTAAAAACGCACAAAGGCGCCTCCAAGCGCTTCAAGAAAACCGGGACCGGAAAAGTGAAGCGCGGACATTCGCATCTGCGCCACATCCTGACCTCGAAAGATAAAAAACGGAAACGCAAGCTGGGCAAAAGCACGCTGGTAAGCCCCGGCGATGTCCGCAAAGTAAAGCGGATGATTCCGTACCAGTAGACGACTGTCGATTGTGCGATTGCTGATTGTTGATTGAAGACCGCGGCTTGCTTAGGTCTTAATCAGCAATCAAAAATCAACAATCGTTGTCAGGCGAGTGAAGAGGTCAGAGACGCCGCAAGGCGATCATCCTTACCTCCAGCCGCTCAGTAACTAGAAAATAAAAAGGAGAACACCATGCCTCGTGTAAAACGCGGAACCAAACGCCGCGCCAAACGCAAAAAAATATTAGACCGCGCCAGCGGATACTTCCTTACTAAATCCAAGCTGTACCGTTCCGCAAAAGAGGCCGTAGAACGCGGCCTCAAATTTGCATATAGCGGGAGGAAGCAGCGGAAGCGGCAGTATCGCTCGCTGTGGATTGTGCGCATTGGGGCAGCTTCGAAGCTGAATGGGTTGAGTTATAACCAGTTCATCCACGGCTTGAAGGTCGCGGGAGTAGAACTGGACCGCAAGATTTTGGCAGACTTGGCGGTGCGCGATGCGGCGGCGTTTAAGACGCTAGTGGAACAAGCCAAGGGCGCGCTGGCGTAAAGGGTTCCGGCGCTCGGCTTCCGGCTATCGGCCCTTCCGCGGGGCCATCTTTTCTGATTTAGTTTGTGAGGTCAAAATCCCCGCCCTGTCTCTCCGAAGAACGGAGAGACAAGGACGGGGCACCCGCATTCCAGTTGGCTGCGAGGAACGTGGCTTATACAGTCTCCAAATTGACGGATTATTCGGCGGGGGCGCTGGAACGCGCCTCCGCTGAACTTTTTTCTGCGCTCGGCGAGGAAGCATCGGCCGTGAAAAACGAAGCCGACTGGAAGGTTTTTCGCGACCGTTGGATGGCTAGGAAGAATGGCGTGTTGACGCAGATCAACGACATTTGGCTCAAGGCTGCCCCAAAAGAGGCCAAGCGGGAAGTCGGGCAACTGGTAAACGATCTGAAAAGTAGGGTTGAAGATCGCGTCCGAAAAACTGAACAGTTGCGTCGCAATCTTCAAACTGACGACTTGCTTGCGCGTGGTGACGATCCCCTTCAACAAATGCGGGTGGACTATCGTGGTTTTCACGATTCGCATCAAACGCAAGTAGATATCACCCTTCCCGGCATCCGCCGTCCGATCGGGGCGGAGCATCCGGTCGTTAAAACCACGAACGAGATGGTGCGGGTGTTTCAGAAGCTTGGGTACTCCGTGGCAGATGGGCCCGTTGTTGAGACTGACTATTACAATTTCGAGTCTCTGAATTTTCCGCCGAATCATCCGGCGCGGGACACGCAGGATACTTTGTTTATCGCGGGTCAGCAGGCGAAGCCGCAGCGGGAGCGGTTGCTGCTGCGGACGCATACTTCTCCAGTGCAGATTCGCACGATGGAGAAGATGCGGCCGCCGCTGCGCATTGTGATTCCGGGGACGGTGCATCGCAACGATCCTCCGGACGCGAGCCACTCGCCGATGTTTCATCAGATTGAAGGGCTCGCAGTTGACACCAACATTACGTTCGGCGATTTAAAGGGGACACTCGATCATGCGATGAAGGAATTTTTTGGATCGAGTGTAAAGACGAGTTTTCGTCCATCGTTTTTTCCGTTCACGGAGCCGAGCGCGGAGATGTATGTCTCGTGCTTTATCTGTGGCGGAAGCGGGAGACGAGGGAATGATCCGTGCCGTCCGTGCAAGCAGACGGGATGGATTGAGATTCTCGGGTGCGGGATGGTTGATCCGAACGTGTTTGAGTTTGTGAAAGACAAAGGATATGACCCGCGGAAAGTTTCAGGATTTGCCTTTGGCATGGGCGCGGACCGGATCGCTTTGTTGAAGTATGGCGTGGATGATATTCAATTGTTTTTTCAGGGGGATGTCAGGTTCTTGCGGCAGTGGGCGTAGAGGGACGGTCGTTAGTCGTTAGTGGTTAGCCAAGAGCTGCAAGTTCGTCGGGAGAATGCCTTGAGGCAGCTTGGCTGAGACAAGAACTGCAGGGGTCCTTCGGCGCAAAGGCGCGCCTCAGGATGACAGAGCTTTTTAGAGCGCCATGAAAATTTCGCCACAGTGGGTGCGGGAATTTGTTCAGCTATCCGTCGACGACCGGCGGCTGGCGGAGGATTTGACTGGCGTCGGCATCGGGGTCGAAGGGATTAGCGGAAGTGGGGCGGACGCCGTGTTCGAGATGGAGATTGGGACGAACCGTCCGGACGCGATGAATCATTACGGAGTGGCGCGGGAGGCGGCGGCGATTTATGATTTGCCGCTCAAGGAGCTGTCAGCTCTCAGCTCTCAGCTTTCAGCGAAGTCTTCGGGGGCTAAAGCCCAGTCGAGTGTTAAGGGGGCTGATGCGGCGCTGACGCGGCGCTCTTCCACGGTGCCGCACGGCGGCACCAAGAAGAAAACCTCAGCGGCTAAAGCCGCTTCTTCTTCGGCTTCTCAGGGCGCGGCTGGAAGCCGCACTCTTTCAAAGAAAAGTCAAAGCGGCACGACTGAAGTCGTGCCCTTCCCGGTCACCGTGGAAGAACCCGAGTTGTGTCCGCGATTTTCGGCGCGGGTGATTCGGGGGACGACGATCAAACCTTCGCCCGAGAAGATTGCACACCGATTGAAGTTGCTGGATCAGCGGCCCATCAGTAACGCGGTCGACGCGACCAATTATGTTTTGTGGGAGATGGGAAAGCCGACGCATGTTTTCGATATGGATTTGCTGGAGGGCGGGCGGCTGGTTATTCGGCACGCGAAAAATGGCGAGAAGCTGAAGACCCTGGATGGCGTTGAGCGCACGCTTTCTTCGGACGATCTTGTGGTCGCCGATGCTAAAAAAGCGGTCGGGCTCGCAGGTGTGATGGGTGGCTACGACACCATGATCACCGACAAGACTAAGAATATTGTGATTGAGTCGGCGTGGTGGGATCCGGGGACGGTGCGGAAGATGTCGCGGCGGCATGGGATTCATACCGACGCTTCGCACCGGTTTGAGCGCGGCGCGGATTTTGAATCGACGGTTCTGTCGTGCGATCTGGTAGCGGCGCTGATTCTGGAATCGGGCGGCGGAGAGTTGGCAGGCGGCGCGATCGATGCAGTTTCGCGACAGATGGATCAGGCTCCGATCGTGTTGCGGCTCTCCGAGGTGCATCGCATACTCGGAGGAAATCTTAGTACGGGAGAGATTTTCAGCATTCTGAAGAAGCTTGGGTTCGGCTTGATTCCCGAGGGCCAGGCCGATGCGCAGATACGGGTACAGATTCCGAGCTGGCGGCTGGATGTGGAGCGCGAGATTGATGTGATTGAAGAGATCGCGCGGCTGCATGGGTACGACAAATTCGAAAACAGTTTGCCGGCTTACAGTGGCGCGGTGGTGGATCTGCCGCACGCCGCTATGGACGCGACTTTACGGGAGCGGGCGTTGGCTCTCGGATACAACGAGGCGGTGTCGTTGACGTTTATTTCACATGCGGCGGCGGAGACATTTTCTTCCGGGGCGGGAGTCTTGGAGTTGGAGAATCCGCTGAGCGAGGAAGCGAGCGTGATGCGGACTTCACTCGCTCCTGGCATGCTCGACATGCTGGCGTGGAATTTGAACCGCGACGCGGAAGACGTGCGGCTGTTTGAGATGGGACGCGTCTACGAAATGCGGGACGGGGAGCGGGTTGAGCCGGCGCGCGCGTGCCTGGGTGCGACGTTGGCGGCGGTGAAGAATGCTTTGCCCATGGGCGGCGTTCTGGATGTGAGCAAGGGCGAGCATGCCGCGGCGGCTGAGGTGTTTCGCTTGTTTAAGGGCGACCTGGAAACTTTGTTGGCGGCATTTGCTTATCGCGAGTTGAGTTTTGATCGGCAGACGGCGGAATATTTTCATCCGGGACGCTCGGCGCGGGCTTTGATGGATGGGGCGGTGGTGGCGCAGTTTGGGCAACTTGCGGAAGAGGTGAAGGCGGAACGGAAGTTGCGGCAGGATGTTTTTCTGGCGGAGATCGATTTGGATGTGCTTCGTGGGCAGGGACTGCGGCAGGTGAGGTTTGCGCCTTTGGGAAAATATCCGGCGGTGGAGCGGGATTTTTCGTTCGTGTTCTCGGATGAGGTGGAGTTTGAGGCAATGCGGCGAGCGGTGACGGGGTTGGGCATTTCCGAGTTGCGTGAATTTAAGCCAGTCGAGATTTTTCGTGGCGGGTCGATTGGGGCGGGGAAATATTCGATTTTGATTCGGGCCCGATTGCAATCGGATGAGGCGACGTTGCGGGATGAGCAGATTGCGGCATGGGCGGAGAAGATTGTTGGTGCGCTGAAGGGTATGGGCGGGTCGCAGCGGGCTTAGGGGCGTAGCTCGGGGGCTAAAGCCCCGATTTTTTATCTGTTTTACGCGGCGCCGAAAGCGCCGCTCTTCCACGGTGTTGCCGACAGTTATGCGGCGGGCGAGCGTAGCGTTCGCGACGGAAACTCCTTTCGGAACTGCTGCTTGCGTATGGAGCAGGGATCCTTCGACTATGCATTTCTTATCGCTTCGCGGTAGCAAATGCTCCGCTCAGGATGACAGGGCTCTTGTGCTAATCTGCCAGCTATGGCGGACGTTATTTCTTCTTTATCCACCCATCCAAAGCAATTTCTAAGCGACAAAGTGTCGCACTTTACCGAGTCGGTGATTCGTGAGATGACGCGGCAGGCCATGCTGCATGGGGCGGTGAATCTGGCGCAGGGGTTTCCGGATTTTGCGGCTCCGGCGGAGATCAAGGCGGCGGCGCGGGCGGCGATCGACGGCGACGTGAATCAGTATGCGATCACGTGGGGCGCAAAGAATTTGCGCAACGCCATTGCGCGGCAGATGGGCGTGTGGCAAGAGATTGCGGTCGATCCGGAAAAAGAAGTTACGGTGTGTTGCGGATCGACGGAGGCGATGATTTCAACTTTGCTTGCGGTGTGCAATGCGGGGGACGAGGTGGTGATCTTCGAGCCGTTCTATGAGAACTACGGGCCAGACGCGGTGTTGAGCGGGGCGCGGCCGCGGTTTGTTAAGTTGCGGCCTCCTGCGAGCGAGGGCGGCGAGTGGACTTTTGATGAGAAAGAATTACGAGCGGCGTTCGATAAGAACACCAAAGCCGTCATTGTTAATACGCCCAACAATCCAACGGGAAAAGTTTTCACCCGGACGGAATTGGAATTGATTCGCGATCTTTGCGTGGAGTTCGATGTGCTCGCGATTACGGATGAGATTTACGAACATATTTTGTATGACGGGACCGAGCACATTTCGATGGCATCGCTCGAGGGAATGCGGGAGCGGACGGTCACGATCAACGGCATGTCGAAGACCTACAGCGTCACGGGATGGCGCGTGGGATGGGCGGTTGCGCCGGAAAAGATCACGAACGCGATCCGCAAGGTGCATGATTTTTTGACGGTGGGGGCGCCAGCGCCTTTGCAGGAGGCGGGCGCGGCGGCGCTCAGTTTGCCGCAGGAATATTATGCGAAGCTGGCGGAGGGTTATCGCGGGCGGCGCGATCATTTGATTCCGGCGCTGGAGGCGGCGGGGTTTAAGTGTTTTCGTCCGCGAGGGGCGTATTACGTGATGACGGATATTTCTGCGTTTGGATTTGAGGATGACGTTTCGTTCACGAAATATCTGGTGAAAGAGGTTGGGGTGGCGGCGGTGCCGGGGTCGAGTTTTTATCGGGATGCGCGGGATGGGGCGCGGCAGGTGCGGTTTGCGTTCTGCAAGAAATTGGAGACTCTGGATCGGGCGGCGGAGAAGTTGGGGAAGTTGAGGAAGTAATCCCGGTCCGGAGTGAGAATTCCTCTCGGAGCCGAACAGAGCTCACGCAGACAAGGGACCCTTCGACTTCGTATGGACTTCGCTTCGCGAAACCCATACTGCGCTCAGGATGACAGGGCAAATTTAGAAAGCAAAAGCTTATTTCGTAATCACGCCGCAGGCGATGCGGTCGCCGGAAGCGCCAGCGGGATCGGTTTTGTAATCGTCGGCCTTGGCGTGGATGACGATGGCGGTGCCGCCGTTGCTGAAGAGCGAGTGGGCGTCGGCGCCGAGGTTTACGTCTTTGTCTTCGACCTTGGCGTCGGCTTTGCCTTGGGCATCGACGGTGAAGTTTTTCATGTCGCCGGCGTGGTGGCCTTCGGGATTGTCGAATCCATGCTTTTTGCCGTCGGGATTGAAGTGCGAACCGGCGGATTTGAAGTCCGGTGCAACGCAGCTAGGATTCTGATGGAAGTGAATAGCGTGCTCGCCGGGGGGAAGGCCGTGAAGATGCAACTGGAGGGCAACGGCTGATCCCTGTTGCGAGACGAGAATGGTGCCGACGTCCTTGCCTTGGGCATCTTTGAGTTCGACTTTGGTTTTAGCGGCGCTGGGAAGCGCGGCGACGACCAGGATGGCGATGAGGAAGAACCCTGGATATTTCATGCAGGGAATTATAGCGAATGCGGCTGCACCTGCACCAATGTGCCATGCTTGATTCACAGGGGAGTGGAGTATACTGCGAAAAAGTTTGGAATCCCTTCAGGAAAGTGGAATCATGGGTTTGAATGCGGCGGAGCAGGTGACGGAGCAGGTTCCGGTGGATGATTTTCAGGCGCTGGAAGAGAAAGTTTATCGCACTATTGAGAGATACAAAGCGGCGCGGCAGGCGCAGGCTGCGGCCGAGCGCGATGCGCAACGCGTGCGTCAGCAACTGGAAGAACGCGACGAGCAATTGGTTGCCTTGCGGCGCGAGGCGGTGCAGTTGAGGAAAGAGCGGGAAGAGATTCGCGGGCGCGTGGAGAAGATGCTGGAGCAGATAGATTCGATTGCGGAGGAGCGGGCTAGTTAGGAAAATCGGCTTCCGGCGCCCGGCTTCCGCAACCCGGCGACAGTTTAGTTCAGCTCAGAGATAAGGTTCACTGATTATGGCTACGGCTACGAAGGATTCGACATTGAATGACTCGCAGAATGCGGGCGTGCGCGTGGAGATTTTCGATCAGGCGTATAACCTTCGAGGGTCGGATCCGGAATATATTTTGAAGTTGGCGGAGTATGTGGACGCAAAGATGCGCGCGGTGGCCGAAGCGACGAATACGATCGATACGGTGCGGCTGGCGGTGCTGGCGGCGCTGAATATTGCGGATGAATATCATCTTTTGAAGCGGACGAAGGATAACGGGGCAGCGGATTATCAGAAGCGGGCGCACTTGCTGGCAAATGCGCTGGATGAAGTGTTGGGCGAGAATGAAAGCCGCAAGGCGGGCTAGGCTGCGGCGGGCGGCAATCCATTTTATTTTCTGCTTTCTTTTCTGCGCGTTGCTGACCAGCGGCGCGGTTTGTCAGGAAACAACTCTCCATAGTCAATCGAACGTGGTGGTGATTCCCGCGCTGGTGAAGAGCGCGCAGGGCGAAGTTGTGTACGGGTTGGCGGCAAAGGATTTTGTCGTCGAGGACGATGGCGAGGAACAGGCGGTGCACCTGGACGAGGCGGCGGAGGGCCAGCCGGTCTCGATGGTGATTGCGATTCAACTCGGACGGCGGGCGAATTACGAATTTCCGAGGATTCGTGGACTGGCTGCGATGCTGGATCCGCTAGTGGCGGAGGGACGTGGATCGGTGGCCATTGTGGAGTTCGACAGCCAGGTACAAACTGCGCAGGAATTTACCGCGAGCTCCGAAAAAATTGCGTGGACGCTGAAAGGATTGCAGCCGGGCGATGGCGGGGCGGCGATTCTGGATGCGGTCGAATATTCGGTGAAAATGCTGGAGAACACTCCGAGAGACCGCCAGAGAGTGCTGTTAGTGATCAGCGAGACGCGCGACCATGGCAGCGCGGCCAAGGTGGAGGACGTGGTGGCGGAGATTGGACAGAGCCGCACGGCGGTGTATGCGCTGGCATTTTCGCCGTCGCGGTCGAATGTGCTGGATACGATGCGGGGGAACAATCTTAACGAGATGAATCCGTCGCCGGATTTGCTGGCGCCGTTGCTCATGGCGGCGCAGGCAATGCGGAAAAATATGCCGAAGACTGTGGCCGCGATGACTGGCGGAGAGTATGAGATGTTCGCAACCGGAAAGAACTTCGATTTACGCATGATCGACTTCAGCAATCATTTGCACAGCCGGTATTTGTTGAGCATCGAGCCGAAGAATCCGCATGCAGGGTTGCATCAGTTGAGGGTGAGGTTGCGGAACGCGGGGGATCGGATTGTGCTGGCCAGGGAGAGTTATTGGGCGGCGGGGGCGAAGTAGTAGCCGGGGGCTGAAGCCCGATTCACCGAAGGACGCTTCTCACCGCGCTGGAAGGCGTTGCGCTACCAAAATCGAAGTGCTGTGCGATCTAGAATTAGGGCTGCGCGAGTCGAATGCAGAGGTGGTGCAGGCAGAGACGTAGCGAGCTAAGTTTCTACGGAGAATGTGGCGATGGCTTCGGGCATTTTTGCACAGGGTCGGCGGGCAGATTTGCAAGTGGGGAATGTTGCGGCGAGATTACTTTCGTTGCAAGTGTTCTGCCAACTATTTGCTGGTTGCCTATTGCTAATTCACGGGGAGTTCTCCTAGCATCACAGGTGAAAGCCGACCTGCGGGGTTGGTGATGGCGGTAACCGATTTTTGAACCAATGCTGAATGAACGGGGACTCGACTCGAACTAGGATCCGGTGTGCAACGCTCCGCCATGCGGAGATGCCTAAAGGGTCTCGGCGGGTTCCCAACGTCTACCTGACGGTTCATTCTCGGCCCGTCACACGGCACAGTGGGTCGGCTTGATTTTTTCTGTGGCTTCGCTGTCGTCGAATTCGATAGCACCCTCCAATTTTTCCATGTCATGCTGAGCGTAGAACGTTCTTCGCGAAGCGACGGACGTTCGAAGTCGAAGCATCCCTAGCAGCGGCATGCTTTCGTTTCTCGGTGGTTTGAGGCATTCGCCAGGACGGCCTTCGCGGATGCATTGCGCCGGGGTAGCGATGCTTCGACTGCGCAGGAGCATCGCTTCGCTACTCTGCTTCGCACGGCATGACAGATGCAGCGAGCATTCCTGTTAAACTGAGGTTGGAACAAAGTCTCGGTTCGCGCATCCAATTATCTGTGTTTCCTCAATTAGTGCATTTCGGGTGGTTTGTTTTGCCGACGTACGGCTTCCTGGTTTCGCTGGGAGTCCTGATCGGGTTGTGGATCAGTGTGCGCAATTCCGAGCGGCTGGGAATTGACGGCGAGAAGGCGTGGAACCTGGGGATTCTGGTGGTGTTGTGCGGAATTGTAGGCGCGAAGGCGCTGTACATTATTAATGAATGGAGCTATTACCGGGCGCATCCAGCGGATATTTTCAGCGTCAGCACACTGCAATCCGGAGGAGTTTTTTCGGGCGGATTGATTGCGGCGTTCGCGGCGGCAGCGTGGTACGTGCGCAGGTATCACATGCCCCCGCTTGGAACCTGCGACGCATTTGCTCCGGGGCTGGCTCTGGGACATGCCATCGGGCGCGTCGGCTGCTTTGCGGCGGGATGCTGCTACGGGAAAGAGACGCATCATGCGTGGGGAGTGGTGTTTCATAATCCACTGGCAAATCAGATTACGGGAACTCCGCTGAACGTGCCGCTGGAGCCGACGCAATTGTTCGAGGCGGCGGTGGAGTTGGCGAATTTCTTTTTTCTGATGTGGCTGCTGAAGCGCAGGAAATTCGATGGCCAGGTATTCGGCGCATTCCTGTTTATCTATGGAGTGGCGCGATTCTTTCTGGAATTTCTGCGCGACGATCCGGGGCGAGGGTCGGTGTTCGGCGGAGCGATGTCGGGCACGCAGCTGATTGCGATTGGGCTGGTTGTGGCAGGCGGGGTCATTTGGTGGTTGAGGCCGGGGCCAAAGAATGTGACGGCGCAGCCGGTGGGGGCGACGCGGTAGAAAGCAGAACTTCAGTTATTCTTTTTTCGCATTGGTCGCCTTCGAATCGGCTTCCACGGTAACGTCGACTTCGGAGCCTTTTTTAAGCTGAGTCTGCTTGCCATCTTCGGTGGTGAGTGTGTTTTCGATGCGGATCTCGCGGTACATTTCGTCTGCGCCTTCAATCTCAATCTGCACTTTTTCCGGTTGACCTGGCTCCGATGGTTTGATGACCTTCTCGACAGTTCCGGGAAGTGTGACACGGGGCTTCTTCGCCATGGGCTTCCCTTTCATGACAATGGGTCGAACCCTCTTTTACTATATATAGATACAAAACCGCAATTTGGGATAGCGAAAGGCAGGGTTGCCGCCCTGCAAGCTAACGGCTAAGTCTCTTTAACGCCTCCAAAAAATCCGCGGACACTTCGCGGATGCGCTGCAGTCGCTCCTTTTCCAGTTGCACATCTTCCGGGCTAATTCCCAAAAACGTTCGCTTTTGCATGTTTTCAATATGCTCCCGCATCAGCCGTGTAAGCTCATCACGAAGTTTCTCGATGCTGGGACCATCCATAAATCACGCTGACACTGAGCACCACAATCTTGGACCACCACAATCTCGTCGACACATTCATACTGCGGGGATGGCTGCAACGGGCGGCGAAGTTGGCTCATAACTTTTTCAGCGCTCACGAATGGTTGGCGCGAACCATTTTTTCTACAGCATAAAAACCTGTCGTGAAGTCTGAACGTCAGTACGGTAATGCTTTGACATCAGATGTAGCTGAGGTGAAACGTTAGGGCAATACAGGCAAAACCTGACTTGCCGTCACACGACAGGTAAAGGTTCGACTCGGACTTACAGATTCTCGGGAGCTATCAGCCGAAAAGCGAGAGCAGGGGCATTGGTTGTTGTCCCAATGAGCCTCCTATGAACGGCACTGCCCAGCAACAGGGGGTACGATTGGGACATGCATGCAAACACGAGGAAAGCTATCAGCGCTTTCTTGCGACCTCTCACTACGCTTCTATTCGGATTGCTTTTCTTGCAAGGCTGCAATGCACTCAACCCCTTGTGCGGAAGTGCCCGTCCAGTTCCGATGATTAGCTCGCTTTCTGCCAGCACGGTTACGATGGCTGAAGTGCAGGCGGGCTTTCTTCTCACGGTGAACGGTAGTCAGTTTGTTTCGTCTTCTGTCGTAGTGATCGACGGGACGACGCTAAGCACCACGATTACCAGCAGCCAGCAATTACAGGTCACAATCACGACCGCCCTGATATCCGCTGCCGGAACAGCAAGCGTGATAGTCAATACGCCGAGCGGGAACACGGGGAACCTTGGCTGCACGAGCGGTGGAACCAGCCACGCTCTCGTCTTGACAATCACTTAAGGCCAACGCAACAGAGGCAGCTCAATGCCAACAATTGGCGCGAGCTGCACGCAGGGGAACCTGGAGCAGGTTTGCGTGCATGGCCGTCGGGCGAGCCGGGATAGCCCTTGGTCTCGCATTCGATTCACCACATTCTCAACTGCCGAAATCAGGTGACGCGGGTGATCGATGGCTCGCGCTGAGCTATCTTATGAGACAGTGGGTTGTACTTCCAACGCATGCCCGAATCATTTCCCATTCTTATTTCCGTTGCTGCTGAAGATGCCGGCAAGCGGCTGGACCAATTTTTGGCTGCGCGGCTCGCGTCCGTAAGCCGGGCTCGGGTGCAGGAGATGATTGGCGCAGGGCTCGTGCTGGTGAATGATGCGGCGGCAAAGGCTTCGCTGAAGTTGCGCGGGGGGGAGCGCATCAGGGTGCTGGGTGAGGCGCAACGGGCTCCTATCAAGGCGATCGCAGAGGAGATTCCTCTCGACATTGTTTATGAGGACGACGACCTGGCGGTGATCAACAAGCCGGCAGGAATGATGGTCCATGCAGGCGCTGGGGCAACGGAGGATGCGCGCAATCGCGGAACGCTGGTGAATGCGCTCCTGCATCATCTGGGGAGTTTGTCGGGAGTGGGCGGCGAGTTGCGGCCGGGGATTGTGCATCGTCTGGATAAAGAGACCAGCGGGTTGATTGTGGTGGCGAAGCGGGACGAGGCGCATCGCAAGCTGAGCGCGCAGTTTGCGGCGCGGGAGGTGAAGAAAAAGTATGTGGCGCTGGTGCATGGGTGGGTGAAAAAAGATTCGGGGACGCTGGCGCAGAGCATCAGCCGCCATCCGGTTCGGCGAATGCGGATGACGACGCGGCTCGAAGGCGGACGCACGGCAGTGACACATTACCGCGTGGTCCGGCGGCTGGATACGAAGTTTGGAAAGTTTACTTTGCTGGACGTGAAGATCGACACGGGACGGACGCACCAGATCCGGGTGCATGTGGCGACCATGGGACATCCGATCGTGGGGGATACGCTGTATGGGGCGCCGCGGCAGGCACGAGGGAAAAATGCGGTAATTGGATTGGGGCGGAATTTTCTGCATGCGGCGGAGTTGGAGTTTCGGCATCCCCGATCCGGGGAGATGATCGCATTGAAGAGTGACTTGCCAGAGGAGTTGCGGGAATTCTTGGGGCAGGTGGAAGAAGCAGGCGCCCACGGGGGCTGAAGCCCTCATTTCCCCGGCGCGTTACGCGGCGCTTGAAGCGCCCCTCTTCCATGGTGCTGCAGTCATTTGTGATAGTCCTGGCACTTGGCAGAGGGCCGCTTTCAAGGCAACGTCACAAGCAAAGTCAGTGTGGATATAATGAACAATTGATGAAGGGACCTTTCGGCATCATGAGGTTCGAGGGGAGTTCCGTGAGGAGTTCCGTGACTAGATGGGCTGCATCTATGGTGCTGCTGGCACCGCTGTCTCTCGCCGCTGTCGGTCAGACAAGCACGTCAGCGCCGCAGCAGGCGCCTGCCGCCGCGCAGGATTCCGAACCGCAACCGGGCGAGACTGGGAGCGATCCGGCGAGCGTTGCAAAAATCAGGGTCGGCACCAACGAAGTGAATGTAGTCTTCACGGTGACGGACAAACACGGCAAGCGCGTAACCGATCTGAAGCAGAACGATTTTCGGTTTGTGGACGACAGCAAGCCAGTGTCGGAACTTCGCAGCTTTCGCGCAGAGGCAAACCTGCCGTTGCAGGTAGGGTTGTTGATCGATGCCAGCAGTTCGGTAAGGGACCGGTTCAAATTCGAACAGGAATCGGCGATTGAGTTTTTGAATCAGACGGTGCGCAAGCGCTATGACCTGGCATTTGTAGTGGGCTTTGACGCCACTCCGGAAGTGACGCAGGATTTCACCGACGACACGGAAAAGCTGGGCCACGGAGTGCGCGAGCTGCGTCCGGGGGGCGGCACTGCAATGTACGATGCGCTCTATTACGCCTGCCGCGACAAGTTGCTGAAAAGGCCCACGAGTGGCCCGACGCGACGCGCGATTATTTTATTGAGCGATGGCGACGACAACCAGAGCCACGTGACTCGCGAAGAAGCCATCGAGATGGCGCAGCGCGCCGATACCATTGTGTACACGATCAGCACAAATGTGAGCGGCAGTAAAGGATCGGGCGACAAGGTGCTCGAACGAATTGCCGATGCCACGGGTGGGCGAGCGTTCTTCCCCTTTCAGATTCGCGACGTGGCCAACGCATTTGCCGAGATTCAGGACGAATTGCGCAGCCAGTACGCGGTGTCGTATAAGCCGGCGGACTTCAAACCGGACGGGCATTTTCGTACCATCGAGATTGTGGCGAGTGACCGGAAGAATTTCCGGGTGAGGGCGCGGCGGGGGTATTACGCGCCAATGCAGTAAGGCGAAATCGGCCTCCGGTTGCCGGCTTCCGGGTTTGCACCTTCCTTTATCACGGACGACGAATCATGCCGGGATATTCCGGAACTCCACTTCCGAAAAAATTGGGAATCAAGGCGGGATTTCGCGTGTGCTTGGCCAGCATGCCGGCAGAGGTGCGGGCGGAATTGCGCGACGCGCTGGCGGAGTGCACGGTCACGAAGAATGCGGGTGCGGTGGATTTTGCAATGATGTTCACTAAATCGCGCGCGGAATTGACGAAGCAGTTTCGGCGGATTGCGAAGGTGCTAGCTCCGGCTGGAATGGTATGGGTGATCTGGCCGAAAAAGAGTTCCGGAGTGGCGAGCGATCTCGATGAAAACCTGGTGCGGGGAGTTGGACTCGACGCGGGATTGGTGGATGTAAAGGTATGCGCGGTGACAGAGATATGGTCAGGGCTAAAATTTGTGCGGCGGGTAAAGGATCGTCGTCCGTAAAAGCAACCACCTCTCGCGTTACGCGGCCGTTTAGCCGTACGACGCTGAGAGGTGGCGTGCTGTCGCCGGTGTTAGGGCTAAGAGCACAAGCTGAAGGCAACGGAGCCGGTTAGCTTCCGTCCGATCAGCCCGGCCCAAGGAGAAATCTATGCGGTCCTGCTCCCCATAAACAGATGGGTCACGAACGAGATGACCGCGAGTAGCAGCAGCAAATGAATCAAGCTGCTGGCAACATGAAACATCAAAAAGCCGCCCGCCCACATAATGAGTAACAATAAAGCAATCATTAAAAAGGGTCCGAATCGCATTTACAGCCCCCTCGGAGTATCAAAGTCAGTTGCCAAATGTTTCATTTGCCAATCACATTGCGCCAATCACAATGTTGTTATACGACGGGCTAAGAGACGCCGCTATCGGCAGAAAACTGTAAACGGCTGCTAAGGTAGTTGTAGAAAGCTGCGAGAAATCAGGGAGATTCGCATGGTACGCGTGGGATTAATTGGATTTGGGCTGGCGGGGCAGGCCTTTCACGCTGCGGTGATCCGCGGCGTGCGGGGAATGGAATTGGCTTGCATCCTGGAGCGCAAGGGAACCAAGGCGAAGGAGAAATATCCCGAGGTACGAGTGGCGCGCACGATCGAGGAACTGCTGTCGGATAAGGGAATCCAGCTCTGCGTGATAGCAACGCCGAACGATTCGCACTTTGAACTGGCGCGGGCGTGCCTGCTGGCCGGGCGGGACGTTGTAGTGGACAAGCCATTTGCACCGACTCTGCGGGAGTCTCAGGAACTGGTGCGGCTGGCGGGAGAGCGCGGAAGGTTAATCACCGTTTATCAGGACCGGCGCTGGGATGGCGATTTTTTCACGGTAAAAAAGCTGGTCGAGTCCGGCAAGCTGGGCAAGATCGTCGAGTATGAGTGTCGGTTTGACCGCTTTCGCCTGGAGCCCAAGGCGAATGCCTGGCGGGAGCATCGGGACCAGCCTGCGTCTGGAGTTTTGTTTGATCTCGGTCCACATGTGATTGATCAGGCACTGGTTTTGTTTGGAGAGCCGTCGGCGATCACGGCCTCGGCGTTTTGCCAGCGCGAAACCTCGCAGGTAGACGATTCGTTTGATGTTTGTATGGAGTATCCCGGGTTGCGAGCGTTGGTGCGCGCAAGGATCATCGCCTTTGCGCCAGGGCCGCATTTGCTCATTCATGGAACCAAGGGATCGTTTGTGAAGTATGGAATGGACCCGCAGGAAGCGCGGCTGCGCGGAGATAGTGTTCCCGAAGGAACGGATTGGGGCGCGGATTGGGGAGAGGAACCCGAAAGTTTGTGGGGCAGGCTGAGTGTGGTGGGCGAGCCGAGCGTGAAGTTAAAGACCGAGCGCGGAGACTATCGCGGGTTCTACGAGAATGTGCGGGACGCGATCGAGAAAAATGCCCCACTTGCCGTCACGCCGGAGCAGGCGCTGCGCACCATGCGCGGGGTATTGCTGGCGCACAAGAGCAGCCGCGAGCGGCGGACGGTGGCTTGGGACGAAGCAGTGGAATGATGTGACGCCACGCAAGTGGCGATCTTAGAAGAACTCGTTCATCGGAGTTGCGCTTTGGCATCCACCCGGAAAACTGTTCAATCCCAATCCCTGCATCAACAACCGGCAAACGCTTTGGTGCTGATAGAACGTATTCGACTGATATCCCTTCTTATCCAGCGGACTGATTACGACTGCTGCAACCTGTCCACCGCCGTGCTGCGTGTCAGTGTCAAACGATTCATCAAACACAATAATCAGTAGCCCGTTGTTCTGGAAGGTGGAACTGGCAATGAGAGGTGCGATGTTGGTTCTAAGCCAGCTATCTGCCTGACTCAGACTTCCATCGTGTCCGTCATCCAGCATATTCGGAATGATGAACGAATATGCCGGAAGCTGGTTGTTCGTGAGGTCAGAGGCAAATTCTGAGAACGGGACCAAATTGCTCAACTGATTCTGGCTGTCCACGACATCGGTAAAATAGGCGAACGGATTGTGATGTTTGGCGTAGGGATAAACGTCGCCGCCCGTGTAGCTGGCCGCTGGCAGATTCTCCGCATAGGATTTCCAGGTCTTGCCCGCGCTTAACAGATGGCGAACCACATTGTCAGCGCTCACCGTCCCGGAAAAACTGTCGTCGTTCGTAATGATCTGGCCAGTCGTCAACTCAAAGTAGTTGCCGATCGAGGGATGCGTATTCGCGAAATATTGAGTGGCCAAGCCATATTGCTGGGCCAGGCTGTTGAGGTAAGGCATGGACGAGCTTCCAATCACGCTCGAGTAGCTGTGATTTTCTTCCATCAACAGAAAAACGTGCTGGAACGAAGGCATCCCGGTCGGTGTGACGGTGATGCTGGTGGAGACTTTGGCCGTACCCCCTGCTCCCTGCACCGTCGCGGTGTAGGTAGTGTTGGCGCTGGGTGTGACGTTAGCGGACCCATTTGCCCCAAACACTCCGACCCCGCTGATGCTCACTGAAGTTGCATTCGTTGTCGTCCAGCTCAGAACTGCAGATGTTCCTACCGCAACGCTGCTGGGATTTGCGCTGAACGTGATCGTGGGCGCAGGGGTTTGACCTGGAATGGGACCGGAGGTTGTTACGGTAACTACTGTTGAGGATTTAGCCGTTCCCCCCGAACCCGTTGCGGTCAAGGTGTAGGTTGTGGTGGCTGCGGGAGTAACGCTCTCCGAGCCACTGGGTGGGAATGTGCCGACACCGCCGATGCTGACGGAATTCGCGTTGCTTGTGGTCCAACTCAGCACCGTCGATGCTCCGCTCGCAATGATTCGAGGCTGAGCGCCGAAATTGATGGTGGGAGCTGGCTGCGAGCTGGTGGGTCGCGAGTTGCTCGACGCGCCCACGGACGATCCTCCGCCGCATCCGGTACCTGCAATCAGAACCGTAAATAAAAATGGCAACGCCGATATGCGTGAGGGAATCCGCATGAGGTTCTCCTTCTTATTGGGAAGTCGGCGCAGTGGCAGGTTTAAGGCTGTACCTTCGAGTCTAAGCAGTTATCCTCTAGCCCGCAAGGATCTCCTGGAAGTAAATACTCGGAAGTACATGGCAGCTCCAGAACCCGGTACAGAAAGAACGCAGCTGATTGCTATTACTAGATGCAGCAAGGCCTCAGGGCGCTGCGCTTCACACAGTCAGCATCCGCCATCCCAGGGAAATGCCGTTGGCGGCGAAGTCCAGAGGGGACAAAACTCCGACGTGCATGGCAAGCATGCCGCCGAACAGACGAGGGTCGGAATTGAAGGCGCGCATTACCCGCTCGCGTAAAGACGTCTTCCAATCGAGGGTCAACATCAAGCGCGACATTATGGCGGGGGGCCGCGCCAGTTTTCTGTGCTCCTGCTGATAGCGGCGAAGGTCGCCGGCGGCAAAGCATTCCGCTAAAACCTGGGCCTGGCGAAAGGTAAGGCATAAGCCCTCGCCCGTGATGGAATCGACCGAGCCCGAGGCATCCCCAACCAGCGCAACCCGCCCTTGATACACCTGATGAAGCATACGAGTGGAAGTGGTTGCGCCGCGTTCAATCGATGAAACATCAGCACCGCGCAGCCGCGAAATCATTTCGGAGAACGCTGGCAGGGCGGCATCCAGGCGCAAATGCGGATCGTGAGAGACCACCGCGACGCAGATTTCATCATCGGCAATCGGGGTTACATAGATCTGGCACTTCGGGCCCCAGTGCAGTTCCATGAAATCGGTCCAGGGAGCAACGCGGTAATGGCGGCGGAAGGCGAAGCGGGTACGATCACAGCGGTAACGGTCAAGACCAGCCCAACGACGCACTAAGGAGTGGCCTCCATCCGCACCCACCACCCACCGGGATCGCACGATTTCCTTGCCGAGCAGCACGCCATCCTCATGCAAGCCTTTGACCGGAGTATTCCAGAGAAGAGAAACGCCGGCAGCCTCGGCTCTTTCAACCATAAGGCGGTGCAGAACGGTGCGACGGACTCCGATGCCGCAACCGTTGGGGAAACTCGCTTCGGCGCGCAGTCCGCCGCTGACGAAGCTGATGCCGCGAAACGGGTGGGAGAATTCTTCCGGGACGAAAATCCCCAACTCAGCCAGCGCGGCGCGGCCATCGGGCATCAAGCCCTCGCCGCAAGGTTTGTCGATCGGGGGACGCGAGCCATCGGCGACGATAACGTTGAAACCACGCTGGCGTGCGGCGATTGCCGCCGCTAATCCCGCGGGGCCGCCACCAATTACAAAAACGTCGGTTGCTTTCTCCATGAATAAAATGCCAATAACTCCATTACCGCGCTTTATTTCTTAGGGAGATTTTTTGGCGTGCGCTTACGCTGTAACCACTCTCCGCGCCAAACCCAAAGCTTCAGACCAGAAACCGCCAGGACGATGCGCAAAATCCACCACTTCACGGACCGACGATACAAATTCATCGACCTGTTCCGGCGAAACCACCAGAGGAGGCGCGACTTTCAGCACCATGAAATCGTTACCGCAAATCTGGGTGAGAATGTTGCTGCCGCGAAAAAGGCGCATGACCATAATCTGGCCGAACATCGCGGAATGAATCTGGCCAAAGGCTTCGAACGGCGCGCGCAGGGCCAATCGCCGCGGAGCTGTGAATTCAATGCCCAGCAACAGGCCTTTGCCGCGGACCTCTTTCACCATCTCATATCCGCCGAGGGCTGCGGTCAACCGCAGCTTCAATTCACTGCCAAGAGCAGTCGCGCGCGCCCCCAGCTCTTGCTCTTCGAGCACGTCGAGAGTCGCCAACCCGGCTCGCATCGACAAACTGTTTTCACTAAAGGTGGATGCGTGGACGATGGAGCGCTTGAAGGAACTGAACACCGAACTGTGTATTTCATCCGACATGAGAACAGCGCTCACTGGCATCAGGCCGCCGCTCAGAGCTTTCGCCAGCACCACGATGTCCGGCATAATTGCAAAATGATGCGAAGCCAGAAAAGGTCCAGTGCGAAACATTCCCGTCTGCACTTCGTCGGCAACCAGAAGCGTTCCGTAGCGCCGGCACAAGGCGTGCGCATCCTTCAAGTAGTTTCGCTCGGGGACTCGAATACCGCCCTCCGCCTGAATTGGTTCGACAAAGAAAGCGGCGTAGCGCTTGCTGGACAATTCTTTTTCGAGCGCCGCCAGGTCGCCGAATGGTACGAAGGCCGTATCCGGAAGAAGCGGCCCGAAGCCTTTTCGCCAATAGTCCCCGTTCATCAGCGACAGCGCACCGCAAGTAAGGCCGTGGAAGGCGCGGTCGCAGGAGAGCAATCCAACGCGGCCGGTGTGCGCTCGCGAAAATTTAATTGCGGTTTCTACACCTTCGCTTCCCGAACTCGCGAAGAAAACTTTGCTCAGTCCGCCGCCGGCAAGTTTGCACAGCCGTCCCGCAAGTTCGCCGGCAAGCTCGGCAACATTGCTTTGCAGCATCACTGGCCCCGACCGATCTAATTCCTGTTTGAGCGCGTCGACAATTGCGGGATGATTATGGCCGGTATTGTGAACGCAATAGCCGGAGAGAAAATCGAGAATGCGTCGCCCGTCCGCCGTGAAAAGCTCCGCTCCCACGCATCGCTCATACGCAACGTTCATCTCAAGAAGATTGAGGAGTTTCACCCACTGAGGATTGACATGGTCGGCGTAAGCGTCGGTTGCAGGCAGTTCGGCAATAGGCATGGTTCCATCTCAGTAGAGTCGCGCAACGCCTAAATGGACTCCAGGTTGTTTGTAAACTTTTGTATGAACGAAAAGCCTCTTGGAGCGGGCGTCTTGGCCGGTTTCTAAGTTGGATGCGGTGGCCCAAAGGGCTGGTTGCCAGCCCTTGTAGCGCTCGAACGTTACTACTGTTCCAATTCGGAGGCTGTAGGTTAAGGCACCTCAGGGATTTCCTGGCGCATCCAAGGATTCTATTCCACGTAACTTACTGACCTATGAGGTTTCGACTATGAAAACGCAACCATTCGCCATCCTTGTGGTTATCGTCTCTTGCTGTGCGCTTTTCGCTTCGGTCACAGTCTTGGCTCAAACCACGACTGACGCCGGTTTAGCGACGAATCCCATATATAAGAAGAACTGCGCGAAGTGTCATGGAAAAGCCGCCGAAGGCCGCCACTTCGGCGGGCCATCGCTCATCTCAGATAAAACCAGCGCGGCATCGGATGATGATTTACGCAACGTCATCAGCAACGGCAAGGGGCGGATGCCGAAATACACCGGTAAACTCACGCTGGAGGAAATCAGCACGCTGGTCGAGCAGATCAAGGCCCTCAACAAAAAGTAAACAGACGTGAATAAGTGCTGCTGATGTGACTTCCGGAGTGACGGGCAAGATGCAAGTTGCCAAGAGCGCCTCACTCTGTCCAGGCTCTTTTCAGGTGCCTTTCATATGGTTGTGATAATGATCGTAGTTGCCTGCGCGGAAATAAATCGGTATGCCGCACCGGTATTTTTTCCAAGGCCCTTAAGTGAGATATCAATTCTTTCGGATGCTGATCGCAGCAGTCGGCATTTCTTCATCAGTTGGGCTCCTGGCCCAAACTGCCGAGCCCCCTGCGGGCGGCGGAACCGCCAATGTCTCGGAAGATCAGTCTTCCGCAGGCGCGATTACGTCCGGCACGATTACGGGAAGTCTGCTCGATCCCTCCGGAGCCATCATCCCGAATGCGCAAGTTTCTCTCTTCACCTCCGACAATAAGTTAGTGTCCAAAACCATCACAGACGGCACCGGGGCTTTCCGCCTGGACCACATCGCGGCGGGGAATTACACGCTCGTTTTTCAGGAGGAAGGCTTCCGCGAAACCCGCGTCAACGTAAGTCTCACGGCAAAACGTCTGGCCCCGCTTCGCGTCACCATGCCGATCGCGGTTCTCAGCGAAAGCATCACGGTCGCCAGCGGCGAATCCGTGCCACTGGTGAGCATCGAGAGTTCTGAAAACCAGAACGCCAACACCATCGATCGCAACGCCCTCGATCGCGTACCCGTCTTTGATCAGGATTACATCACGACCATGTCGCGCTTCCTCGACGACAACGCGACCGGCACCAACGGCGTCTCGCTCGTGGTGAACGGCATTGAGGCGAACGGACCCGGCGTTACTCCTTCCGCGGTGCAGGAAGTGAAGATCAACAACAATCCGTACTCGGCGCACTTTGCCCGCCCCGGGCGGGCACGGCTGGAAATTGTCACCAAGGGCGGGACGCCGGTTTATCACGGTTCTCTGAATTTTCTGTTCCGCGACTCCATCTTCGACGCGACTAATGCCTTCGCCGTGGTTAAACCCCACGAACGCCGCCAGTACTACGAGGGTTCGGTCACCGGCCCCATTGGACACAGCAAGCACACCAGCTTTCTGCTCGCCCTCGACGAAGATCTGCAAGACCAGCAGGGCGTTATTGATTCAACCGCCCTCGCCGCCGCTGAATCGCTCGGCTTCGGGGCCATTGCGCAAACCGTTCCCAACCCGACGCACCACTTCTTCGGTTCAGGACGCATCTTCCATGACTTCGCGAATGGCGATCAGTTCTGGATCGGCTACTCCTACGAGCATCGCACTGTCGAAAATCAGAACGTGGGCGGAACCACCCTTCCCAGCGCCGGCACCGATACGCATTTCCTGGAACATGAAATCAATGTCAGCGATCTCCACCAGTTCTCTCCGCACTGGCTCAACCAGTTGAGATTTTTGGTGGGCCATTATGACAATCAATCCATCAGTATCCACGCGGCGCCTCAACTCGCGGTCTCTGGACTCTTCACTGCCGGCGGGGCGCAAGCCGATTCGCGGCGCACGGAGTATCACTTCGACGGAACCGACTTCGTCACTTACGCCAGCGGCAAGCACCAGCTCAGCTTCGGCGTGGACATTCCCGACATCAGCCGCCGCGGCCTCGACGACTTCACCAACCGCCAGGGAACTTACACCTTCGCCAGCAGCGCTGATTTCCTGACCTCCAGTCCGACGACCTACCTCTTGCAAACCGGACAAGGTCACGTAGTTTTTCTTGAGAAAGTTATTAATGGATTTGTTGAAGATAATATCCGCCTCAAACCGAACTTCTCTGTGTATCTCGGCGTTCGCTATTACTGGCAGAATTATTTCCACAACGATCTTACTAACTTCGCGCCGCGCGTGAGCTTCGCTTATGCGCCCACTTCCGGCAGCAAAACGGTGATTCGTGGCGGCGCGGGGATTTTCTACGATCGCACCGGGCCCAGTCCCATCGGCGACTTGCTTCACTTCAATGGGGTGAATCTGCTGCGCTTCATCGTCGATCAGCCCCTGGTTTCCTATCCGATAAATCCTGCGCTGCTGGCGCAGGTCCCGACGAGCATTGTGACGCTCGACAGTCGCGCGCGCATTCCATACCAGCTCCAATACAGCATTGGAGTGGAACGGCAAGTCACGGCGAAAAGCACGTTCAGCGCGGTTTACATCGGCAACCGCGGCATTGATTCTTTTCGTTCAATCGACGCCAACGCTCCCATCGGCGGAAGTATCGTGCCACCCAATCCAAGTCTCGGGCAGGTCCGCCAGATTCAATCCGACGGATACCTCAAGGGCAACGCGATGGAAGTCACCTTCCGAGGCAAGCCCAGCAAATATTTTGCCGGACAGGTGCAATACACGCTCAGCCGCACTTACAACAACACCAGCGGCATCACGTTTTTTCCGGCCAACAGCTACAATCCCGGCGCCGACTGGGGCCTCTCCGACAATGACCGGCGGCACAAATTCGACCTGCTGGCTTCCAGCCAACCCACGCGCTTCTTCACCCTCGGGGCCGCGCTCTCGCTCTACTCGGGAAAGCCTGTGAACATTACTACCGGCGCCGACAATAATCACGACGGCATCATCAACGATCGTCCTGCGGGAGTGGGGCGGAATACGCTGGCTGGGCCGGGCACTATTAATTTAGATCTGAATATTTCGCACGATTTTCCAGTGACGAAGCGCAAGGGAGAAACCAGGATTTTTTCGGTGACGCTGAATTCATTCAACGTTTTGAATCATCCCAACTACCTCACTTATATCGGGACCATCTCTTCTCCGCTGTTTGGACAGCCGGTCGCGGCGCAACCTCCGCGCCGGATGCAATTAGATGTGCAGTTTAAGTTTTGATCTGCTGGGAAGAAGAAGCGCGAGCAACACCAAGGTTAAAGGCAGCGGACAGGAGTGCACGCTCCACACGAGCTTGTTTTACGACGGCAGCACGCCGTTCCTGCGAGTGTTTCTTGCCGCTCGTGGCGGCGCCAGCGAGAAGGCCGTAGTACCTTTCATCACTTTCTGAAATGCCGTTTGGAATTGCTGCATTTCATCATGCGTGCCGACCGTGATGCGAACACTCGTCGGCATTACGGGCCAGATGCGTCCGATATAAATTTTCTGTTGTGCCATGGCCTCGATCACTTCTTTGCCTGGGCGTTTCGTATCGAGCAGGAAGCAATTCGATTCTGACGGGATGTAGGAATATCCGTTGCGCTCAAGCCACTGAAAAGTTTCCTGACGGATGCCTGCGTTGATGCGCCTGCGCTCCGGAACCAAACTTGGATCTTTCAGGCTCGCTGTAGCCGCGACCAGAGCGGTGACGGGCATGAAGTTCCATCCGGCGCGCTCCATAATTTTGTCCAGCAGTTCGGGACGGGCGACGGCTAACCCGCAGCGCAGGCCAGCCATGCCGTAAGTCTTTGAGAAAGTGCGCAGCACGATTACATCTTTTCCAGCCCTCACCAGATCCAGTGCCGAAGGCGCGTCGCAGAAATGGATGTAGGCTTCATCCACCATCACAACGGAACCCTTGGGCTTGTTCTCGACGAGATATTCAACGTCGGCATGCGGCGTGAGTGTGCCCGTAGGATTGTTCGGCGTGCAGATGTAGAACAGCCCCGCGTCCGGCGCGGCGGCCAGCATGGCCTTCACGTCGTGAGCGTAGGTCTTGGTCAGCGGAACTTTGACAACCCGCGCCTGCGCCCCCTCCGCAGCGTGCACGCCAGCTTCGTAGCCGGGATCGGCCGTGACGTAACTCTTCTGCGGGGATGTGAACGCGATCACTCCGAAATGCAGCGCAGGAGTAGAACCAGGGAAAGCGTGAACATAATCCGGCTTGAGTCCTTCTTGTTCAGCGAATGTGTGAAGGAGATCGTCGGTGAGATTGTCGAGATAGCGTCCGCCTTGCGGGATGATCGCAGCCAGGGCGTCGCGCGCCGGCTGGCTGGGGCCCAGCGGATTCTCGTTGGAGTCGATCATTATTCCGTCGCTGCTGTGGCGTGTGCGCGCCGCGGCGGCCAGCATGGGCTCGCTGGCAATCCGTAAAGCTGCAGCGGCGGCGGAGAGTTGCAGAAATGAGCGGCGGGAGAATGGCGAACGATTTTGTAACGGCAGGGCGAACCTCCAGTTCATGGTAGCTCCATCCTTACCATGACTCACAAGCTCAATTACTCCGTCAGATTATAGATGAGCCCGTATGGATCTCTGACGTAGACCCGGGGAACCTGTGGCTCGTCCTTAATTATCTTGCAACCCTTTTTTGTTAGATTTGCTCTGGCATCGCTAACGCTTTTGACCGTGACTTCCAGAACCGGTCCCAAGGCGGGTCCGGGCTCGATAAACAAATTGATATTTTCTCCGTGAATGCCGATCATCTTAGGGTTCTTGTCCGTGATCTTGAAGCCGAGTTCCTTGACATAGAAGTTGGCAGCCTCGATTGGATCCTCGGCCTGAATCAGAATGTCTGTACCAAATGCATTTGACATAAATCTCTCCTGATCCTGTCATCCCAGGCGGCCACTGTAGCACCGTCCTACCATGATGCCAATAGATATCGCGGAAAGAATCGTTCCTACGCCGTTCTCGCCTACTGCGGCAACGGCTCGCGCGGGGTCGCGTAATATCCGGCGCGCGATTGGATTTTGTAATTCTGCTTGTTCTTGATTTCCAGTTTGCGGTAGGTGCCGTCGAGTTTGATATTCGTCGAAGTGTACCCGAGGTTGTACTGGCTGCGCAGCTCGGCGGCGATCTGATCGAACGCCTCTCTTAACTTATCGAACTTATTACCCACGTTGATGACGCGGCCCCCAGTGGCCTCGGTGAGCTTTCGCATCTCTCCTTCACCGGAGTAGCCCACCTGGAAAGATCCATAAAACCCGCGATCGGCGCAGAGCAGCACGTAAACAATGGCATCGGCCTTTTGGGCGGCTTCAATAGCGTCTCTGATTTTCAGGCGGCTGCCTTCGTCCTCACCGTCGGTGAGCAGGATCATCGCCTTGCGTCCCACTTCTTTCGCTAGCATGTCATGCGCGGATAAATAGACCGCATCGTATAAAACCGTGCCCGGCGAATTTGCTGTTGGCACGGGACCGCCCCCGGCACCCGGAATCGGGCCGGTAGTGAAACCGGTATTGATCTTCACTTTGTTTAGCGCGGCTTGCAGGCGGTGAACGTCGCGAGTGTAGTCCTGCACCAATTCTGCATCCACGTTGAAATCAATAACGTAAGCCTCGTCCTTATCGGTAAGAATCTGGTGGAGGAACGCGCCGCCTACTTGCTTCTCCATATCGAGAACGTTGCGCTGGCTGCCCGAAGAGTCGATCAGAATGCCGAGCGTGAGGGGAAGGTTCGATTCAGCCGCGAAATACTTGATGGTCTGGGGCGTGCCATCCTCGAACACTTGGAAGTCGGTTTTCGTCAGGTTGGGAATCAGTGCGCCGTGTTTGTCTTTCACATTGAAAAAAAGTCCGACGACGTTCACGTTGACTTTGACCGTTCCCGCCGGACCCTGGTCGTCATCAGGCTTCTGCGAGTCCGCAGGGGTTTGGGCGTCAGAAGATTTCTGAGACGGCGACTGGGCGTTCGCAGGGTTGGTGGAAGGATTCTGCGCGCGCAGGCACGGAACTGCAGCCATCAGCACAAGCAGGCTGGATAGAACCCAAGCAGACATTCCAATTCGGGAAAACCGTGGAAAAGCGAACAACTTTCTCATGCAATAATTCCCTCTAACGCTTTTTGGTAGTCTAATCCTCGAACTTAGATGCACCAAACCGGCAGGTTCGGGCATCCCAAGCTATACATGCCAGATTATTTCTCTGGCGAACGCCTAGACAGCGTGAAGATCGCGTAAAACGTAAAGAACGGACGGTGGTTTGTGGGCACTCGGGCGACGAATAACGGGACAGCGGCGGGTCACAGGAAACAATTGAGCCCAGCAAAGTTACTGGCCGGAATTCTGGCCCTGGGCTGGGCCTTGGCCAATGTGCCCGCAATGCAGGGCCAGTCTTCCGCATCGCAAACCCAACCAGCTCAAACCATCCCGGACGCGCCGTCGTCCGTCCAGCCGCCGGCAGCGAACCCTGAGCCCGCCCCGCCCCCAGCCAGGCCGGAAGAAAAGAAGGCGGAACCGGTGGCGAGAGATCCGTGGACAAACCAGCCTATCAACAAGACAGCACCGCCCGAAGCAGGCGCCTCGGGCGAAGGGACATCCTCTACGCCGCCGATGCCGCCGGTAAAAACGGTGCCCCCGGGCACGGCAAAAAGGGCGAATGCGCAGGAGCAGCTTTACACCTACGTGGTTCACACCAACTTTGTGCAGGTTCCAGTCACAGTGAAAGACCGCGACGGGCGAAGAGTGGACGGACTGCTCTCCACCGATTTCACGGTTAAGGAAAATGGCGCCGAGCAGAAGCTGACATTTTTCACCGCCGATCCCTTCGCGCTCTCGGTCGCGATCGTGCTGGACACAGGCATGCCCGACGCGGCGCTGCAGAAAATTAATCAGACATTCTCTGCGCTGATCGCAGCGTTCGCCCCTTACGATGAAATCGCGCTCTATACGTATAGCAGCACGGTGAGCCAGGTCAGCGATTTTGCCGAACCCAGCCAGAAGCTAACCGCGCTTCTGAACCAGATGAAGACCGAGCGCGGCCATAATAATGGCCCGCCCGTGCTGAGCGGTCCTTTGGCTCCGAATGGCCCTATTATCAATGGAATTCCAGTGGGCAGTCCCACCGAGCCCGTCTATACGCCTCCCAAGGAATCCCAGGTTCTCAACGATGCCATCCTTCGCGCCGCTCTCGACCTCAGCAAGCGCGACCGCACCCGCCGCAAAATCATCTTCGTGATCAGCGACGGTCGCGAATCCGGCAGCAAGGCCAGCTACAAAGATGTCCTGCGATTGCTGCTCTCGAATGAAGTCCAGGTGCAGGCGGTGGCCGTGGACAGCGCAGCCCTGCCGCTTTATGGCAAGATTGAACGATTGCATTTTCCCCACGAGGGCTATGGCAATATCCTCCCCAAGTACACGGCAGCCACCGGCGGGGCACAATACACCGAACTTTCCCGCGGTGCGATCGAAGACATCTATGCTCAGGCTATGAGCGAGGCCCGCAACGAATACACGCTCGGCTACACCCCAACCCGCCCCAAAACTCCGACCACGGCGGCTTACCGCGAAATCGAAGTCGTGGTCCACAAGCCGGGTCTAAAAATAACCGCCAAGAACGGATATTATCCCGCGCCCGTCGCCAGGTAAGTCACACTTTCGTTCGTTGTGAATAGTTCGTCGTGAACCCCTCCTGCCCGGCGCTGGCGTGGCTTTCAGGGCACCCATAAGCTCAAAGTCCGTATCTGCCGTTCCCGAACCGCTCCTCCTCATTTAAGCCTCTGGGCACGAACCCCACGCCATGGAGTCACCTGAGTAACCTGCCTCTAAGCCGGTGCGTGTGATATAAAAGCCCGAAGCCCCTATAGGGATATTTTTGGCGCGCGGCGGGCGTACGGCCCCGCGCGATTGAGGAAAGTCTTGAGTTTCATCAACTTCGCAGCCCGCGAGATTAATTGCAAAATCGTGTATTACGGCGCCGGGTTGGGCGGCAAAACCACGAACTTGCAGGTCATTTACCAGAAGACCGCGGAACAGCAGAAGGGCAAGATGATTTCGCTCGCCACCGAAACCGAGCGAACCTTGTTCTTCGATTTCCTTCCGCTCGATCTGGGCTCGGTCCGCGGCTTCAAAACCCGAATTCACCTCTATACCGTCCCCGGCCAGGTCTTCTATGACGCCAGCCGCAAGCTGATTCTGCGCGGCGTCGACGGCATCGTCTTCGTCGCCGACTCGCAGGAACAGCGCATGGACGCGAACGTCGAAGCGCTCGACAATCTCATGTCGAATCTCAAAGAGCACGGCTACGACTTCAACAAAATTCCCTACGTGCTGCAGCTCAACAAGCGCGACCTGCCAAATATTTTGTCAGTCGACGCCCTCAGCAAAGAGCTGCGCAAGAAGAATGAGGCCGTCGTGGAAGCCGTCGCATTCCAGGGCACCGGAGTGTTTGAGACCCTGAAGGAAATCGCCAAGCAGGTGCTGACGGAATTAAAAGCTGGCGGTTAAAAACCGTTCTCGGTTTTCAGTTTTACTTCGATTTATCACTCGCACGGTTTGATTCCCCCCTCCAGAGTTTCAGAAGAAGAAAATCACATCGCCCGCGGCCGTTAGCTGACTCTTCTTCGTGCCGTTCTGATACGCCGGGTTATCGTACGAGCGCTCGTACCGCACCTCAGGACGAAACAGCACCGTCGTTCCTATCCAGTGTCCCCAGCCTAACAGGTGCTCGGTGTAACGCGTCTTGGTTCCAGTCCGCTGCCCCACGATGTCGTCGAAATACTCATTTCGAATCGAGATGTAGTTGTGCGGCCCAAACTGCCGCTCCAGATAATTCACCACCGCCCACTCTGGCGCGTAGCAGCTAACAGCGGTGTGGCTGTTGCAATAGGCTCCGTTAGATCCAGTTTCGGCTTGAACCGGATCGACTGGAGGCGATCCAGATCCCGGCGGCGGACTGTACGCCACGTTCGGCACCTGCTTCATCCACTGGTACCAGGTCTCCGTCGACGTATGCCAGTTCTTGTCGATCACGTGATACCACGTCAGGTAATAGGCCTGCAGGTTGTTGTAGCCATACTTGCCGCTGTCTTTCCCCAGATTGGTCTCGTTATCGCAAAGGTAGAGATTATCCTTGCTGGCGTGCCATGAATACTGCACGCACCAGTTGAGCGTAAGCCGCGAGTCCGTCAGGTTCCACGGCGCGGTTTCGCAGCCCGGCGACAGTCCTACTTGGGTCGTCCAATGCGAGTTCAGCCTGGTCGTCGCCGTGACGCCGGTCTGGGTATAGCAGTCAAACGTATAAAGCAATGAATGGCTGTAGGTATAGTTGTTGGGCGCGAGCTGCGCTTCGATGTCCGGCAGAGAAATGTAGCGTCCGATGCGAACATCCGTGCCCTGGCCAATGTGCGGGAAGTACAGGTCGAGATACATCATGACCGGATCGAAGCCATACTCTTTCCCCGGCGGGTGCCCCAGCAGTTGCTGGCTGAAATAGCCCTTCGCCGTGGTGAAACGGTAGTCGAGTCCCCACAACCCGGAAAGCCGGAATCCCCAATCAAAATGATCGGTTTGTACGGTGTCCGGTTGGCGCTCGATGTAGAGCACTTCCTGATCGGGTTCGATGGCGTTGGGCACTTCGTCGTAAGCCGTAGGAAAATTTTCGTATTTACCCAGGGATGGATTCACTCCGCCTTTCGACGTGCTGAAGTTCCCGCCAACATTCAGCCAGCCATAAATCTGAATCTTGCTCTTCTTCCAGGCGTCCCCGTGCGGCCCCTCCCAGAGCGCCGTCATCAAGGGGCCAGTCTGCGTCCAAGGCTGACCGATCGATACTGTGCCGCCGATCGGCCACGTGGTAAAAGGAAACGGCGGTCCGTTGACCGGTGCGGGATCTCCGCGAAAGGCCGGTGCTGCGCTGCCATTCGCTGAAGGCTTCCAGTCGTCGGCGTATGCCTTGAAGAATCGACGGATAAAGCTGCCTTGATCCGCTCTTGTGTTGAGGCCTGTATTGATAGGATTTCCGCTGGAGGGCTCTGTCTGCTGAGGGGTCGGTTCGGCCGGTGTTTTATCGCCCTCGTCAGACGCAAGCTCCGGTGTGGCGCGCGCCAAGGCATCTGCCGTAACGCTCGGCGAAGCTCCCGTAATCGATTGACCATAAGCCTCAGCCCCACAAAACAAAACTATGACCGGCAGAAGGCAAAGAAGCGCAGCCGAAGAAAACGATTTGAAAGAAATCAATGATGGAGCCCTCCAGCGAAGTAGCTTAACTAGCGCCGTATAAGGAACTCATAAAGTTTCGATATAGAATTTCTATTGTTCTCACTCGTTTTTTCGCTTTGGGATTGCTTCTTGATTCCCGTTCTAGCGAGCGTTAACGTCCCACCCGCAACTCGTCTAGAATGGCAGCCTCACATCGGACAGGTGGCTGGAAGATAAGCCGCGTTCGGCGTAGGACATTCACGATGAAGAAAAATGTCTGGAGGGCGGTGATCGAGGTGGCGTTCATCGTGTTTTTGTTTTATTCGAATCTCTTAATGGGAGAGTTTGAGCGCTCTGGCTTGGGCCGGAAGCGGGGGTTAGCCTGGGCAATCGGAGATGTCTTTACCGCCGCCAATTTTGGAATTGCCATGATAGCCGCGCTCATCGGTTATAGCCTTTTTGAATTTCTTCGCAAGAAATTCTAGGCAAGCATTGCTCCGGTTCTTGGCGCTGAGAAACAGGAATGGTGCAGGAAGAGACAAAATCCCAGACCGGAAAAATCACGGCCTGCGTGTCATCCGCAGCGACGAGCTCGACGCACGCCGCAAACGCCCGGCATTCCGCACGACAATCCTTTTCACTCAGCGCCGGGACAGCGCTGAGCGGCGCAGTTTTAAGTAATGCCCAACTGGGTGCTAACGCCTTGATTACGTCAACTGTTGGGTACAATCGTCCAGGCATGAACGCCGCCAAACCCATCTTGCTGGTAACTTTGTTTTTCTGCGCTGGAAATGCCTTCACGCAGCAGCAGGGTAAGGAGAACGATGAGGAGCCCGTTGCAGTTGTTGAGCTCGGGGGAGCCGCTGCTCATGGTCTCACGGGCGAAGGTGCGAGCTTCGGCCCACAGTCGCAGTTGAGGTTACGCCAATAGAGAACCGCCTGGAACTTGAGGCTGGCGTTACGGCGCTATTCAGACGGCACTCCACAGAATGGAGTGCCGATCTTCTTTTCAAAAAGCCTTGGACGCTCTCGAACAAAGCGGAGCTTATGATCGGCATCGGGCCGGAGTGGATTCACGCCAGGCAATTTGGCATAACTAGAAACTCACTCGGGGGTGAAGCCGTGGTGGATTTCATGTACTGGCCTTCATCCGCGAAACATAGATTCGGCTGGTATGTTGAACCCGGCTACGAATATAAGTTCGGGTCGGGACATGAGCAATCCCTTGGCGTAAACGGCGGCCTCTTGATCGCAATCCCGTGAGTCATGGCGAAACCTCGCGCTGACTCCTAACATGAACCCGGCCCTGGGAGATTTCGTCTACGCTCCCTTGCCCGGCGTGCCTTTTAAACAAGAACAGGGGACGCCCGTGAAGAACGTCCCCCTGTCGTTTAGCCGTTTTGCTGATTGTTTATTTGAGTTGCACCGCCGGGAGCACGCTCGTTCCCTCGGCTTGAACCGCGTCCAGGGCCGAAGGATCAAGGCCCAGGGCTTCGAGGATGGTAGGCGCCACCTGAACGGTCCCCACCGCTGCCCGCACCGTCTGGGCTCCGAAGTCCGGATGCGAGAGCAGCAGAACGACATTGGTGTCGTCATGCGCAAACCCGCCGTGCTCGGCATGTTTCGCAGTGCTGCCGGAGTAAGTAACGCCGACATTCGGGGTCACGATGATGTCCGGCGTGCGCGGGTCCAGGTTGGGATCGTTGTAGTTCAGCGCAAGCGAGGGACCATAGTAGAACTGCCCCAGCGCGATTCCGGTGGCGGAAGCATTCGCTTCAAGGATTGGGACGGCGGAGCTCGTCTCGGAGGGACTATTCAGCCAGAGCAGCGAGACGTCGTCTTCTGTCGGTCCAATGCCGTTAGGGTTGTTGGTGGATTCAGACATTGGAATAAAGCCCGCATTGGAGAGCAGCGTAGCCGGCGAAGTACCGTTGATAGTCTGACCGACGTAGCGGCTGGGATCGATGGGCGACTGGCCGTGCTTGGCAGTGATCACGATCAGAGTCGTATCGAAGAGCCCTTGTTTCTTCAGCTCGCTGACGAACACCGCAATCGAAGCGTCGACGAACTGCAATTCATTCAGCAACGCCGCGGTGGGTGTGCCCGCCGCATCCAGATATCCGCCCGTCACTCCGATGTTCTTTTCAATGACCTTCTGGCCCACGCTAACCGCCTGAAAGTTCATGCCGAAGATGGTGGGAACCTGGGTCTGCTTGAGTCCGAGGTGGTCCTTGCCATCGATCTCATTGAGGATCGCGTCGACCTTCAAAGTGTCGTAGCACTGAATGTTCTGGAAGCTGACGTCCCATGCGGTCAGGTCAGCAGTTGGATCACGGATGGTGGCGCAGGAGATGCCTTGCGGCGTTGTCACGCCGGGAAGGGCGATTACGTCGGAGTTGATTTCAGGCGCATAGAAATCGTCCAGCGCCTTGGGGCCAAGACCAGAGGCGACCGAGGCATACGCCGGGTGCTTGTCGGACCATGCCGCGTAACCGCCAGACTGGTGAATCACGCTGAAGATGCTGTTCGCTCGGACGAAATCCCAGGGCATAACGGGATTGCAGCCATTCGCCGGGTCGCGGGGCAGGTGCTTGGGATCGATCGACGCGATGCCGCCGTCGGTGAGTGACGCGCCGGGCGCGCCACCGTTCAGCTTGGTCTTATCGAAGTCGATGCCTTCTTCGTACTCGGTCGTGAAACCCGTTACCGCAGCCGGGCAAGGACCGGGCCCATTTCCATTGCCGGTCACCTCTTCAGGCCCGTCGAGGTTGCGGGCGTACGCAACGTCGTAGTACACGCCAGTTAACGCTGGGCTTCCGCCGGTGACGATCGCAGTCAGGCCGGGAAAAGAATCGGATGGTTTTGACGTGCTGGCGGCGACGTAGTTGACGCCCGTTGTGCCTAGAGCTGCCATCGCCGGGCAATAGGGTGCGCCATTGTTGACCGTGCTGACGCCGCTGGCGCAGTTCGCAAAATCAACCGCGTGCATTCCGTCGACGCTGATCAACAACACGCGTTTGATGTGGCCATGATGGCGGGAGTTGTGGTGGGAATCATTGTTCTGAGCGAATGCGGTGCCAACCGCGCAGACTGCCGTGAGGGAGAGTAACGCAAGTATCTTTTTCATGGTGACCTCTAGCGACAAATGGTAATGAAACGCCACACGGCCAAATGTTACGTAGAGTTGAATTGTTGGTTAAAAATTCCACCGGTGAGCTGTGGAAAACCTGCTGGCAGTAGCCCGTGGATTCGATTCGCTTTCCAATTCCCACTGTTTGGCGAAATCGGTATAACAAGTCTTCGGTATAACAAGTCTAAGGAGACGACGATGAAGGTTCTTCTTACGGTGCTCGTGCTGCTTGTGGCAGCACGCCCGCTCTTACCTCAGGCTGCGGGCGGTATTGATGCCGAACAAAGCAAAATTCTGGCGCTGGAGAATGCATGGAATCAGGCGGAAAAACACAAAGACGCGAAGGCGCTCGAAACACTGCTGCATCCTGACCTAGTCTACGTGGATTATGACGGGTCAATGATGACCAAAGTCGAGTTCATTGCCAGCGTCAAGGATCCGGCCCTTGAACCCGAACAGATCGTGAACGAGTCTATGACCGCGCATGTCTTTGGCGACAGCGCCGTCGTGTCAGGGATCTACCGCGAAAAGGGGGTGAAGAATGGGAAGCCGTACAATCGGCGCGGGCGCTTCACCGATACTTGGGTATACCAACGCGGACTATGGATGTGCGTGGCCAGTCAGTCGACCATGATTGCACACTGATCCCTGGCTGCTCAAATGGAAGCCGGGACCGCGCTACCGGAACGAATAACGGAATAACCGCTCATCGGCAGGTGAGTGCTGCCGTAAAACGCGATTACACTTATTGAGCCGATCAGGCGGGGCCGACTTTAAAGACTGTTTGTGTGACTACCATTCCTGAGGGGGCGAATATGCGCTTCAGTTCGGCAGTAACCCTTTTCGTTCTCACTGCTGCATTTGTTTTCGCCAAGGATCAGGATCGAAATAAAGTTTGCGACGCCGCCTCAGCGTCCACAGCCGATCATTACGCTGGAGTGATCGTTCAAAAGTTTACATTGCGCGGCGAGTGGGGTCGCAATGACGCAACGGTTTATCTTCCTGAAAAAGAAATTGCCGAAGCCGCGGTCGTATTCTCCCACTCCTCGATTCTTGCGCAGGGTGCCTCAACTGATTTGCTTCCCCTTGCTTTAACGCTGGCTCACGCAGGCGCGGCAGTAATCGTGCCCGAACGCTCTTTGCTCTGGCCGCCAACGGATCAGTCAACCAACCGCGAGGGCGCTGTGGTGGTCTGCGCTGCTCATTGGATCTTGGACCACACCGAAGTCTTCAATAATGGCATGCCGGTCGTGAATGACCAGAATATCGTCGTTCGTGGAGGCTACGCCTACGTCGGGCCGCGAGTGTGCGATCCAGCGCCTTCTTCCCATTGCCAGTTTAGGATTCCGTTTCATACAGATGACGCCGCGCTCTCGCGATACTACCGTCATAGCGCGTGGGTTCCTGTCGGCGAAACTGAAGGGGGCGATAGTACAGACAGGATTATCTCCGACGGTGGGCTGCAGGCGGCGCGGTGGCTACAGAAGAACCTGGGATTGGCCCCGATTATTGCCGTCGTGGCGGGTGTTTCGTCGTCAGAACCGTAACTTGTTGACGGCCGTCCACCCTTGTCCCCCGCTTATGTCCCCCGCTTATTTTTCTAAGACTTTCTGCGCTTTGCGGTCGTTCGCGTGTTCCTTCCTTGCGGCGCGTGCCAGGTCGCCGAGTGGAACAACGTAAATCGGAGTTCCCAGCTCCCAGAGTGGTACCTCTCCTTTTGCGTAGCTGTAAGCCGAGCTCTCGTACAGGCTCGATTCCTGTGCCATTGCATGCTGGGAAGCGTGCTGCGGATGCTCGCTGAACCGAAGAGGCTGTACCTCGCTGCTGATAATGCTCTGGGAAAATGCGGAAGTGGCGCAAAGAATGACCAGAGTTCCGAGTACCGTTTTCATGAAATTGATCCTGTCCGGGGAGGATGTTGGCTCGTGCAGGTAAGTGCAAGCCTCATACCATTTCATGACTCCTGCGGCTGGACTTATACGGCGCTCTCAACAGCGAAAGCAATTCTTTTCACCTATGTGGAACAAGGCCTGCCAGAAGGCGCTGGTGCGGGAAGGCCCGACGTTACAGAGGTAACCCGCAGGCGCTTGCAGAAATTCTCCTGAGTGCAATCGCCAGGTTACAACAGTTGTGCGAAAATGCCCGTGATGAAGGATGAGATGCTGGAAGAGATTAAACGGGGAGAGCATCGAGTGCCGCGTTGGATAACCGTCCTCTGGCTGGCATTTGTTGTCAGTCTAGCATTGGCGTCGATAGTTATGGCCGTCCGGGTGAACTGTGATCTTGTGCGAACGCTCGGCTTCCTCGCGGCCAGTTCTATGCTCATCTTCATACTTTCTGCTGTTGCGTACCTAGCGCTGTACGGGCTAAGCATACTGCTGGAGGGACTCGACTATCACAAGACCCACTGCGACGACAGCAAGCGCTGGGCAGGGATGGCGGACTTCATGCGATGACTGTCGGTCTGGCAACGGCTCAGATTGGCGAAACATCGCGATTTCACTCATTGACCGGTTCTGAGTGCTATCTCTGTTGTCATCTTGTCGTCAATGATCATCTGCCCACCAAATAAAAAAGGCGCCGGAGGGTACCGGCGCCCGAGGGGACTCGCGAGATGCGGTCACGCGAGTCGGGAAACAACTCTAAAAATCATTTGCTCTCCGCGATCGGGCTTGCGCCAAAATCGCGGCGGTTGTTGACGGCGGTACGCGCCGCGCGGACATTCGGCATATTCGCGGCCGCGGCTCCGTAGCGCTCCAGCAGAACCGGCGCCATCGTGTTTTCCGCTTCCTTGACAAAGATTAACTGATTCTCCGAAGCCATATCCACGCGGACGAAATCTCCCAGCTTCACTTGCGCAGTGGCCACGAGATTAGCTAGCGGGAAAACCAGATGCCGTTCAATCGCGCGCTTCAAATGACGCGCGCCGTAACGCGGATCGGTGCCTTCCTTCAACAGGAAGCTCTTCGCTCCCGGCGTGCAGTTGAATACAAACTGATTCGCGCCCGCGGCCATCAGCACGCGCTGCTGCACCAGTCCCAGTTCGATCTCCAGAATCTGCGAGAGATGCTCGTCGCGCAGAGTCTTGAAGACCACCGTCTTATCGATGCGGTTCATGAACTCAGGCGTGAACTTTCGCCGTGCGGCTTCGACCGCGGTGCGCTGAATCTTGTCGTCGAAATTGTTGTCGACTTCCACCACTCGCGGCGCAAAGCCCAGGCCGCCATCCACCAGATCGGTCATCTCGCTGGCGCCCAGGTTCGAGGTGAGAATAATGATGCACTGCGAAAGGTCGACGCGCCGATTGTCGCCGAGCGTCAGCGTAGCCTTGTCCAGAATCCCCAGCAGCAGTTGCCACAGCGAGTCACTGGCTTTTTCGATTTCGTCGAACAAAAGAATCGAGAGCTTCAGCTTTTCCGTGTACCACTGATTCAACGCTTCCTGCGTGAGCAGCGGATGAGTCTCGCGATGCCCCAGGTATCCCGGAGGCGAACCGATCAACTTCGCAATCTCGTGCGAGTGCTGAAACTCGGCGCAATCAATCTTGATGCAAGCCCGCGCATCGCCAAACAGCGCCTCCGCCATGGCTTCCACCACGCGCGTTTTGCCCGATCCCGTCGGTCCCAGGAAAAGCAGGTTGCCGACCGGACGTCCCGAAGCATTCAGCCCCGCCAGAAACATCTGGTAAATCTCGGCGACCTTTTCTACCGCCTGGTCCTGACCCACGATACGGCGGCGCAGGGCTGCCTCAAACTCTCCAGCATCGTTGCTGCGGCGGTTTGGATCCAGAACTGTCGCGAGATTCGATCTCATAGATATCAGTCTTCCCTGTCCTGAGCCGTATGCTCGGCCCTTTGCTTACCGTTACCCCGGACCTTCCAGGCCTTTGTCCCTCGCGGCTCCCCCACTGCTTCAAATGACAAAATTTGTCAGTCAAAACCAGCCGCTTGCCTGCCCCGATGGCTCGTCCGGGCCACCTCGGATTCAGCAAGCGTCTGGCCACCGGGCGACTAAAAATAGCGGCACGCTTAAACCCTGTATCTCGCTGGATTTAGATGGCCGCCGGCTATATTAGATCAGGCGCGAGTGAAACGGTAACAGGATTGAAGAGAAATACTTTGCGCAAGGAGGAAAGCGCAATTCCGAGTCGAGAAGTTGAAACTCTCCCCTGTGCTCCCCCGCGCCCCCTGGGTTGAAGATTTTTTGCCCCCAAAACGAGGGGGAGATGACCGGGAGTAACTAGCGGGTTCGATGGCAGCAAGTTAGCATCGCGCTCAGCATCACTCGGAGGATTTCCTTGCGCCGCTCGTCCGTTCTAATCCTTACTGCTCTGTCGTGCGCCCTGTTCGGCGTGGCCGCTGTACAGATGAATCCAAGCCTTACGTTCACTCCAGTGGCGGAGGCGCAAAGCGCCCAGCTCAAGCCCGCCAGCGCAACCGTCCCGGCGAGCGCCCAGCCTGCGGATATCCCATCGTCACAGACTCGCGCCGGATCGAGCACTGAGGTCTATACCGCCAAACGCGGCGAAAGCATTCCCGCCATCGCCCGCCAGTACTTGCACAAGACTGCCTACCTCACTTCGTCCGAACTTTCCGACGCCATCCGCCACGTAAACGGCGACCGCTCCGCCAACATATTAAAATCCGGCGAGCAAATCACCATTCCCGGAATTCTCCCCGCGCCCATCGTCGAGAAAACTTTCCCAGTCGCCAAAGATTTTGAAGTCCGCGCCATCTATCTGACCGGCATCATGGCCGCCAGCGACCACGGACTTCGCATCATCCGCCACTGGCGCGAAGTCGGCGGCAACGCCATCGTCTTCGACATCAAGGATTCTGACGGCAGCATCACCATTCCCTTCGAGCATCCTCTGCTCGGTAAGCACCAGGTTTATATCCACGACCTGCCGAAGTTCATTCACTTCGTGCACTCGCAGAACATGCACGCCATCGCCCGCATCGCCATCTTCCGCGACGAACGAATGGTGGTCGAGCATCCGGAACTGGCCATTCAATCGCGAAAAAATCATGCGCCCTGGCGCGAAAACGGCAAGCTCGTCTGGACCGATCCTTCGCAACCCAAAGTTCAGGATTTCGACATCGCCCTCGCCAAATTCGTAGCGCAGTCCGGCGCCGACGAAATCCAATTCGACTACGTCCGCTTCCCTGCCGAAGGCGATCAGAAAGACGCAGCCTTCTTCTATCAGGCCGGCCAGCCCGAAGTAACTCAAGCCGATGCCGCAAAGGAACAGGAATCATGTGGCGACGGCCGCCTCGGCCGTCCCGCCAAAGCGAAGCGAGGCGGAACCGCCACGAAACCTGGCGCGAAGCAAGCCGAAGCAACCACGAAACCGGAAGCCCAGCAACCCGAAACCACTGCGTCCCCCGCTGTCTGTAAAGCGGCCCCGCGCGGCCCGCAGCGCTCCGACATCATCACCGCTTTCCTGAAAAAAGCCTACGCCGAACTCCACCCCACCGGCGCGCTGCTCTCACTCGACGTTTTCGGCGTGATGGCCTGGCAGCGTCCCGTCGACCTCGCCCACACTGGACAGGACATCGTCGGCATGGCGAAATATTGCGACGTGCTCTCGCCCATGATCTACCCCTCGCACTTCTTCGGCATGGATAACATCGCTCACCCCGGCGACGCCCCCGAACACTTCATCGGCGAATCCATGGCCCGCTTCGAGTTGATCACCAAGGGCAGCGGTGTCGTGATCCGCCCCTGGCTGCAAGCCTTCCGCTGGCGCACCAAAACATATTCTCCCGAATACATCAAAGTGCAAGTCGCCACCGCCAAAGAAAAAGGCGGCATCGGATTCTTGTTCTGGAACGCCGCCAACGACTACTCCAAGCCCTACGAAGCCATGCCCGAAATGCGCGCCGCCAACGCCAAAGATGCCTCGAAAGACAAAGCCAAATTCTTTCGTGGCGACGAACTGCCAGGCGCAACCGTAAAGGCCAGCCTTACGCCCGCTTCCCCGGTTCCAACCACCGAAACCCCACGCCACTAGCCGGAAGCCGACACCGAGCGCTCCGCCAGACAAGAGTAATCCTGTCCTGATTTTCTGCTCTTTTGCACGGCAACCCCCTCCCACGGCTGCGGCATCTGATTTCGCGCAATCGACGGGTTTCTCCAAGGACCTCCCCAAACACGCCCCATGAACAAAACATACCTTCGCAGCGTTGGTTTCGGCATCGCGCTTCTAACTTTTTTGCAGCTCGGATGCAGCAGCAGCGGCACGAAGACCACGCCGCCGCCCGTCACCCCGCAGATCACGCAATTCAGCGCGAGTCCCACCGCCGTGACTGCTGGCACGACCACCACCATCACCTGGGCGACCACCAACGCCGCGTCCGTCACCATTGCTCCCGCCGTACAAACCGGCACCGCCGCGCTGCCTACCTCCGGATCAGCGACTGTGACCATGACCGCCACGACCACCTATACCATTACCGCCACGGCGTCTAACGGCACCACAGCAACTCAAGCGGTCACTGTCACGGTGACAGCGGCCCCGATCATCCCCGTGATCAACCAATTCACCGCCAGTCCCACGGACGTAAATAGCGGCCAGACCTCGACCATTACTTGGGCCACCACCAACGCCGCCTCGGTTGCAATTTCTCCGGCCGTGCCTCAATCGGACGACTCAGGCCCGCTCCCCACTTCCGGATCATCCGTCGCACCCATCCTCGCTACCACCACCTACACCCTCACCGCCACGTCGTCGGATGGCACCACCGCGACCGCCACCGTCACCGTTAACGTTCCCTTCACCCTCAGTCTCAGCGTGTCGCCCGCGACCATCACCGCAGGCTCGACCGCTACCTTGTCCTGGCAAATTACCGCCGGCACGGCCACGGCGCTCTCCATCGACAATGGCGTGTGCTCTCCGTGTACCCTGCCAAGCTCTTCCGCCACCGTGAAGCCCAATGTCACCACCACCTATACCGCTACCGCCACGGCGTCGGATGGCAGCTCAATCACTGCAACCGCAACCCTGACCGTCAGCCCCGCACCCTTGGGCGTCATCAAACACATCTTCTACATGCTGCAGGAAAATCGCTCCTTCGACATGTACTTTGGACAACTTCCCGCCTGGCGCACGCCGCGCCTCCAGGCGGCCGGCATTACCGACACTTCTACCATCGATGTCTTCAATCCCTCCGTAACCCTGACCAACCACAACACCACCCCCAATGTCACGGTCACTCCATTCCATGAGGCCACCGTGTGCACGGAAAATCTCAGCCCCGCCTGGGACGAAAGCCATCACGACGTGGCCCTAAATGGCGGTGATCCCGCCTGGGCCACCACTCTCCCCGCGAACTACGTTTTCAGCATGAACAATTTCCTCGACACCGCCAACAATGTCGGGGGATTGTACGACCCCGATGGCACCCGCGCCATGGGCTACTACAACCAAACGGACCTGCCCTACTACTACGACCTCGCCAGTTTCTTCGCCACCAGCGACACCTGGCACTCACCCATCCTCGCCAATACCGTGCCCAACCGCATGTATCTCATGGCAGCCACATCCTTCGGTCACGAGTATCCCGACAACACCGGCCATCCTCTATACGCCGCGCCTACCATCTTCCACGCCATGAACACGGCCAATGTAAGCTGGCTTTATTACTACAAGGATGGAATCTTCCTGGCCAACTTTTTGGACTTCACTGATACGCAAAACGTTGCGAGAAAAACATTTCCGGTCAGTGATCTCCTGGCGCGCCTCGGCGGCAGCTGCAGCGGTACCCCTTGCAACGCCGACCAGGCTTTGCCTGAAGTCATCTTCATCGACAGCGCCTCGGGCGGCAGTGGACTCGACGAGCATCCCGACAACAACATCCAGAGTGGCGCCGCCTACGTCCAATCAATCATCAGCGCGCTCATGCAGAGCACTGCCTGGTACGATTCCATTTTCATCCTCACCTACGACGAAAGCGGCGGCCTCTACGACCACGTCGCACCCTTCGTGGTTCCAGAACCCGACAGCTATCAGCCGGGCCAATGCCCCGACCCCAACAACGGCTCAAGCGGCTACTGCGCCGTGGGAAAGTTAGGCGGACAGTTCAACCTGACCGGCCTTCGCGTGCCCATGATTGTGATCTCGCCCTACGCCAAACCCAACTTCGTCTCCCACGTTCCGCGCGACTACACCGCAATCCTGGCCTACATCGAGAAGACGTTCAACGTAACGCACCTCACGGACCGCGATAACTATTGGCTGTTGAACCCGCAATACGATATGAGCGAGTTCTTCGATCTCAACACCCCAGCCCTGCTGACGCCACCCGCCAGCGCCAACACCACTGATTGGACCAAGTTCTTGGCCACCCAACCCAGCCCCACCTCTCAACCCCCCAGCACCGCCATCTGTGACCAGACAAAGGAGGCCGGCCCACACACTCCGTAGCGCGGCCTTGGGCGAATCTGCCCAGCTCGTGTCGGGACGGGCTCACGTCAGGCCCAGCTCGTGTGGGGACGGGCACTCCTGCGAGCCTGCCCTGAGCGAAGCTGAAGGGTCCGAGCGGCCCAGCCGTATCGGGCCGCAGCCGCTCCACAGTTCGCTGAAGGATCGAACTCGGGAAGGGCACGGCTTTCAGAGGTTGCGGAAAAACAACGAATGCATGCAGTAACGTGGAAGAGCGGCGCTTTCAGCGCCGCGTAAGACCTTTAGATCTGTTCGGGCTTTAGCCCCCGTGGTCGCATTACTCATCCGCCAGGAGTTTTTCCGCAAGCGCCAACGACACCACCCTCGAACGGAGATGACGGATTCGATTGCGTTCGCGGTGACGCACCAGCACTTTTTCCACACCCCCCTTGTGACATCTGACCTTGCGCCCCCCACTAAACTATAAGTAGTATGCGAACCCGACCAAAGAGCCTCCCCGAATATCTATCTACCCTCTCCCCTGCCGAACTAACCTTCGCTAAGTCCCACCTTTTCAATATTTTACGTGCAAACCCTTGGTTATCAAGATTTTGCGCGGACTCCCTCGATCTCCTGTCCGCCAACTCCATTCCAATCAATAATTTACAAATTAAATCCCAATTTTTTCTAATCCGGATCCGAAAGGTTCAAAGTCAATGCTGCTCAACAAGAACACAGGCGCCTGCACTCACCTCAAGGTCAACGGAATCCGTTGCGGCTCGCCCTCTCTCCGCGGCGAAGTCTTCTGTTACTTCCATCAGCGCATGATCCGCGGCGTGCGCACTCCTGCCAAGTCGCGTCTTCACCCCATCGCCATCATCGAGGATGAGGCCGCCATCCAAGCTTCGCTCATGGAGGTCATCAACGCTCTGGTTCGCAACACCATCGATCTCCGCCGCGCCCAACTCATTCTGCGCGCTCTGAACATCGCGGTCAGGAATGCTCCGCGCGTTCACTTCCAGTTGTCGGAAGAGAAAATGGTCCGCGAAGTTCCCGAGTATTCGCCCCAACCCGAAGCCCAGAAAGCCGTCACGCCTGCCATCCCCGCCCCACAAGTTACGCAGGCTAAAGAAACCGAGCCATTTCCCGTCCCCCTTTGTAACATCGCACGCGCCCCCTCCGTAGATCCTACGCGCCGCAAGCGGCCCGCTCGAATTGCAGCCTCAGCCCCGGCACGCAGAGCCGTCGCATACGGGCGATCCGGGCAGATTCGGCGTCCCAATTAATGCCTTCATCCAACTGGCCCGCTCGAGCGAACCTCGCTCCTCAGTTGCTCGCGCCCACCAGTAACATTGTGGAAATACGTCTCGGCTATAATGTCTTGTAACGCCGCGAAGGAGTCCGCATGGCAATCGAGAAGTCGGAACGCATCTGGCACAACGGCAAACTCATTCCCTGGGATGACGCCACGATTCACGTAATGTCGCACGTGATCCACTACGGTTCTTCGGTGTTTGAGGGGATTCGCTGCTACGCGCCTCCATCGGGCCCGGGGATTTTCCGCGCCAACGAGCACATGGAGCGGCTGCTGAACTCGGCCAAGGTTTACCGCATCGACGTGGATTACACCCGCGACCAACTGGTAAAGGCCATGGTCGAAACCGTTGCCAGCAACGGCGCCTGGCCCTGCTACATTCGGCCAATCATTCTGCGCGGCTACGGCGAGGCCGGGGTGAATCCGTTCAACTCGCCCACCGAGGTTTACATCATCAATTATCCGTGGGGAAAATACTTGGGCGGCGAGAGCGAAGGCTGCGACGTATGCGTCTCCTCATGGACGCGCCTGGCGCCCAACACTTTGCCCGCCATGGCCAAAGCCGGCGCCAATTACATGAACTCGCAACTCATCAAGATGGAAGCCATCGTCAACGGCTACGTCGAAGGAATTGCGCTCGACGTGAATGGATTTGTCAGCGAAGGCTCGGGCGAAAACATTTTTCTGGTGCACCACGACAAACTGATCACGGCGCCGCTGGGCAACTCCGTGCTGCCGGGCATCACGCGGGATTCCGTTTTGCAGATCGCGCGCGACCTCGATATTCCAATCGTCGAGCAGATGATCCCGCGCGAGATGCTCTACATCGCCGACGAAGCGTTCTTCACCGGAACCGCCGCCGAAGTCACGCCCATCCGATCGGTCGACAAAATCAAGGTGGGCAAAGGCACTGTCGGTCCGATCACCAAGGCGATCCAGAAAGAGTTTTACGCCATCGTGCGCGGCGAAAAAACCGACCGCCACGGCTGGCTTACACCGGTGCCAGTGAGAAGCAAGCAGCCCGTAGGTGTGTAGCCATGCTGCGGAGTTAGCAGATTCAGGGCGCGATTCGTCGCGCCCTTTTTATTTCCCGCTCCAGAGCACTTCGACGGGATACTTCCGGAAATCGCGATCGGCAGTCAGCACGGTCATCCCTTCCGTTATCGCTTGAGCAATAATGAGGTGATCGAAGGGGTCTTGATGGTGGGGATGGAGATCGTAAACTTTGACTGCGTGAAGATGAGTGACGGGAAGCGATCGCAATCCCTGCTTGGCCATGAACGCAGGTATGCACTGCGCTGGCGAGCCCGGAAGGTGCAGCTTTCCGAGGCGTGCTTTAATGCTCAACTCCCACGCGCTAGCCGCGGAGAGATAGATTTCCTCGCGCCCATTTTCGAGAATATCGCGGCACTCCTGATTGATCTTTTCGACGGAATCGACGCTCCACAGCCAAATCATGCTGTCGAGCAGATACTTCACTTGCGTCTTCCCGTCCGCTTCTTCTTTGGCTTTGATTCAAGTTTCGGAAGTTCGCCGCCGTAGAACTGCTTCAAAAGTTCATCGGGCAAAGGGGCATCGAAGTCGTCGGCAATCCAGATTTCGCCGCGGGCAAAGCCGAGGGGACGCTTAGACTTGGGTTCAACCGGCACGAGGCGCGCAATCGGCACCCCAGAGCGCGCGATCGTCACATCCTCCCCGGCAGCGACTCGCTGGAGAAGTCGGGAAAGATGGGTTTTCGCTTCATGGATATTCACTTCCATGCAGGCAAGACTAGACTAAGTCTGTGGACTAAGTCAACGTCTCTGACGACCTTAGCCGAGCGGAGCGATTACTCGGCGCTGCCCGGAACAGCCGCGGCGGCTGCGTCGAATCCAATTTTGCTGTGAGTTCCATCGCAGAACGGCTTGTTCGTGGAAGCGCCACACCTGCAAAGCGCAATCTTCTCCCCCGCTTCGATCTTCTTGCCACTCGCGTCCAGCAGAGCGAACTTTCCGGCAACTAGATATGGACCTTTAGGCAATACCTGAATGGTTGGATCCGACATGTCTTTCTCCTTTATGATTCGCCGAAGCGAGGTTGAGATTGAGGTTGAACCGAAATATTGATGCTGCGATTACTTCGTGCGTGCGTCCAAACTCCACGGTCCCGAGCCGATCTGCGTGATAAGCAGCGCCCCGCCGAGCATGGAGACATTCTTCATGAACATGACGAATTGCATCTGAAACATCATGGGATCGCTGACACCCCAGAACTTGTGCATCATCGGAGTAACGCCCGCCAGGAACAGCACGATGAGCCAGGCTCCGATGCGTGCGCGGTAGCCGACCAGAATCGAGAGCCCTCCGGCAAGCGCAAGCAATCCCGAGAACGGAACCGCGATGGAAGCGAGCGGCACGCCTTGCGCGGCGGCGTAGTTAATGGTTTGACTGAGGAAGTGTCTTGGTCCTGACATCAGAAAAATCAGGACGAAGAGAAAGCGTCCCAACAAAACGATAGGGCCGCTGGCTGCGATTGAAATGCTTGGTGTTTGCAATTGATTCAGTGTGGTTGACCTACTGGCTGACATTTGACTTCTCCTTATTTCGGTTAAGCATCTGCCGAAGGATTTTGTGGTGCAAGGACTGAAAATCGGGTTGTTCGCTTACTACAGTTCGCGATGGTTTTAAACGTGAGTTGCGGGACGGTTGATCGCAGCGGCCGCCAGTTGAAGTTGCTCAATCGCCGCCGCGCGAGCAGGTTCCGCGAGTTCGCCTGGCTTTTGATTCTCGGCGTGAATGAATGTGACGTCGGTCAATCCAATAAATCCGAGGATGTGCCGCAGGTAGGGCTCCTGGTGGTCATACTTTGCAGTGGGAGTGCCGGGGCGGAAAGCGCCGCCACGCGAGGTGAGGACTATCACCTTCTTGCCCTTGAGCACGCCTTCCACTCCGGAGGCGCTGTAGAGGATCGTACGTCCGACGCGCACAATCTGATCGATCCAGGCTTTCAATGGTGCGGAAACAGTGAAGTTGTACATGGGAGCGCCGATAACGATGGTGTCCGCCGCAAGCAACTCCTCAATCAGCGTGTCGGAGACAGCAAGCGTTTCGCGTTGCGCGGGAGTGAGTCCCAATGGGTCGCAGTGTACGGCATGCGTCCACTCATCGGTAATCAGCGGAAGAGAGGTGGTGGCCAAGTCGCGCTCGATCACTTCTCCTGAAGGATTTTCCCTCTTCCACATTTCGACAAACTTCCCGGTAAGTTGACGCGAGACTGAGTTGCGCCTTGCGCTGGAATCGATGCGAAGCAATTTCATAGGATCCTCCGACTTCAGGAGGGTTAGATAGTGCTCCCCGGTTTTTGGTTACAATAAATAACTATACGCTCTTTACATACCAGGAACTTAAGAGTAACCTAGTATCACTATGACTACTACGCGACTATCCTCGAAACTCCCCTCCCCTTGTGCGATCGGCGGGCTGCTCGAATTGCTCTCGCGGCCCTGGACGATGCACATCCTGTGGGTACTCAGCAACAACGGGACCATGCGCTTCGGAGTGCTGCGCAAGCAGATAGAAGGAATTTCAGCGCGCGTGCTGACGGAACGGCTGCGGACGCTGGAGAGTGCGGGCTTTATTTTCCGGCACTATGAACAGACGATTCCGCCAGCGGTCACCTACGGCATTACCGCTCGCATGAAGGATATCGAGAAAGTTCTCGCGCAACTGGATTCGCTATCGCGAAAGTGGCAGGGCGAGGGCAAGTCAGAGTCCACGCATGACGTTGAGCGTTCGGTTCACGCCTAAGTGCGTTATCGTTTACGGCGGAGCTACTGACCACGGAGAAGGGGTTTTGAATTGAGGTGGGCGAGGTGGCGACTTAGCGCCCGCCCTCATCTTCCTTGAACATGTATTTAATGGCAGGTTTGTAAATCATCAAGTTCGGCTGTCCATCCTCGCGGAGTACCTTGATACAGGTCTTGTCGTACCACTCGATGATGCCGTGCACTTCCTCGCCGTCGCGCAGCACAATGACCATCGGTGTTCTCGACTGCATCTGTTTCTGATAATAAAAATTCTCGGCGTTGGTTTGCTCCGGGGGCGCCGCCTTTCGGCCGCTACCAGGTCCCGCCCCACGGTCGCCGCGCTCAAATCCGCGTTCTGGGCGGTCGTGGCGATCGTTTCTGTCCCGCCGCTCCGTCAACTGCAGGTGATTGGCATTGTGATTCGAGACATTATGATTCGAGACGTTGTGACTCGAAACATGGTTGCCATGATTGTGATCCTGGCGCGGCAAGGCCGGACGGATCAGTTTGCGGTTGGCGAAATTCTCCTCTTCGCCGGATTGCTGGGCCGAAATTGAAGCCATAGTTTCTTTCATAGTGGCGCTACTCTCGCACACGCACTCGCGCAGTTTCCGATGATTAGAGGGCCCTGAAAAAGTAATTACGAAGGCGTGAAATTTTCCCTACCGTAACATAGGAACTTACTCGTGACAATGCCGCTTTCGTGCCAGAAGGGTGCTAAATCTTGCACACCCCTCCGCATCTAGTTTGTTTTCGACATATCAATACCTCTCCGCTCCCGGCCGCTCCCAGTGACCACCGCGACCAGGATGGCGATCAGCAGCACGGTCCAAGCCAGCACTGGAGCGAACAATCCGCCGTAGCGCTGCTCGGCAAGCTTCGCTTGAATCACTGCATTACGGGAGGAGAGGAAATTTCCCAACTGGTAGGCGAAACCTGGGAAAGTTCCCCGTACTTCAGAGGGGGACAGCTCGTTCAAGTGTGCGGGGATAACGCCCCACGCGCCCTGGATCATGAACTGCATTAGAAAGCCGCCCAGCGCCAGCATGGGCACGGTATGGGAGTATGCCCAGAGCGGAATAACCGGAATCGCTAATAAGGCGGCAATCACGATCGCCTTGCGCCGGCCAATTTTTTCCGACCACGTTCCGAACAAAATCCCCCCGAGTAAGGCGCCGATATTAGCGATGATGGCAATGAAACCTACGGTCTGCGGAGTAAACTTGTGATCCTTTGTCAGGAAAGTCGGGTACAAATCCTGTGTGCCGTGGCTGAGGGAATTGAAAGCAAACATGAGGACGACCAGAAAAGCAAAGGTGGCCAGATAGGTGAAGATGCCCTTGCCCAGTTTCGTTTCCGTCTTTCTTGCTTCGCGTCCCTGGGCCCAGGCCGGTGATTCGTCGACTTTCGAGCGAATGTAGATCACCAGGAAGGCCGGCAGCGCGCCGATTACAAACATGCCGCGCCATCCCACGAAACGGAATGCGGTGCCAAAAACAAGGGCCGCCATCAGATAACCCACCGCGTAGCCTTCCTGCAATAGTCCTGAAAAGAATCCGCGTCCCTCCGCCGGGAGGGTTTCGAACGCCAGTGCCGCGCCCACGCCCCATTCGCCGCCCATCGCGATTCCGAACAGCGCCCGGGTGATTAAGAATACTTTCAAGGAGGGAGCGAACGCCGATGACAATTCAAACACGGAGTAGGCAATAATATCGACCATCAAGGTGGGGCGGCGGCCGAAGCGGTCGGCCATCATTCCGAAAAGAAAGGCTCCCACCGGACGAAAGGCTAGCGTGATGAAGATGGCCTCGGCAACGGCCGACACTTTGGTTTGGAATTGAGTCGCGATGGCGCTGACGCAGAAGGTCAGAATGAAAAAATCAAATGCGTCGAGCGACCAGCCGAGAAAACATGCGATAAATGTGTTGCGCTGCACCGGAGTTAGCCGACGAAAGTGGCCGATAAATTCCATGCGAGTTCTTCCTCCTGACTCCGTACGCCCTGAAAGGTCCTGCGAATGCTAGCATATGGGTTTAAATCAGCAATCGATAATCAACAATCGGCGATTTTCTTTCATGCCCGAACTCGACTCTGCACAGCGCCAGACGCCTGATTCACTCATGCTGACCGGCTTCTGGTATCGCGCCTTGCCCGCCGACCGCGTGCATCGGAACCAGCTTCATCAAGCGATGCTGTTGGAGATTCCGCTGGTTTTAGGCCGAGACCGCGCGGGACGTCCCTTCGTTTTGCGCGATGCCTGCCCTCATCGCGGCATGCCGTTGCACTGCGGCAACTTCGACGGAGAAAACGTTGAGTGCTCCTATCATGGCTGGCAGTTTGATGCGCACAATGGACAGTGCCAGATAATCCCTTCACTTACTGCTGAGCAAAATCTGAAAGTCGATCGCATTTACGCGGGTAGCTATCCGTGCGAAGAGCAGGATGGTTTTGTTTGGGTTTATATCCCGGAGCCCGTGCCGCAGGGTGCGGGATTTACCAAGCGTGAAGAGGCTCCGGAAGCGCCGCCGCAGATCGAAAAGTTCGGCGAGACTTCCAGCGGAAAGTACAGGCTCGCTTATCTGACCGCCGACATGCCCGTCAGCATCGATCACGGCATTATCGGGCTGATGGATCCGGCGCACGGTCCGTTCGTGCATCAGGCCTGGTGGTGGCGCGGCCGCCACAGCATTCACGAGAAGCAAAAGAATTTCGAGCCCATCCCGAATGGGTTTCGCATGAGCGCGCACACGCCCAGCTCAAACTCCGCGCCCTATAAGCTTTTGCGCCTTTACGCCGCGGCCGATTCTATTACGACCACCATTGATTTTGTTTTGCCCAATCTTCGGAGGGAAATTATCCGGGCGGGAAGGTACTGGTTCTCGTCGCTCACGACGGTGACGCCAATCACGCGCACCCAGTGCCGCATCGACGTGGTCGCGGCCTGGAATATTTTTCGCTGGCTGCCGTTCGGGCCCGAGCTATTGAAATTTGTCTTCGCCAAATTCGTTGAGCAGGACCGCCGCACCATGGAACTGCAAGCTGAAGGCTTGCAGCATAATCCGCATCTGATGCTGATCGACGATGCCGACCGTCCCGCGAAATGGTATTTCCAGTTAAAGGCCGCGCATCTCGAAGCGAAGCGAACGGGAGCAGAGATGAAGCATCCGATGGCGGGGCCGGTTACGCTGAGGTGGAGAAGCTGAGTGTGGCGCGGGCACCCGCGAACGCCCAGGCTGGAATCCAAATCCTTCATCCGAGCCCTTAGGCTGCTGCACTCAATAACGTCCTGCGAGAAAGGCTTCAACTTCGTCGTCCGTCATCGGTTTCCACCAATCCGGATCGAATATTTTGATCTTTCCTCGCAGCGTCCCGAGCTTCGGCCTCTTGCGAGCAGCCGTTGTTGCACGCGCAAGGTCCACGACCGGCACTCCCCCGCGACAGATGGTCACAATCTCTCCTCGCTCTGCCGCTCTGATTAGTTCCGGAAATTTCTTCCGCGCATCCGTTAGGTTGACTCGCATATCCTATCCTCGGTGCAGTTTACTCCTCTACCAGCCAGTCCATTGCTTCTTCGCGAGTTTTGAACGTGGGCAACTCGCGCTGGGAGAAATTCTTGATGTGCTCAAAAAATACTTGGGGCAGTCGCTCCAGGCCTACCCAAGCCGAGCGTTTCAGGTGTGGCCGATCGAAGACTGCGCTCTCTTTCACTCGCTCGATCGCGATACGATCAAATTCGGTTCCCGTAAAATCGGCAAGCAATAGCACGGAGCCGCGAGGTTCGCTGGTGACATAAGACGGGACCAGCAGAGCAAGTGTTTCGACTTCTCTTGGCGTGCAATGAGAGAGGTCCGCCAGCAGTATTTGTTTGCCGCGGTGTTCGACGAAGCGGATGCGTTCTTCCATGAGCACCTGCCCGACAACTAAAACATTAAGTTCCCAAGAGCGAGTCTACAACGGTGTAAGCCTCGTTCAGCGCGGAGTCCAGAGCGGCGGCGTCTTTTCCGCCGGCTTCAGCCAGGTCGGGACGGCCTCCACCTTTCCCGCCGACCTTCTGCGCGACCGGACCGATAACTTTTCCCGCTTGCAGGCGACCGGTCAAGTCTTTCGTGACCCCGACAATTAGCGAAACGTTCCCATTCGACGCCGAGCCCAGTACGACGACACCCGAGCCGATTTTGTCGCGAAGTTGGTCGACTAGCGTGCGGAGCTGGGCGCGCTCGAGATTATCCACGCGATGGGCGAGAACTTTCACGCCTTTCACGTCTTTTATTTTTTCGCCGATGTTTGCGGTGCTTGACGATGCCGACTTCATCCGTGCCTGATCGAGTTCCCGCGCCAGGCGCTTGATCTCGGCGTCTTTCTTTTCCATCTCGGCCTTCAGCGATTGCATGGGAGATTCGGTGTCGGAATGAGCGGCTACGCTGGCGACAAAGTTTTCCAATTGGTGATCTTTGCGGAAGTGGGCGAGCGATCCCTCGCCGGTAACCGCCTCTACGCGCCGCACGCCCGACGAGACGCTTCCCTCTTTCAGAATTTTGATCAGGCCAATCTCACCGGTTGCGGATGTATGCGTACCGCCGCAGAGTTCGGTGGAGAAGTCGCCGATCCGCACCACGCGCACCTTGTCGCCATACTTTTCGCCGAACAGCGCCATGGCGTGATACTGGTTGATGGCCTCGTCAATGGGAACGTCGGTAAGAGTTTCGACTTTCTGATTGCGCAGGACTTCCTTATTAATGATGTCTTCAATGTCCTGCAACTCTTCGTCTTCGACCGCGGTGAAATGCGAAAAATCGAAGCGAAGATGATTCGGCGCAACCAGCGATCCCGCCTGCTTCACATGCTTGCCGAGAACTTCCCGCAGGCCGGCGTGCAGAAGGTGCGTGGCGGTGTGATTGCGCATGGTCGATTGGCGGATGTCGGCGTTGACAACTGCATCGACCTTGTCGCCGACACGGATCGGTTGCTTCGCCACTACCTGATGCGCGCGCACGCCCTGGACGGGCGAATAGCATCCGGTGACTTCGGCGACGACGGTGTTGTGGTCGTCGGAGTAGAACCATCCTTTATCGCCGACCTGTCCGCCAGAGTCGGCGTAGAACGGCGTATGGTCGAGAATAACCTCGCCGGTGTCGCCGGGCTTGAGTTCCTGTGCGCCTTGACCGTTGTGCCCGTCTGCCCTAGAAATGATCGCCAGGACTTCGCAGCCATCGGAGCGTGTTTGACGATAGCCTTCGAAGATCGATTTCGGGAGTTGCTGATAGACGGGATTGGCGGTTTGCTTGGCGGCGCCTTTCCATGAGGCGCGGGCCAGAGTGCGCTGCTCAGCCATCGCCTTGTCGAAGCCTTCCTGGTCAAAAATCAAGCCAGCATCGCGGACGGCATCTTGGATAAAATCCAACGGGAGTCCGAACGTGTCGTATAGCCTGAACGCCTTTTCCCCCGAGTAAGAACTGGGTTTTCTGCCAGGATCAGGCTTGCCCTCCAACATTGCAATACCGCGGTTAACTCGATCTGGCTTTCCTGACTCCGTCACCTCGCCGCGTAACTGCTCCGCTCCTTCATCGAAGAGATCGCTCGTCAGTCTCTCGAGGCCGGTCTCCATTGTGTGATGGAATCTTCGCTCTTCCTCTCCAACGAGCCGTATCACCTGACCTGACGACGTTAGCTCCGGGTACACGTCGCTCATCATTTTTTGAACCTGGATTACCATCTCGGTGAGGACGACAGGCCGCTTCTGACCGAGCAGCCAAGCGTGCCGCATGGCTCGGCGCATAATCTTTCTCAATACATACCCACGACCCTCGTTCGATGGAACGACTCCGTCTGCAATGAGGAATGCCGTTGCTCGTGAGTGATCCGCGATTACCCGACGTGAGGCCGCGACGTTCTTATTGTGGATCTCCTGCCCAACTTGCAATACCTGGTCTGCGACGTTCAGCCCGATCAATTCAGTAACTCGCTCAATCAAGGGCGTGAACAAGTCCGTATCATAGTTCGAAATTACGTCCTGCAACACAGCGGTCAGGCGCTCCAGTCCCATACCAGTATCAATCGAGGGCTTTGGAAGGGGATCAAAGCCGAAGAGTGTGCCATCGGGCGTCCTCGGCTGGCGGTTGTATTGCATGAAAACCAAATTCCAAATTTCGACGTAGCGTCCGCAGTCGCAGGTGAAGGCGCAATCGGTGTGTCCAGCATCGCTTGCAGCCGGACCCATGTCGTAGTGAATCTCACTACATGGGCCGCAGGGGCCGGTGTCACCCATTTGCCAGAAGTTGTCCTTCATTCCCATCGCGAAGATGCGTTCTCTAGGAACGCCCGCCTGAACCCAGAAGCGCTCTGCTTCGTCATCACGCGGGATGGAATCTAGAGGGGACCCTTCGAAGATCGTGACGTACAATTTGTCTCTGTCGACGCCGAACCACGCTTTCGAAGTGATCAACTCCCAGGCGTATGCGATGGCGTCCTTTTTGAAATAATCGCCGAAGGAAAAATTTCCCAGCATCTCGAAGAACGTGTGGTGGCGGTTGGTGAAGCCGACATTTTCCAGATCGTTGTGCTTGCCGCCGGCGCGCACGCATTTCTGCGAGGTGGTGGCGCGGGAGTAGTCGCGCTTCTCGAGGCCGAGGAAAACGTCTTTGAACTGATTCATGCCCGCGTTAGTGAACAACAACGTGGGATCATTCGCCGGAACCAGCGACGACGAGTGCACCTCTTTGTGACCCTTTTGCACAAAGAAGTCGAGAAACTTGCGGCGGATTTGAGAACCGGTCAGCATTATGAGTGATTCGATTTTAGCACCGCAAAAACCAAACACAGAGGGCACAGGAACACGGAGGAAACCCTCCGCTATGAATCCCTGTGCCCTCGGTGATTAGCTTTGGCTCGCTTTCCTACTTCACTGCATCTTCGGTTTTCTCTCCGGCCTTCTTCATCTCGTGTCCAGTCGCCTTGGTTGCCTTCTTCACGCCGCTGCCGGTTTTGGTGGCGGCCGTCTTGGTGGCGTGGCCGGTTTTGTCGGCGGCCTTTTCGGTACCGTGTGCGGTATCTTTTGCGACCACTTTGGTCTCGTGACCGGTAGCTGTAGCGGCCTTCTTGGTCGCATGTCCTGTCTTTTCGGCAGCCGTCTTGGTTGCATCGCCAGTTTTATCGGCAGCTTTTTCGGTCGCGTGTCCTGTCTTCTCTGCGGCTACTTTGGTGTCGTGGCCAGCGTCTTTGGTGGTCTTCTTTACGTCCGAACTCACGTCCTGAGCCAGCGCAACCGGCACGGCGGTGAGCAGCAGCGCGGCAAGAATAGTTTTCAAGCTGATCGTCATAGTGACTCCTGAAAATTGATTTTGGGGAACGGCGCTAAGGAGTATGCATCAAAATCGAGACTCTGCCAAGTGAAACTGCTCGATATCTGGAACTCTTTAGGCACTCTGGCTGTCCAATTCGCTCAGAAACTCTTCGTCCACATCCCATTTCTTCAAAATGGAAAAAATCGTTTTGTTGCCAAAGCCTCCGCGCATGAGTTGGCGGAAGATGCGCGCGGTCTGTTTCTGGTCTTTTGGTTTCACCATGCGCTTCCGCCGCAAATATTCCCGCGCTTGCTTTTCTTCGCTCACGCCTTCAAAAGCAGCCTCTACGGCCTTATCGATCACATCGCCGTGCACACCCTTCACTTTCAAATCGGTTACGATGCGCTGACGGCCAAACTTCTGATTGTCCCGCCGCAAAGAAGAGAAGTAAGCGGCATATTGAGTGTCGTTCAGATACCCGCGATCTTTGAGCCGGCGGATTACCAACTCGATCAGCGTCTTCCCATATTCCGATTCGGCGTCTTCCACGCGCGCGCGAAATAAACGCTTCAATTCCGCAACCGTGCGCATGCGTCGAGCCAGCGCTCCCACCGCATATTCATATAACTCGTCTTCGGAATAAGACTTCTTCTTAGGACGGGAAAACGGCATGCGCTAACGATAGCAGGAGAACCGGGTTCCGGCGTCCGCTTTTTCGGGCGTTCGGCTTTCGGCTTCCGGCTTCCGGCTTCCGGAAAACAATTCAACGCACAGTTCCAGAGGCCGGACTCCGGAAGCCGGACGCCGGGTTATCCCCCACCAAAGCCAGCAGACTGCATGGACTGACGGGAAATGTCGGAAGTCGAAGCGATGCCTTGCATGCGCAGTTTGAAGTCGTCGGCGTTGGAAGCGTTCTCCAGCGCGGTGTCGTAGGCCACCAGGCCCGCCTGGAAGAGATCCCATAACGACTGGTCAAAGGTTTGCATGCCATACTGCGACGTTCCGGCCGCAATCGCTTCGCGAATGGAGCGCGTCTTTTCCGGCACCAGAATCGATTCGCGGATGAATGCCGTATTGATCATTACCTCAACCGCGGGCACGCGCCCTTCGCAATCGGAGCGCCGCACCAGCCGCTGGCTGACGATGGCGCGCAGCACCGCGGCCAACTGCAGCCGAATCTGCTTCTGCTCCGGTGGCGGGAAAATGGAGATAATGCGGTTCACCGTTTCTACGGCGTCGAGCGTGTGCAGCGTGGAGAAAACCATGTGCCCGGTTTCCGCGGCGTGCAGCGCCGTCGAAATCGTTTCCAGATCGCGCATTTCGCCGACCAGGATGACGTCGGGATCCTGACGCAAGGACGCTCGCAAGGCCGCGCTGAATGAGGGAGTATCAACGCCGATCTCGCGCTGGTTTACGTAACCTTTTTTGTCGCGGTGCAGAAATTCGATAGGATCTTCGATGGTGATGATATGTTCGGCGCGACTGGAATTAACTCGATCGACCATCGCCGCCAGCGTGGTCGACTTACCGGAACCGGTCACGCCCGTCACCAGCACAAGGCCGCGCGGCATTTCGCAAATCTGCTCCACCACTTTCGGGAGGAATAATTCATCGAGCGCGCGAATCTTGGTGGGGATGACGCGCAGCACCAGCCCGACGTTGCCGCGTTGCTGAAAAATGTTCACACGAAATCGTCCCAGCCCGGCTACGCCGTAGGCCATATCGATTTCAGTGGTCTCTTTGAATTTCTGTTTTTGCCGCGCCGACATCATGCTGAAGGCCATGGTCAGCATGTCTTCCGCGCTCACGCGCGGCTGTTCGGTCAATGGCACCAATTCGCCATCCACGCGCAGGTGAGGATAGTTTCCTACCTTCAAATGCAAGTCGGAAGCTTTGCGTTCCGTCGCAATACGCAGCAGATCATCAATATTCATTGCAGAAGTGTCCTGGGAGGCACGTAGCCTCGCACGCTCTGCCTATGATGGACCGAATCGTCACCTTCCCCAAGATGACCTTGGTAATGAGTGGCATTGACTCAATTCAGGGCTCACATGCGAAGGATTTTGCTGCGGCCAGTAATTGCGTTTGTGGTCGGAAACGGTGTGGCTTTTAATTACAGCCAACTGCTTTCTGGACTGCGCAAGGATCGTTCTTCGGCCTATCTCGCTGCGCCCAAGAAGCGGAGTCGGACGCGGCTCAAAAATGCCGCCCCGTTTACGGTGCAGATGCTCCCGTTGACAATCTGCGTTATGTCCCATAGCATCAATCACTTGAGTAAGATCCTCACACCGCACCGGGGAGCCGTTCGTGATTAAACTCGACATTATCAACGAAGTGGTCGCCAGAACCGGCATCACTAAGACCAAGGCCGAGTTGGCGGTGGAAACCGTCTTTGAGAGCATGAAGAATGCGTTGGCCCGCGGCAATCGTATTGAACTGCGCGGATTCGGCGTGTTCAACGTGCGCCCACGCAAGACTGGCATCGGCCGCAACCCGCGCACCGGCGCCGAGGTTTCGATTCCTCCGGGCAAGGCCGTGCGCTTCAAGCCGGGAAAAGAATTGCAGTCGATTGATTAAGAAGGGCAGCTTCCAGCTGCTGGCTCCTGGCTCTTCGAGAGCTTCTGCCGTAGTCCCTCCATCGTGTAGCATCTAGACAATAGCCTCGATGAATCGCGAGGCCGAAAGCCGCATGTCGGATACGAATTCTCCAGCCGCCTCCTCCACCATTGAATACCCTCGGCCTGTGCCGGAGTGGGCGCCTCGCGCGCCGAAGGCTCGTTATTGGCTGCACATCCTGTTGCTGCTTGCCACCTGCTTTACCACGCTGGTGATGGGAGCGCGCATGCAATTCAACTTTCAGCGCGGGCAGCCGGCGCTTTCTTTTTATGACGACTCGGTGCCATTTTTCCCCGCGAGCTGGGCCTATTCACATCCTGCGCGATTGCTGGGCGGCCTGCCTTTCATGGCGACGTTGATGCTGTTTTTCCTGGCGCATGAGATGGGCCATTACTTGTATTGCCGGCGCTACGGAGTTTTCGCGACGCTTCCCTTCTTTATTCCGATGCCCACTCCGATCGGCACCATGGGTGCGGTGATTCTGATCCGCTCACGAATTCGCTCGCGCACCGCGCTGTTCGATATCGGGATTGCAGGGCCGATCGCGGGATTCGTGGTCGCGCTAGCCGTTCTAATGATTTCGCTGGGATGGTCGAAACCGGCGCATCCAGGCTTTGGTCCAGCGGATTATGAACTTGGCTATCCTTTAATTTTTCGAGCGGCGCATAGCCTGCTGGGATCTCTGGGACTGCTCAAAGGAGCGGCGGGCTTGCCGCTGAATCGCGTGCTGCTTCACCCCGCCGCAATTGCTGCCTGGGTAGGAATGCTGGCTACATCCCTTAACTTGCTTCCGGGCGGGCAGTTGGATGGCGGTCATATTATTTTTTCCATTGCGCCCCGGGCGCACAAGATCGTGTCGCGACTGACGATCCTTATTCTTCTGCCCATGGCCTACTATTTGTGGACGGGATGGTTTGTGTGGGCGATCCTGCTGTGGTTGAGCAGCTTTCGCCATCCTCAGGTGGCGGAGTTACCGCGAATTTCCGGTGGGCGTATGTGGCTGGCTGGGTTCGCTTTGCTGATGTTAGTACTGACCTTGACGCCGGCTCCGATGGGACATGCTTCATTCCCTGAAGCGTTACGGCAGTTTCGGGGACGTTGAGAATCATCTATCAGAATTCAGTGCCCGAGAGTTTTCCCTTGCCCCGATTCTCTCGTATACTCCTCTATTCAATCGTTTCAGTCGATTGAGCGGAGGCACCTCTCTTGAAAATACTGGCTGCCGTTTTGCTGGTAGTTGCTTACGCGGTTTTGCCGGCTGTCGGTCAAACGGTAATCGTCGACCTGTCACATCCCACGAACCATTTTGTGCCTAACGAAACGCTGGGGGCGGGTGTGGACCGTATTGCGGCGGATGCGATCGACAAAGATCTGTTGCAACCAAATCTGGGGCAAACTCTGGCATCGGGTTGGCAACCGGTTACCTATCGCCAGAACACGGAGCTTGCGGTGGAAGCGTGGCACTGGAATCCGCAAGGAACCTGGAGCGATACAAGCGACGCCGGCGGCAAAGGATATTTCACCGGCTCGGCCACTCCGACGGAGATGCTTCGTTATTCGTACGGGTACAGCCTGCCACGACGCGGATTTACGCGCAACGACGGCACCGATAACGTCGGCTTCTCGCGGCTGACGGATGGCGATCTGAATACTTTCTGGAAGAGCAATCCTTACCTCACGCAGCGTTTCACCGGCGAGAGCGATGCGCTGCATCCGCAGTGGGTGGTGATGGATTTGGCGCAGGTGCAGCAGGTGAACAGCATTCGCATCGCGTGGGGCGAGCCGTTTGCACGGCGATATGTCGTGCAGTACTGGACGGGGGACGATCCTATCAAGGCAGTGACGCGAGGAACATGGCAGACGTTTGCGCAGGGCTCGATCAATGAGGGAAAAGGCCTGAGCGAGACGATTCGCTTGAGCGGTAGTCCGGTGGGCGTGCGATTCATACGGATATGGATGACGGAATCGTCGAACACATGCGAAACGGAAAGCGCGGCGGATTCCAAATCGAACGATCCGAGAAATTGCGTGGGATATGCGATTCGCGAATTGTATCTCGGGACCAGTACGGAGGATGGCGAGTTCCACGACATTCTGCGCCACACAGCGGACCAAGAGCAGACCACGACCTATGTTTCGTCAGTGGACCCATGGCATCAACCGTCAGACTTGGGTTCGACGAAGCAGGCGCAAGTAGGGTTCGATCTCTTCTTTACGAGCGGTGTGACTCGCGGGCTGCCCGCTATGATTCCGGTCGCGATGCTGTATGACACTCCCGACAATGCGGCGGCGGAGATTGCCTATCTGAAAAAGCGTGGCTATCCGATTTCTTATGTCGAGATGGGCGAAGAGGCAGACGGGCAGTACATGTTGCCGGAAGATTATGCGGCGCTGTATCTGCAGTGGGCGACGGCGATTCACGGCGTGGATCCGTCGCTGAAGCTGGGCGGGCCTTCGTTTCAGGGCGTGAATAAAGATATTGAAGTGTGGCCGGATGCGAGCGGAAACGTTTCGTGGACGGCGCGCTTCGTGAATTATCTGAAGCAGCACCGGCGGATGAACGATCTCTCTTTTTTTTCGTTCGAGCATTATCCGTTTGACCCATGCAGAACGCCGTGGGGCATGCTTTACGACGAGCCGGAATTGGTGAGTCACATCATGCAGGTGTGGCACGAAGATGGAATTCCCGCGGATATGCCGATGTTGATTACGGAGGGAAATCTTTCGTCGGGCGCCAGCGAAACTTATCAGGACACGTTTTCTGGAATCTGGCTGGCAGACTATATCGGATCGTTTTTGAACTCCGGAGGAAAGGGCGTTTACTTTTTCCATTACCTGCCGCTGCAGATGGAACCGGGGTGCAACAGTTCGCCGGGAACGTTCGGAATGTTTAGTATCGATGCCAATTATCAGATTCAGCAGCCGCTGGCGCAGTTCTTTGTGGCGCAATTGATCAATCTGGAATGGGCGCAGCCCGGTGGCGGCGAGCACCAGGTATTTGCGGCGAAGGCTGACGTTCCAGATGGCGCTGGGCACGAGTTAGTCACGGCTTACGCGGTGAAGCGACCCGATGGAACCTTGGCGGTGATGGTGGTGAATCGAGATCAGCAGAATGTCCACAAGGTTCGAATTGCGGTGCAAGGAGCGGCCGACAAAACCAATTTATTCGCCGGCGCAGTGGAGGTCTCAACCTTTGGAAGCGGGCAGTATCAATGGCATCCGGCGCAGACGCGCTTCATGGCGCACGCCGAGAATAGTGGACAACGGACGATCGTCCCTACCAGTAAAGGCTGGGCGGACCCGGATGGGCCAATTGTTCATGCCCGGTTGAATGCGGGCAAAGATACCGTGTACGAATTGCCTGCGGCATCGGTAGTAGTGATTCGAGGCAGTGTCAGCAGAGCAATCAAATAGCGAGCAGCCCCCTGACGTCGTAGTCGGCCTTCTCTTTATCCGCTGCTTCAGACAGGTGTTGTTTTGTTGGTTACTGCTCCTCGCAGACTGTAAATGGAGACGGAACGTTCGCGGCGGCGTTTCCTACATCTTGTCTTGAACTTTAGATGGGTTTGCCGCGGAAGAAGTAGATCAATTCGATGATTAAGATGATCACGACCAACAGCTCGAGGACGAAGGCGCGGCTTTGGTTGAATTCGTCGACCATAAAGCGGTAGAGCTCTTCGGCGGTTCGCAGCTTTTCTTTGACGAGGTCTTTGTAGTCGGGCACCCCGACTTTTAATGCTGCGAGCTTGTAGAGGCGGGCGGAGAACATATCGCTTAGGAATTTTATGGCGTTGTCAGCGCGCTCGGTGAGTTCGTTGACATCGAGCAGCACGGTATGGAGTTTTGAAGCGGCCGTGGCGGTGCGCCATCGCGACCAGAGCCCACGCCCGCGATCGAGGAAGTCATAGACTTTTTCGAGTTGCCGGGTGAGCAGTTCGTCGTAGTGGCGGAACTCAAGCAACTGCGAGTTGGCATATTGCAGAAGCTGGATCGCGGTCTCGGCGCCGGTGGGCGTGTCGTAAATAAAAGCGGCGTTCCATCCGATGACGGCAAGATCGTTGGGATAGTAAGAGATCCGCGATTGCAGAATTTCCTGGCGCTCGCCATCGGAAAGAGGCTGAGATTCACCGCGCACCACCTGCGAGATACGGCCACCTTGAGAAGTAAGAAGATCTGTGGCGGACGGCGAGCCGGCAATCTCGCGCAGATGAAAGATAAAGTAGTCTTCCTTCAACCACTCGGTAGCAGAGTAGGGCTTGACCAGCGCGGGCGCGGCTCGCTCCAGTTTTTCCTTGACGATGCGAGTAGCCAGGCTCTCGAAGTTGGTGTCCCAAACCCAGCGGCTGGAAAGTTGGACGAGTTTGTCCCAGTCACCGGAAAATGGCAGTTCGAAGATTACGCTGACCACGCCATAGTCAAAATACTTGATGTCGCCCTGCAAGCGCTCGCCGCTTTCCAGGGTGAGCGGATCGAGAGCTTCTTCGACGGGAGGACGTTGGTAGCGAACGTATCCGGGAGCGAGATGTTTAAAGCTGGCATCCACGGTGCGGGCTCCGAGGATTTGGCTGAGTTTATCGAGACGAATCTCTTCGCAGACGTCGAACTGGATCAGCACGAGGACGGAGCCGCAGAGCGGAGCCTCGGGCGGCTTTATTGCCACCAGGGTGGTTAGAGCCTCAGCGGGTACCTTGCCGACGGTCGGTGGAGAGATTGTAGTTTCGAGATCCATGATCCCTACCAGCGCCAGAACTTCAGTGTGCAGACTTTCCCAGTATCGGGGACAAGCGGCGAGTCCCTTCATTGTCCCAGAAGAAGGGCCATTTGGCGAGGGACAAGGGTTCGCAATGAGCTATAGTCTGATGTAAAGATTGTAGAATCAGCGACTTCTAAAGTATCCCCATAAGAGTGCTCCAGCCGCTGCGAGAGTCGCAAAACCTATCCCTGCCCGCCTCATAGAGCGCGAAACGGCAGCTTCGCGCTGGTGAGTAGCCGTGGATTCGGGATAGGCATGAAACTGCGTGGGATAGGAAACGTCACCCTTCGCGCTGAGCGCGAGCGCCATTTGCAGAACTTCTGCCACGTGCAGGGCACGTCGGGGAGAGCCTTGGGCGATCTGCTCGCGGCAACTGAAGCCGTCAGCGATGATCAGCCAATCGGACGGGGCTTGGCTCACGGCGGGAAGGAGCTCGAGCTCGCCGATTGCCATGGAGACGTCATATTTGTCGCGTTCGAAGCCGAAGGATCCCGCCATGCCGCAGCAGCCGGGAGCCGGAGTTTGGAAGTCGACGCCAAGGCGGCGCAGCAGGGATTCTTCAGAGGTCATTTGCATCAGAGATTTTTGATGGCAATGTCCGTGAAGAAGTGCTTTGCGAGTGAGATGCGGAAGAGGAAAATCCTTGGCATAGGTTTCAAGGAATTCACTGAGCAGGAAAGTTTGCCGCGATAAGGCTTGAGCGCGCGTATCGTGCGGAAATAAATTTATTAGCTCGTCGCGAAAGACGGCAACGCAACTGGGTTCAAGGCCGACGATAGGGACTCCCGCGTCGATTTCTGGCGCGAGTTCGTCGAGGATTTTACGCAGAAGCGACTGGGCGCGGTCGAGCATGCCGTGATCGTAGAGCGGGCGGCCGCAGCAGAGATTCGCTTTAGGGACGATTACACGGAACCCAGCGGCTTCGAGAACTTCGACGGCCGCTTTCGCGGTACCGGGGTAGAAATAATTATTGAAAGTGTCAGGCCAGAGGATAACGGGCGGCGCGTCGACTTGCCGCCTTGCGTTGTCCGGAACAGCACGGCGCTGGCGGCGGAACCAGGTTTTGAAAGTCTCCGGAGCGAAGGCTGGGATGGATCGCGGTTGGGGGATTCCGGCAATTACTTTTGAGATATCGCGCAACAGCGGGAGTTGCGTGGTCAGATTAATCAGGCCGGGGGCGTGCGAAGCAAGCCGCGCCCAGACGTCGATGTTTCCGAAAGCATAGGCGCTACGCGGGCGTATGCGGCCTTCGTAGTAGTGAGAAAGGAATTCAGATTTGTAGGTAGCAACGTCGACGCCGACGGGACAATCGCTTTTGCATCCTTTGCAGGCGAGGCAGAGATCGAGCGACTTTTTGACTTCCTCGCTTCGCCAACCGTCGCGGATGACTTCGCCCTGCGTCATTTCCCAGAGCAGATGAGCACGTCCGCGCGTGGAGTGTTCTTCTTCGCGTGTGGCGCGGTAGCTGGGACACATCAGGCCGCCTTCTTCGCGGCGACATTTGCCTACGCCCACGCAACGCAGCGTGGCAGCAGCAAGGCTGCCATGATCGGCTACGAATTTAAAATTGGTTTCCGGTTGCCATGGAGAGTAAGCGGCGCCGAGGCGGAGATTTTCGTCGAGCTTGTAGGGCTCAATCAACTTGCCGGGATTCATCTTCCACTCGGGATCCCATGCTGATTTGAATTCGCGAAAAGCTTGAACCAGTTCAGGACCAAACATTTTCGGAAGCAGCTCGCCACGCGACTGACCGTCACCGTGCTCGCCTGAGATGGAGCCTCCGTAACTCACCACGAGATCGGCAGCCTCTTCCATGAACTTGCGGAACTTCGCGATGCCGTCTTTCGATTGCAAGTCGAAATTGATTCGAGTATGAACGCAGCCGTGGCCGAAGTGGCCATAGAGCGAGCCTTTGTAGCCGTAGGCGGCCATCATCTTGCGCAGATCGCGGAGATAGCCGCCGAGCTTTTCGGGAGCAACGGCGGCGTCTTCCCAACCTTCCCAGTTCAGAGGCTCGCCGGGCACATGCGAGGTAACGCCCAAGGCCGACTCGCGAACTTCCCACACTCGTTTGATCTGGTCTTTGCCGCTACAGAGAAACATGTTGGGGGCGGTTGCGCCGCGGCCGAGAGCCTGCATCAGGCCACGCGCCTGAGATTCGGCTTCCAGTGCGGAGAAAGCGCCGAACTCGACCATCAGCCATCCGCCGCCTTCGGGAAGAAGCGCAAGGCCTTCGGAGTTGATGCCTTTCTTTCGCGTATAACCGACCAGCAGATCGTCGAAGCCTTCGAGGCCGATGGGTTTGTGCGCCATGATTTCAGGCACATGATCGGCACACTGATAAATGTCAGAATAAGCGACGATCAGCAACACGCGTTCAGGCGGACTTTCAACCAGGCGACAGGTTGCTTCCAGAATTGTGACGCAAGTTCCTTCGGAGCCGACGAGCGCACGGGCTACATGGAAACCATTCTCGGGCAGGAGAAAATTTAAGTTGTATCCGGAAACTCGGCGCGGGATATTAGGAAAGCGCTGGCGAACCAAATCACCGTACGCGCGGGCGATGCCTTGCAGTTTGGTATAGATTTCGCCCCGGCGTGACTTTTCTGCGCAGAACCGTTCGAGGTCGTCAATGGAGGTCGGGCCGACTTTCATGCGCAGGCCATCGTATGTGAGGATTTCGAGTTCCTCGATATTGTCGTCAGTCTTTCCCGCCATTACGGAATGAACGCCGCAGGAATTGTTACCGATCATGCCGCCGAGAGTGCAGCGATCGTGGGTGGCGGGATCAGGGCCGAAGGTGAGGTGGTGCTTTTCGGCGGCGGCGCGGAGATGATCGAGCACGACTCCCGGCTGCACGCGGGCGATGCGGCGGCCGGGATCGATTTCAAGAATCCCCGCCATGTATTTGGAAAAATCCAGAATCACGGCGATATTGCAGCATTGGCCGGCGAGCGAGGTGCCTCCACCGCGACAGAGCAGCGGCGCGCCAAACTGGCGGCAGAGGGCAACGGTCGCGAGAACGTCATCGGAATCGCGTGGAAGGACGACTCCGATAGGGACTTGGCGGTAGTTAGAGCCGTCGGTGGCGTAGAGGGCGCGCGTGCCAGGATCGAAGCGGACTTCGCCGCGGATTTGAGTGCGCAGAGCGGCGGCTAGAGCGGTGGCATCGACGTGGGTGGTCTTGGAAGCATTCGCACGTGATGCGTACGAATCCGGGAGGGGAGCCAATGAAGAGGGAAGCGTCGGCATGAGTCTCTCGCTGCTAGCTTACACTCAACCTTCTTGATTCCCTGCACCGCATGCGGGCCGCCGGGTGTCGCCTGGCTGGACAGCCGCGGGCGGCTGTCCCCACATGAGTCTGGATAGGCTCCGAGATTTAGCTCCAGGGGCGGGTAGCGTAATCGGTCATGGTAAGACCCAACAATAAAAGCAGGAAGAATAATGCTCCGATAACGACTAGCTTGGTGAGCTTTTCGCTGGCATGCCAGACGTGCATGAAGAAAAGAGCAACCAGAGTCGCCTTGACCGTCGCGATGGTGAGGGCGACGGGCGCATTGAAGGGGCCTAAGTCGAGGGTTGCCGCAAACACCGTGAGACCGGTTCCGGCGAGCAGCGCAAAGAATACCGCGAAATACATTTTGAGGGGCGACGATGATGAATGTTCAGACATGGAAGCCTCAGGCGTGCCGGTCGATCAAATAGAGCAATGGAAAAAGGTAAATCCAGACAATGTCGACGAAGTGCCAGTAGAGACCACCGATCTCGATTGGAGTGTTGTATTCCGGCGTGAAGCGTCCTCTCCATGCCGCGAGGAATAGCCACAGGAAAATGCCGAGGCCAATGATCATGTGCAGCGCGTGCAATCCGGTCATCACGAAGTAGAGAGAGAAGAAAATCTGAGCGTGGGCCGGATTTGCATATTGGCCGGGATGCCCAGGGATTTCTTCGTGATCGAAACTGAAGGAAGCGCCTGGAACGTGATGCTCGTCGAACTTTTGTTTGTATTCGACTCCTTTGATGCCGAGAAAGGTGAGACCGAGCAGCATGGTAATCGCGAGGCTGGCCAGCAACAGAGTTCGGCGAGCAGTCTGAGCCGCCCAAACGGCGAGCACAACGGTCAGACTACTGCAGATCAGCACGGCAGTATTCGTGGCTCCTAAGGCCATGTCGATGGATTTGCTGGCGGCTGCGAAGTCGCCGAAATACCACCGGCGATAAATCAAATAGGCGCAGAACAATCCGCCGAAGAACATGATTTCGGTGGCGAGGAACACCCACATCCCCAGGCTGGAAGCATCGCGCTGCTGCTGGGGGTCGGCGAAGTGGTGCAAGAGCTCCGGGTGGTCTTGCTCTTCGTGGTGAAGGCCAACGACCGTGCTATCGGGCAACGGGGACCTCCTGTTCGTGCGGCGCGTCCAACTCCTCGTAGTTATAGGCTTCCCAAGTCACGATAGGTTCTTCGTCGAAGTTGAAGGTCGGTGGCGGAGAAGCAGTCTTCCACTCCAGTCCGGCAGCGTTCCAGGGATTGTCCGATGCCGGCTTGCCGTAACGCATCGACCAGAGAAAATAAACCATTGGCAAGAGGTAGCCGACGCCGAGAACGGTGGCGCCCGCCGTCGATAAAACGTTCAGCACCTGGAACTCGGGCATGTGGCTGTAATCGTAATAACGCCGCGGCATGCCGAGATAGCCGAGCAGGAATTGCGGAAAGAAAGTGAGATTGAAGCCGATGAAAACAATCAAAGCGGCGAGGCGCGCCCAACCTTCGGGATAGAGTCGCCCTGAAATCTTGGGCCACCAGAAATGCATTCCGCCCAGATAACCCATGACCGCGCCTCCGACCATGATGTAGTGGAAGTGGGCGACGACGAAATAGGTATCCGTAACGTGAACGTCGATGCCGAGGGCAGCAAGGAATAGTCCGGTAAGGCCACCAATGGTAAAAAGTCCGAGGAAACCAAATGCGTACAGCATGGGCGCGTCATAGTGGATGGACCCTTTGTAGAGGGTAGCCGTCCAGTTGAAGACTTTGATGGCGGAGGGTAGCGCCACGGCATAGCTGAGAAAGGAAAAAACAAGTGCGGCGTAGACCGACATTCCGGCCACGAACATGTGGTGCGCCCAGACCAGGAAACCGAAAACGGCGATAGCGATAGATGAGAACGCGACGAAGCTATAACCGAAAATGCGCTTACGCGAGAAACACGCGATGATTTCAGTCACCACGCCCATTGCCGGCAGAATCATGATGTAGACGGCGGGGTGCGAATAAAACCAGAACAGATGTTGGAACAGGAGCGGATCGCCGCCGAGTTTAGGATCGAAGATGCCGAGATGCAAACCGCGTTCTGCCGCGACCAGCACGATAGTGACGGCGATGACGGGCGTGCCCAGGAGCTGAATGATGCTGGTGGCGTAGTGCGCCCAGATGAACAGCGGCAGGCGCGACCAGGTTAGGCCGGGTGCCCGCATGCGATGAATGGTAACGACGAAATTGAGGCCAGTGAGGATGGAAGAGAATCCGGCGACGAATATTGCGAGTCCGGCTTCGATAAAATGTGAATTAGTAAAGTTCGTACTGAACGGAGCGTAGAAGGTCCAACCAGTATCGACGCCACCGATCAGCATGCAGTGCAACATCATGACGCCGCCGATGATGTAGAGATACCAACTCAGCAGGTTGATGCGGGGGAAAGCGAGATCTTTGGCCCCAATCATCATGGGGACGAGGAAATTTCCAAGGACGGCGGGAATGGATGGAATCAGAAAGAAGAAAATCATGACCATTCCGTGTTGAGTGAAGAGTTTGTTATAAGTGTCGGCTTGGACGAGGTCGCCAGCGGGCGTGAGCAACTCCAGCCGGATGAGCAACGCGAAAAATCCACCGATAAAGAAGAAGAACGTAATCGAGATGAGATAAAGCAGGGCGATGCGTTTGTGGTCGGTGGTAAGCAGCCACGACCACACGCCGTACTCCTTATTCAGATAGTTCTCGCGCTCAACGGGTTTAGGGATCGCGATCTCCATACTCATTGCACCTGACTTCCATTGGGTCGAAATTCTTGTGGAGCTAAAGGCGCGGCCCCTTTTGCGCTGGTCTTGGCGCCTTCCCCCGGCTTGGCCGGAGATATCGATTTGATGTAAGCGACCAGGGCATTGACCTGCTCTTCGCTGACCAACCCCTGAAACGTAGGCATGATCGGCTGGAATCCCTTAACGCGCTTTGCGCCCGGATCAAGAATGCATTCGCGAAGATAATTTTCATCGGCGTTGACGGTGCGTCCGTCTTCGAGTTGGACCGGCTTGCCGAACACTCCCTGAAGATTGGGACCACGGCCTTGCGTGTCATTTCGATGGCACGTTGCGCAGCCGAGTTCGGCGAAAATCTTCTCGCCCGATGCCGACAGCGGACCGGTCGAACCGCCGTTCATCCAAGCTACATATTGCGCCGGTTCCTGCACTACGATGTCGCCGACCATGCCGGAGTGCTGCGTGCCGCAATATTCCGCGCAGAACAGGTGATAAACACCGGGCTTGGTGGCGCGAAACCATTCGACCGTATACCGCCCGGGCAGCACGTCCTGCTTGATGCGGAAGGCGGGAATGTAAAAGCTGTGGATTACATCCTGCGAGGTCATAATCAGTTTGACATCCCGTCCCACGGGAACGTGCAGTTCATTGATCTCGCGCTGGCCTTCGGCGTGTTCAAGTTTCCACATCCATTGTTTCGCGACGACATAAACTTCGGTCGCATCGGCGGGCGGCGTGCGCTCTTTGAAGTAGACGACTGCGCCCCAGGCGAAGATGACCATGAAAATGACGAATGGAATCGCGCTCCAGGTAATTTCGAGGGCCGTGGATCCTTCGATCTGCTCGGCGCGAACGCCAGGACGGTGGCGAAAGCGCGCGGCGAAAAAAACTACGAAAGCGAAGACCAGCAGGGTCATCATTCCGCAGACGATTAGCAGGAAAATGTACAGAGCATCCACGCGGCCTGCCAGGGTGGAGGCCTGCTGCGGCCATAATGGAAAATTATTGAGCATACCTTCTCTTCGCTGCCGCCTTCCGGGTTACGGAACTATCCAGCCTCCACAAAATAAGAAGTAAACCGCCGAGCAACAGAATGGTTGCGGCTCCTGCCATGCGGAGGATATTACCCACCATCGCGCCGTATTTTCCGGTTTCGGGGTTGTAGTGGTAGCAGTACAGGAGCACGGCGTCGACGGCGTTGCCGATCTTGCCCTGTGAAGCTTCGACCAGTCCCATGCGCAAATCTTTGGGAGGAAAATCCACTCCGTAGAAGTAGCGCGAGATGCGGCCTTGCGGCGTCACCACCATGATCGCCGTGGCGTGCGCGTACTGGTTCGTCTTGGGGTCGTACTGATACTGAAAACCGACAACTTTAGTAAGCGCATTGATTGACTCTGGCTGGCCAGTAAGGAAATGCCATCCGCCAGCCGCGCCCGCACGGCCATAGCGTTTCACGTAATCTGCTTTCTTCGCCGCGGCCATCTCGGGAGTTTCGCGCGGATCGAAGCTGACGGTAACGACGTCGAACTCGTTGCCCACGTCAAACTTAATCAGGCGCATCGCGCTGGAAAGCCCGGCCAGGGCTTCGCCGCACAGCATGGTGCAGTTGTAGTAAACCAGGTTGAGGATGAGAGGCTTGCGCCCGAAATAGTCGCCGAGCTTTACGGCCTTTCCGTTTTCGTCGCGAAAGATGAGATCTGGAGGAAGCTGAGCGTCGAGGCGCTGCTCGATTCCGACATTTTCGAGACGCGGTGGACGCGTGTTCGCAGGCGGAGACATTACGCCGTTATTCATCTGCGCAGTGGCGGAACCGGCGAGCAGCACCGCGCTCACGATCGCCACGAAACCAATCGAATTGTTTCTCTTGCGAATCACTTATTCTTCGCCTTGCTGGGACCTTGAGTTTTGCCTGATCGCTGGTTGCTTTGGGTTTTTGCAACGGAGCGGTCACCGGTTTCGGCTTGCGGTTGCGCCGGAAGGCCCCGCTGCACGATTAAATCCATGGCGCGCTCGATGGGAATATGAAGCGTGCCCGCTTTCTCATCAACCCAGCCGTAGCTGTAAAGCTCTTTTTCCTCATTCGTTCGGATATCGTTCAACTGCCCGCGCTCGTCTTCTTCCAGCTTGGGATTCGGAAACGCACTTTGCGGATAGCCGCGGCTAACATGGCGCGTGTCCTCGGGCACGTTGGTGACCAGCGGATTCACGGCAGGCTGAGAACTTTTTTCGCGACGATCAAGGTATGTATAGAGGCCTCGGAGACCGAGAATGCAGGCTACGGTAACTACTGCCAGCGCGAGCAGGAAATAAATAATGCCCGCGGGCTGCAGGTCCTGGCGCTCGTAGTTTTCGTGTGCGTCCGTGTTCTCGTGTTTGTTGTTCTCGTTACTCATCTTGTTATTAGTGATGTGCCGGCTCCAGGACTTCGTGAGCGTCGGGGTCATAAGCCGGCAAAAGTGGCAACGCGGCCAGGTTGCGGAAAAAATACCAAAGCCAGATTCCGCCGATGGCGACGGGCACTACGATATCCGCAACGGTCACGGTCAAGGTCTTTGAGAAATTCGGCTCGATGATCCAAAACAGATCGACGTAACGCATCAGCATCAGCCAAACGGCGACCCACACTAACTTCCGAATATTGCGCTTGAACGAACGCGACAAAAGCATTGCGAAAGGAATGGCAAAGTGAAACAAGACCAGGATCAGGCCAACGGAGCCCCATCCACCACTCAACCGTCTGAGATAAAAAGTGATTTCCGCCGGAAGATTTCCCGCCCATATGATGAGCCATTGCGAAAAGTTGAAGTAGGCCCAGACCATGATGAAGGCGAGCATCCATTTGCCGTGATCGTGGACGAAGTCCGGCTTCAACATCTCTGACATCGGCTTGTAATCGAAAAGAATGCGTTCCACCACGATCGCAAAACACATCGCCGACAGCACTTCGCCGATGAGGATGATGAGGCCCAAGATAGTCGAGATCCAACTGGGATCGAGCGACATCACCCAATCGATCGCGGCGAAGGAGATAGTAAATCCGTAGAGGATGAGGCCGGGGCCGCTGACGGCTTTGAATCGGCCGCTATTGTCAGGGGCGTTGGGACGGTCGGTTTCTTTCGACCACTTCGACAGCAGGAACGAAAGAACATTCCAGACGGCGAAATAAAATATAGCGCGGATGATGAAGCCATTTACGGTGAGATAGGTCTGCGTAATTTGTTCGAGGTGCTCGCGGAGATGCTTGTCTTCGATGCTAGAAAGGGGCTGCGCCCAGATGTAAAGGTGTCGGATTCCAAAAAAGACAGGGATAAAAAGAATCGCGAGCAGAGGAAGCGTTCGCATGGCCGCGCCTAGAATACGGCGGATGACCGTGCCCCAGCCGCCTCCGGTCAAGTGACGGATCATAACGATCGCCATGGAACCGAGGGCGACGCCCAGCCAGCACATGAATCCGAGCAGATAAGCACGGTAGAACTCATCGGGACGGATAAAAGCCAGCACAAGGGAGAGCACGCCAAACAGGCCGCCGATAATAAGCGAGCGCTGCGATATCTTTCTTACAACCTGGGGCGCCGTCAAATCGAGTTTTGGAGTGGCAGCGGCGCTCATTTGCGTTCCTCAGAGTGCGAATTGTTTTCGGAATTAATAACGGGAAGCGTCGCGCCCGATCCCGGCTGGCCGCGGAATTGCGGTGGGTCCGAGGGCACCGCTTGACCCGTGGGAACGTCCGCTTGGGTGGCGCTCTGACTAAGCTGCAGGGCGCGGATGTAAGCCACGATCTTCCAGCGATCTTGCGGCGAAATCTGCGAAGCGTAATCTGACATAATGCCGAAGCCGTTGGTCATCACGTCGTAAAAATATCCCAGAGGAGCCTTCTGCAACCGCTCGATGTGATAAGAGGGCGGCTTGCGCGCGAAACCGCGGGAAGGAATAAAGCCGTTGCCGTCTCCGACGCGCGAGTGACAAGGGGCGCAATAGATGTTATAGCGCTCGCGCCCGCGTTCGAGTCCTTCTTTCGTCACGGGAAATGGCATGTAGTTGCCGGGAGTGCTGCCGTTCTTGCCGGTATAGAAATAACTGTCTTCGTGTAACTGCCCGCGCGCCACGGTGCCTTCGACCGGCGGACGTTCAGAGCGCTGGTCGGCAAAGAAGTCACTGCGCGAAAGCGGATTCTGCTTCGGCTGTACCTGCATATCGAGACGGCAAGCAGAGAGCACAGCCATCGATGCGAGAACCGCGACAATGGAAATTTGACGGAGGCGCAGCATCTAGCTGGGCACCTCCGAAATTGAACGCGGACCGAGGCCAGCAAGAAAATCTCGAGTGCCCGCGGGATCGTATTTCTTGTCGGAGGAGAACACGATCAGAAAGAATCGATCTTTCGAAGCCAGCGCAAAGCGGGGCACGTTGAATACGGGATGATAGGGCATGGGCAAGCCGTTGAGCGCGAGCATGCCGAACACGGCTGAAATGCCAGCAAAAAGAATCGTCATCTCAAAAGTGATCACGATGAATGCAGGCCACGAATGAGGAGGCTTACCGCCGATATTCAGCGGATAATCGACGACGGACATCCAGTACTGCATCAGGTAGCCGGTCAGGCCGCCAATGATGCCACCGATTAAAACTACCAGCGGAACTTCATCATGGTGAAAGCCAATTTCCTCGGCCAGGCCTTCGATGGGAAATGGGCTGTACGCATCGATTTTCTGATAGCCCGCCTGATGAGTGAGCTTCGCTGCATCGACCAAAGCGGTGGCAGAATCGAACTCCGCCATGATGCCGTAAATGGGTTCGCGCTTCATTCGGCTTTGACCTCCGCTTCCGGCAGGAGGGTGCGCATTTCAAAGATGGAGATCATGGGCAGCAGACGCACGAACAGGAAAATAGCCGCCAGGAACATTCCGATCGTGCCGATGTAGGTCATCCAGTCCCAGCGCGTCGGATAGTACATGCCCCACGATGAGGTGAGGAAGTCGCGGTGTAGGCTGACAACAACGATGATGAAACGTTCCAGCCACATGCCGACGAGGATCACTCCGGAAACAAAAAACAGCGCCACCGGACTGGTGCGCAGCCTGCGAATCCAGAGCACCTGCGGAATGAAGATATTGCAGATCAGCAGAGCCCCATAGAGTACCGCGTAAGGCCCGTGGAGGCGGTTCCAAAGCGTGAAAGCGTCGTAGCGGTCGCCGCTGTACCAGCCCATGAAAGCTTCGATACCGTAGCCGTAGGCAACGATCAAACCTGTGGCCAGCATAACTTTCGCCGCATTCTGCAAATGGAGCTCGGTGATGAAATCTTCCAGGCCGTAGATTTTGCGAATCGGAATCGCGAGCATCAGCACCATCGCAAATCCGGAATAGATAGCGCCCGCAACAAAGTAAGGCGGGAAAATCGTTGTATGCCAGCCGGGGACGATGCCCACTGCAAAGTCAAAGCTCACGACCGTGTGAACTGAAAGAACCAGCGGCGTGGCTAGTCCGGCGAGCAGCAAGTATGCGGTTTCGTAACGGTGCCAGTGGCGCGCCGATCCGCGCCAACCCATCGAGAGCATTCCATAGATCATCCGCAGGGCTGGCTTGTCGGAACGATCGCGCAAGGTTGCGAAATCCGGAATCAGACCCATGAACCAGAACAGTGCTGAAATGGTGGCGTAGGTGGAGACGGCGAAAACGTCCCACATCAGAGGGCTGCGGAACTGCGGCCACACTCCCATGGTGCTGGGATACGGGAACAACCAATACGCGAGCCATGGTCGTCCGACGTGGATCGCGGGAAAGATTCCGGCGCAAGCTACCGCAAACAGGGTCATCGCTTCGGCAAAGCGGTTGATGGAATTACGCCACGACTGGCGCAGCAGTAAAAGGATGGCAGAGATCAGCGTGCCGGCGTGACCGATACCGATCCACCATACGAAGTTGACGATCGCAAAGCCCCAGCCGATCGGGATCGTCACGCCCCAGATGCCAATGCCCTTCAGAAATAAATATCCGATGGCATATAGCATCATCATCGTCAGCATGAAAGCGATGCCGAAGCCGACAAACCAGCCATTCGACGCGGGACGGGTGAGCACGATGGCGCTGATTTTTTCCGTGACCGTGCCGAAGGTGTAGCCGGGCTCAATCACCGGGGCTCGTTCGGCGTCCACCGTTATTTTGTATTGCTCGTCCATTATTTCGGGCCCCTGCCTAAGACTTCAGCTCCGGGTTCGGATTGCTCACTTCCGCCAGATACGTTGTGCGCGGGCGAGTGTTGAGTTCGCCCAGCAGGCTGTAATTGCGAGCCTGCGCTTTCAACTTTGAGACCTTGCTGTTCGGATCGTTAATATTGCCAAAGATGATCGCGCCCGCCGGACACGATTGCTGGCACGCAGTCTGCAACTCGTTGTCATTGATCTTGCGATCTTCGCGCTCGGCGTCGATGCGGCGCTCGTTGATGCGTTGCACGCAGTAGGTGCACTTCTCCATCACGCCACGGCTGCGCACGCTCACGTCGGGATTGCGCATCATCTTGTACTGCGGCGTCTCCCAATCCTGGAAGAGCAGGAAGTTGAATCGCCGAACTTTGTAAGGACAGTTGTTCGAGCAATAGCGCGTGCCCACGCAGCGGTTGTAGACCATGTCGTTCAGGCCTTCGCTGGAGTGGTTGGTCGCACCCACGGGACAGACCACTTCGCACGGAGCGTTTTCACATTGCATGCAGGGCACGGGCTGGAAAAATGCCTTCGGATTGTCGCGGTCGCGTGCTTCCTGATCGTGGTACTGATAGTAGGTGTCGATGCGAATCCAGTGCATGTGCCGGCCGATCACGGTCTGCTCTTTGCCGACCACCGCAATGTTGTTCTCCGACTGGCAAGCCAGCATGCAGTTGTTGCAGCCCACGCAAGAATTCAGATCGATCGCCATGCCCCAGGCGTAATCCTCTTCTTTGTAGGGATAAGGCTTGTAGAGCGTGAGACCGGGCGCTGGCTCTGGTTCTTCTTCGGTGGCGAAATTTGGCTGCTTCCGATATTCCTCAAGCGTGGTCTCGCGCACCAGAGGGCGGTGGCCGCCATCGGGCGTGTCCATGCTTTGATAGCCCTGGGTGGAGGCGAGCTTGTAGGTGTCGCCAGTTTTACGGATCTGCAAGCCGGTGGCGACCCACGGTGCGGCTGTCGTGCGCAACGCATAGGCGTCGAATCCCTGTGCGGTTCCGACGCGGCCTGCGCGTTTGCGGCCGTAGCCTAATGTCACCGTAACGGAGTTGTCGGGATGGCCGGCTTGAATCCAGACAGGGCCGGTGACTTTTTTGCCGTTCAGTTCCAGCTCGACAACGTCTTCTACCTTGATTTGCAGGCGCTCCGCCATCTTGGGACCGATGAGGATGGCGTTGTCCCAGGTGAGCTTGGTCATCGGCTTGGGCAATTCCTGGAGCCAGCCGTTGTTGGAGAATTGCCCGTCGTAGATGGTGGGATCGCGGCGGATGTTGAGCTCGACAGAATTGGCCGCTGCGTCGCTCGAATTAGACGACGAAAAAATCGCCGACTTGGCTGTCACAGATTTTGGAGCGTAAGCAGTTCCTTCGATCCAACCATCGTGCAGCGACTTTCGCCAAAATGAATCGAAGTCCCCGCCAGAGTTTTGTTTCTGCCAATACGTGCGGATCAAATCGTAGCCGATTGCATCGGACTGACCGGAAAGCAGCGCGACGAATTCCAGCGCACTCTTGCCATTGTAGAGCGGCGCAATCAGAGGTTGGATGATGCTCGCCGTGCTGTCGTAAGCACGAGCATCGCCCCATGCCTCAAGTTCATGCGCCTGGTTGATGTGCCACTGACAAAGCTCCGCAGTCTCGTTCTGATAGAGCCCGAGATGCACTCGCATTGGAATTTTGCCGTTCTTCAGGACATTCGCAAAATCGAGATCGGCGGGCGCGTCATAGGCTGGATTGCCTCCAAGAATAACGAGCAGATCGACTTTTCCAGCCCGGATGTCGGTAACGAGATCCTTGAGCGATTCAGTTTGATTGATCGGATTGGCGTCGACGGGGTCGGCGTAGAACACCGTCTTGCCGACATTGCCAAATCTTGCGTTCGCCGCGTGGGCCAGCGCATGAACAACCGGTGACTGGTGATCGCCAACAATGAACAGACTCGAACCCCGATGCGACTCCAGGTCTTGCATCAGGGCGTGAGCAAGCAGCGAGCCGCCATGCTCTTCCGGAAGCTCCCCATTCTCAGCCACGGCCCGCGCGAACGTTTCTACAGAGGACGCCCTCATCGGCAGCCGATGATCCGCCTTTGCCCCCGTCGTCGTCGGCGTGCTTTCGATCACGTACAGCCGGTTCATGTTGCCGTCGGGATTGCGGCGCTTGGCGAAGTCGCGGATGTAGCGCACGTTTCCCGGGAAACCCGCATACAGGAAGTCGGCGTCGAGCGAGACGATTACGTCGGCCTTTTCGAAATCGTAGCGCGTCTCGACCGGCTGGCCGAAGGCCAGTTTCGCGCCTTCGAGCACGTTGTCGCGATTGATGGGCTCATACACATGCCACTTGGCCTGCGGATAAATCTTTAGAAAATTGCGCAGTTGATCCGCGAGCGTGGGCGAAGAAATGGTCGGCGTGAGAATGCGAATGCCTGCACCCTGCAATCCTTTCTGCACGCTGAGCGGTCCGCGAATCGCCGTGAGAAATGCCTGCCAGGAGCGCTGGTCGCCCATCGACATCACGCTCTGCGAGCGGTCGGGATCGTACATACCCAGAATCGACGCCTGCGCAAAAATATCCGTACCGCCGAGCGACGCGGGATGCTGGTCGTTGCCTTCGATCTTTGTGGGGCGACCCATGTGGCTCTCGACCAGCAGCGGGCTGGCGTATCCACCGAGCGTCATCGCCGTGGCATAGAACGTGGGGCGGCCTGGGATTACCTCTTCCGGCTGACGAACATATGGGACGATCGGTTCAAGCGGCAGGCGCACGCAGCCCGTCATGCCAGCCAGAGCCATGGACGCGCCCATCACTTTCAAGAAGCCGCGGCGCGAAACAGAATCGACCCACTCGGAAGCGCCTTTAGGGAATTCGCGATGCAGCGCCTCCTGGAAAGACGGACTTCCGGCGAGTTCTTCGAGGCTGCGCCAGTATTCCGGACCGGCCGCGTCGTTATTATTGGCGTGGTTGATTTGCGCACGCAGCGAGTCGAGATCGGCTTTGCCCTTCTTGCCAGGGCAAACGTCTTCGCGCTTCTTTTCCGGTGACCCGATTTGGTTTTGATCGTCCATGCTTTATAACGCGCGTTTCTTTCGCCCCTTCGGGGCTTGTTTCCAATCTGGCCCTCTACCTAGGGCTTGCGCCATGGGCTGCACTCTTTCGCCGCTTCGCGGCTGGCACTTCACCGATGACACGTGCTGCAACTGGTAATGTCTTTCACCCCACGTACGTTGTACTTTCTTAGCAGCATCGAACCCAGCTCAACCTGATCGCTGAAGGCCTGCCCATCAACCACCACAGGGCTGGCACTCGTCGGCTGTTGATATCGCATATTGAATACCTGCTCGCGCGGTCGCAAATTCTTCTGCGGCGCACGATGGCAGTCCAGGCACCACTCCATCTGCAACGACTGTTGCTGATACATGAGCGGCATCTGGTCGACCGGGCCGTGGCAGGTGTTGCATCCCACGCCCTTATTGATATGTATGCTGTGATTAAAGAAAACAAAGTCGGGAAGCTGGTTCACCCGTGTCCACTGCAGCGACTCGCCCGAGCGATAACTGGCCCGGACCGGCTCCAGCAACTGTGCATTGGTCCAAATCTGCGAGTGGCAGTTCATGCAGGTCTTGGTGGGAGGAATGCCGGCGAAGCTCGAAGTCTCGACCGAGGTGTGGCAATAGCGGCAGTCAATGCCGAGGCCGGTGACATGATGCTGGTGGCTGAAGGGCACAGGCTGCGGTTTACGGACTCCCGCATAAGTGACGTACGGCGAGCGCTGCACCTCCATCGCGACCCAGCCAAGCGCGGCAATCACGAAGACCGCGCCAAAAATCGTGGCACGGGACAGGGTATTGGTACTGCGATGAAAAATCTGCGGCATGCTGGCTTACGACTTCAGAAAACTATGAATGAGACTTGCAGATCCCCCGGTTTATAGGAACGTAATACATACGACGCATAAGAAACACGCGCAACCATTTTTGCGACATCTATGAGAACAGGAGATTATAAATACTTCGAGTGTGGTTGTCGCGCAATTAGCGACAAGAGCAGGAAAATATTTTTAATACTGGATTCGGGCGGAAATAAATTCGGTTTTTTCCCCGCCGAACGCGTGTGCGACTATCTTTCTAGCACAGAACATCTAGCGCAAATTCATCACCAGCAGTTTCGGCTCGGTCATTTCTTCAATCGCGTAGCGCAGACCTTCGCGGCCCAGCCCGGAGTCTTTGACTCCGCCATAGGGCATCTGATCGATGCGGAACGATGGAATATCGCCGGCCACCAGGGCGCCTACTTCCAATTCGTCATACGCCTGAAAAAGCAGTTTTACATCCCGCGTGAACAAACCCGCTTGCAGGCCATAGTGGGAGTTGTTGATTCGTCGCAGGGCTTCGTCAAAACTGTGATAGGGCTCAACAGTCACGACCGGGCCGAAAATCTCCTGGCAATTCACCTTCATTTCGGGCTTGGTCCCGGTCAGCACCGTAGGTTCGACGATGGAACCCTTTCTTCCACCACCGCACAGCAAACGAGCTCCGGCGCGGACCGCCTCGTCGATCCAGTTAGTAACGCGGATTGCGTCACTTTCGCGGATCAGCGGACCGAGATCGGTCGATTCCTCCATGGGGTCGCCAGTTTTTAATTGTTTGACGCCCTCAACAAAAAAATCGACGAACTTGCCGTAGACGGACTCCTCGACCAGGATGCGCTGCACAGAAATACAGGTCTGGCCAGCGTAGCCGAAGCCACCGGTAATGCAGCGTTCAGCAGCGTAGGAGAGATCGGCATCGCCGTGAACAATGGTGCCGGCGTTGCCACCAAGTTCCAAAGCAACTTTCTTTTTGCCGGCGCGGCGCTTGATATCCCAGCCCACCGGCACGCTGCCGGTGAAGCTGATCAGCTTGATGCGCTCGTCAGTGACCAGCAGGCCAGCGTCGTCGTTCGAAAGCGGAAGCACGTTGAGGCCGCCATCGGGCCAGCCCGCCTGCTGCACGCATTCCGCGAGTAGCAGAGAGCATAGCGGAGTTTGCGGCGCTGGCTTTAGCACCATGGAACAACCGGCGGCGATCGCAGGAGCGACTTTATGCGCGACCAGGTTCAGCGGGAAATTGAAGGGCGTGATCCCGGCAACCGGGCCGAGTGGAAAGCGTTTTACAATTCCCCAGCGCCCTGCCGTGAACTCCTGCCAGTCGAGCGGAAGATACTCGCCGTAAATGCGGGTGGTTTCTTCGGCGGCAACATTGAAGATGAATACTGCGCGGTCCACTTCGATACGGGCCAACTTGATCGGCTTACCCGCTTCCTGCGCCAGAGTGCGAGAGAATTCGTCACGACGCTCGACAATCTGTTGCGCTACGCGGCGCAGCACACGCTGGCGTTCGAATGCGGGCAAACGGCGGGTGGTACCGAATGCCTTCACCGAGGCGGCGATCGCGGCTTCCGCGTGTTCGCGGCGCGCTTGAGTCACTCGACCGACTACGCTGCCATCGAAGGGATTGCGGACCTCGACGATGTCCCCATCTTCGAGCCAACGGCCATCGACAAAGAAACCGTGGGTTGCGACTGGGGCGATTGTCAGTTCGGGCATTTTTTGGAGCCTCCAGAGGCGGCAGATGTTTTTGATTATAGGCCTGGACTGACGGTTGCTTTTTATCGACGCCCAGAAACTTAACCCGTGTGGATGTAGATGGTGCACAAGGGTAAGGCTTCCTTCTACTACAATGAAAGTCCATTCGATTAATGGCAAGTCCAGAAACTATCGTTGACCTCGCACCGCGCCTGCGGCGGAAGGAAATCTCTCCGGTCGAGTTGACGCGGGCTTGCCTGGACCGTATTGAGCAATTTAATCCCTCGCTGAATGCATTTATCACAGTGACCGCTGAGTCGGCGCTGGCTGAGGCGCGGGCTGCGGAAATCGAAATCTCGCACGGCGAGTGGCGGGGCCCGCTGCATGGGATTCCGGTGGCACTCAAGGATCTGATCGATACGGCAGGAACGCGCACAACGGCTGCCAGTCAACTCTTCGAGCATCGGGTTCCGACAGAGGATGCAGACGTAGTGCGGCGGCTGCGGCAGGCGGGGGCAGTGATCCTTGGAAAAAATAATCTGCACGAGTTCGCCTATGGCGGAAGTTCGCTGGTAAGTTTCTTCGGCGACGTTCACAATCCGAGGAACGTGGAACACATCGCGGGAGGATCATCGGGAGGCTCGGCTGCCGCGGTGGCGGCTGGGCTTTGTTATGCGGCGATTGGAACTGATACCGCGGGGTCGATTCGCGAACCCGCAGCACTATGCGGGTGTGTGGGCCTCAAGCCAACGTACGGACGTGTGTCGGCGCGCGGCGTGATTCCGCTTTCACGGTCGCTAGACCATGTTGGGCCGCTGACTGCAACCGTCAGCGATGCGGCTGCCGTGCTGCAAGCGATCGCTGGATACGATCCCCTGGACGTTGGCAGCGCTGATGTTCCTGTGGACGACTATGTTTCGGGTTTGCGCGCAGAGACGAAGAATTTCGCGTTGGAATTCCACGGAAGCATTTTTATGACGATCTTGATGATGAAGTTGGCGCGGCTGTGGAGCGGGCTCTGCTGGTGATAGACGCGCTGGTTGCGGATGTTCGGGACGTAGAGATTGAAGTGTCCAACGACCGCACTGTGCAGGCCGCGGAATCTTTTGCCTATCATGCCGGGAATATCGCTCAGACACCTGAGTGTTACCAGCCTGAAACGCTGCGGCGACTGCGTTCTGGAGAGAAAATTTCTGCGGCCGAATACATTCAGCGGCGGCGGGAGATGGATGCGGCACGGCGGGAGATCCGTCAGGTATTCGCCGATGTGGATCTGCTGGTGACGCCAACGATTCCGATTCCGGCTCCGGCCATTGCGGACTTGAAAAAAGATCCCAGTGCTTTGCGACCAGCGGAGCTGATACTACTGCGTAACACGCGGCCTTTCAACGTTTGGGGACTGCCAGCGATCTCTGTTCCCTGCGGCTTAACGAAAAGAGGGTTGCCAATCGGCCTGCAGATTGCCGGCCCGCACTGGCGGGAAGATCTGGTGCTGAGGCTGGCGCATGCTTATGAGCTGGCTGTGAAGTAACGAAATACTGCGGCCGCTCCCATCCCATTCCTCCCTACAGCGCTGAGTATTCCTTCTAAAAGACTTTGAAGTCTGCAGTGGACGTATTCCTTTTACGAGCCTTCGGCATCTTAATTTCGCGCATTTGCCGATGGCGAACCTGCCTCGGTCTTGCTCACGAATTTTCTTTTTGGAGAGACCTATGAAACTGCTACATGTTTTGTCCTCCACGGTTCTGTTCGCGCTAGCGATTGCCCTTGTGGCATCAGCGCAGGACGTGAAAACCGATTACGACCATCACGCTGATTTCTCCCAATATCACACCTATTACTGGGAGAAGGTGCAAACTACTGATCCTTTATGGCAGAGCCGTATTCAGGACGCTGTGGATCGCGACCTTCAAGCAAGGGGCTGGCAGCGCGTGGATAACGGAGGCGATGTTGCCGTCGCAGCCGTGGGCAGCGCCCGTAACCAAAAGGAATACCAAACCTTTTATAACGGCATGGGCGGCTGGCGCTGGGGCGGGTTTGGCGAAACGACGACCACGGTGGAGAATTATCGGATTGGAACTCTGGTTCTCGACTTCTACGATGCGCACAACAAGCAGCTAGTGTGGCGCGGCGTGGCTCAGGAGGCAGTCAGCGACAAGCCTGAGAAGAACGAGAAGAAGCTGGAGAAATCCGTTAGCAAGATGCTGGAGCATTTCCCGCCGAAAGGCCGGGAGTAGATTTGCAGTGACCTGGCGCGGCTTTCGGGTCGCGCCAGTTTTTCAGCGGGCTCGCGGATAGACAAGCCACTGGAGGTCAGTTTATCGCGTGGTCTGGCTTAATCAACCGTCCGCACATCATCCGGCAGCATCAGCACGAATGTGCAGTTTCCCGTCGTCGCAGGGCAGGAAAGGATTCCGCGGCGCAGGATCTTGAGCGGAGCGTCGTCGGGGAATGCCAGACGATACTCAGCAGTGCGCAGGGCGTCGGTGAATATTTTTAGCTTCTCGTCACCGCTGACGAATTTTACGGCTTCGGCTTTCGCGGGAGTGCCGGCGCCGCCGCTCAGCAGGACGAAGAACTCCGCGGTGCCTGTTTCTTTCGCTTTGCCCAGGTCGATAGTCCGCAGCGATTGCAGATCTGGCTTGCCGTTTTTCGCCGTGTCATTGAGTTTCGCGTCGTTCTTGACGAGCGCCTCAATTCTTTCGTGGGTTTCCGGAACGGGACGCAATCCCGTGGCGGCGAGTTCGTAGGTACTGAGGGCGCGGTCTTTCTTGCCCTCTTTTTCGTAGATCTGGCCGAGATGATCGCCGACTTCACCGTGCTGTCCCAGGCCCCATGCCGCGGCAACATATTTTTCAGCCTTGTCGAGATTGCCTTCAGTGAAATAGACCCAGCCTAGCGTGTCCCAGTAGGCGATGAGAGATGGAACCAGCGGCAATTCCTGGGGCGTGAGCCGGTCGAGAGTTAAGTTGCGCAACGCTGCAGTGGTGGCTGAGACCGCCGATTCGGCATATTGCTGGGCGCGGTCCAGATGAGTTTTCTTCAGCGAAAGCTGGTAGGCGATGTTATTCCATACCAGAGGCGTGGCCGAGATTTCAACCGCGTGGTCGAACGTGGCAAGAGCTTTGTCGTCCTGCCCAAGATTCAGATACGCGTCGCCTAAGCTGACTTGCAATTCGGGATTGTCCGGCACTAGAGATGCGGCCTTCTCCAACTCGGGAGCGGCTTCAGCATACTTGTGCCACTCGGAATACATTGCACCCAGGCCCGCGTGAGCGGATTTATCAAGCGGATTGATCTCAATCTGTTTGTTGAAAGCCACTACCGCCTCGTCGTACTTACGCTCCTGCCAGTAGGCATGTCCGAGGGCGTTGTAGGCGTATTCGTCGTAGGGATTGATTTCGATTTGCTTGTTGAGCGCGGCGACGGCGTTGTCATTCTGCCGCATGCCGAGATAGGCGGCGCCGAGGATGTTCCACGCGTATTTGTTTTTGGGTTCAACTTCGGTGGCCTTCTTGAGGAGTTGGATCGCTAGAGCGAGGTTACCGCTGTTCATGGCGGCGCGACCGCTCTCGACAAGATCGTCCGCCTTCATGTCGGCCGGCGGGGTGGGCGCGCCCGCGATTGTGTTTTCGACGGAGAGAACTTGTGCCAGATCAGAGCCGACGGCGTGACGAAAAGATTGATAGTCCTCGGCGCGCTGGGCGGGCAATTCGTCCTGACGCAAGGTAAGCTTTCTTGAGGCCGTGAAGGTGCTGCCTTCCAACTTGTATGTAGCCTTGTAGTCCGCGTAATCGCGCTTAAGAGAAAAAGGTAATGGCGCGTGCGCGGTGTATTTCGCTGGCAGTTCAAGCTTGATGTTGTACGCGTACTCCGCTTTGGGACCAAGCTTCAGTGGTTCAGCGTCGGAGTCAGTGTCGTCGCTGACGCCGAGATCGGGAAGGTTGAACTGGCACAGGGGCAACAGCAGGTCGGATTTTTTCTTGGACCAATCCAGAAAATTGGGCTTTGCGACGTCATAGGCCATGGTGAACGGCTCGCGAGTCGCAGCGGGATCGCTGATCTTCAGATGCGTTACTTCGCCGCCCATCCCGGCGTTCACATTTTCCACGACCCGCTGCCACTGCGCTTCAGGAACCCGGCGGAAGATAGAGCGCAGCATTAATTCTTCATCGCCGCGGAAGGTGTAATGGACGTGCGCTTCGAGCTTGCCGATTTCGTTTATTTTTCCGTCGACCTCGGAAATTTCGCTGTCGGGCATGGGCGTGTCGGCGGGCGTGTTCTCAAGATGGGGCGTTCCGTCGACGGGAATCACCAGCGCCAGCTTGTTGCGCAGGGAGTAGGCCAGCAGGCGGAAGGGAGCCACTTCGCTGGTGGTGTCCATCCAAACTTCTCCCTTACCCATCGGCAGCATGGTGATGACGTGGTCGAACTGCGCCGGCGAAGGCACATCTGCATCTAGCTTGCGGCTGGAATTGATTAGCACCGAAGATGCGTGAAGGCCTTCGGCCTCGAGCAGTGACGCCAGCAATGTGTGTTTATCTTTGCAATCGCCGTACTGGTCGTGGAGGACATCGCTGGCCGCGTGCGGCTGATAGCGGCCCAAGCCGAGCGACAGACTGACGTAGCGGAAATTCTTTGCGACGAAGTCATACAGTGCCTGCACTTTGTCGAGGTCGTTGTCGAGACCCTTGGTTAGTTCTGCGGCCTTGGCGCGGACTTCGGGCGACGGGGCGCGGCGATCTTTGTCGAGTGAGGCGTACCAGCGGCCGATCTGCTCCCAACTGACAAACGTAGTCAGCTGAACGTCGGGGCGCTCTTCGTCAGATTTCTTCTTCTTTTTCTTCTTCTTGTCTTTGTCTTTATCGTCTTTATCTTTGTCCTTTTGATCGTCTTCCCGCTCCAGGTGAGAACTGGTCCAATGATAGATGCGGCGCCCATTCGCATCCGAGACTTTGGGATCGTGACCAGGTTTATTCTTCAGTTCGAGCGGGCGGTCAGAGGGGACATCCACGTCAAGCTCTTCATCGAGCATGATGTTGTTCTTGTCGAAATCATAGTCCGCCCAGAATTGGCCCGCGGCCAGCGGCGTGTGGATCACCGTGACAATGTCATACTCAAGCACTTCGCCGGGACGGAGGCCGGGCACCGTGATGTGCTTCTGGCGATAGTCGGTATAAACGGGCGCTTCGCGTTCTACCGGCGCAGTCAGGTCCTGAACGGCATCGTCGCCCGCCTTCACGATGCTGCCGTCTGCTTTTACTACACGCACGTAAGCAATCTCCACGCGCTCGTTGGCGGAGTTATAACCGATTTGAATCTGGCCCCACTGCTGGACTCCAGCCTCGCTCTGCACCCGGATGCGAGCAACCGTTTCCCGGCGGCCCGTGCCGTCGCTTTCGAAACGGTAGCTCGAGCGGTATTGCTCGACCACGAAGCCCTCCTGCGAATAGTCGCGCTTCGGCATTTCCGTTTTAGCGGCAGCGGGATCGGACGTCTTTGGATCGGCAACCTTCACGCCTTTCTTGGCCTTCGCCGGAACCGAAGAGCCGCTGGGCGCCTGTCCGGTTTGCGCCGAAGCCATGCACGACACACCCAATATTGAGACAGCAAGCAGGGGCAGAAAGTAACTACGCATAGGCTAATAGTAAGGCCTGAGGCGTTCGTAGCCAAAGGTTACGAATTCCCACGCGGCGGTTCCCTGGCATAGACTTGCCTATTAATCTTGTGAATGTAGCCACATTTCTTGACTCCCAGGGCCTAAAACCGTAGTAGAATTTCGCCCAGATTGTCTTGTCCGGCCATGATGCCGGGCAGGCGTGACGCATAATGTAATTGCGCCACGATCCTTCCGTTCGGAGGTTTTCTGGCATGGAAGATCGGGCCCCTGTATCTCAAGTTTCTCAGCAAACATCTCCTCACTCGTCGCGTAACCGGCATTTCGCAGGCCGCGGAGCTTGGGTTCTTACCGCTTATGGCATCTCCGGGTTGGCGCTTTTCGGCCTCCTCGCTTACTTCTTCTCGGACTTCATCGCTCATTAGATATTGTCGGCAGGGACGAGCGGTCGTGCGCGTCCGCGGAAGCGACAGAGGTGTATCCAAAGGCTGTGGGCGTCTTTGAGGAGCCAGTGCGTTCATCTTAGTTCTCATACGAACGTGTTACAATGAGCGACCTTGGAAGTTGATCGTTCGCAAGGAATCCAGCGTTTTCCCACACTGAAGTACAGACTGACTTACAGAGAGAGAGCCGCCAGAATCTGTGGCCAAAAATCCCACGCCCACCACGCCGATCACCTACGCCGACGCCGGTGTGGATATTGACCGCGCCAATCGCACCAAGCAGCGCATCAAGTACCTGGCGCACAAGACTTTTACTCGTGGCGTGCTCAGCGAAATCGGAGGATTCGGCGGCCTGTTCGCGGTGGATAAGACCAAGTACCTTGATCCGGTTCTGGTTTCTAGCGTCGACGGGGTCGGAACTAAATTGAAAATTGCCTTCGAGATGGGCCTCCATTCCACGGTGGGCGCTGACCTGGTGAACCACTGCGTCAACGACATTGCAGTGCAAGGTGCGGCGCCGCTGTTTTTCATGGATTACCTGGCGACAGGAAAGTTGGAGCCAACCATCGCAGAGAAAGTCGTCGAAGGCATTGCCGACGCCTGCAAACACAACGGTTGCGCCCTGATCGGAGGAGAGACGGCCGAAATGCCCGGCTTTTATCCCGACGGCGAATATGACTTGGCCGGATTTATTGTGGGCGTCGTCGAACGCGACCGGATCATCACGGGCAAGGACGTACAAATCGGAGATGTGGTGCTCGGAATGGCTTCCAACGGCCTCCACACCAACGGATATTCGCTGGCTAGAAAGCTGCTGTTCGAAGTGGCGCACTACGCGCCTGACGATTATGTCAACCAGATCAAGAATAAAGTCGGCAACGAGTTGATGCGCACGCACAAGAGCTACTGGCCCGCGCTGAAAAAGCTGATCGACGCACAATGCGTGTCCGCGCTGGCGCATATTACCGGCGGCGGCATTACGGAAAATCTCCCTCGCGTTCTTCCACGCGGCACTGCGGCATCGATTGATCTCGGTTCCTGGACGGTACCGCCGCTGTTCGAGCACTTGCGGGAATTGGGAAATGTTCCGCAAGAGGAGATGCTGCGCACTTTCAACATGGGACTCGGCATGCTGATGGTCGTTCCATTGGCGAAGTTCAAGAAGGCCCAGACCGTTCTCGAGCGCGTGGGCGAAAAGGCCGTCACCGTGGGCCGCATCGTCAAAGGCGAGCGTAAAGTAATTTACAACTGATCTCGCTCAAGTTATGCATAACCTGGGCATTCTTCTCTCCGGACGCGGCTCGAACTTCGTGGCCATCGCCGACAGCATTGACGCGGGCCGAATTGCGGACGCGCGCATTGCCGTTGTCATATCCAACAAAGCCGACGCACCGGGGATCGCCGCAGCGCGACAACGCGCACTGAATGGGGTCGCAATTCCATCGAAAGGCAGGTCGCGCGCAGAGCATGACCGCGAAGTTGTCGCGACGCTTCAACAACACAATGTGGACCTCATATGCCTAGCGGGATACATGCGACTGCTCTCGCCCTGGTTCGTGCAACAATTCCCGCGCAGAATTTTAAATATCCATCCTTCACTTCTCCCGGCGTTTCCGGGACTTGAAGCGCAAGAGCAAGCCTTCGCCTACGGAGTGAAAGTTTCAGGCTGCACAGTGCATTTCGTAGACGAAGAACTCGATCATGGCCCTATCATCGTGCAGAAAACCGTCTCCGTACTGGATACGGATGATGAGCACACGCTGGCCAAGCGAATTCTGGAGCAGGAGCACATCGCATATGCCGAAGCGATTAACATGGTGCTGAAGGGAAACTTCGAAATCGCCGGCCGCAGGTTGAAGCAAAAAATATAGTGAGGATAAGAAGGATAGAAGGAAGGAAAGACCGGCGAGGTTGCGATTCGCACAGTTAAGCTCTCCTAACGTCAGAATCTTTACTCGAACTCTTTCGTCATTCTTACAATTGGAAGAGTTTCTCCCTTGCCCTAGCGGGACTTCCAATTCTTCCAACGCGGCGTAACCCTTTGCCCGATAAAAAGCCACGCCGCTCAGGGTTGCGCCCATTTCCAGACGAGTGAAGCCCGCTTTCCGAGCCGCGTTTTCACAGGCTTCGAGAATCAAGCTGCCGATGCCCCGCCGCACCCACGCCGGATCGACAAAGAACGCACGAATCTTCGCCGGGTCGCGCGCCGGGTCCAGCAGGGAATCCTCGCGCGCGGCGTATTGATCGCCTCCGTATAGTGTCTTCCGCTTGCTCCATCCACCGCAGCCGGCGATTACGGAATTATCCGGCGACTCGAAGACTTCCGCGACCAGATACGTTCCATCCGCAATGAGTTGGCTGTCCACGCCGTAGACCGATTTCAGCGCTCCTTCAATCTGCGCTGGCGAATAGTCTTCAGCCTGCAAGCCTCGCACCGAGGCCTCGATTACTTCCCGCAGTCTGGGAATATCGTGAGTGGTCGCCGGCCGTATATGAATGTTCATTCGAGTGTTTGGGCTAAATTCACGACATTCTATCGTTCACGCTCTGCCTTTGCCCCCCAGTTCCTTATAATGGCTTTTCTCATGTCAGCCTTTGCTTCCGTCGACGAGCAGTTAACCTATCTCAAGAAAGGCTCCGCGGAAATTATCCGCGAGGCTGATCTACGGGCCAAGCTGGAGAAGTCGCGTGCCACGGGAAAGCCGTTGCGCGTAAAGCTCGGCATGGACCCGACCGCTCCTGACTTGCACCTCGGGCATACGGTGGTTCTGCGCAAGCTCAAACACTTTCAGGATCTCGGCCACACGGCAATCTTTCTGATCGGCGATTTTACCGGCATGATCGGCGACCCCACCGGCCGCTCCGCCACCCGCCCTCCGCTCACCCGCGAGCAGATCGAAGAAAACGCCGAAACTTACAAGGCTCAAGTGTTCAAGATTCTCGATCCGCAGAAAACCGTAGTCGACTTCAACCGGCGCTGGATGGGCCAGTTCACCTCCGATGATTTCGTCCGCTTGATGGCGAAGTACACCGTCTCGCAACTGTTGGAGCGCGAGGACTTCCACAAACGTTTCAAGGACGAGAAACCCATTTCCGTGCACGAGTTGCTCTACCCGCTCGTGCAAGGCTACGACTCGGTGGCGCTCGAAGCGGACGTAGAACTCGGGGGCACCGACCAGAAATTTAACTTATTGGTCGGCCGCGAGTTGCAGCGCGCCTACGGCCAGGCTTCGCAGGTAGTTCTGACTACGCCGATCCTGGAAGGCCTCGACGGCGTGCAGAAAATGTCGAAGTCCCTGGCGAACGCCATTGGAATTCACGAACCTCCGCTGGAGATGTACGGCAAGATCATGAGCATTTCGGACGAGATGATGTGGAGGTATTACGAACTGCTGACGGATGTGCAAGTCACGGAGATTGAGAAGATGAAACAGGATTCTCATCCGATGCAGGCGAAGAAAGAATTAGCGCGAAGAATCGTGGCGGATTTCCATTCGGCGGAAGCGGCAACCAAGGCAGGCCAGGACTGGGCGAAGCAGTTTCAGAAGGATGAGGTGCCGGAGGATGTGGAGGAAGTCCGCGTGAGATTCGATCAGGTTCGCTGGCGTGAAGAAGAGAGGGAATACTCACCCAACGGCATAGGATTCCCCGGTGAGGTAGGTGGTTACGCCCCCGTTGGAATTAGGCTCGACCGCCTGCTCGCTTTCTCCGGGCTCGCTGAATCCGCAACCGATGCCGCGAGAAAAATTAAGCAGGGTGCGGTTCGCATTTCCGACAACGTAGAAAAGGATCCTCGGATCCAGGTAACCCTTCCGGCGCGCTTGCCTTTAAGAGTGGGCAAAAAACTCAAGATGGTCATCGTAGAGCGTTAGGTCGGCAACGTACATGTGTTGCAGGCACCGCCGATTCTGCTACTCTCGACCGCGCACATGCGCGCGGCTGCCATCTTCGGGCTGGGATGTTCTGCAAAAAATCTCAGGCCCTTTCAAACCGACGCAAGCATCGACTGGCGGGTCGGGATGCCCGCCGCTGCGGATCAGGCCGACATCATCCTGCTCTTTGGTGGCGATGGCACCATCCACCGTCACCTGAGCCAACTGGTGAAGCTTGGCCTGCCGGTGCTGGTCGTGCCTGTAGGCAGCGGTAATGACTTTGCCCGCGCCCTTGGCCTGCGCCGCGTGCGCGATTCGATCGCAGCATGGCAAAGTTTCTGTGAAGGACGAGATAATGTGCGTGCCATCGATCTGGGAGTAGTCACTCCCCTCGAAGTCGCGGGCGAGTCGCCCGCGCCACACGAGTCTGCTCGCAACTCGGTACCCGGTACTCGGCGCCATTTTTGCAGCGTGGCCGGTGTCGGGCTCGATTGTGAAGTGAGCCGCCGCGCCAACGCGTTGCCACGCTGGTTGCGCGGTCACGGCGGCTACGCTTTAACTCTGGCTCCTTCGATTTTTCGCTTCGCTCCAGTCCAAATAAAAATTCTCACCCCGGACGAAGCCGGATGCTTGATCACCCGTAGCAGTCAGCCCACGCTCCTGGCCGCTTTCGCCAACACTTCTACTTATGGCGGCGGCATGAAGATTGCTCCCCACGCGCGAATCGATGACGGCCAACTCGATGTCTGCGTGATCGGCGGCATCGATCCTTTCAAACTTTTCTGCCTGTTCCCTACGGTTTACTTCGGCCGCCATTTAATAATTCGTGGAGTGAATTACTTCCAAGCCTCGCGCGCGCGTATCGAGACCGAGATTCCGCTCGACGTTTACGCCGACGGTGAATTCGTCTGCCACACTCCGGTTGAAGTTTCCCTGCAACCTGGGGCGCTTAAGGTGCTCACGGCTTAGCCGCCGGTGCTAAACTTTCTCTATGCCCGAACGACGGTCCCGCACCCTGCTATGGATTCTGATTGGCGGAGGAGCATTTTTCCTCTTTGTACTGGCCGTATTTTCGCTGGTCTACCTGACGCTGCACGCGGGCACCAACGAAGCTGGCTTCGGCGGCTTTGGCGACCGCATCGGAGTGGTGGACCTGGACGGCGTGATTCTCTCGCCGCAGCCCGTCGTCGGCCAGCTCAAGAAGTTCGCCGACGACTCTTCCATCAAGGCAATCATCCTCCACGTGAATTCCCCCGGAGGCGGTGTAGCCGCCTCGGAAGAAATTTATCGCGAGGTAAAGCGCGTTCGCGAGGAGAAGAAGAAACAAGTTGTGGTTTCGATTGAGACCGTGGGCGCCAGCGGGGCATATTACATCGCGTCGGCTTCGAACAAGATTTATGCCGACCGGGGCAGCATCGTGGGTTCAATCGGCGTGATTGCCGAATGGGTGAATTATGGCGACCTGCTCCGCTGGGCCAAGCTGAAAAGTATCGTACTCAAGACGGGTGAGTTCAAAGACACCGGTAATCCTACCCGCGACCTCACTCCGGCAGAGCAGGCCTACATGCAGTCGCTGATCGATAACATGTTCGGACAGTTCGTTCACGCGGTGGCTGACGGACGCGGCATGAAGTTCGAAGACGTGAAGTCAATCGCGAACGGCAAAGTGTGGACCGGCGAACAGGCGCTCTCGATGAAATTGATTGACAACGTCGGCGATTTTGAAGCTGCGGTGAAAGACACCGCGAAATCAGTCGGCATCTCAGGCGAACCGACGCTGGTGCACCCCGAGAAAGATCGCCGGACTATGCTCGACCTGCTGACCGGCGATATTTCGCAATGGATTCCGGCCCGCGAAAAGATGCTGGAGCAGCAGGTCGGATTTTATTATCTATGGAAATAAGCGACGGCCGTTTTCCTGGTATTCGGACAGTTCCTCAGACGTGACTTGCGCACAACCCCTGAAATTTGAGAAGGTTATGCAATATTGCCAACGGCTAGACCGTGGCGATCCCCGGTTGTTTGCGTTTCCCAAAGAAAAGCCGGGCCGGAACGAGAGGGACTAATGACGAAAGCCGATCTGATTGACGAAGTCTCGCGTTTAGCAGAACTTACACGCAAAGACAGCGAAGTGATCGTGGAAACCATCTTTGACAGCGTGGTGCGGTCCCTGCGCGCGGGCGACAAGATTGAGATCCGCGGCTTTGGCAGCTTCCGAACCCGCCAGCGCAATCCGCGCACGGGACGCAATCCCAAGACTGGTGAAAAGGTCGAAGTGCCCGCCAAGAAAATACCTTTCTTCAAGCCCAGCAAGGAGTTGAAGGACCTGGTGAATGCGGGAGTAGCCGACGCGGCTGCAGCTCCGATGGCTCCGGCGCCGCCGACGCCGTAATCCGACGGCTTGCGACTGGGCGCCAGATACAAGTCAGCAACCTTCGGTGCTACTCTTCTGGCCGCAAGTCATTCGCGGATTCCCACCACGCCCATCATCCGGCCGGTTTTCCCCTTCTCAGCGCGATAGGAAAACAATAAATCTGGGTGGCAGTTGGTGCATAACGGAGAAGCCTCGATGCTCTTGGCCGGCACTCCCGCCCCCAATAACTGCTGCCGATTTGCTTCCACCAGATCGAGAAAAATATTCTTCGGCAAAACACTGTGGCCGGGAGCGCGCGCGGTGAGGAACAGCATGGGATATTTTTCGCGGACGGGATCACGCTCCTCCACTTCGCGGAACAGCTTTGCCGCGTAGGAAAATTGCGACTGAAACTTCTCGCGGACTTCCGCTCCCACTTCATAACAGCAGCCGTGAACCCCGGGACCGATCGCCGCTTTGAGATCGCCTGGACGGCTTCCGAAATGGCGATGCATCTCGCCCACTCCCTTTTCCACAATGCGTTGGATCGTGCCCCGCCAACCGGCGTGGAACACGCCCACGGCGCGCCGCTTCGGGTCGACGAGAATAACGGGCAGGCAATCCGCGGTCTGAATGCCGAGAAACAAACCCGGCGTCGATGTAATGAGTCCATCGCCGGCGAGCTGCGATGCAGGCGGCGAGTCGACGAAATGGATGATGTCGGAATGAATCTGGCGCAGCGTGATCACTGGCCTGAGGTCAGAGGCCGCCTTTCGCGAGGCTGTTCGTGGGACTTTCTTTCGTTCGCCGCTGAGTGCGCCGACTTCATGCAGAAACGCGGCGCGATTACGCTCGACAGCGGTTTTCGAATCCTCTTTGGTGAATCCTAGATTGAGGTCTCGATTCCCGTAGGCGCGCGAGAATCCACCTTGGCGAGTGGAAAATCCGTGGACGAGCCAGGGCAACTTGCCCAGGTGTGTTGCGCGGAGGATATTAAGTTTACTTTTTTGCGGAGAGCGGGTCGGCACTGCACTATGTTAACCGAATCAACCGCAGATGAATTTCCCAAACGTAGATCTCACTTTCGCGGCGCGGGCGACTGGCCTCCGGCGGTCCATCGTTGGCGCACTCCGGCCAGAAACTTCTGCTTGTCTTCTTTCATCTGCCGGACCAATACCTGGTTGCCGGTATCTTCGTGAGCGGCCGCCCACAACACCATCTCGGTAAGCACGGGCGCCAGGTCGATTCCCTTCGCGGTGAGCGAATAAATAAGTTTCCGCCCGTCCGACGAGTCCGGTTCCGAGGTCAGGATTCCGTACGCGACCAGCTTGTGCAGACGATCCCCGAGGATGTTTGTCGCGATGCCTTCGTAACACTGCAGGAACTCTTTGTAAGTACGAAAGCCGCGGAGCATCATGTCGCGGATGATCAGCAGAGACCAGCGATCGCCCAACATCTCAACCGAAGCGTTGAGCGGACACTCCGAGCGGCGTTTTACCTTACGCTTCCCCGGTACGGTTTCCACTGTAGGATAATATCACTTGTAATTTGCAAGTAATATAGATAAATTGTTCTGCAAACGGATTCCTGCTTCACCTCAAAAGGAGGAGTTGTGCTAATCAGCCCTTATCTGCATTTCAACGGCGACTGCGAGGCGGCCTTCAAGTTTTATGAGAAGTGCCTCGGCGCCAAGATTGAAGCCATGTTTCCCCATGAGGGCACGCCGGCAGCAGAGCACGTGCCGCCAGAATGGCGGCGCAAGATCATGCACGCCTCCCTGGCTGTCGGCGGTCAGTTCTTGATGGGTTCTGACGCTCCGCCGGAGCACTATCAGAAACCACAAGGCTTTTCCGTGACCCTTGGCATTGAGGATGTGGCAGAAGCAGAACGCGTATTTCATGCGCTGGAAGAAAAGGGGACCGTGCAGATGCCCCTCCAGGAGACATTTTGGGCTCTCCGTTTTGGTATGCTCGTCGATCGGTTTGGTATACCGTGGATGGTTAACTGCGGGAAGGCCACCTAAGGGGATCGCCTTGCGCGGAGGGAAAATATGCCAGTGACTGCTCAAAGCAATTCCGTCTCAAAGTCTTCAGCTTGGGCCGGACGAATTATCAGCGTCCTGGTCGTATTGTTTCTGCTCTTCGACAGCGCTATTAAAGTCTTGAAGCTGGCTGCTGCCGTGGATGGCACCGTTCAGGTTGGGTATCCGGCAACTGTCGTTCGTCCCCTGGGAATTGTTCTATTGGCGTGCGTTATCTTGTACGTCATCCCGCGAACGTCGATCCTGGGAGCAATTTTGCTGACCGGCTATCTTGGCGGCGCCACTGCTACCATGGTTCGCCTATCGAATCCTTTGTTCTGGATGCCCATTGCGGTTGGCGTGCTGGCCTGGCTGGGTAGTTTCTTGCGCGATGATCGGCTGCGGACGCTCATCCCATTACGCAGCTCGACTCCGCGGTGAATAAATTCTGCGCGGGGGCTGTCCTTGGGCACTGCAATCCGTCAAACCGATAAATAACTGACAACAACTAGAGAGGAGCGGGAGATGAGCAAGGTAAGAGTTCTCGTGGGCACGCGCAAAGGAGCGTTCATCCTGACATCGGATGGCAAGCGCGAGAAGTGGGATGTCAGCGGTCCTCACTTTGCGGGATGGGAGATGTATCACATCAAAGGATCGCCCGTGGATCCGAATCGGCTGTATGCATCGCAAACCAGCGGATGGTTCGGGCAGATTATTCAGCGCTCCGATGACGGAGGCAAGACCTGGCACCAGCCGGGCACTCCTCCCGGAGAAACGCCGGCCCCAGGCCCACCAAAGGCCGAGAGCAACAAATTCGTTTACGACACTTCGGACGCAAGCGGCAAACCGCTCACCACTCATCAGTGGTATGACGGGACGCAGCATCCGTGGGAATTCAAGCGGGTTTGGCATCTCGAACCGTCGCTGACGGATCCCGATACGGTTTACGCGGGCGTGGAAGACGCTGCGATTTTCCGCTCGACCGATGGCGGACAGAACTGGAAAGAACTTTCCGGACTGCGCGGCCACGGCACCGGTCCCAAGTGGCAGCCGGGCGCGGGCGGGATGTGCCTGCACACAATCATTCTCGATCCCAGCGACCCGCAGCGGATGTACATTGCGATTTCCGCCGCTGGAGCGTTCCGCACCGATGACGGCGGCAAGTCCTGGAAGCCAATCAATCGAGGATTGCGTTCGCAGTATATTCCCGATCCCAACGCCGAGATCGGGCACTGCGTACACCACATCGCGATGAATCCGACGCGCCCGGGAGTGCTATTCATGCAGAAGCATTGGGACGTGATGCGCAGCGACGACGCAGGCGACAACTGGAAAGAGATCAGCGGAAACCTGCCGACCGATTTCGGATTCGTCATCGATGTTCACGCGCATGAACCGGAAACTATCTACGTTGTCCCGATCAAGAGCGATGGCGAGCACTTTGTTCCGGAGGGCAAGCTGCGCGTCTACCGTAGCCGCACGGGTGGAAATGAGTGGGAAGCTCTGACGAAAGGACTGCCGCAAAAAGACTGCTACGTAAACGTGCTGCGAGACGCCATGGCCATCGACTCGTTGGACAAATGCGGCGTGTACTTTGGAACCAGCGGCGGGCAAGTCTACGCTTCAGCCGATGCTGGAGATAGCTGGAATCCAATCGTGCGCGATCTTCCGGCGGTGCTTTCGGTCGAGGTGCAGACGCTGGTCTGATCGCAACCAACTCGGTCTTGGCTCACATTACTCGATTTACGTTCCCAACGAGGTTTTTTGAGGGCGCCTGGCGAGCAGGGACGTCCCTCACAACGGGCGGTTGAGGCTGCGTTTTAGTTACTTCCACGAGCGGTACGGATGAACGAAGCGTAGTGCCCTCGCCGCTCGAGGAGATTGTGAAATCGCCGCCGAGTTCCTTGATTCGCTCCCGGATGCCGGCAAGTCCTACGCCCGAGCCGGTTCCGGTACGCTGAAAACGGTCCATGACCGCGGGAGGAAGGCCGCGGCCGAAATCCCGAACCTCGAGTACGGCACAGTTGGGAAGCCGCTCAAATTTTACCTCGACGTTAGGACTGGCAGAATGGCGGTGCGCGTTGGTGAGCCCTTCCTGTAGTGCGCGGAACAACGCGAGTTCCACCACCTCGGGCATGCGGTCAGTCTTCAAATGCTCAGAAGAAAAAGAGTCTGGATGACAGAAATTCGCTTTAATGGCAAGGCTGCTGCGTTTGCTGAAACCATCGATAAACCAGTGCGCCGCAGCTTCGAAGCCGGCCTCATCGAGCAAAGGCGGGTGCAGGAGATACGACATGGTACGAATACTCGAGACCGCGTGGTCGATGAGATTGCGCGTTTCCTGCAGCATGGGAGACGGGTTCCCCCCATTGTGCATCAGCGCCATATCAACGTTGATCTGAGCGGCTGCGAGCCACTGGCCAAGCCCGTCGTGTAATTCGCGGGCAATGCGGCGGCGCTCTTCATCCTGCACGCGCATGAGGCGGGCGGACAGTTTGCGCAACGCCAAGGTACGTTTTTCCACCAGGGATTCCAACTGGTCATGGGTCCGGCGTAATTCGTCTTCCACTTGTTCGCGCTCTTCCAGATGGTCGCGAATCTCGTATTGCCTGAGCCGCGAACGAATCGCAGTGCGGACGCTGCTGATCAGGGTGGCCGGACGCAGCGGCCGCTCGATTAAATTAATATTTCCCATGGGCGTGCGCGAACGGACCATCTGCTCGGTGTAAGGAGTAGTCGCGCCTCCTCCGGTGAGAACGATAATCGGAAAGTCCGACCAGGCTGGTTGAGCGGCGACGCTATGACCAAGCAGGCCGATGCCCTCCCTGTCCAGCGCCTCTTCGGCGACAACTGCAGCTCCAGCCCCGCCGGCTACGCAGCGCGCGATCACTCCGGCGTTCGCTACCACTCCCACTGGGATTCCAGAACGCTCGAGCACCTCGCGAACCAGGACGGCATCTTTCCCAAACGGTGCCAGTACCAGCACTCGGTAATCGCTTTGGAAGGAAGTCGGCATTGACTAGGTCTCTTTCGCCCCTCCAAGGAATGTAGGGGTCCCAGTAAGTACACCTTGAAACTCATGCAAAGGGCGGCCGATACGAATACGATCCGGCCCCAACCTCAGTTCTCGGATGGTGTGCTCGTGACTTCCGCTGCGGCGCTTGATAGTCGAGATAGCCTGCCGCACTTCGCCGTGATTTTCGAAGTAGCGAAGCAACAATATGTTATCGGCAAGGTAGCTCACGTCGACAACACTTTGGAGGGGAAACCCAATGGTGCCAGCTTGCGCGAGAATCATGAGAGTGAGCACGCCCCGATTGCCTAGATAAGCCAAAAGTTCGTGCAGATGCACAGCCAGAAATTGCTCGCCAGGCATGGACTGGAGATACCCATTCAAGCTATCGAGAACAACCATGCGCACATTTTCCTTCTCGACGTGCTCCTGCACCAGCGCCACCAGTTCTCCCGGCGACATCTCGGCGGGATCCACACGCTGGATAACAATCTTGCCGGTGGCCACGTGCGGACGAATATCAACCCCAAGGCCTGCGGCGCGCATCATCATGGTGTTTGGCGCTTCTTCGAAGCTGAAGAAGACGCAAGCCTCGCCACGCCGGGCGGCGGTTGCCGCCCACTGAATTGCAATGCTGGTTTTGCCGCAGCCTGCGGGACCGATCAATAGAGTGCTGGTGCCGCGGTCAAGCCCGCCGCCGGTCAAAGCATCCAGTTCGGCGATTCCGCTCGACACGGGCTCAGGGGACTGCTCCGAGCGGGAATCGGCGGCAATGAGACGGGGGAAAACCACCACACCCCCGGTCACGATCATGTAATCATGATAGCCCTCTCTGTAAGCGGTGCCGCGCAGTTTCACAACTTCGATCTGCCGCCGCGTCTTTCCATACTCGCGCGGCATTTTGTCCATGCTGACGACCCCGTGCACCACGCTATGCAGTTGAAGATCCGGCTCGCGAGAACTGCGATCGTCCAGCAACAGCACGGTGCATTCCTGATCGGCCATGAAGTCCTTTAGCGACAAAATCTGGCGCCGATAGCGCAATGGGTCTTTAGCCAGCATGCGCAGTTCGCTGAGTGCGTCAATCACCAGCCGTTCGGGACGAACGCGCTGAACCTCCTTGACAATGCGCTGCATGCGATCGTGGAGTTCCACTTCCGCGGGATGAAAAACGGTGTACTGCTGTTCCGGAAGCAGATCGTTCTCGTTAGGCAGCAACTCAACAATCTCGACTTGCTCCAACGACATGCCGTGGGAATCGGCGGAGTGAATCAGGTCGGCACGGGATTCCGACAGCGTGATATAAAGCGCGCGCTCCCCTTTCTTCAAGCCTTCCAAACAAAATTGCAGAGCAAGGGTCGTCTTGCCTGCGCCTGGATCTCCCTCGATCAAATAGAGCCGCCCTTGCGGGAGGCCGCCGCTAAGAATGTTGTCCAAACCTTCGCAGCCGGTGCCGACACGGGAATCGGTTTGGATATCAGGTTGTGTATTGAGTTCGTTGCGGGCAGCCAATTTCCCTCCGCCTGAATTAGCATTCAGCGCGCGGGATAACTGAAAACGTCGAATACCACCGGACAAGGAGCTCTCCTCGCGCACTTCGACCTCTGATTTTTTACAAATACTTGCGCATAAATATCCCTGCTCCTTAAAATGAGGGAGTAGTGGGGGATTGGGTATCCGTAGCATTGCGGATTGAGCTCAAGGAAAATACTGTAGGCTGAAACACCCCTCACAAAAATTAGAGCTGAAAATATGGCCTCCAGCACCATCCGCGTCATACTTCCGCAACACTTGCGAACCCTGGCCGGCGTCGGTGCCGAAGTAGCGCTGAATCTTGAGGGATGGGTGACCCAGCGCTCCGTCCTGGACGCGTTGGAAGCCCAATATCCAATGCTTCGTGGAACCATCCGCGACCAAGTAACCCAACAGCGCCGGCCGTTCCTGCGCTTTTTCGCCTGCGAAGAAGATCTGTCCCACGAACCGCCCGACGCCCGACTGCCCGACGCCATTGCGTCCGGAGCCGAACCGTTTCTGATCATCGGAGCCATCGCCGGGGGTTAATCACGGCCGCCGCTGCGAAAGTTCTTGATCGCATTCCATTTGCTCGCGCCGCATCCCTCGGCTATAGTTTTCTCTAGCCATGTTTGAAGATTTCACCGCCACTGATCGCTGGACCAGGAAGCCGGTTCACTGCGTCTACCAAGCTCTGATCGTCGCAATCGCGACCCGGCACGCGGATGCCGTCGACGTAAAATTTTTGATCGACGGACGACCCGCATGGGTAGCACTGCCGCACCCGGCGTGGGTGGAGTATAAGAAGCGCACCGGCAAGCACATCACCGACTCGTTGGCGGTCGAAATCGCCGGCCACTATTTGAAATCCGCGCTGGAAGCAGGTGAGGGCCTGGGTCGCGAGATGTATTCGCTTACCGTCGAAGAAACCCTCACCCACCTGGATGCGGTGGTGACCGCCATGCAAGCGCCAACCGCCGTTTAGAATCCAGCCGGCATCCTGATCGAATCCCGCCTGTGATTAAATCAATCCATGTTTGCGCGCAAGGTTCGCGTTGAATATGAACGGGATGGCCAGCGGCTGCCCTGTCCGCTGAAATGGCTGGACAGCTTTTCCATGCGCAACTTCACCAATGCCAGCGTTTTTGACGACACTATCCCGGTCGCCGATGGCCAGCTGGAGATCGGCACAAACGTCCCCTTGGAACCACTCCGCGAAGCCATGGAGGACTGGTTCCGTCGCAAAAACTACCTTCCTAAGGACTCGAAGTTGCTACTGGAAGAGGTTTAAGCACTAATGGAGACTGCTCTTCTCGGAAGTTAAGAGTCGGAAGTTAAGGCGGGATCGGTGCAGATATGGGAATCCCTACAGTCCGATTCCCGTTTCGGTACTGTTTATGCGGGACAGCGAAAACCCTTGGGACGCCGCACACATCGTATTTTCAGAAGGTTAGGCACTCCGGTCGAAGTGGCCGCCGACGTGCATGACGTAAGCTCATGACCTAATCTGAGGAGCGGACGATGAATTACCGATTACAGCTCTCCCCTATATCCGGCGCTCACGAGTCGCAACTAGATTTACGGCCGCGCGAACGGCCTGAAGGTTCTACGAGAGGGGAAGACGCAGAGTTCTTCCGCTCATGGCTGGTTTACGATTCGGATCTCGACTCGGCGCGCGCTAAGGATCGCGTTAGGTGGAATATGTTTCTTGGGCTCGCCCTGGCGGTGCTCGTAAGTGTGACGTTTTGGGTTGGCCTGGGGCTTATGATCGCGAGTCGTTGGAAGTAGACTTTGTTTTGTCGCTACTTGTCGTAATGCAGCAGCGACATCACGTTATAACCTTTGAGCTTTTCGCGACCGTTCAGAAAGTCCAACTCCACCACAAAACCAAGTCCGGCAATCTCGGCGCCCAGCATCGTTGCCAGGTTCGCCGTGGCTTCCGCGGTCCCGCCGGTAGCCAGTAGATCGTCCACAATCAGCACTCGCTGACCCTTCTGGATTGCATCCTTATGCATCTCCAGCGAGTTCGTTCCGTACTCGAGCGCGTAATCAAACTTAACCGTTTCGGCAGGAAGTTTGCCAACCTTACGCACGGGAACAAATCCTGCGTTCAGCCGGTAGGCAAGGGCGGGAGCGAAAATGAAACCGCGGGCTTCCATGCCGAGAACGAGGTCGATTTTCTGATCGACATAGTGCTCAGAAAGGCGATCAACCAGCGTGGCGAAACCGACTTTGTCTTTCAGCAGAGTCGTAATGTCGTAGAAGAGGATCCCCTTCTTAGGAAAGTCAGGCACTTCGCGGATAAGTTTTTTGAGTTGATTGGAATCCAGGTTTGAGTTGGCGGACAATCTACCATGCTCCTTCTATGCGAAATGAATTGAGGCCATCTTTCGGCTGAGCTTCGGATTCTGCTACGTCATCCACCCGGGCCGCGCGCGGGCCTTCCCGCAGGCGCGAAAGCAATCCGCTAAGTTGATCGCGACTACCCTGGGCCAGCACTTCCACGCTGCCGTCGTGATTGTTGCGAACCCATCCCGCAATGCCTAGATTATGCGCTTCGCGTTCTACAAACCAACGGAACCCGACGCCCTGCACGCGGCCGCGAACCACAAATCGGCGCGCCTGCATCGTTTTTTCAGTGGGATTCATGCTCCGAAAAATGCCATCCTGAGCGGAGAATCAGCTTTGCGACGTTGTCGCTACGCTCAGGATGGCAATTCAACTCTTACGCCCTCGACAAATACACGCCCTCAGCCGTGTCGACCTTGATCTTCTCGCCTTCGTTAATGAAGGGAGGAACCTGCACCACCAGTCCGGTCTCGGTCCTGGCGGCTTTGGTAACGCTCGACGCAGTTGCACTCTTCAGCCCGGGCTCGGTCTCGACCACGGTGAGTTCTACTGTCTGCGGCAGCTCGATGCCCACGGCTTTGCCGTCGAAGAACTCCACTTTGATCTCGAGGTTGGCAATGAGGTAATCCACAGCATCGCCCAAAACTTCTTTCGTCAGATGCGTCTGTTCATAATTCGCCGTGTCCATGAAGTAGTAACTGTCGCCATCGGCGTAAAGGAACTGCATGTCAACTTCATCCACCGTGACCTTCTCGATCGGATCGGGGGAGCGGAAGCGGTGCTCGAACATCGCGCCGGTGCGAAGGTTCCTCAGCTTAGCCTGGATGAAAGCGCGCAGGTTGCCGGGCGTGCGGTGTTCGACGGCGAATACGGAGTGCAGATCATTGTTGTGCTTGATGATCATGCCCGGACGCAGTTGGGTGGCAGGGATCGACATTGCTTGGAAAAATCTCCTCAAAAAGGCGCGGTTTGCTGAGCCGGCGGAAGGCGGGCAGGCCACATTTTCCGCCGCAATAAGGACTAAAAACTTATTTTACACTCACGCGCTAGGAAAGGAAACCTTCCCAAACTCCTACTCATCGTAAGGAGACCACATTCGTTGCCGCGAGCTAGGCCGCCCGCCCTTCATGGGAAAGGCCTAGAATTGTAGCTGCGTGAATACCGTTGTCCGAAAATCAAGCCGCGCGGAAATCTTGCCGGTAAATTTCGCACTCTATGATTTCGCATTCTATGATTTCGCATTCTATGAAACGAGGTTCAAAATTATGAGCACTGGACGTTATGAATCTTCTGAGGGTAACAACGTAGGAACTGCCGTCACATTCCTTTTGATTGGACTCGGTGCGGGAGTTCTGGTAGCGCTCGCGCTGGCCCCAAAGACCGGCAAGCAGTTCCGTCGCGATCTTAAACGCGGATACAACGATGCCCGGGAAACACTGGAAGATTGGACGGAAGAAGCCAAAGATCGCGTCCGCGATGTCAAGGAACGCGCCCGCGACGCAGCCGAGCGCGGCGCCAGTTTCGCCGACGACCTGCGGGAGAGGGTAGAGCCCCTGCGGCGAGTCGTCAGTCGCGGCTAAATCCAAGCTCATTGTCTTCGACTCAGTGCGTTTAGCGCTGGATCGTGGCCAGATTGTCAGTGGACTGGCTTGTCAGTGGAATAGTGCGGTGAAAAACCCCTTGATACGCCGCACCACTCCGCGGCGCTCGGGTTTTACCGGCGCGCTTTGCGCCGGAGGCGGCTGCACTTGTGCGTCCATCGGAACCAGCCGGGCCGGAGAAGAGGCCATCACCGGAAGCATTGCTGCTTCCTCAGTGGGGGCGGGCGAAACCTGGTTCTTGCCATGGAAAACGAATGGTGCATCAACGGTGATGTGAACGTCATTCGGCTGTGACGGCGGCAATGGTTGGGTTTCTGGGCCGTTGGAAAGAGTCTGGGATCCATCGTTCTTTCGGGGATCGTTCTGCGACTTTGAATCAGCCTTTGATGGTGGATCAGAACTTTGCGCCAGAGTTATTTTCTCCGGCGACCCAGTATCCCGAATAGCAGGCCCTGGCGGAGTCTCAGTTTTCATAACCGGGACCACCGGGGGGCAGCCGCATTCCAGCGGCACCTGCGAGTCGACTTTATCGATCCGCCCGGTGTGAAACACCGCTTGCTCGGTTGGCTCTATTTTGTACGTGCGGTCGCCAATCAGTTCGGAAACAAGGGCCGAAGAGGTATTGCCCGGCAATCCCCGCACGCAAGTGTTGCCGTGCGAGTCTGTACTGACGGCATAGTGAAATTCGCCGGGACCCGCGAACAAGATTCGGAAATCTGGAGTCAGCACGGTATCGGCCGAGGCGTCGAGGGAATAGTGCATCTCAAGAGCGCCAGTGCTCATACCCAACATCAGGTCTTTCGCACCTTTTGCTGGAGTCAACGAAAGCGTGGTTCCAGGACAAACCAGGACCTCGCCTCCCCTCGCCAAACGCAACCTAGCAGTTTCGCTTCCAGCGGTCAGGGACGTACCTGCCGCGAATCTCTCTCCCGCTACCAGGACATCCCCCACACCGCTGGTAACCGGGACCGCCAGGGGTGCCTCCGCCGACACCGCGACCGCCTGCGGAGGCTGGACCGTCGGATTGTTGCTGACATTTCGATCTTCGGGAGGTTTCAGTCGCACCATCAGCCGGTTGCCGGCCGCATCCCAGGTGTAGCTATACGGGACGAGAAGGTCCACGACGATCCGCATAATCGGAGGATCTTTCTGATGTTGCTCGCTCCGTATGGTAAGAATATTTTCCTGCAACACCGAAATGCGCTTCTGTTGCAATCCCATGCGCGCATTCGCTAGATCGATCACCAGCCGCGGAGGCGAGTCCAGCGGCTGAAGCGTCGGTGTTACCGGATGGGACGAAACCACTTCAATGGCGGCGACACCCCGCTCATGCACCACGCGGACGCTACTAACAATCGCAACTTCGGGCTTGGCAGAGGGTGCGTCTTGGCGAGTCTCACCCGGTACCGGATGCTGCGCCCAAACTCTCGTGATGAGCAGCGCCGCCAGCACCACGGGGCCAACCAATTGAATGCGCAATCGTGGCAAGAAATCCCCTGAGAAAAGTTCTTAAAAGAACCTTATCACTTGTCAGGAAAGGAAAGAAGTGCCGCGACTGCTGGGCCAAGGCAAGGTTATGAACTTTTTATCGCTCAACTCTCCGGCAGAAATTCGTACTCCTCGATGACTGCGGCCACGGCCATTTTTCCATTCCCAGAAGAGTCTTCAATCCGCACTACGCGGCCTTTGCACTGTACGCGAATGCTCTCGGTAAGCGTAATTTCCGGGGGCAAAGTGAGGGTGAAACCGATAGGCGACCCTTGCTCGATAGGCGAATCCAGGTAAAAGGATATGCCGCGAGCACTGACGTCACGAATTTGAGCGGACTCGCTGCAATCCGAGTCTTGCCCGCGGCCAACCGCTACAGGGATGCGGAGCGCGAAGCGTCGTGCAGCCCTCTTTTCTTGCCGGGCTTCTGCCATACTTTACTCCTAAACCAACGAAGTGGGTATTCTTGTGCTCTAAAGACTGAGGGGTGCTGTCAATCTCGTCAATACCACCCTTGGGTGGGGAAATGGCCCGTTCAGGCGGGAGCGCTTTCTGTTTGGCTAGGGCACAGCAAGTTCGAGCGTGTAAACTTGCAAACAGGACAGGCGAGTGGTCTTCGTTCTCGACAATTACGATTCCTTCACCTACAACCTGGTTCAGTATTTTGGGGAACTCGGGGCAAAGGTCGAAGTTCGCCGCAACGACCAGATCACGGTTGCCGACGTCGAAGCTATGCAACCGGAGCGCATCGTGATCTCGCCCGGGCCTTGTACGCCGCAAGATGCCGGCATCAGCATTGATCTCATCCGGAACTTCGCCGGCAAAGTTCCCATTCTCGGCGTCTGCCTGGGACATCAGGCCATCGGCGCGGCATTTGGCGGACACGTGGTGCGCGCTCCTCACCTGATGCATGGCAAGACCAGCGCAGTCACGCACGATAACAAAAGTATCTTTCGCGGCCTGCCCATGCCGATGACGGCCACCCGGTATCACTCGCTGATCGTCGAGGAAAACAATCTCCCGGCGGAGCTGGAAGTGAGCGCCTGGACGACGGAGAAAGATGGATCACGCACGATCATGGGACTGCGCCACAGAAAGTTTGCAGTCGAAGGAGTGCAGTTTCATCCTGAGAGTGTGCTCACGGATTCGGGGAAAAAACTGGTAGAGAATTTTTTAAGCAGTGAGCAGTGATCAGAGAGATATCAGAGATCACTGATCATTGCCTCTGGCCATCTTCACCGCCCTCAACAACGCCTGCGCCTTGTTCATGGACTCCTCGAATTCACGCGCCGGATCGGAGTCCGCGACGATCCCAGCTCCCGCCTGTACGTATGCGTGCTTGCCTCGCATAAGCATGGTGCGAATGCCGATACAGGAATCGAGGTTTCCGGCAAAATCGGCATAGAGGACAGATCCGCCATAGATGCCGCGGCGCACCGGTTCCAACTCTTCGATGATCTGCATGGCTCGCACTTTCGGCGCTCCGCTCAAAGTGCCCGCGGGAAAACATGCGGCGAAGGCGTCGAGCGCACTGAGATCCTTTCGCAGCGTCCCTTCCAGAGCCGAAACCAGATGCATCACGTGAGAGTAGCGTTCCACGTACATCAGGTCTTTCACCTTCACTGAGCCGTAGTCGCTGACGCGGCCCAGATCGTTGCGGCCCAGATCGACCAGCATCACATGCTCGGCGCGCTCTTTTTCGTCGGTGCGCATCTGCTGCTCCAGGCGCAAATCTTCGGCTTCATCGCGGCCGCGCGGATGCGTGCCGGCGATGGGCCGGTATTCCAGCTTGCGTCCGGTGACACGCACCAGCATTTCGGGCGATGAACCGAGAATCTGTGTGTCGCCCATGCGTAAAAAATAGAGATACGGCGAAGGATTCACCTGGCGCAGCGCGCGATAAAGATCGAACGGCTCAATGCCTGGGATGAAGTCGAGCCGCTGCGAGAGCACCACCTGGAAGATGTCGCCGGCGGCGATGTACTCCTTGCAACGCTCCACGCTGCGTAAGAACTTGGCACGGGTCGTTCCCGCATGGATCTTCAGCTTTCCCGCCCCGGCCGGTTTAGTTTTGCGCCACATCGCCGGGCGCAAGCCAGCAGCCAGTTTTTTTTCGAGCACGGCAATATCACGTACGGCCCGATCATAAGCGCGGCGTGGACTCTCCCGCGAAACGTCGGCGGCGGCCACAATGTGAATCTGGTGGCGCAAATGATCGAAGGCCAGCAGCCGGTCAAAGAACATCAATTCGCAATCCGGCAGGGACAAGTCATCTTTTGCATGCTCACCGATTTTTTCAAGTTGCCGTACTACATCGTAAGAAAAATAGCCTACCGCTCCCGCAGTGAAGGGCGGCAACCCGGGAATTGTGGCTGGCCGATGCTCACTCAGCAAAAGTTTCACGAATTCAAAGACGCTGCCTTGGTGCCGTTCGCGGTGCCGGCCGCGCTCGATCTCGATGACATTCCCGCGCGCCCGCAGCCGCATGTAGGGCCGCACTCCCAGGAACGTGTAGCGGCCGATCTGCTCGCCGCGCTCGACCGACTCCAGCAAGAATGCGTGCGGCTCTTTTGCCGCAATGGACAGGAACGCGGAGACCGGCGTAAGCAAATCGGCGCTCACCGATTTCACCACCGGCACCAGCGTCGCCGACCGCGCCAGACGCGAGAATTCTTTGAACTCGGGGTTAATCATTGGATAAGTTAATCATGGATAAAAAGTTTGCCGAACTCCCAACATCAACCAGCGGTCATTATAGGGTAGGGTTCATTCTTCGTTATCGCTGTAATATGGAACCCGCCGTGCCCGCCAATTTGGTTTCGAACAACGATGCGGTTCCGGAAAATGTACCTTTTGCCTTAAGCGCAATTAGTTTGCGAAATAGTAATCTCGAACCACCTCAGGAATTGACGTACGCTCCCACTTAGTCCGAAGATATAAAAGACATCCCAAAGCAATCGGGCCTTATGCATTAGTAAGCCTATGCGGATTAAGTTCTGGGGCGTGCGCGGTTCTACGCCGACCCCACAACCCGAAAACATGCGCTACGGAGGCAATACCTCCTGCGTCGAAGTCCGCTTCGGCGATCAGATCTACATCTTCGATTGCGGCACGGGATTCCGCGTGCTCGGCCAGCAACTGCAAAGTGAATTCGGGGAGAAACCCTTTTCTGCCCACGTCTTCGTCTCTCACTTTCATTGGGACCACATTCAAGGCATGCCCTTCTTCCGCCCGCTGTACGCGAATCCGGAGAGCCGCTTTCTTTTTCAATGCTCGGCTCGAACGCGCAGCCTGAAGCAGGTCCTGGCTGATCAGATGGCCGCTCCTTACTTCCCGGTAAAAATCGATGAGATGAAAGCGCAGCGCGAGTTTTACGACATCGAGAGCGGACGCATTACCCTCGAGGACGGCGTGCAGCTGCAGACTGCATGGCTTAACCATCCCCAGGGATGCATGGGCTTCCGCCTGGAAACGAAAGATGGAATCCTGGTCTACGCCACCGACAACGAACCCGGCGACGCCAGCTTCGACAAAGCCGTGCGCAAACTCGCCGAGGGCGCGGACGTGCTTATCTACGACGCGCAATATCTTCCCGAAGAATATGAAGCGCGCCGCCGGGGCTGGGGACACAGCCATTGGCGCGAAGCCGTCAACGTAGTAATGCAGAGCGGCGCAAAAGAGCTTGTGCTCTTCCACCACGATCCCGACCACACCGACGCCGTGATCGACAAAGTCGTGAAGGAAGCTCGCAATTACTACCCCAAAGTGCGGGCCGCGGCTGAAGGGATGGAGATTAACCTGAAAGGTAAAAACCAGTCATCGGCGTCGGATTGAAGTTTAGAGTGGAGTTGGTGCTGGCCGCGCAACGCCTGTCCCGCAAGCTGTTTCATTATGGGATTCCTGTCATGTTCTCCGCCTTGCTTCCCCACCATCCCGGCTCATATACTCTGAAGGTTTGCCCGTTCATTCCGGGAACTCGTCCCGGCGCCGGCCAATACCTTGCTTCGAGGTAAAGAATCGCAATCATTCCGGAGATCAAATTATGAGTACCCTGACCACCCCTCCGCAAGTCGACAAAGAAAGCAATCCATGGGAGTCGCAGCGGGCGCGTTTTGACCTGGCTGCGCAAAAACTCAACCTTGATGACGGACTGTGGCGGGTTTTGCGCTATCCCAACCGCGAGCTGACAGTCTACATTCCGGTGCAGATGGATGACGGCCATCTCGAGGTCTTCACCGGATTTCGCGTGCAGCACTCGATCGCGCGCGGCCCCGCGAAAGGTGGCATTCGCTATGCTCCCGACGTCACGCTCGACGAAGTTCGCGCTCTCGCCAGCTGGATGACCTGGAAGTGCGCCGTGGTTAACATTCCCTTTGGCGGAGCCAAGGGCGGCGTGATCTGCGATCCGCACAAGATGTCGATGGGCGAAATCGAGCGCATGACGCGGCGCTATACCTCGGAGCTGATCGAATTTATCGGTCCGGAAAAAGATGTCCCAGCCCCCGACGTCAACACCAACGAGCAAATCATGGCGTGGATGATGGATACCTATTCCATGCACATGCGGCAGACCGTAACGGCGGTCGTGACCGGCAAGCCGATCAACATCGGCGGCTCGCGCGGACGCCGCGAGGCCACAGGCCGCGGCGTGATGGTGGTATGCGACGAAGCCATCAAGAAGCTAGGCTTGTCTCGCGAAAGCAGCCGCGTGATTGTTCAGGGCTTTGGCAACGTGGGTTCGAACGCTGCACAGCTCATGCATCAGGCGGGATACAAAGTAATAGGCATCGCCGAAGTGGGTGGCGGCCTCTACAACAAGAATGGAATCGATCTGAACAAGTTAGTGGAATTCCGACAGAAAAACGGGACCGTACACGGATTCCCCGATGCGGAGAAATACGATCCCGCCGAGTTGTTGACGACCGATTGCGAAATCCTCATTCCTGCCGCGACCGAGAATGTCATTACGTCGCGCAATGTCGATCGCGTGAAATGCCGTATTCTGGCTGAAGGAGCAAACGGACCAACCACTTCGGCCGCGGACGATGTTCTCACCGACAAAGGCGTATTCGTCATTCCAGACATTCTGGCGAACGCCGGCGGCGTAACCACTTCGTACTTCGAATGGGTTCAGGATCGCCAGGGCTATTTCTGGAAAGAATCGGTAGTCAATGAGCAACTGGAAGAGATCATGATCTCATCCTTTGGCGATGTCGTCCGCTATGCCGAGACCCACCGCGTCAACAACCGCATCGCTGCCTACATGCTGGCCATTGATCGCGTGGCTTACACCATTCGCCAGCGCGGAATATACGCGTAAGGAGCCTACGTACGCGAGAGTGGAGTTGTAGCCTGCTTTGAAAGGGCGCGGCTTTAGGCTCCATAACTGATTCCGATTCGGTTTTGGTGGAGCAGCGCTTCAGCGCTGCATTAAGATGCTTATTTTAGAATCGGCTTTAGCCGCTGAGGTTTAATCGCAGATGGAGGATCGATGAACTCTATACCCAAAAAGTTAATCGCCCGCATCCTACCCTTGTTTCTCGCATTCTTCCTGCTGCAGGCAGCCATCCCCACCCAATCTTTCGGAGCGCCCGCACCTGAAGCAGCGGCGGCCGATAAACTCGACCTCAATACCGCAACCAAAGACCAACTGAAAGCTCTCCCCGGCATTGGCGACGTTTATTCGCAGAAAATTATTGACGGCCGCCCGTACCGCACGAAGCTTGATCTGGTGCACAAGAAAATTATTCCTCAGTCCACTTACGACAAGATTAAGGATCAAATCATCGCCAAGCAGCCGAAGCCCAGCGCCATGACTCCGAGCGCGCCCAAGTAGTTGGACTCGACTGGAATGCCGTTCTCCGACCTCTCACTGTCGCACCGCTTGGAGCGTGCCGAAGGTCACGCCTGCCTTCAGTTCGCGGAAGCGCGGCGCTTGACATTTCCCGACAGCAGATCGGAATGGATTGAGTGTGCAGGCGCATACGCCGTCTTCGATGGCGTCGACTCTCCCACAACTCAAACTTTTGGACTCGGCTTGTTCGAAGAATTGACTGCGCCCACCCTCGACATCATCGAACGCTTCTTTTTTGACCGCGGAGCCTCCGTCGATCATGAAGTGAGTCCGCTGGTCGGCGTTTCTGCCCTGGATTTGCTTTGCTCCCGTGGGTACAGACCCATCGAGATCAGCAACGTTCTCTACCGTCCCGTCGAAACTCACTCTCCGGAACATCTCAACAACATCAAAGTGCGCGTCAGCGGCCCGGACGAGGCGCAACTATGGAATCACATCAGCGTTCGGGGTTGGTCGCACGACCATCCTGAGATCAAGGATTTTCTTCTACAATTTGGCGCGGTCGCTGCCGCGAGGAAGCACAGTGTATGCTTCCTCGCCGAAGTTGATGGCCAGCCTGGAGCCGCAGGAGTCCTCTCCATACATGAAGGAGTAGCGCTATTCGGCGGCGCCGCGACCGCTCCGGAGTTGCGCCGTCGCGGCCTGCAAGCCGCGCTCATGGCCGAACGCATGCACTATGCGTCCGAACACGGTTGCGACCTGGCTATGATGGTCGCGCGAGCCGCCAGCAATTCCCAGCGCAATGCCGAGCGCAAAGGCTTCCGCGTCGCCTACACGCGTACCAAGTGGCATCTGAAATCTGTTTCGTAAATAGCAAGAACGCACTTGCAGGCCAGGTTCGCTCCATACAAAACCAGTCGCTGCCTGGAACTATGCATTGTTGCCTTCCCCGGCATCGTGGAGGATAATCGAATTATCTTCCGACCGCCTGCTGGAAGATTGCCGAGCCGCGGTGAACCTGCCTAACTCCATCACGCTGATCCGCATCTGCAGCATTCCTCTGCTGATTTGGATCTTATCGTCCAATCATTTCAGCAGCGAACACGGGGCTAAAGAACTGCTCGCGTCGGCGATATTCGTCGCCGCCTCCATGACCGACGGTATCGATGGATACCTGGCCCGCAAGCGCGGCCAGATCACGACTATCGGCATTCTCCTCGATCCTATGGCCGACAAGCTTCTGATCGCCGCTGCCTTCGTCACCCTGGTGCAATTCAATCCCACGCTGGTGCCCGCATGGATCGCGGTAATCATCATTGGCCGCGAATTTCTGGTAAGCGGTTTGCGCTCCATCGCGGCGTCGGGCGGCTTCACTATCGAAGCCAGCGAACTCGGCAAGTTCAAGATGGTCGTACAGATCGTGTCCGTGGTCGCGGTGATCCTTGACCATCGCTGGAAAGAATGGCCGGTTTACGGAAACTTCGTTCTCCCGGTGCATTGGATCGCCTACGCCGCAATCTGGTTCGTGGTCTGCGTTTCGCTGGTCTCGGCCATCGATTATTTTGCCGCGTTCTGGTCAAAGATTGACCGGCGCGTTTCCAAACGGCGGCGTCGCGCATTTATTCTCAGCCGGCGCCCGAAGCCGCAACCGGCCTCACGGCCCGCGGATGCCGATGTCGCTCCCACCGCCTAATTCGTTCCCAGGATTGCTCACCGCGCCAGAAGTCCGGGCCGAAGGCGGCAAGTCTGTATCCTGCACAACTTCAAGCCAGAACGGTTCCACACAAGAATTCTCCCCACAAGAACGCGCTCAGTTGCTTCGCCTGGCGCACGACTCCATTTCTTCTGCGCTGGAGAAAAGTGGTGAGATTTCTCTGGATGTTCCGAATCCCCGTTTTGCCGAGCCTCGTGGAGCCTTCACTTCGCTTTATCTACGGGGCGAACTGCGGGGATGCGTCGGCTACGTTGACCCTCGTTATCCGGTCTATCGAGCGGTGGCGGAAACTGCTCGGGCCGCTGCTTTCGATGACAACCGCTTTCCTCCGGTCACCAAAGAAGAAGCTCCTCATCTCGCAATCGAGCTAAGCATCCTCTCGCGCCCACAACCAATCCAAGCCGGAGAGGTTGAGGTCGGCCGCCACGGACTTCTCGTAAATTGGCATGGTCATCGCGGCCTGCTGCTACCTCAGGTTCCTGTCGAACACGGATGGGACCGCGCTACCTTCCTGGAACAAACTTGCCGCAAGGCCGGCTTGCCTGCGGATGCATGGCAACATGGCGCGACTATCGAGGCCTTCACCGCTGAGGTTTTTGGTGACAAGACCTAGCAGTGATAGTGCAGTGGTCAGCGGTCGGTGATCAGTTATCCCGCACTAATAAAGTAAAGCCGGGACGGTCACCCGTCCCGGCTTATACACTTGCGAACTTACCACTCAAACTTTCCAGTGTTTCACAGATCACCGGCCATTGCTTTACTGCGTTTGTTCGTCCAATTCCACTCCGTCACCGACGTGGACATCCTCAACGGAGAACACAATCATTCCCGTCGCCGTGGTCGGAGTGGTTCCGATGACGACAATTTCTGCCACCGCACGACGCGGCAGATCTCGCACGTGAATTACCGGACCGTTACCTTTTTGAAACATGCCGGGATCGAAGGAAGGTTGCTTCTTCTGCGTGTCTTCGCTGATTGTTGCCTGGAACGAAAGCGAATCCACCGGATCTTTCAGGTCCGTTTCGTAGCTGCGCACGGCGCGGAAATAGTCGCCGACCTTTACGCCCTGGTTGGCGCCCACGTTGAAATAGAGCGCTCGACCTGTCCCCAATTCCGTGTCAAAATCTTTGCCCATCACGATGCGCCCCGAGACTTTACCGCTAGGAGGCAGAAAACGGTCAAATCGCGTCGGCGCGTGAAAAGGCACCATCGCCTTTTCGGCAAAAGGAATCGCTGTGTCGCCAGGGTTGATCGGGTCACAGGAGTATTCCACCTGCGCCACGGCGGTCTTATGGCGTGTGTCGATCACGCGAACTCGGCCAACCACTTCATACGGCTGTCCGGTCGCCTTGAGCAACTTCCGCTGGCCGGGAAATGTTTCGTACTCGTTTACGTCCCGCAGAGCGCGGATAATCTCATACTGCGCACCCGCGCTGTAACCCGCGCCCATTAGGTAAACGACCTCGCCGTTGGCGTATTTCGTGGTCTGCGGCGTCTGCAGTCCGCCCGCCACATAGTTGGCGTCGGGCAAAGTCTGCCGGCTGATGAAACCAGCGCAATATATATCTGCGTAAGTCGGCGTCAGCACGCGTTCGATGGGAAAACCAACGGATGTCTGAATGGTACCGTCTGGCGTGGTCGCTTCAGTTCGCATCCCATTCGGGCCCGATTGGCTCCACGCTGCGCTAGCGGTCAACAACAACAACATTCCTAGTTTCTTCATGTTACCTCCGAGAAGAGACACACTACGCCCCCTCTCCAGCAAAATGCCATGGAAGCAAGGCTCAATTGGGACGGTAACAAGGGGGTAAGAGGGGGTCAAGGTTACGAGGGTGTCAGGCGCTTCCGGGAAACAGGGTTTTTCTTGGGTTTTACGAATCCCTGTTGCATCTGCTATTCAGCCCCTGTAAGATTCGCTGCCGAACCTATCGATGATTTCTGCCGCCAATAGCTACTCGCCTCGTCTCCTACCCCTGCGTCTGCCGCGGGTCTGTGTGGCGCTTACCGCCACCGATCCCTCAGAACTGATCGATAAAGCCGAATCGATAATTCGCGATAACCCCTTCCTGGAGTTCAGGTTGGACTACATTTCAAAGCCCGCCCTCGCGCTGCCGAAGATCAAGCATTTCTTCGAAACTCACCCGGGCACGACCGTCATTGCCACCTGCCGCCGGGTTGCCAGTGGAGGCAAGTTTCGCGGCTCAATCGTGGCTCAGCTCGACATTCTTGCAAAGGCCTCGGCCGCAGGATGCCAACTGGTCGATGTTGAACTGCAGACCGCTCTGAAATGTAAGCCGGCGCAACTGCAGAAGCTGCGGACTCGTTCCGGTTTGATCCTTTCGTTTCACGATTTTCGAGGCACGAAGAAGCTCGACGAAACGCTGGAAAAAATGCGCGCGTTTCCCGCCGACTTCTACAAAGTGGTCAGCACGGCGACCACACTTTCCGACAACGTCTTGATGATGCAGTTTCTGGGACGCGAAGCCGATAAGCAGCCGCTGATCGGCATCTGCATGGGCGAACAAGGACTGATCAGCCGCATCGTTGCGGTTCGCGCCGGCAGCGTATTCACTTTCGCCTCTACTGGGCCCGGAGAAGAAACTGCGCCGGGCCAGGTCACCGCCCAGGAATTGCGCAGTGTTTACCGGATCGAAACCGTCGATGCCGCCACCCGCGTTTACGGCGTTGCCGGAGATCCCGTCGCTCACTCGCTCTCTCCGGCCATTATGAACGCGGCCTTTCGCCGCGAGAACGTGAATGCCGTCTATCTTCCACTGCACGCTAAGACTCTCAAAGATCTCCTACACTGCGTGCGGGAGATTCCCATCCACGGCCTCAGCATCACCATGCCGTACAAGGAGGCGATTCTTCCTCACCTCGATAACACGGACTCGCACACTACGAAAATTGGCGCCTGCAATACGGTCGTGCGCGCTCAAGATGGAAAACTCTACGGCTTCAATACCGACACATCTGGAGTCGTTCGCCCTCTTGAACGCCGGCTCAGCACGCTGCAGGACGCAAAGATTCTGGTGCTCGGCGCCGGAGGCGCAGCCCGCGCGGCTGTCTTCGGCCTGAAAGAACGCGGAGCGGAAGTTTTCATTCTCAACCGCAGCGTCGCTGCCGCACAAAAACTTGCTCGCCGCGCCCATGCGCGCTCCATCAAACGCGCCGACCTGAAGAAGTTTGCCTTCGACGTAATCATCAACGCCACCCCGGTCGGCATGGGCAACTCGCGCGAGACTCCGCTACAAGAAAAAGAAATCAACGCGCGCTACGTCTTTGACATGATTTACGATCCCGCGGAAACGCGCTTGCTGCAACTTGCGAAAGAGCGTGGAGCGCAAATCATCCCGGGCATTGAAATGTTCGTCCATCAAGCCGCCCGCCAGTTTGAAATCTGGACGGGCAAGCCTGCCCCGCAGGACGACATGCTGCAAGTAGTGACCCTGGCGCTGCAGGAGCGCGCCACCCGGGCAGCGATGGCGACAGCAGCGAAAAAGAAATAAGCTGCATTTGTGCGGGTGCCTCAAGCGGATCCAATCTGGATTAAAAAATACGGATCGAATCTATAAAATACCTGGAATCAATGGGTTGCCAAGTCTTGCATGCTTCAGGTCTGGCTAAAATATTGCAAACAAATAACTTGCGTTCAAAATGTAGATTTTAAATAACTTAGACGGACAGCCTCCAGGAAACTGCCCACAAAACAAACGCTCGACTGGCAAAATATTGCATCTGCAGTAGTTATCTTATTGCTATTCTTATGTCAAAGGCCTGATGCGTATAGAGATAGGATTACAGTTCTAAGGATCGGAGTCCGGGCGATTCTTGAGGAGCGGCTGCATCGGGAGAACTCGCTATCCAGCTCTGGATCGCCACTGTCCTCAGCCGCGTTGCCCAAGATGCGGGCAGCGTCCGAATGTTTGGTGGCGCAAAGATGGAGAGCACCTACGCCAATTCTTGCTTAAGCCGATCCGCCATGCGGATACACAGCGCGATAATCGTCAGCGTTGGGTTGGAGTGGCCACTGGTGGGGAAAACCGCAGAACTGCCAACGTACAGATTCGCAATCCCATGCACCTGGCAATTTCGATCGACCACACCAGATCGAGGAGAGGAGTTCATTCGCGCGGTTCCGATGTGGTGGTACTGGTCGGTAATTTGCTCGGTCCACCGTTCTGAATCTTCGAAGACCCAAGGGTCCAATTCAATTTCTCCGATGGCCGCTTGCCGGAACTGCTCGCGGAGAGTCTCCGCATATTTTCGAATGGTGTGCAAAGTGAGGTCGGTGAGCTTCCAACGAACGTTGGCGCGAGGAACGCCGAGTGCGTCGACCTTATCCGATAGCAGAATCCTGCTCTCCGGGTTGGGCTGCTGCTCAGACGTCAAACCGATTCGCATGCGTGCGCCCGGCGCGTAGCTCTTGCCCCTCACCATGTACTGATAGGCGGGAGAAATCGCCGCGACCGGGTGTCGAGATGCCCGCCATAGCTTGCCGGCTACTCCATCGAATCGACGTTCCCGGATCGCGCCATAAATCTCTTTTAAATTTCCCAGGGTCGCGTCGTCATTTTCAACGAACGTCGTACCCATAGAAACATTAAGCGCTCGATGCCGCTGTTGCCACTGCGGAGTCCCGGTACAGCGTACCGAATATTTCAGCCCGCGGCGGTGAAACACATTCAAGAATCGCTGCGCCCGGGCGGGGTCCGGACTGTTCAGCCAGCCCACCATCGCGCTGGGATGGTCCTGAAAAAAGCGGCCGACTAAATCGTGCTCATTCCCGATACCGTTCGGCCGCTGCTTACGGTTCGCAAGAAGCAGGCGGGCGGCCTCAATTCCCCCCGCACACAAGACGAATGCTTTGGCCTTTACCGACGCTTTGTGTCCCTCGAGAGATTGCACGCAAATCTGCCTGACTCGCTCACAACCCGGTTCCAGCACAATGTCCTTCACATTCGCATGCAGCAACAGAGTGCACTGCTTCGACCTGCGAATGGCGGGCAGGTAATGCTCGCGCAAGTTCGGCTTAGGTCTCCACTTCGAGAAGTGATACCAGACTTCCTCAGCGTCGAAGGAAGGAGGTTGGGTCCGGAGATGCGGGAAAAGGTCGGTGTCGAAGTTCAGTCCGTCGACCAGCAAAAACTGGCAAGCCCGCTGGTAGTAGGGTTTTAATTCAGCAAAACTGATCGGCCAGCCGCTGTGCGGGATCCATTCGCGCCGCTCGAAGTCGAAAGGAGTAAGAGGCAGCGCCTGGCCTCCCCAGCGTGTGGTTGATCCTCCGCAAATGCGGAATCGGCCTTGGGTCGAGCCAGGATGCGGCAATCCGCTGACGTCCACATCGTAGAGGGCTTGAGTTGGCGGCTCGAGATCCATACCGCCGCTCTCGAGCACGATTACATTCATCGATTTCATTGACGCTGCGCCTGACAAGGATGCAGCGGACATTTCGGATGCAATGGCTAAGCCTGCCGCTCCAGAACCTACAATGCACAAATCGCAGGTGAGTTGGGTCGATGCGCCCAAGTCCCTCAAATCGCGGATCATGCTACGCCTTCGGCTCTCGCGCGCGCGACATCCTGAAGACCCGAGACTTGATCGACAACGTCAACAAAATACTCCAACTGATCATCATCGAAACGTTGCGTGTGAACCTGCTTGACGTTGGCTGCAAGATGCCCTGGATTGGTGCTGGAAAATAGCACCACGCCTCTGAGATTACTGCGCAGAGCGTAATGAAGGAGGAGAGCGGCAATCACATCGGGATCGGTGAGGTCAGCGCCAATCCGGCGTGAGCTTTCCGCGGCTAGTTGCGGGTGCATTTTAATTGCGGCTCGTAGCTGCGCGGCAGGCTCGAAGATGCTGTGCGTAATCAGCAAGCGGCTGTCATGATTCGCCAGCTTTGGCAGATTTCGCCGCCATGCGTTGTCGTTGAACTGCATCGTGTCATATGCTGCCGGCAATCGGCCTGAGTCGGGTTGAAGCTTCGAAAAATCCGAGGCAATTCCGAGATGCCGGATGCTTCCTTTACTCACCTCTTTCTGCAGCGCATCAAGCAAATCTTCATTGGCGGCATCCGTTAAACGTGCCTCGTGGAGCAAAGGAATGTCCACATAGTCTGTTCCGAGCTCGCGCAGGCTGGTCTGCAGGCTCTGGATGGCCGCCTCGGGCGAAAACATCCCCGATTTCTCCATGGCAGAACCGCCGCGTTTGGCCAGCTGCAGTAATGCGGGGAAGGGACTGAGAAGCTGCTTGGCAGCATTGATGATCCAAGCGTTACCTGCGAGGCCTACGGGGGGCTGCAATCCGAGCTTGGTTGCAACGGTGACTTGATCGCGCCGCCCGCGCAAGAATTTACCCAGAATGCCCTCAGCTCTTCCGAAACCGTAGGCTCGGGCAACATCAAAATGGGTGATGCCCAGCGCAAAGGCACGTTCCAGCATGGAGACCGCCTCCGATGCCTCCCGATGCGTCGTCAACTGAACACATCCGAAGCCGAGAGGGAACGTATTTGACCGCAGAATTTCCCTGTCCATGGTCACCGGGGTCAGTTTAACCTGAGGGCCGCTCCGCAGTCCGCCCCCACAATCGCCCTCTATCAGCGCGGCAAAGCCTCTTTCATATTGGTCAGCGCGTAAGCCAGGACTGCCATGGCGGCGGCGTTTTCGCGGAGTTCGGAAGGGACGATTTTGTCCAAGGTGTCGGCGGCGGTGTGGTGGTAATTAAAGTAGGTGCGGCCATCCTGCATGATGCCGAAGGCCGGGACCCCGGCTTCGGACATAGCGGCGATGTCGGCTCCTGGAGGATACGTGGTGGGCTGAAACACGGTCGCGCCGATGCTTTGAAGGACGGATTGCAATGGCCGCAGAGCGTCGATCACAGCGGGAACAGACTTCACATCGAAGCCGAGAGGATGAGCCGCGCCGGCGTCGCTCTCGATAGCGGCGATGCAGTGGGGGAAGTCGGCGGAGTATTCGGTGGTGTAAGCTTTGCTTCCCGATCCTCCGGTCTCTTCATCCATCCACGCGATCACACGGAGGGTGCGGGCGGGGCGCAGGTGAAGGCGCTGCAGGATTTCGGCAGTCTCCATGGCGATGACGACGCCGGCTCCGTCATCGATGGCGCCGGTGCCGAGGTCCCAGGAATCGAGGTGTCCAGAGACGATGACGATTTGCTCCGGATGTTCGGAGCCTTTCAGATCGGCAATCACGTTGTAGCCGGTTTCATCGGGCAGTTTCTGCGGCGTGAGAGTGACGTGCATGCGAACTTTTCCCTGGCTGGCCAGGTGAACGATGAGGTCGGCGTCCTCGGCGGTGACGGCGGCGGCGGGGATTCCGTCGGGAAAACTGAATCCAGTATGAGGAAGGCGGTAGTCGGCATTACCGACGGAGCGGACCAGAGCGGCGACGGCACCGAGATCGGCGGCGGCTTTGGGTCCGGCTCCGCGGTAACGGACGGCTTCGCCGTAGGCGGCGAAGGCAAGTCCCGCGGCAGCTTTTTGTTTGTCGAAGATTTCGTTAAAGAGGACGATCTTGCCGGCGACTCTGTCGCGACCGAGAGCGCTCAGTTCATCGAATGTGTTGACGGTGACGATATCGGCAGTGAGGCCGTCAGGAGGGGTGGGGGAGCTTCCGCCCAGCGCGGTGAGAGTGATTTTTTGCGTGGCGCCAGGAACCATCTCGGCATACTCGGTAAGAACGGCGGTCTCGGCGCCGCGAACCCAGTGTGGGACAGTAACCGGCTGAAGGCGAACTGCAAGGCCGAGCTTGTGAAGTTCGGCGGCAACGTATTCCGCGGCCGCGTGGGCTTGAAGCGAACCGGTGGGGCGCGGTCCAATGTTCTCAGTGAGGTGAGCGACCTGATGGTATGCATAGTCGTCATTGAGGGCGGCGGCTTTGATGGCTGAAAGTTGCTGGAGGAGAAGAGGCGGAAAATTTTGCTGATCGGCCTGCGTGGTTTGAGGCGGAGCCATCAACGATGTGCCGGGCTGCGGCTTCTGGGATGGATTCTGAGCGCTGGTTAGACAAGGTGTCACGATTAGAAGAGCGATTAGAAATGTCTGGCAGCAGAGCAGCTTAGTCATAGATGCTTGGCAGTGTATCCGAGAGGTGAGGATTCGTAAAAGCGATTGGAGTCTGAAGCTACCGTGCGAACCCGATGTTACGAATGGCAGTGCGTGGATAGCTTCGAACGTATGGACAAGAGACGCCCATCCCCTGTCCTTCGACAGGATTCTAAGATTCCCAGTTTCACAGGATGTCGCGATTAAAAAAAGTGGCCCCATTTCTGGGGCCACATTTCAAGAGGTCAAATTTGGCAGGCGATGTCAGGAAAGGCGATGGAAGGTACCGCTCCGCCAGGCGGTGCGGCACTTCGGGAAATGTTGACAAGAGAGAGTGAAGGTCATTGTTTTGGGTTTGCGGCCTCTTAGTGCCATGAGAGGATGCACTTGCCGAGCCAAAAGCCTGAGTGCCCAGGCTGCGTCCATGGGCTCCTGTAGATGATTGATTGAGTGAGGTTTAGTACAAAATCAGGTGCTATTGAGGGTAAAGAACCTAGACCAAACTCCGCTATAGAAGTGCATAACAGTGCACATTGACTGCACTGACCGCGCCACCGGAAGCAAAATGGATCGAAGCCGCCGTTGTCCTAAGTCTTAGGGCAACGGCGGCCGCCTGCAGTGTCTAATTCTAATTTTTGATCTAGCTGTTTCCAGCCACCGTACGCAGCTTCCCGGGAAGGAAGTGGTAAGGAGGCCAAGGACCGCTGATTGCCACTTCGCAGTTCTTCAACTGCTTGGTCGCGGTGCTGTAGCGGTTCTGATATTTTTCCACCGACTTAGTGTCGATGAGATGGGCGATGTCGATGAGCATGCCTTGAGGAGCGACTTTCTTGCAGCTCACTTCTTCTTCCAGCGGGTTAAATAGTTTGTGTACCTGCACGGAGAGAGCGCGGGCCTTGGTTTGGCGCTCGCGGTCCCGGGAGGCCTTGACCTTCAGTTTTGAAAGGTAGTCTCCACCTACGGTGTCAGGTAGAACTACTTCGATCATCGCTTCGCGCAGCGAACCGTCGGAGACTGTCAGCTTGATGTGCATCTCGGACTTGCCGCGGAGCTTGGCGACACTCAACCCGAAAGCGCGACGGTTCACCCGGACGGCTTGGCGAAGTGCATCATCGCTCTCGAAGACGGTTCCGAAACGGAACGGAAGTACGGTGGAGTTGCGGAAGCAGCCGCTTACGACGCGAGCATGCTCAATGGCCGATTTCTGATCAAGTTGTCCTGCGTTTTGGTCGTATTCGCTCACAATCACAGCAAACTCGCCACTGGGATAGCTGAGGACAGGGGCTCCGTTCACGCCTTGAACATTCTCAATTACGAAAGGGCGTCGGGAACGGGTGCCGTTAGGAAGGGTCTGGTGCTCGGTAAGGCAGTATGCGTACCACGCCATATTGAACTCTCCGAACCGGGACGGAGGCGGACCTACCACCTCTTATGTTTTTGCACAAGCTGAACTGCAACTCTGGAAGTTAGTTTTTAGCGGTATAGGGTCTAGAAACACTGGGAACCAACTATCAAGCTCCGTAGTCCATATTACTTCGGAGTGGGCAGTAAATGCAACTTTTTCGTGGCATGGCGCATCACGGCGGCGTGAAGCAGGCAAACTCTCCTCCTGCATGGACGTTAAGCTGTTAATTGTAAGTGAGTTAGATTGATTCTTACTCGTAACGTAAACTTTCCACAGGATCGAGCTGAGCAGCACGCGCGGCGGGGACAGTTCCAAAAATTACGCCAACCACTGACGACACGATGATGGCGATAATCGCTGATAAGCCTGAAATGGGAATTCGATATTCAGTGAGAAAACGGGCCGAGTAGGGGATCGCGAGACCGATGACAATACCGGCGAATCCCCCAATCAGTGAAATCAGGACGGCCTCGGCAAGAAACTGGAAGCGTATCTCGCGATTGGTGGCGCCGATCGCCTTACGAATCCCAATCTCGCGAATGCGCGATGTGACGGTAGCTAACATAATGTTCATGATGCCGATACCGCTCACCAGTAAGGTGACCATCGCAACGAGAAGAAGCACCCAAGTGAGGCCGGTGGCGATTCGATCCATCATCGCGAGGACTGCGCTGAGGTTGGCAACGTCATACACTGACTCCGGCCGATGCCGCGACTGCAACACTCGCTTAATTTGTGCGGTTGCAGAAATCACCATCGACGGATCTTCCATGGAGAAATATAAGAGTTTGACGTTGGGGATCTCCGCAAAATAGCGGCTAACAGAATACGGGATGAGCATCGTGTTATCGACGATCTCGGTCTGGCCGAAGGTCTCTACCCGCTCCTTGAACGTCCCGATGATGTTGAAAGGCAGGCCGGTCAGCTTGATGATTTTGCCGACGGCCGATTGCGTCGAACCGAAGGCCTCAATCGCCATCTTTTCGGTGATGACGCAGACTTTGTTGTGCGCTTGCGCGTCCTCCTGATCGAAAAAGCGGCCGGACGGAATGAGGAGGTTGCGGACGGTGACGTATTCTGGGCTGACTCCGAGAATGGATACGTCTCTTTCTTTACCACCTCCGATCGGAACCCGGTCGGAGAGCTGGGTTACCGGGGACGAGGCAGCGATGCCGGGCACACTCAGGCGCACCGCCTGCAGATCTTCGATGGTCAGGGGATCGGGATTGGAATTGCTGATGTGCTGAGCGCCACCCAGATATTCCGCCCATATCTCGTTGGTGCCGATCGATTGAATCTGATTCAAGGCGTACTGGCGGCCGGTCATCCCGATAGTGACCACGAGAATGAGGGATGCGGTACCGATTACCATGCCCAGAGCGGTCAGAATGAATCTGATTTTGTTGCTGCAGAAAGTATCGTAAGCAAAGCTCAGTATTTCGCCGATGGCCATATTAGGCCGAAGGCGGTCGGGCACAAGGGCAGCAGCCATGTAAGTTAGATGCTACGTAGGCTTTATCGACGCTGGCAAGTGCTAGCTAGGCACGCTGACCGATTGGTGAACGCATGATCGCATCGCTCTCGCCGGAGCATCCCCGCTAGTTTGACAGACCAAGCCAGCCATCCATAGGGTAAAGTGGCGCTTGCGGCTATAAACCCATTGAGTAATTCCCCCTTATCAAATTGGAAGACCGTCCTGGGGCTCTCGCTCCTCACTGCCGGCGCAGTTTTGGTGCACGGGTATCATCCATACGCTGAAGACGCAGAAATTTACCTGCCGGGCGTCGAGAAAATACTGCATCCGGATTTGTTTCCGGTGGGCGGGGAATTTTTCTTATCGCACGCCCGCCTGACGTTCTTCCCCAACTTGATTGCTCTATCTTTGCGCGCGACGCATTTATCCCTGGAGACAGGCCTGTTCCTGTGGCATCTGGCGTCGATTTTTCTTTTGCTCCTCGCCTGCTGGGAATTAGGCGGATTGTTCTTTCAAGATGCGAGGGCACGGTGGGGCGGAGTTTGTCTGGTAGCCGCGCTTTTAACAATTCCGGTGGCTGGAACCGCGCTCTACATCCTTGACCAGTATGTGAACCCGCGAAATCTAGCGGCATTTGCGGGAATCTTCATGGTTGCACGAACCTTGGAGAAAAAATATGCGCGTGCGGTTTTATGGCTGGCTTTCGCAGCCTGCGTGCATCCGCTGATGTGGGTGTTTCCGTTTTCGTTCTGTGCACTGTTTCTAGTGATGGAAAGATTTGGTGGTGTTTTAAGAAAATCAGCCCCGACTGTTCTCTGCCTGTTGGGGTTGGAGATACCTCTGGCGCCATTGCCTTCCTCGGCTTATCACGAAGTTGCGAAGCATCACAGCTATTTCTACATTCAGAGCTGGCACTGGTATGAGTGGCTGGGAATTGCCGCGCCACTCCTCCTTCTATGGTGGTTCGGACGAATTGCTCATGATCGGCAGTTGGTCAATATCGAACGCGTAAGTCGAGCTTTTGTGGCTTCTGGCTTGATCTATGTCGTGATGGCACTCGCTTTCGACTTGCCGGCGCGATTGGAAACACTGGCGAGACTTCAACCGCTGCGCTGCCTGCATCTCCTTTACATTGTGATGTTCGTCATGATCGGCGGCCTTCTCGCCGAATATGTACTGAAAAATCACGCGTGGCGCTGGCTCTTGCTTTTTATCCCTCTCTGTAGCGGGATGTTTCTGGCGCAGCGGTCGATTTTTCCGGCCAGCGCGCACGTGGAGTGGCCCGGCGCCGCACCCAGGAATCCGTGGGCGCAGTCATTTGTTTGGATTCGGAATAACACTCCCGTAGATGCGGTGTTCGCCCTCGATCCCGATTACATGAACCTAGCCGGCGAAGATGAAATCGGATTTCGCTGTCTAGCCCAAAGAAGCCGCCTGGCGGATAGAGTCAAGGATGACGGCGTGGTAAGCATGTTCCCGCTACTGGCGCAGGAGTGGTGGGACCAGGTGCAAGCGGAAACTCCATGGAAGAGTTTCACTTTAGAAAATTTCACACAGCTGAAGACGAGATACGGTGCCAGTTGGGTGGTCGTACAGCAACCTGGAATTGCGGGACTCGAGTGTCCTTACCAGAACCGTGCAGTGCAGGTTTGCCGGATACCCTAGGTCGCAAGTGCGCGGCTGCAAGGGCGAGGTTGCAAGTGCGGCTTTTATGCGGGGCGCGCAATTCCGGTGCGCGGAACATAGTAGGCTGAATCGCCAGGCTCGAGCTTCCGGCCTTTATCGCTGAAGCGGGGAAAGTGCATCAATCCCGCCTTTTGCAACGCGAATTGCAAAGTCGTGGCCAGCACGCCGAAGCCATATTCCACACTGCGGCGGAAGTTGATGGACGAGGCCTCTTCAAAATACTTTGTGGGGCACGACACCTCTCCGATTTGAAAGCCGAAGTGTACGCACTGGGCGAGCATCTGGTTGTCGAAGACGAAGTCGTCGGAGTTCTCCAGCAGCGGCAGTTCAGTCAGCACCTTGCGACTGAAGGCACGATAGCCGGTGTGGTATTCCGAGAGCTTGACGCGCAGAAAAACATTCTCAAACGCAGTGAGCAACCGGTTCGCGATGTATTTATAGACCGGCATGCCTCCACGCAACGCTGTCCCGCCAATGATGCGCGACCCCAGCACAACGTCGTACACGTCGTAAGCTACCAAACTCGCCATGGCCGTGGCCAGCAGAGGTGTGTATTGATAATCCGGGTGAAGCATGATGACGACATCCGCGCCCGCAGCCAGAGCTTCGCGATAACACGTTTGCTGATTGCGGCCGTAACCGTAGTTGCGGTCATGCTGAAACACCAGCAACCCGAGACGCCGGGCCAAATCAACCGTGTTATCGGAACTATGGTCGTCCACCAGAATGCGGATGTCGACGAGATCCGGCAACTCGCCGACTGTGACCTCAAGGGTCTTCTCCGCGTTGTAGGCGGGCATCACGACCGCTATGCGTTTGCCATTGATCATGAGGCGACACCTCTATGATACCCGAGGACTGCACCGGAAGCCACGCCGCCACCTTCGCGTTCTCCGCGGCGGTTCTCAGCAAACTCCGCGATATGCCTTTGATCTCCAACGACGCAGATATTAAACTCGCGGAGGCGCCGAGAACCGTCGCGGAGAACGCGAAGCTATTCCAGGTAGTGCTTCAGTTTGAAGAAAGGGACGGCAGCATAGTAATGACAGTTGAGGAACTGACGCCCTATCAAAATAAATCCGTAATTCTTCGCCTGAACGATGGCGAAATTGCCGAGGCGAAGGTTGTATTTGTGTTTACCGAATATGAGGACATGGTCGTGGACATCATCACCACCAACCGCCCTGGTAAGTATATGGCGGGTATTTCCAGCGCGGCATATGTCATTAAGGCTTCTGATCTCACTGCCGTGGATGAAATTTCAAACTGAGGCACTACCCTATTCCAGTCCAGCTTGCCCCTATTCCCGCATTATGAAAAACTAGAGGTTCACGCAGTTTGCGCCCCAGCGCGACTTCGATCCACCGCATATGTCATCCAAGCGAACCCTTTTCGAGAAGATCTGGAATGCGCACCAGGTAACGGAACCGAGCGGCCGGTCTCCGATCATTTATATCGATCTGCATCTGGTGCATGAAGTGACGACGCCGCAGGCCTTCGACGGGTTGCGAGCTGCAGGAAGAAAAGTACGGCAACCGGAACGCACGGTCGCCACCGTCGACCACAACATTCCGACTGAACCGCGCGGAACCCCGATCATCGATCTCATCTCCGCGAAGCAGATTTCGGCGCTGCAGGCCAATTGCAAGGAATTCGGCGTGCGCCTGTTCGATATGGATTCACCGGACCAGGGAATCGTCCATGTGATTGGGCCGGAGTTGGGCCTGACGCAACCGGGGATGACGATCGTCTGCGGCGACAGCCATACCAGCACTCATGGCGCCTTCGGCGCGCTCGCCTTCGGCATTGGAACTTCGGAAGTAGAGCATGTCCTGGCGACGCAGTGCCTGGCTCAGCAGACGCCGAAAACGATGAAGATCAATGTGCGTGGGCGCCTCGAAGAGGGCGTAACGGCAAAGGATCTGGCGCTCGGAATCATCGGACAGATCGGCACCGATGGCGCTACTGGACACGTGATCGAATATGCCGGAGAAGCGGTGCGCGCACTCTCGATGGAAGGCCGCATGACGCTGTGCAACATGAGCATCGAGGCCGGAGCTCGTGCCGGAATGGTAGCGCCGGACGAGATTACTTTTGCGTACGTGAAAGGCAAGCGATTTGCGCCTCGCGGCGGCGAATGGGAAAAGGCAGTTGACTACTGGGGCAGCTTGCCGTCGGATGAGGGAGCATCATTTGACAAGGTGATTGAAATGGATGCGGCGCAGCTTTCTCCGTTTGTGACCTGGGGAACGAATCCGGGAATGGTTGCGCCAGTGACCGGACGCGTACCTGAGGTAAGCGCGCTGAATGAATCCGATCGACGCTCAACTGAGCTGGCTCTTCAATATATGGGGCTGGAGCCGGGAAGGCGCATCGCGGATATTGGAATCGACCGCGTCTTTATCGGGTCATGCACCAACTCGCGCATTGAAGATCTTCGAGCGGCGGCTCGCGTGGCACGAGGTCATCACGTCAGTTCGAAGGTGCGCGCCATGGTGGTTCCGGGATCGCAGACGGTGAAGCGGGCGGCTGAGCAGGAAGGCCTGCATCAGATTTTTCTGGATGCCGGATTCGAGTGGCGGGAATCAGGATGCTCGATGTGTCTGGGCATGAATCCGGATATCTTGCAGCCGGGCGAGCGCTGCGCTTCCACCAGCAACCGGAATTTTGAAGGGCGGCAAGGGCGCGGCGGACGAACGCATTTAGTGAGTCCGATGATGGCGGCCGCGGCGGCCATCGCGGGGCACTTCACCGACATTCGGGATTGGAAATTTCAATGAGACCGGACCAAGCGTAATGAAACCATTTCGAACTCATAATGGCCGCCTCGCGCCGCTCGATCGCGTGAACGTCGATACCGACCAGATTATCCCCAAACAGTTTCTGAAGCGGATTGAGCGCACAGGCTTTGGCCAGTTCTTGTTCTATGATTGGCGCTTTTCCGCCGAAGGAAAGAAGAATGCTGGGTTCATTCTCGACGAACCGCGCTATGCAGGCGCGAGTATTTTAGTCGCGGGGAAAAATTTCGGCTGCGGTTCCTCGCGCGAGCACGCGGTCTGGGCTCTTGCGGATTTCGGATTCCGCGCGGTCATTTCCTCCTCCTTTGCCGATATCTTTGCCAACAACAGCGCGAAGAATGGTTTCCTCACGGTACTGCTGACCGAGGATGAGGCCGCTGAGGTTATGCGACGAACTCATGAGATAGACGGTTATCAACTCACCATCGACCTGGAGCAATGCGAAGTGCGGGACGATCAGGGCTTTCGCGCTAAATTCCCTATCGACGAATTTGTCCGCCACTGCCTGCTGAACGGCTTGGATGATATCGGGCTCACCCTGCAGCATGAGGCTGAGATTGCGGCCTACGAAGCCCTCCACCCGCTTCCCCTGGGCCTGCAATCCATCAAAGCGTAAACGCAGGGTCAAAGCGGGTAAAGATTTGTAAAACCTTCGCCCTACGCTTGACCTGCTGCAATTGCACAGTTGATGCTTGCTGAGTACGGTTCTACTATTACATCTGCGTTCCCGGTTCCTACCTGAGCTTCTATCCATGGAAGGATCTTGGCGTACGACGAACTACTGCCTTTTCAGGGCAGAGGTGCCACAACCGAGTCAACCATGAATACGTCTAACCAACGGCGGCTTTTTGCCGATCCTACGAAAAGTTGCTATGGACTAATGCCTTGAAAAAAATCGATTCTCAGTCCAACAAATTATTAACCGGTGTCTCCCGCCGGCTTCGGCTGACGTGGGCGTTATTTATCGCACTATCATGCGCATCGTTTTTCGGCTGTAGCAGTTCCGACACCAAGCAACAAAAAGCGCAGGCTGCTGCTCCGCGTGCGGTTTCGGTTGCGGTGGCCCAGGTTCAAAAACAGGATGTGCCGGTTTACCTGACCGGATTGGGTTCGGTGACCGCCTTCAACACGGCGAACATCAAGAGCCGCGTCGACGGCCAGATCATGCAAGTGAATGTGAGGGAAGGCCAGAACGTGAAGCAGGGTGAATCGCTGATCCTGATCGACCCGCGCCCCTACCAGGTGCAACTGGAACAAATGCAGGCGCAGCTGTTCAAGGATCAGGCCACGTTACGCGATGCAAGATTGAACCTCGACCGCTACACCGCACTGATCCCTTCGGGCAGCATTGCGCAGCAGCAAGTGGATACGCAGAAAGCTACGGTGGATCAGCTCGACGGCCAGGTGCGCACCGACCAGGCGCAAATTGATAACGCGAAGCTCCAGATCGTTTATTGCCACATCACCGCCCCCTTCACCGGACGGGTCGGCCTGCGGCAGGTGGATCCGGGCAACATCGTGCACGCAGCGGATACCAATCCGATGCTGATCCTCACGCAATTGCAGCCGATCGCGGTGATCTTCACGCTTCCCGAGGATCAGCTGCAGACTGTCTCCAAGCACATGAAGGGGACGGCGTTGGAGGTTGATGCCTATAGCCGGGACGACCAAACCAAGTTGGCAACCGGCAAGCTGTTGACGATTGATAACCAGATCGATCAAACGACGGGCACCGCCAAGCTAAAGGCGGTCTTTGATAATCAAGACAACCAGCTTTGGCCGAATCAGTTCGTGAATGCCAATCTTCTTCTTGAAACGCGGAAAAATAGCACTGTGATTCCCACGGCCGCGATTCTGCGCGGCCCGCAAGGAACGTTTGTATACACTTTGAAGCCGGACAAGACTGTCGAAGCGCGCAACATTGTCGTCTCTCTGACTCAAGGCAATGTTACGACCATCACCAGCGGCCTTAATCCCGGGGATACGGTTGTGACCGATGGCCAAGACAAGCTGCAAACCGGCAGCAAGGTAGAACCGCGGAACGCCAATCCCAGCCCGGCTCCGAATGGACGAAACGCCAACGGCTCTCCTGCATCGGGCACGGCGAATAAAACAAGCACGACTTCAGGAACGCCATCGTCATGAGTCCTTCGCGGTTATTTATTTTACGGCCGGTGGCGACCACGCTGTTGATGGTGGGCGTGCTGCTGGTCGGGTGGGTTGCGTTCCTGCAACTACCGGTGTCGGCGCTTCCAGAAGTAGACTACCCAACCATCCAGGTCGTGACGTTTTATCCGGGAGCAGATCCGGACGTGATGGCCTCGTCGGTCACTTCGCCTCTGGAACGCCAGTTCGGGCAGGTACCGGGGCTAAGCCAGATGACCTCCACCAGTTCATATGGCAGCTCGGTGATCACGCTGCAATTCGCCCTGGACCAAAACATTGATGTCGAAGAACAGCAGGTACAGGCTGCCATCAATTCCGGATCGACCTACTTGCCGACGGATTTGCCGAATCCTCCGATCTATAACAAAGTGAATCCGGCCGATGCGCCGATTCTGACGCTGGCGATGACGTCGGATTCGCTGCCGCTGTCGAAGGTGGAAGACCTCGCCGACACCGCTCTCGCTCAAAAGATCTCGCAGCTTCCGGGCGTAGGACTCGTTTCAATCAGCGGCGGACAGAAGCCCGCAGTCCGGGTGCAGGTGAATCCAACCCAACTGGCCTCCTACGGGTTGAGCCTGGAAGATATTCGCACGGCCATGGCGCAGGCCAATGTGGATCAGGCGAAGGGCGTTATCGATGGGGCGCGCCAGTCGTACACCATTGGCGCCAACGATCAACTGTTTACTAGCGATCAGTACAAGCCGATTGTCATCGCCTATCGCAACGGAGCGCCGGTGCGCCTCAGCGATGTGGCCAACGTCATCGACGGTACGGAGAACACGCTGCTGGCCGCCTGGATGAATTCGACTCCCGCGGTGATCGTGAACATTCAGCGCCAGCCCGGGGCGAACATCATCAGCGTCGTCGACCGGATCAAAAAATTACTTCCGCAGTTACAGGCTTCGCTGCCGTCGGCGGTGAGAGTTCAGATTCTCACCGACCGCACCACCACAATCCGGGCTTCTGTAAAGGATGTGGAGTTCGAACTTGCCCTGACCATCGTTCTGGTGGTCATTGTCATTTTCTTTTTCCTGCGAAACCTGCGCGCAACTTTCATTCCCAGCGTCGCCGTCCCGCTCTCGATCGTGGGAACTTTTGGCGTGATGTACTTGCTGGGATATAGCCTCAACAACCTTACGTTGATGGCGTTGACCATCTCCACTGGCTTTGTAGTGGACGACGCCATCGTCATGATCGAAAACATTGACCGCTATCTCGAAGCTGGAGACTCGCCTCTGGACGCGGCTCTCAAGGGTTCGGGGCAGATTGGCTTCACCATTGTCTCGCTGACGGTTTCGCTTATCGCCGTGCTCATTCCGCTGCTGTTCATGGGCGATATTGTGGGCCGGCTGTTTCGGGAGTTCGCGGTCACATTGGCGGTGACGATTCTAGTCTCTGCCGGGGTTTCTTTGACGTTGACTCCGATGATGTGCGCCAAACTGCTCAAGCATCGCAAAGAGGGTGAGAAGGGGCGCTTCTACGAAGTAACCGAAGATTATTACAACCGGGTGGTCACATTTTACGGGCGCACCGTTAAGTGGGTGCTCAAGCACCAGACCGCAACGTTGATCGTGACCTTCGGCACATTGGTTCTCACGCTGATTCTTTATGTAGTCGTGCCCAAAGGATTCTTCCCGGTGCAGGATACAGGAGTGATCCTCGGAATTTCCGAGGCGCCAGACAGCATTTCGTTCAGCGCAATGTCTCAGCGCCAGCAGGAACTCGCGAAAGTAATTCTCAAAGACAAAGACGTCGATAGTTTGTCCTCTTTCATCGGAGTGGATGGAACGAATACCACTCCCAACAGCGGCCGGATTCAGATCAACCTGAAGCCGCGCGATCAGCGCAGCGACGACGCCTCCGCCATCATCCGGCGCTTGCAGCCCGCGTTAGCGCAAGTGGATGGCATCACACTCTACATGCAACCCGTGCAGGACCTGAGCGTTGAGGATCGGGTCAGCCGCACCCAGTTTCAATATTCCATAGAAGATGCGGACGCGCAGGAGCTGGCGCAGTGGACTCCGAAGTTGGTGGATAAACTGCGCGCATCACCCGTATTGCGAGACGTAGCCACAGATCAGCTCACCGGCGGCCTCAGGACCAACATCACGATTGACCGCGATACCGCTTCACGGCTGGGCATTCTTCCGCAGGCCATCGACAACACGCTTTACGACGCGTTTGGACAGCGGCTGGTTTCGACCATCTTCACGCAGTTGAATCAGTATCACGTGGTGCTGGAAGTTTTGCCGAACTTCTCTCAGACGCCGGAAGCGATGGCCGATATTTACGTTCGTCCCAGCAGCACCGTACCAAACTCAGGCGCACCCACGGCCAACGCAGCAACGGCCACAACCAGCGGAGCGCCGGTTCCCATCAGCGCCTTCACCCGGATGCAATCCACGACTACTACGCTCGCGGTGAACCACCAGGGACAATTCCCTGTTGTCACGCTTTCATTCAATCTGGCACCGGGAGCGTCGCTGGGGGAGGCGACCACAGCCATTCAGCAAGCCGAAAAAGATATCCAGCTGCCACCCAGTATCCACGCGTCGTTCCAGGGAACTGCGGCGGCATTCCAGAATTCCCTGGCCAGCGAACCATTTCTGATTCTCGCCGCCATTATCACGGTATACATTGTGCTCGGCGTCTTGTATGAAAGCTACATTCATCCGATTACGATTCTTTCCACACTTCCATCCGCGGGTGTCGGCGCGATTCTGGCTCTCATGCTTACGGGGAACGATCTAACTGTGGTGGCGCTGATCGGCATCATTCTGCTGATTGGCATCGTCAAGAAAAACGCCATCATGATGATCGACTTCGCTCTCGAAGCCGAGCGCGAGGAACACAAGCCGCCGGAGGAAGCAATTTTTCAAGCCTGCCTTCTGCGCTTCCGCCCCATCATGATGACGACCATGGCGGCATTGCTCGGCGGTCTGCCGCTGGCGCTGGGTTCCGGGACGGGTGCGGAATTGAGGCGACCACTCGGCATCACGATTGTCGGCGGCTTGATCCTGAGCCAGCTGCTTACGCTTTACACCACGCCGGTGGTCTATCTATGGTTTGATCGCCTGGCGCACAGGTTTGAGAAGTACAAAATAGGCAATCCAATCCCGCACGAAGCCGCTCCAGGGGATGCCTCGGCGGATTAGGCTTTGAGATTTTAAGGCATGAGTATCTCTGCTCCATTTATACGGCGTCCGATTGGCACTTCGCTGCTGGCTGCGGCGTTGTTGTTATCCGGAATTCTCGCTTTCAATTTTCTTCCGGTCGCATCTTTGCCCAGGGTTGATTTTCCTGTGATCGGAGTCGGCGCGGCCTTGCCGGGCGCAGACCCGCAGACCATGGCATCTGCCGTCGCAACCCCGCTGGAGCGGCAGTTTGGGCGCATCTCCGGGGTCAACCAGATGACCTCGACCAGCCAACTGGGATCGACCAGCATTGTCTTGCAGTTTGATTTGAACCGGAACATCGATGCTGCAGGGCGCGACGTGCAGGCAGCAATCAATGCCGCGCGCAGCCAGCTTCCCGCAAACCTTCCCAGCAATCCGACGTACCGCAAGGCGAATCCCGCGGACGCTCCCATTCTGATCCTGGCGCTGACTTCCGACACTGAAACCGTGCCGCAAATGTATGACGCAGCGGACTCGATTCTGGCGCAGAAACTTGCCCAGGTTTCTGGCGTGGGCCAGGTATTTGTAGGAGGGGCGGCGCAACCCGCGGTGCGCGCGGAAGTAAATCCGATGCTGCTGAACAAGTTGGGCGTCGGGCTGGACACGGTGCGTACGGCTCTGAATGCCGCCAACGCAAACCTGGCCAAAGGAGAGGTTTCGAATCGCACTACTTCCTGGTCTCTCGACGACACCGATCAACTCTTCACCGCGGATCAGTACCGTCCGCTGATCGTGGCCTACCGAAACGGCGGGGCGGTGCGTCTCGGGGACGTGGCTGATGTGCAGGATTCCGTTTCTGACGTCCGCAACATCGGTCTGGCGAACGGCAAGCCGAGCGTTCTCATCATCGTTTTTCGGCAGCCTGGCGCCAACATTATCGAGACCGTGGACCGGGTGATCGCGCTGCTTCCCTATCTGCAGTCCTCGATCTCTCCCGCAATCTCGCTCACCGTTGCCATGGATCGCACCGTCACGGTTCGCGCCTCGGTAAAGGATATTGAATTCACCCTGATCCTATCGATCATTCTTGTAATTCTCGTGGTGTTTGCTTTCTTACGGACGGTTCGCGCCACCATTATTCCCAGCATTGCCGTACCCCTTTCGCTGGTCGGAACCTTCGGAGGAATGTATCTGTTGGGTTTCAGCCTGGACAATCTATCGCTGATGGCGCTGGCGATTTCTACTGGTTTCGTGGTGGACGACGCCATTGTAGTGCTTGAGAACATCACGCGTTACGTGGAGCAGGGCATGGATGCGGTGCAGGCGGCGTTCAAGGGAGCGGCCGAAATCGGATTCACCGTGCTTTCCATGAGCGTGTCTCTTGTGGCAGTGTTCATTCCGCTGCTTTTGATGGGGGGAATCGTAGGCAGACTGTTTCGCGAGTTCGCAATCACGCTCAGTGTTGCGATTGCAGTTTCGCTCCTGGTTTCGCTGACCACTACCCCTACCATGTGCGCCAAGTTCTTACGTCCGCCGGCAAAAGATGAACGCCACAATCGTTTTTACCGGGGCAGCGAATGGGTTTTCGACAAGACTCTGGCGACTTATACCCATGCACTGAAATGGGTCTTGGAATATCAGCTCATCACGTTAGTTGTGACCATCCTGGTGGCGTGCCTGAGCGTGTACCTCTACATCAAAGTTCCCAAGGGCTTCTTTCCGCAGCAGGATACGGGACGAATTATGGGCTCGGTGCAGGCTGCGCAGGATATCTCATTCCAGGCAATGCGCGACAAGATGCAGCGCTACGTCACCATCGTGATGACAGACCCGGCAGTAAGTTCAGTCGTGGGTTTTGCCGGAGGCAATACGATTTCGAATCAAGGCCGGTTCTTCATCATGCTGAAACCCCTGGCGGAACGTGGCCGGTGTCCGAACCGACATTTCTGGCAATCCTGCCCCAATGTTACCGCCGACAACGTGATCACCCGTCTGCGGGGAAAACTTTCGGCTGTCCCGGGAGCGACTCTTTTTCTTCAATCGGCTCAGGACTTGACCATCGGCGGGCGGCAGAGCAATGCGCAATATCAATACACTTTACAGGGTGAGGATTTAAACGAGCTAAATACCTGGGCCCCTCAACTCCTGACGAAAATGCGTGGTCTGCAGGAACTTCGCGACGTGAGCACCGACCAGCAGGACAAAGGATTACAGGCACAGCTGGTGATCGACCGTGATACCGCGAGCCGGTTGGGTGTCGCCGCACAGACCATTGATAATGCGCTTTACGACGCATTCGGGCAACGCCAAGTTTCAACCATGTACCGGCCGCTGAACCAGTATCACGTGGTCATGGAAGTGGCGCCGCAATTCCAGCAGACCACAGAGGCTCTGCAAAATATCTACCTGCGGTCTTCCAGCGGCGCACCTATTCCACTGGCGGCGTTCACTCATTTCACGCCCTCCAACATACCGTTAGCGGTCAATCATCAAAGCCAATTTCCTTCGGTTACGATCTCATTCAATCTGGCGCCCGGAATTTCTCTTGGCCAGGCGACGTTGGCCATAAACAACGCCGAACAATCGATTGGCTTCCCATCAACCATTCAAGCAAGTTTCCAGGGCACAGCAGCGGCGTTCCAAGATTCGCTTTCGAGCGAACGCGTGCTGATTTTTACCGCACTGGTCACGGTCTACATCGTCTTGGGCATGCTCTATGAGAGCTACATTCATCCCATCACGATTCTCTCGACGATTCCGTCAGCCGGAGTAGGCGCACTGCTGGCGCTGCTTCTGACTCACAATGAACTAAACGTGATTGGGACCATCGGCATCATTCTCCTGATCGGCCTGGTAAAAAAGAATGCCATCATGATGATCGACGTCGCGCTGGAGGTCGAGCGATCGCAAGGAAAGAAGCCCGCCGAAGCCATCTACGAAGCCTGCCTGCTGCGCTTCCGTCCCATCATGATGACAACGATGGCAGCTCTGTTGGGAGGTCTTCCGCTGGCGCTGGGCAGCGGAACTGGTTCCGAGCTGCATCGTCCGCTCGGCATCACGATTGTTGGAGGACTTATCGTCAGTCAGGCCCTCACGTTATTCACCACGCCGGTTGTCTATGTGTATCTCGACCGTTTGAGGATGGCATTGCGCGGCGGTGAAGAGTCTTCTCTGGTGGAAGGTTCCGCTCATACTCCCAGACCGAGTCCGGCCCACTGACTGTCTTGTCTGCGGCGGGACGATTTTGCGGGCTCCCAGGACGGGGCGTGCAACCTGGATTCACTGGGAGCGCATCGCAGCAGTGGGCGTGAGAGGACGGAAGCAAGCCAAAAAATGCTCAGGTGGGGTGAGCCGCCCCTTCGACAAGCTCAGGGCAGGCTCTCGGCTGTCGCGCGGAGCTCGACAATTTCTTAGCCACAAACAGTACATCGATTACGTATTTTCCTGGCTGGGACCGTATGATAGGGGATTGCTGCGTTCCATACCCGTTTGCGCGGTAACCAGTATTATTGTTCTTCTATTATTGTGCTTCGCTTTCAAATTCTCTCAGGAGTAACGGATGCTTCAGAAAGCATTAGTCCTGCTGCTGGTTGTCGCAAGCATTGCCGGCTTCACCAGCTGCGGCACCACAGCGAATCATTACGTCTACGCAACGCTTCCGGCAGCCAATCAGATCATCGCGTATCGGGAAGATCCCAACTCCGGAGTGCTCACGCAAATCGCCGGGAGCCCCTACACTGTAGGCGACGGAGCTGTTTCGCTGGCCCTTCATCCTTCGGGAAAATTCTTGTACGCAGCGAATCCCGGACAAAATGAAAACGATATTTCCCTCTTCACCATCGCCAGCAACGGCGATCTGACCGAGGTGTTTCCAAGAACCTCGGTTGCGCCCAACGGATCGCAGCCGAACCTCCTCCGTATCGATTCAGCGGGCGCCTTTCTCTACGTTGCCAATACTAACTCGCAGAACATCTCGGTTTTCTCGATCGCCAGCAGCAACGGCGCGCTTACGCCGGTGGCAGGACCGCCGGTCTTTTTAGGTGCGACGCCACTTAATATGCAACTTACGCCGTCGGGCAACTTCCTATTCGTGAGCATTCCAAGCCAGACTTCCGGAACGATCCTCAGCTTCAGCGTAAATTCCGGGGTACTCACGCTGGTTAGCGGAATCAATGCTCGTGGCCTTAACCTGGACGGTCTCGCGATCGACCCCAGCGGCACTTACCTTTACTCGGCGAATTTCGGCTCAAACTCGATCTCCATCTTCAAAATTGGCACGACCACTTCCCCCGGCGCGTTGACTGAGGTTTCAGGGTCTCCGCTCACTTCCGGCTACACCGCTCCCGTCGCTTTGATTCTGGATCCCAAGGGCCAGTTCCTCTATGTCGCGAATCAAGGATCGAATAACGTTGCTGCGTATTCGATTAATTCCACCACGGCACTTCCCAACATACTTACCACCTCCACAACCACGGGGGCCTTTGCGACGGAAACAAGTCCTAGCTTTCTGGTCTCGGACCCAAGCGGAAAATACCTGTATGTAGGGAATCAGGGCTCGTCGGCGGGGATTCAGGCGTTCAGCGTGAGCAGTGGTAATTTGACCGCATTCTCCACTTACGGCGTCGGCAATACTCCGAGTTCGATCGTAGTGCTGGGCAAATAAAGTACTGGGCAGATAAAAGTACGGGGCAAGTAAATGAGTCCCGCGTATTAATCATCGAGCGGATACGCCCACAATCAGTACGAGAGTCCCAATCCCATTTGCTCGAAACGTTGGTACAATTCATTGCAATTGTTGTTACAAGAGTATGACAACCGAAAAATTCGGAAGTCTGCGACAATAGCTATGCCGGCGCAGATCCCCCTGCTGTACAACCCTCACGGGTGCGTAAACATCGAATCCAGAAAGGCTCTTAGGATTCGGTTGGCCAGGGTGGATTCACGTTGCCGAGACTGAATTCAGGACACAGAATCCATGAGAATCGCCAGCGCCACGAGCGCGTTTCCTAAACACTATTACACGCAGAAGGTTCTCCTGGAACGACTTCAGGATTTTTGGGGCGCCCGGCTTAAAAACCCTTTGATGCTTGCACGCCTGCATCGCAACGTCACCGTGGATGGCCGCTACCTCGCAATTCCCGCCGAAGAATATGTCGATATTAAGACGTGGGGACAGGCCAATGACATCTGGATTAGGGTCGCACAGGAATTAGGCGAGCGCGCCCTTTGCCTGGCGCTGCACAACTCCGGCGTGAGGCCGGAGGATATCGGGGCCTTGTTCTTCACGACAGTGACCGGTGTGGCCAGCCCATCCATCGACGCTCTGCTCATCAACAGAATGAAGCTGCCGACGCATATTCGCCGCACTCCCATTTTCGGTTTGGGATGCGTAGCGGGTGCGGCCGGGATTGCGCGAGCGGCGGACTACGTTCGCGCTTATCCATCTCAGGCGGCCGCTCTGGTTTCGGTGGAGCTCTGCTCGCTGACTCTGCAGCGAGAAGATTTGTCGGTAGCGAATTTGATTTCATCGGGACTTTTCGCCGATGGCGCAGCCGCTGTGATCGTTACCGGCGCGGACCTCGAACCGAACGGACAGCCAGTTACGGGGCCGAAGATTCTCGCAACGCGTTCCATTTTTTATCCCAGCACCGAAGACATGATGGGCTGGAATATTTCCGAGAAAGGATTCCGCATTATTCTGTCGACCGAAGTCCCCACCTTGATTCGAGAAAACCTGGGACGCGATGTAGACGCTTTCCTGGCGGACCACGGGCACAAGCGCGAGGACCTGCAAAGCTGGGTTCTACACACCGGCGGCCCGAAAGTGCTTGAGGCGTCAGCCGACGCGCTGGGACTGCATAACGGAGAACTCAAGGCGTCGTGGGATTGCCTGCGTAAGGTAGGAAATCTCTCTTCGGCGTCGGTGCTGGTTGTGCTTGAAGACGTGATGAAGAATCGTCGGCCAGCACCTGGAACCCTGGGACTGCTTGCTGCGATGGGTCCGGGATTTTGTTCGGAGCTTTTACTTCTGCAATGGTGAGACCACGGAGCCGAGCGCGCACTGCTGACCCAATACATCAAATGGAGCAAAACAACCTCGGTTTGCGCCCACAAGTATGCGGCGCTCTCGCTGTAGCCCTGTTCTTGTCGCTTACGGCCTTCGCCGCCGTACAGGATTTGGTATTCAAACTCGATCCTGAGCACTCGACCGTGACTTTCACGCTGGGCGACGTTCTTCATACAGTGCGTGGGACGTTTCAACTGAAGCAAGGGTCTCTGCGTCTTGATCCTAGATCCGGCAAGCTGTCGGGCGAAATCGTGGCGGATGCAAAAAGCGGCAACAGCGGTAGCGGAATGCGGGACCGAAAGATGAATCGCGAAGTCCTTGAGAGCGACCGCTACCCGGAAATTCTCTTTCGTCCCGACCATGTAGAAGGAAGCGTGTTGGTGACTGGAAAATCCTCAGTGCGGGTGCACGGAATTTTCACCATTCATGGATCGGATCATGAACTAACGGTGCCCGCCGACGTGGAAACTTTTCCGGATCACTGGACCGCGACGCTCCACTTCGCCGTACCCTATGCGAAGTGGGGGATGAAGAATCCGAGTACGATGTTTTTGCGAGTCAGTGAGTCGGTGAACATTGACCTGACCACTACCGGGATTTTGGCCCACCCCTGATCGATTCGCCAGCTCGCAGTCAAAATCCATCCTGCACGGCAATTCCCTTGCCCTCGATGCATTCGTAGCAGCGGCCAGGGGTCAGATTCTTGAATTCTTCGGCTCTGCCACTCGGCCAGTTGATCACCACCTGATCGACCCGGTCGCGTTTTTCCAAGCCAAAGGTAAGCGGAAGTTCTGACTGCGATAAATAACTGGAACCACTCTTCACCATGCGCGATTGGGCTAATCCTCCGGACACAATGTGCACGACGGCACCAATTGCATCGCGATTCGATTTGGTGCCGACCAGACGGAACCGTATGCTGCGGTTCCCGCCCAGTTGATCGTTTCGGTATAAGTAGGCGGAGCCATTGTTGGTAGTAAGGAGCAAGTCGAGATCACCGTCGCGATCAAAGTCGGCATAAGCCAGTCCGCGCCCAACCTTGGGCCCGTCGAACCCTCCGCTCAGCTCCGCGGCAACTTCGCGAAAATTTCCGTTGCCGTTGTTCAGAAACATTTGCGGAGGCTGGGCGTACCCCACGTTCCCGCGAATGTTGCGCACGGTCTCGTCGATGTGGCCATTCGCCACAGCTAGATCGAGCCAGCCGTCAAGGTTGACATCGAGAAACGAACATCCAAATCCCAGGCTGTTTTTTGACGCCAGCCCAATACCGGCTTGTGCCGCAACGTCTTCGTAAGTTTTCCCGGAGAACTCGTACAGCCCGGTCATTTCATTGTCGAAGTTGGTGATTGCGATACCGGGATGACCAGAGTTCCTGAAATCGCCGACATCGACACCCATGCCTGCGCGCGCCCGGCCTTCACTGCTGAAAGCCAATCCAACTTCGACGGCGGCGTCTTTGAAAGTTCCGTTGTGCTGGTTTCGATAGAGCTTGTTCGGCTGGGTGTCGTTAGCCACCAGTAGATCCGGAAACCCTGCATGAGAATCATCGAGCATAGACACGCCCAGAGATTTTGAGCTGCTGTCGAAAATACCGCTGGATGCGGTCACGTCTTCGAAAGTGCCGTTGCCGCGGTTATGGAATAGCCAGCAGGTCTCGCCACGATAAGCCTCCGGCGTGCAATACGATTTGTGCTTGCCATCGAGACTGCAGAACACGTCGTGCTCGGGCGACCACTTCACATAGTTGCAGACAAAAAGATCGAGCAGGCCGTCGCGGTCATAATCGAACCACAGAGCGGAGGTGCTGAACGATACGCGCTTCCCGAGTCCGCTGGCGGCAGTTACATCTATAAACGTTCCCCTTCCCGTGTTGTGAAATAGGCGATTCTGCCCCACGCAGGTGATCAGGATATCGGGAAATCCGTCGTTGTCGTAATCACCGACGGCGACGCCCATGCCATACATCTCAACATCCAGCCCTGCGCGCGAAGTAACATCGGTAAAAGTTCCGTTTCGATTGTTGTGATAAAGCCGCAACGTGGAGCGCCGCTGCTTGTGTCCGGGCCAGTCCATGCCATTGATCAACAGTATGTCTTGCCAACCATCGCGGTCGTAATCCAGAAAGGCGCAACCGGAACCCAAAGTTTCGGGCAGGAATTTTCCACCGAACGCTCCGCTGTTGTGCTGGAACTGAATGCCGGCGCTAGAAGTTACATCGGCAAATCGAAAGCCCGGCGAAACCGCAGTCCCGCCGGCCGCGCCTAGAGCCCGAAGCAGCGGGAACTGTGACATCGATGCCAGCCCCGCCATATTTCGCAGGAACGATCTGCGATTCACGGAACGTTCACCAGCCCGGAGCGGATCGCGTAGACGACAAGCTCGGCCGTCTTGTGTATGCCGAGCGCATTCATGATATTGGCACGATGCACCGCGACCGTATTGGCGCTGAGATCGAGTACCGCGGCAATTTCCTTGTTCGATTTGCCATCGACAATCATTTGCAGGACTTCAAGCTCGCGCGGCGTAAGCCCGCTATTGCGCTCCCCTTTCAGAGCCGTTGGTGGCTCCACCTGGGGATCGAACATCATCTCTCCACCGGCAACGCGCCTCACCGCCGGCCCAAGTTCCAGGTTCACCGCGTTCTTCAGAATGTATCCCCTGGCACCGGCATCAACAGCCTGCCGCACCCAGGTATTCTCCGAATGCATGCTGAGCATCAGCACTGCTGTCTCTGGCAGATCCGCAAGAATCTGCCGTGTCGCATCGAGGCCGTTTGTCTTCGGCAAAGCGCAGTCCATGACGACAACCTGGGGCTTTAACTCACGCGCCAGTTTGATAGCCTCTTCTCCGTCACCGGCTTCGCCAACCACATCCAAATCAGGTTCGTCTTCCAGCATGCGCCGAAAGCCACGCCGCACCAAGCTGTGGTCATCCACCAGCAACACCGTAATCTTGTTTGTCATATCCACCGTCAATATTGTCGTCAGGGATCTATATTTGTTCTTTCTCCCGCATCTCGACATTTTCTCGAGGCACAATTAGCCGCAGCAAAGTGCCACCAGCGGCGGGGATCGAAAACGCTATTTCCCCTTTCATCAGTTCCGCCCGCTCGCGCATGGCGACCAGACCGATGCCTTGCTTTGCCGGACGCCCGTTGAAGCCGACACCGTGATCTTCCACTTCCAGTTCAAGCGTTGCAGGCCGAAATCGCAATCGTATCCAAACCTGCTTCTCACCGGAATGCCGCGCCACGTTATTCAACGCTTCCTGCAGCACCCGGTAGATTTGCACCGCGGCACTGCCGCCCACGGCAAAAGGCGCCCCCTGCTTTTCATAGGATATGGCAATTCCCGTCTGCCGTTCTATGGTCGGAATGTACCAGTCGAGTGTAGTCTCCAGACCGGCCTCGTCGAGCATTACAGGATGCAGCGCCTGCGACAAACTTCTGACGCGCTCCAGGGTATCCTGCGCAATCTGGCGAACCTCTTGCAAATCGTTGCGCAGATCAGATCCTTCGGGAGCATGAGTTCCGGCGCGGCCGAGCATCGCGCCTATCGCCGTGAGAATCTGGCCAAACTCATCATGCAATTCGCGCGAAATGTAGCGCAACGTCGATTCCTGAGTTGCAATGAGTTTCTGTGCCAGTTCGCTGCGCCGCTCGGAAAGCTCCGCCATCCGCGCAAACAGCCGGCGGTTCCATCGGATCATGGAAAATCCAGTCAGCAGAATCGCTGCCAGCGTCGCACCCAAAAAGACATAGACTTGCCGCTGCACCCGGTCATAGATCTGAATGATGCGTTGCGCCGCCTGTTGTTCGTTGTCACTATTTTGAACCAGTAACCGGGCTACCGTGGTGCTCATGGCTTCCTGCCTGGCCTGCAGCGAGAGTTGAATCTGCTGCCGAGCATCTTTCTCACGGCCCCCGCCAGCCAGCGCAAACACACGGTCAACCGCATCCCAGAATTGCTTCAACGAATTGCTCAGCGAAGCATTTTGCTCAGGCGTCCGGGTGGTAGGAGCCAGTCCCGCTTCCAGGTGCATAGCGTCGTCTAAGTCAGTATGCAGTCGTTGGAACTGCGCCGCCCATGCGGTGAGCGGATACGGTTCGTCGTTATCAATCATGTCGCGCATGGCGACCGCGAGCAGATTCAAATCGTTCTGTATGCGGAGCAGTTGCAGCGAATCCTTGCGGTCACGATCGATCAGTTCGGACTGAAGTCTGCGCAACCCTTCCACTTGCCACGTAATATAAGCGGAATACGCCAGAACGGCCGCGAGCGTGACGATCAGGCCCAGCAACAGGCCAAGGGTAGGCGAGCGCTCCGGCGAAGGAGAACGTGACACGCCCCGAGGATACAACGGGCGGTCGCCTCATGTCACAATCGGTCGTGTCACAATCAGAATGTCACAATGCGTAATAATGAAGCGAATCGAGGCCTGGCGGAGTCCAACAAGAGATTGAGTACAGACCCTAAATCAACACAGAAAATTCCCAAGGTTCAGAGGCTTCGCAGTATTTTGCCGGAAGTCTGGACGCTGATGCGTCCGCGGCGTTGGCTGCTCGCGCTGGGCTTTGTGCTGATGGTCATCAACCGCGTTGCGGCGCTGGTGCTGCCGTATTCCACGAAGTTTCTGATTGACATCGTTATCAACAAACACCGCATGGATCAACTGCGGACGCTGGTCCTGGTGGTGCTGGCGGCGACTTTGATCCAGGGCTTTACTTCGTTTTCGCTCACTCAGTTGCTGTCCAAGGCAGCACAGCGTTTGATTGCGGAGCTCCGGCAAAAAGTTCAGGTACACATTTCCCGCTTGCCGGTTGCGTTTTACGACGGCAACAAGACCGGCAATCTGGTATCGCGCATCATGAGCGACGTGGAAGGGGTTCGCAACCTCCTGGGCACCGGCCTTGTGGACTTCGTCGGCGGATTGGTGACCTCCAGCATTGCGCTGGTACTGTTGTTCCGCACTAGCCCGCAGATGACGTTGATCGCGGTCACTTCATTGGTTTGCTTTGCTGTGGCGCTGAACAAAGCGTTCGCCACGATCCGGCCGATTTTTCGCGAGCGCGGAAAGATTAATGCCGAGGTCACGGGCCGGCTTACAGAATCGCTAGGAGGCGTGCGCGTGATCAAGGGCTATCACGCGGAAGAGCGCGAAGAGGCTGTCTTCGCCGTCGGCGTCCGCCGTCTGCTGGATAATGTAATGCGCACGCTCACCGCGACCTCGGTCATGAGCCTTTCTGCGAGTGTGCTTCTTGGAGGCGTGGGCGCTATCACAATGTACGTCGGCACCCACCAGATTGCATCGGGCACCCTGACGGTCGGCGGCTTCTTCTCATACACCCTGCTGCTCGGCTTTCTGGTCGCACCCATCATGCAGATCGTTTCCATCGGGACCCAGCTTACCGAAGCGTTGGCGGGGCTTGAGCGTACGCAAGAAATTATGCGCGAGCGCCCAGAAGATCAGGACCCGCGGCGCACGGTCGCCCGACGCGACATTCACGGCACCATAGAGTTTGACGATGTAAGTTTCAGCTACGACGGAATCCGCGACGTGCTTCGCGATATTTCCTTTCGTGCGGAACCGGGCACAGTCACGGCATTGGTGGGATCATCAGGGTCCGGCAAGTCTACGACGATCGGCCTGATCTCCGCCTTCTACGTTCCCACCAAAGGTCGAATCCTGGTGGACGGCACTGACTTGAGCATGGTTCGGCTCGATTCTTACCGCACGCGGCTGGGAGTCGTGCTGCAGGAATCGTTTTTATTTGACGGAACGATTCGCGAGAACGTGGCGTTCTCTCGTCCCGACGCGAGCACGGAACAGATTTTGCGCGCCTGCCGCATCGCACGCGTGGATGAATTTGCTGAATCCTTCTCCGACAAATACGAGACGGTAGTGGGAGAACGTGGCGTGAAGCTTTCCGGCGGCCAGCGGCAGCGAATCTCAATCGCTCGCGCCATTCTTGCCGAACCACGCATTCTGATTCTCGATGAAGCAACCTCGAGCCTGGACTCCGAATCCGAGCAAATGATTCAGCACGGACTTTCTTATCTCATGAAGGGGCGCACGACGTTTGTGATCGCACACCGGCTCTCAACTATTCGGCGGGCTGACCAGATTCTAGTCATGGAGCAAGGACAAATCGTGGAGCGCGGCACGCACGAAGAACTCTATGCGTTGCAAGGCCGATACTACGATCTCTACACCCGGCAACAAGGCGTGGAGCATAACCTTTTTCTCGCACCTGGCGAAGGAGATATCGCCGACGGCGATGCGAACGACGGTCAGCCCGCGAAAAGCAATTTGAAAAACGCCGACGCTCTGGGCGTGCTCAGGGGAGAGGTTCGCTAGCTGATGAAGAGCATCGAAGGGCCCATACGGAACGCTTCTGTAACCGAATCTCCAGCGAACGCTACGCCAGCAATCCAGGTGAACCAGCTTTGCCGACATTACCGCATGGGAGACACTCTCATCCGCGCGGTGGATGGCGTAACGTTGTCAGTGAAGGCCGGGGAGTTTGTCGCTTTGCTGGGAACCTCCGGCTCGGGAAAATCTTCCGTGCTCAATCTGATCGCAGGGCTTGATCGTCCAACTTCAGGCAGTGTGATCGTTCAACAGCGAAATCTTTCTGAACTCTCGCGGCAGGATCTTGCCCGCTATCGTCTGCATACTGTCGGCATGGTGTTTCAATCGTTCAACCTGATTGCCAGCATGACGCTGGCGGAAAATGTCGAACTGCCCATGCGTTTCGCCGAGATTGATCGCGGGAAGCGCGACGACCTGGTGCGCGGGGCACTCACCCGGGTTGGATTGCAGGCCCGCATGAACCATCGTCCCAGCGAACTCTCAGGTGGAGAACAACAGCGGGCCGCCCTGGCGCGCGCGCTCATCAACCGCCCTCAGTTGCTGCTTGCTGACGAGCCTACGGGCAATCTCGACAGCCGTACTGGAACCGAAATCATGAACATGATTGGCGAGTTCAACCGGCAGTTAGGGATGACCGTTGTGATGGTGACCCACGAGCGCGCCCTAGCCGAACGTTACGCCCAGCGGCTTATTTTTCTGGCGGATGGCAAGCTGGTTCGCGATGAATCGATCTCCGCGGCAATCGCCAGCAATGCGATTGATCGGGCTAGAACGGAAGAGGAGCGGCGATGAAGCTTCCCGATCTTACCGAACTCGCAGTCCGCAATCTGCGCGAGTCTCTTCTGCGGAATTCTCTGACCACCGTCGGCATCTCGGTGGGCGTCGCTTCGCTGGTCGCGATGCTCTCTTTGGGCATTGGGCTGCAACAGCTCGCGTCCCGGCGTTTGATGAAGTCCGGATTATTCGACACGGTCGTCGTCACTTCCCGTCGCGACTTGCACGGCTTCAATCGAGAACAGGAGCGCTCCGGTCCGGCCCCGGGCGAGAGCCGCATTTTAGACGAATCCACGCGGCTTGAGATCACGCAGATACCCAATGTGACTGAAGCGTATCCCGACATTCGTTTTATCACCGAGCTTCGCTACGAAGACAAGCCTCATTTAACAACGATCGCGGCGCTGCCTGAGTCGGCAAAGTCGACCGATGCATTTGACACGGTGCAGGGACATTTTTTTTCATCGGATACGGCGCCCGAAGCGATCCTGCAAAAAACGTTTGCCGAAGAGTTGCTGGGACGAACTCCGAAGCCCGGCCTTGACGAAACCAATGTCGCGGAACTGGCTGCTCCGCTTCTGGGCAAGGAATTAACCATGCGCTATGCCCAACGCGAGGCCCAGAGTCCGAGCGCGATCGCGAAGTCCGCATCCCCGAATACGGTGAGCCCGGCGAACGACGATCTGTCGAGTGCGGCTTATTCTGTCATTTCCCGCGAACAGAAATTGAAGATTGTCGGCATCGTCGATCTCGATCCGGAAAGCATGCGCGGGCCCACCCGCGGACGAGCGTTCCTGCCGCTCGGATTAGCCGAGACGCTGCATGTGATGCAACCTACCGACCTGCGCGAAATTTCTCGCGCCGCCAGCAGTCAGCCGGTTTACTCGTCGGTGAGTGTGCACGTGAAAAGCCCGGGCCAGGTGCAGAACGTAGAAGAGGCCATCAAGAAGATGGGGTTCAATACCTTTTCGATTCTCGATGCCAGCCGCAGTATCCAACAGTTTTTCAAGGTGCTCGACGTATTTCTAGGAATCTTTGGTAGTCTTGCTCTGGCTGTGGCTTTCATCGGGATTGTAAATACGCTGGTCATGGCTATCCTCGAGCGGCGCCGTGAAATCGGCATCATGAAGGCAATTGGCGCCAGCGACAGCGACGTGCAAAGGCTTTTCTTCGCGGAAGCAGGCGCGATGGGCATTCTTGGCGGTGTTGTCGGAGTCGCACTAGGTTGGGCGATCGGCCAGGCCATTAATTTCGGGACGAATGTTTATCTTAAGCGGCAATCTTTTCCTCCAGAGCATTTCTGGTCAGTGCCCTGGTGGCTGGTGCTGTTCGCAGTCTTATTTTCTTTCCTGGTGAGTCTAGCGGCCGGCCTTTACCCTGCGCGACGCGCGGCCCGCCTCGATCCCGTTCAGGCTTTGCGCTACGAGTAGACTGGGACAAATGAGACCGGGACAAATGAGTCGCTGTCTTCGAGTCACTTTTCTCATCGCGGCATTTGTCTTGACACGACCTGTTCACGCGCAGAGCCGAATTGATTGCAATGCGCTGAACAGCCAAATTCTGAAACATCCTGTTCACTACTGCGTTTACCTGCCCGCGAGCTATGACGCCGGCGCAGCCAAGCATCCAGCGCAAACCTATCCGGTGCTTTATTTCTTACATGGCCTCGGCGACAACGAGCGAACTCTCTTCAACACTGGCGGATGGACGCTACTCGATGATCTCCGGCAGCAGAACAAGATTGGGGAATTTCTCGTCGCCGCTGCCGAAGGCGGACAAACGTTTTACATCAATTCTGCCGACGGCACCGTGCGCTACAGCGACTTCTTCCTAAAAGAGTTCATTCCTCTCATCGAAGGCAAATACCGCATAAAGAAGGGCAGGGATAGTCGGGCGATCAGCGGAATCTCGATGGGTGGTTACGGCGCGCTGCGGTTCGCTTTTGCTCATCCCGAAGTGTTTTCTGCCATCAGCGCGCAGAGCGCCGCCCTGATCACTGAATCCCCGCAAGACCTCGACATTGCAGGCCGCTCCGGCGCGCCACTGGGCAAGGTGCTGGCGACCGTCTTCGGGAGTCCGATTGACGTTCAACATTGGAAGACCAATAGCCCGTTCAATCTGGCAAAAAAGAACGAGTCCGCGCTGCGGCAGCTAGCAATCTATTTCAACTGTGGGCAGAACGATAACTACGGCTTCGAGAAAGGCGCTGCCGCGCTTCACCAGCTGCTCCAAAAACAAAATGTGAAGCACGAGTATCACCTCTATCCCGGCGACCACAGTTTTTCCTATTTCATGGCCCACTTCCCCGAAGTGATGGAGTTTCATTCGCACGCGTTCGGCTTGAACAAGGATTGAGCACTAACCCGTTTGTGGCCTGCCCATCGTACGCCCGGCATGATTTCACTTCATTACCAAGCCTGACAATTCTTCCCAAGGAACCTGATGTAAACTAGCCGGAGACAGCGCAAATCCGCTGCGACAGGCGCGGAGGGATGTGTGAGTGGTTGAAACAGGCGGTCTTGAAAACCGCTGTGCCTGAAAGGGTACCGGGGGTTCGAATCCCTCTCCCTCCGCCATTGATCTCCGAAAAGCATGATCGAATTTTTCTCCATCCTCGCGGTAGGATTTTTTCTGGGGATGCGGCACGCCACTGATCCCGACCACGTCATCGCGGTGACAACCATTGTCAGCAATCAGCGTAACAAAGCCCGCGCGGCGCTAATCGGCGCCTTCTGGGGAGTTGGCCATACTCTTACCATTTTTGTAGTCGGCACTGGAATCATTCTTTTTAATCTTGTAATTCCAGTCCGCGTTGGGTTGAGCATGGAATTCTCCGTCGCCGTGATGCTGATTATTCTGGGCTTGGTGAATGTAACGGGCTTTGTGCGTTCGATGCCTCGCGGAGCAGTCCACACAACCAATGAAAACCACGTGGTTCACTCTCATTCTCACTCTCACGGCGACTACACTCACGACCATTCTCACACTCACCAACCCGAAGGCCATTCGCACCCGCCGCTTGCCTGGATGGACCGAATCATGGGAACCAGCAACCTGTATCAGTATCTTCGGCCGTTCGTGGTGGGTTTGGTTCACGGACTTGCCGGTTCAGCGGCGGTTGCGCTTCTCGTATTGACAACCATCCGAAACTACCACTGGGCTATCGCTTATCTATTGATCTTTGGCGTTGGCACCATCGCCGGCATGATGTTGATCACCATGAGTATTGCTTCTGCATTCACGATGGTGAGCGCAGGGCGAGAGAAGTTTTCGCGCCGCTTGGCATTCGCTTCCGGTCTGTTGAGTCTTGGTTTTGGGCTTTTCGTGGCTTATCAGATTTGCTTTGTAAACGGGCTCTTCAGTACGCACGCCGAATGGATTCCGCGCTAGTCCCGCCTCTTCCTAAGTCAATCTCAGCTTAAGTCAATCTCAGCTTTTAGCCGCGGCTCGAAGTCGCTGGTACGGCTTTGCTCCGCCCAGCACAAGTTCGCAAAGACGGTCGATAAAGTCGGGCGTCATTTTGTCATGGCGGATGAGGAATCGCATGTAAATGGGGCCATAGAGAGAGTCCAGAAGCAAATCAAGATCCATATCTTTGCGCAACTCCCCGCGGGCAATTCCGCGGCGAAGCGTGGCGTAGGCTTCTTGGCGCCGGGGCTTCAGGAAGCGTTCGCGGAATGCCGCGATAAGGTCCCTATCGCTTTGGCCGGCGGCAAGCATGGCGGAAACGATTCGTCCCCGCCGGCTGCGGAAAATTTTTACCAGCTGCCGCATCTGCTGGCTCATATCGGAACAAACCGAACCCGTGTCCGGGAAGTGCAGGGCCCGGGTCGTGCTGCTGGCAAATGCGTCTGCGATTAGAGCAGCCTTGTTGGACCACCAGCGGTATACGGTAGCTTTGCCCACGCCAGCGTGAGCCGCGACATCTTCAATCGTGAAATCGGCGAAACCGTGTTTCCCCAGAATCTTGAGTGTGCTGCGCAGAATCGCAAGACGCGCCCCCTCACTACGTGGGCGCCCCGGAGAACGGCCGTTCCTCCCACGGTTATCGGTGTGGACTGAAGGCTTCTGGCGCATGGTGCTACCCTACCATATAATGAGACGGGGGGATTTAGAATCCAATACGATCAGTATCGAATCTAAGTCTGCGTCCCTGGGTTTCCTGCCCGCACTCGTGCAGTGCAATCCTTTTAAGCTAAATCTTTTAAGCGAACTCTGGAGTGGCGGTCTAAACGATGTGGATTGTCGCGTTAGCTCTCAGGCGTCCTTATACATTTGTGGTGATGGCGCTCGTCATCATTATTCTCTTCTTCGTTACGATTTTCCGCACTCCCATCGACATCTTCCCCAACATCGACATTCCTGTGGTTTCCGTGGTGTGGTTCTATGCCGGCATGTCGCCGCAGGATATGGCCGACCGTATCGTGGCCAACTCCGAGCGCGGCATCACCACCACGGTGAACGACATCGAGCACATGGAGTCTCAGTCAGTAAACGGCCTGGGAGTTATCAAGGTCTTTTTCCGTCCCGGCACGAATGTGCAGGGAGCCATTGCTCAGATCACTGCAATTGCGCAGACCACCGTGCGCAGTCTCCCGCCCGGCACTACGCCGCCTCTGATCATCTCCTATAGCGCCTCCACTACTCCGATCATTCAACTCGGGCTAAGCAGCAAGACTCTTCCGGAGCAGCAACTGTTCGATCTCGGCCAGAATTTTCTGCGTAACTACCTGGCAACAGTGCCGGGAGCCGCTACGCCCTATCCCTACGGCGGGAAAGTTCGCCAGATCCAGGTGGATCTTGATCTGCCGAAGCTTCAAGCTTACGGGCTCGCTCCGACCGATATTGTGAATGCGGTCAACGCACAGAATCTCATTCTCCCCACCGGCACGGTCAAGTTTGGCGCGCTGGAATACAACGTGGAGATGAATGGAACGCCGCAGACTATCGCGGAATTGAATGACCTGCCAGTCAAAACCAGCAATAGTTCGACTCTTTACATGCGCGATGTCGCGCACATACGCGATGGCTTTGCCCCGCAGACGAATATTGTGCGCCAGGATGGTAACCGCGGCGCGCTGATGTCGATCTACAAGAACGGCAATGCTTCCACGTTGCAGATCGTGGCAGGCATAAAAAACATTGTTGCGCAGGCGGCGCAGGCCCTCCCTCCGGAACTGAAGGTCACGGCGCTCTTTGATCAGTCGCTGTTCGTGCGGGCATCGATCAACGGCGTGGTGCGCGAAGGATTGATCGCAGCGGCCCTTACGGCCATCATGATTCTCATCTTCCTGGGCGATTGGCGCCCCACCATCGTCATCCTGATTTCGATCCCGCTCTCCATTTTTGTTTCGATCATTGTGCTGGGCGCCATCGGCGAAACCATCAACATCATGACTCTGGGTGGCCTGGCGCTCGCGGTCGGCATCCTGGTCGATGACGCCACTGTCGAAATTGAAAACATCGAGCGCAACCTTGCACTCGGCAAAGAGATGAAGCAGGCCATTCTCGATGGCGCGCAGCAGATCGCCGTGCCGGCGCTGGTTTCGACTCTGAGTATCTGTATTGTATTTGTGCCGATGTTCTTTCTCAGCGGCGTAGCAAAGTTCCTGTTCGTGCCGCTCGCAGAGGCGGTAAGCTTCGCCATGCTGGCCAGCTATTTGCTCTCGCGAACTCTTATCCCTACGCTGGTCATGTTCATCATGCGCGGGCACGAGCACAAGTCCGAAACGCCCAAGTCTTTCCTGGGACGATTCCAGCGCGGCTTCGAGCGTAAGTTTGAAGACTTCCGCCGCGGCTACGAACGGTTACTGGAAACCACCCTCGAGCATCGCGGCATCTTCGTGCTTTGCTTCCTCATCTTCTGCCTGCTCTCGCTCGGTTTATTCATGTTCCTGGGACAAGATTTCTTCCCGCAAGTGGATGCGGGACTGCTGCGCTTGCATGTGCGCGCGCGTCCCGGCCTGCGCGTGGAAGAGACGGCGCGACTCGTCGATCAAATCGAAGGGACGCTGCACCAGGAAATTCCCAATGGAGAATTGCAGACGATTCTCGATAACATCGGCCTGCCTAACTCCGGCATTAACCAATCGTACAGTTCCAACGGAACTATCGGCACCAGCGATGCCGAAATTCTGATCGCCCTTGATCCCGAGCATCACCATCCCACTGCCGACCACATCCGTCATCTGCGCGATGTACTGCCGCGCCTTTTCCCCGGCGTGGAGTTTTTTTTCCAGCCCGCCGACATCGTTACGCAGATTCTGAACTTCGGGCTACCGGCCCCAATCGATGTACAAATCGTGGGTACGGACATGGCAAACAGCTATCAGATTGCGCAACAGATTGCCAACAAGATGCGCCACATCCCCGGTGCAGCCGATGTGCACGTGCAGCAATTACTTTCCTCGCCTACCCTGCATCTCGATATCGACCGCACTCGCGTTACGCAGGTTGGGCTCACGGCGCGCGATGTGGCGCAAAGTGTATTGGTTTCGCTTAGCGGCAGCTTTCAGACTTCGCCGAACTTTTGGCTGAATCCCCGCAACGGTGTCACCTACCAGATGGCGGTGCAGGCGCCGCAATACCGGATGACTGATCTGCGGGACCTGATGGCTGTACCGGTCAATTCGCAGCAGGGCGCCCAGTTACTGGGAAACCTGGTGCAATCTTATCCCGTTGCGCGCCCAGCTACGGTTAATCATTACAACGTTCAATCAGTCATCGATGTGTACGCCAGCACGCAGGATCGCGATCTGGGCGCGGTTGCTGCCGAGACTTATAAAGTTCTAAAAACTTTCGATGGCAAGTTGCCGAGAGGCACTCAAATTGTCGTACGCGGTCAGGTGGTCACCATGCGTTCCTCGTTCATCGGCTTAGGCCTGGGACTGGTTGGCGCCATTCTGCTGGTTTATCTGCTGATCGTAATCAACTTCCAATCGTGGCTGGATCCTTTCATCATTATCGCAGCGCTACCGGGCGCGCTGGCCGGGATTTGCTGGTTCCTGCTGCTCACCCGCACCACGCTGAGCGTGCCGTCGCTAACCGGAGCCGTCATGTGCATGGGCGTCGCCACCGCCAATTCAATTCTGATGGTCAGCTTCGCCCGAGAGCAGATGGACGAAGGGATCCCCGCTGTGCAAGCCGCAGTCGCCGCAGGATACACGCGCGTGCGTCCCGTGCTGATGACCGCATTGGCCATGATCATCGGTATGGTGCCGATGGCGCTGGGATTTGGCGAAGGCGGCGAACAGAATGCGCCCTTGGGGCGCGCCGTTATTGGCGGCCTTTTGTTCGCTACGGTCGCAACCTTATTTTTCGTGCCCAGTGTATACGCCATGTTTCACAGCCGTCGCGAAGCCAGGCGGGCGCAACAGCAACAAGCGTAAACAGTCTTAGGAAAATCGGAGTCAAGAATGAGTGCAGAAAACGATTTCAGGCGGACACCGCCAGACGACCAGCGATCTCAGCCGAATCGCGACGTCCAGCCGCCATCACCCGAAGGGGAACATGCCGTCAGTGCGCAGGTTCAGCGCGATGAAGAGATCGAGCAGATTCAGCGGCAGTCCCGGCACCAGCGAGTAGCAATTCAAAAGCCGCCCGAAGTTCCGCCCGCTCCGCCCCGTAAGGCCTTGATGTTTGTGGGGCTGTTCCTGCTGCTGCTGCTGATTGCCGGCGCTATCACCCTCTGGGGTCGCGTAAGCCACGGCCAGGCGCTGGCAAAAGAGACCGAGCGCGAGACCGTGCCCACTGTCGCTGTGGTTTACCCACAATCAGAAAAGCCGGACGAAGAGCTGGTTTTGCCCGGTTCTCTCCAGGCCTATGAGGAGTCGCCAATTTATGCGCGCACCAGCGGCTATCTGGTGCGCTGGTACAAGGATATTGGCAGCAAAGTCACGAAGGGAGAGTTGCTGGCAAAGATCGATGCTCCCGAGGTTGATCAGGAATTGAACCAGATGCGAGCCACCCGCCAGCAGACTCTCGCGCAAGCGGAACTCGCTAAGATCAGCGCCGACCGCTGGGAAAATCTACGCAAGAGCGACTCGGTCTCCGCTCAGGAAGCAGACCAGCAAGTCAGCGGATACAAGCAGGCCCAGGCTAATCTGGCCGCATCGGAAGCGAATGTCCGCCGTCTTGAGCAGCTCGAAGGATTCAAAGACGTATACGCGCCCTTCACCGGTGTGTTGACCCGCCGCAATGTCGATCCCGGCGCGCTTATCAATGCCGGGGCCGGCGTCGCAGGCCGCGAATTGTTCGATATTGCACGCGTCGATCCCTTGCGCGTCTTTACCAGCGTTCCGCAAGCCTATGCTCCCAGCATAAGGGTAGGAGAACAAACTGTGGTTACGCTGCAGGAATTCCCCGGGCAAAAGTTTATCGGTAAAGTGGCACGTACCGCCGAAGCGATTGACCCAGCAACGCGAACATTACTGACCGAGGTCGACGTGCCCAACAAGGACGGGCGTCTGCTGCCCGGTTCGTTCGGATCGGTGCATTTCTCCGTCGGCATGAACGTAAACAAAGTCACTATTCAAGTGAACGCGATGCTCTTCCGCTCAGAGGGTCCGCAGGTTGCGGTGGTCGGTCCGGACAATCGGATCCAATTGCGGCACATTAATATAGGACGCGATTACGGCACGACGCTGGAAATTCTCGGTGGCGTCTCGCCTACAGACCGCCTGGTCATCAATCCTCCGGATTCTCTCGAAGACGGCCAGCAGGTGAATGTGGCCCAGTCCGCAGAGAACCAGCAGAAGCCAGGCCAGCCCGTGCCGCAGGGACAACCTCAAGCCCAAAAAAATGAAACCCAGAAAGGTAGCGGAAGGTGAAGCGAGCCGTACTTTCATTTTCACTTTCGACGACCATTGCGCTTCTGGTTCTTGCCGCTGGATGCACTGTCGGCCCGCGTTACAGCCGGCCTGCAGCTCCGGCGCCGGCGCCCGATGCCTGGAAGACGCAGCCGCCGTGGCAAGAGGCCGCTCCTAAGGATTCGATCCCCAAGGGAACGTGGTGGCAGATTTTCCACGATCCCGCTCTTGACGCTTACGAACAGCAACTGCTCCAAGCCAACCAGTCTCTGTTCGCGGCACGCGACCGTTTAAGCCAAGCCCGTTCGTTAGCACGCGTTGCCACCGCGGATTTATTTCCGCAAGTTTCCACCGATCCGAGCGCCGCGCGCGAGCGCTACTCTGGCAATCGCCCATTAATTGTCTCGCAGCCGGCATCGGCGGTCACCGAAAACCTTTTCACGATTCCGTTCTCGCTCAACTATGAGGCCGATCTTTTCGGACGCGTTCGGCATAACGTGGAAGCGGCCAACGCTTCACTACAGTCAACAGCCGCCGATCTCCAAAACGTTCAACTCGTCCTCACAGCTGAACTCGCCGCCGACTACTTCACGGTGCGCGAATTAGACGCCGAATATCAAGTGGTGCAGGAATCCGTTGGATACGAGCGCAAGGGGCTGGATCTGGTGAACAACCGCCACGAGGGCGGGGTTGCCAACGGACTGGAAGTTGCCCAGCAGGCCACTGTGCTCGACTCCACGATCTCGCAACTGTCGTTGGTGCAGCAGACACGCGCGCAGTATGAGCATGCCATCGCGGTGCTGGTTGGCCAACCGGCTTCCGCATTCAGCGTGCCGGTCGCGCCCTTGCGCGATGCGCCTCCGCCAGTCCCGCTGGGAGTGCCCTCCGATGTGCTGGAACGGCGTCCTGACATCGCCACCGCGGAGCGAACCATGGCTTATCAAAATGCGCAGGTCGGCATCGCCCGCAGCGCCTTTTATCCGCACGTCACGCTCAGCGGTTCCGGGGGATTGTTGAGCCAGGACCTCGGATCACTCTTCAACGCGCCCAGTCTGATTTGGTCTGTTGGCGCGGATGCGTTCGAACCCATCTTTCAGGGCGGAAGGAACCGGGCAAATCTGTCAGCTGCGCGTGCCGCCTACGATCAGTCCGTGGCAAATTACCGCCAGTCGGTTCTCACCGCCTTCCAACAGGTTGAAGATGGCATCAGCAACCTGAGTACGCTTTCACAAGCCCTTACAACACAGTCGGCCGCCGTCGAAGATGCGCGCCGTGCCTTGACCATCGCCAACAATCGCTATGTCGGCGGCGTCACCACATATCTCGACGTCATCACCGCGCAAACGACTCTCTTAAACAGCCAGCGCCTGGCCACGCAGTTGCTCGGCCAGCAAATGGTCAGCGCGGTCTATCTGGTCAAAGCTCTTGGCGGCGGCTGGGACGCAGGCGAGATCAATCACGAACAAGTTCATCCGCAGGCAGGCCAGATCTTGCAGCAGTAACGATTCGCAGATGCTCATGTTGATTGGATAAGAGCGAATGCCGCTCCCAACCGCTTTCCTTTGACAATGGCAGCAATTCGGCTTAATATGGTTATTGAATTAGTACTCCTTCGCATTCTTTCTTATTACTCTTTCTGAACTAAGTCAGCCTCTCTGATTTTCACCGAACACGCCTGTGAAAGAGTGACCGTCTCGCCGGGTAGCTAATACGGTTAAAAGCGTTTTTGCTCTTAACTGTCTCTTGTCCTGAGTCTGGAAAGGAAAAAACCATGACCAACACGAAGTTTCTTGTGAGAGTAAACCGCAGTGGCACTCGCGCTCCTGAATACGTGCAGCGCATTGACCGGACTCCCATTCAGACAACCACCAATCGCAAGCTGGCGCTGGCGATGGGCAGATTCACGGCGGAAGATGCGGTCAAATCCATCCAGAATTCCCGATGCACTCCTGAGTTGATCTCCGTCCAGGTTAGCGCGTAGAAGAAGCGGCCGCGAGTCTCCGGCCGTTTTATTCGCGCATGAGTCTGCTAACCGTGAACGGCATTGAACGCCATCAAGCGAACGATCCAAAGTCTGCGATCGCACCTCTGAATCGGTTACTCTACTCTCACTCCTCGCGCCCTTAAGGAATCTTAAGCGCCTGAGCGAACCCAATCGGTCAATTCCTCGATCACCCAACCTCAAGAGATAATCGGCAGAGGACTCTGCGCCCCCGGAAAAGCATCTCTCCCGATGAACGCCGACTTCCTTGTTTTCGATGAAGACTCTGCTCACGCCCGGCATCTGTTTGCTGGCGGTTGCGGCCCTGCTGCATACGGGCCTGATCGCGCCTAGCGCCGCGGTCGTCAGCTACGCGTTCTACGGCGCGTGGATCGCCGGCCTGCTTCTCGCCAGGCGCTTTCATTCGACGCGAATTTTTTCGGCCTTGCTGGTTCTATTCCTCGCTCAACAGGCAATCAACTATTTTTCCGGAGGGCATGTCCCGCCTGGCGCGCCGGGAATCAAGGCTCTGGCCGCAATTGGGCTGCTCTTGCCGCTTGATTTCGTTCTTCTCTCGTTCGAGAGAGAAAAGGGATTCACTGTTTCGAGCCTGGCACCGGTTGGATTGTTGCTATTCGTCGAGTCCGTTATTGTCGCCGTTCTCTGCCGTCCCGAACCGTTGGCCGCTGTTGCACGCGGAATACATCACCCGCTCCCGGCGCCACTGGCTTTTGCCACGCAACTCGCTTTCGCGGCCGCGGCAGTGATCTTGCTCATTCGCTTCTTACTTTTCCGCAAGCCCGCGGAGAGCGGTTTCTTGTCGGCGTTGGCAGCTTGCTTTCTGGCGCTTCGTTTCGGAGGGGTCGGACTAGTTCCCTCAGTTTATTTCGCCGCAGCTGCGTTTCTGCTGGCAGGCTCGATCGTCGAAACTTCCTACCTGCTCGCCTATCACGACGAACTAACGACGCTACCCTCGCGGCGAGCCTTTCACGACGCGCTGCTTCGGCTCGAAGCTCCATATTCAATCGCGATGGTGGATATCGACCACTTCAAGCGCTGCAACGATACTTACGGCCATGACACTGGAGATCAAGTCCTGCGCATGGTTGCGTCACGACTGGCGCGCGTCTCCGGCGGAGGACAAGCCTACCGATGCGGCGGAGAAGAATTCGCCATTCTGTTTTCGGGCAAGACCACAAACGATGTGATTGACCATCTGGAAAAGCTTCGGGCCGATATCGAAGCCAGCACGCTGCGTTTGCGCGGGCCCGACCGCCGCCAGGAAATGCGCGGACCCGATCGCCGTAATGAACGCCCGCGCGGGCGAGGCCAAACTGGCCACGCTATCCGCCAACTTTCAAGGGAATCGTCGTCCAACGGGCTTTCCGTTACCGCCAGCATCGGAATTGCGACTTCGAGAAGAGAAAATCCATCTGCCGAAGAAGTCATTCAGGCAGCTGATAAAGCGCTGTATCGTGCGAAAGCCGCGGGACGGAACCGGATCGAGACTGCCTCGGCTCCGCGCCGCCGGTCGCGTGCGAAATCCGCAGGCATTGCCTAAAACAGCGAGAAAACGTCGGCCCGGATCGTCAATCCAAGGGGAGGTATAACGATCCGGGCTCGTGCGTTTTCGCAAGCACCACGAGCCGTGCGGTCAGCCCGCGGTCGATGGGGAAGGCGAATTCTTCCGTCCGCTGCCAGCACAGGCCGGACACTTCAAACGGATAAATGCCACACCCTCGGACTTACCGCTGATGTCCACAGGTCGGGCAATGTATCCGCTACCGCCGCAGCGCAGGCAGTCTTTCGGAGCCACTCATCCCCCTCAATTACAAAGAGTTTTTCACCGATTCGTCTTAGCAGCGCCAGAAAGTTAATCCTGTTACGAAAACCGAACAAAACAGTCGTGAGTTTGAAGGAGGCGCGAGCGGAAGGTTTAATTCCTGGGGCATTCCTTCGGCATTCCAGTATCCCGTAATCGAGAAACCTCACTGCCCCTGGCGATCTCAACCGGACTGCCGTGATAAACTGAAGCTCCGCAACGTCGGAGAGGTGGCAGAGTGGCCGAATGCGGCGGTTTGCTAAACCGTTGTACGGGCTAACACCTGTACCCAGGGTTCGAATCCCTGCCTCTCCGCCAGTCCTTAGCTATCTGGCACTTGCAAGCTGGTGATACCTACACTGATACCAGAATCAGGAAGGATCACCAATGGCCAACCGCGAAGTCAATCTCACTAGAAGTCAATCTCACTAAGAGTTGAAACACCGCACGGGTCGCTGTATTGCCGAGTTCTGCTATCCGATAAGGGACCGATGAAATCCGACGTTGTGGTCGTAAATGGCAACGAAGTGCGGCATCTCGAGGGCGCGTATTACGTCGAATGGCGTGAAGGTTCGACGCAAAGAAGCGGAACTCAGCGCCATGAACAACGGCATCGCGGTCGTGCCTGAGAATGGCGACAACGGCCACTACTCACTCAATTCCCCTGGTCGGGGCACGGTTACGATCGTCGATGCCGAACCGAGGTTGCCGGCCAAATCCTTGGCACTGACAGTGATAATGTAGTGTCTCCCGTCCAGGTCGGTTCCATTTCGTGATGCCTGGAGTGTGGCCGTGAAGGAGTAGCTTCCACCAGGCCCTCGTGTGACTGGCCCGCTCGGATGAATACTTCCATATTCGTCCACCACCATGCTTCGATTGAGTACAATGAAGTTATTATGACCAGCAATAATGAATCTCCATCCGTGTTGGAAGTATGTGCAAACGTTAAACGTATGGGCTACGCCGCTTCCTCCCGCGTCCGCCTTTATGGAGAGGATTTTGACGTACTGTCTGATCCGTTTCCAGAAGCGGGTGGAATCGCCGTTCAAGCCAAAGCCCAGAAAGATTCCAGGATTTGCACCCTGCAGCTTCCTACAACATTTCTTAAGAGTGTGCGACGTAGCGACAGCGAAGCTGCTTAACCCTCCGAACCACTTAGACTTTATTGAACCGAAGATTGGTCTTGCTCCTAGCGGAATTGGCTGCTATCTCTGATCTTTTTCGCTGCTTCCTCCAGAAAGTCGTCAACATGCTGGTGGGGCTGGGGCTGCAGCCCGGTCTTGGCTTTAATCCTGTCCGCTATTTGAATGGCCGTGTTCACTCTGACGTACTTATCGAGCTCCCATCGCCGGTGCAGGTAGGTTTCAATCAGGACTAGTTCCTCCGGCGTGACTTGGGCCAGGCCGGGAGAAGTCGCTACGCTTCGGCTCGAACCATCGTCAGAGGTATTCCATGAAGGCCGCACATCTTCGGTGGGTTTCTCGTGTACGACTACGGTCCCTGCGACGAAATCTCCCAGCCTTCGGCTTTGCCGGTTACACATCATGCAGACCAAGCCCACGCCGTACATGCCCGGCAGCCCGTCAACAGCGCGCATCAGGTTCCGGCCGATTGCATCGAAGGCATTAATTGGCCTGCCTGATTCTTTAATAACGCGGATGCCAGCATAGCGTTTTCCGGGGGTTTGCCCCGACCAGATCGACTCGAAGAAAGCAAAATAGCCCCAGTAAATAGCAAATAGAATGAAGACCGCCAGGGCCGGCCCCAACAGCTTCGGAAGAAACATGAATACGGAGGATCCTACAGGCAGTGTAAATATAAAGATAAAGGCAGTGATGAGATAAAACACACTTTGAATTAGAGTATCAATTGCCAGGGCGAGGAACCGGCTTCCGATCCCTGCCAAAGGCAAGTCCAGAGCGATTTGCTCGGGCGTATCAATTTTTAGTTCGTCAATCGAGTCCACAATGATTTCCACTCGCTGGCTGGAAAAGCGCAAGCCTTACTGGAGCAAGCTGGAAGCGCTGCTGGACCGAAGCAAACAAGACGGGCTGAAGTCGCTTGCCCGCTCTGAACTCCAGGAACTTAGTCTGCTTTACCGGCAAACGGCGGCGGATCTCGCCGCTATTCGCGAAGACCGCGGTTCTGTGCACTTCGCCCGCTACGTCAACCAGTTACTTGTTCGCGCCCACAATACCATCTATTCGGGTCGCAGGGCGAGTACTTCGGCGATGCTTTTGTTTTTCTGGAGCACCTTCCCCGCGACCTTCCGGCGGAACCTGAAGCAGTGCCTCCTGGCGGTGCTTATCTTCCTGATCACCGGAGGAGTCGGCGCTAGCCTGACGTATCAGAATCCTGACTTTAAAGTGAAGATTCTGGGGCCTCAGATGGTGGAGACGATTGACCGCCATGAAATGTGGACGCACTCGATCGTTGGCATTAAGCCGCTGGCCTCGAGCGCCATTATGACCAACAATATGAGCGTGGGCTTCACCACTTTTGCATTCGGGATCACGGCTGGCCTAGGCACGATTTACATGATGGCATTTAACGGATTGCTGATCGGAGTGATCGGCATGGCATGCCATCTGTCAGGAATGAGCCTGCAGCTATGGAGTTTTGTGGCGCCGCATGGAGTTCTCGAACTTCCGGCCATCTTTATTGCCGGTGGTGCGGGCCTGCGAATCGCCCAAGGTCTCCTGTTTCCCGGTTTATTGCCGCGGCGAGACTCCTTGGCGCGAGCTGGGCTGCAGGCAGTGCAACTGGTTCTGGGCACAATTCCTATCCTTATCGTTGCGGGCTTGATCGAAGCATTCGTCTCGCCGACGGGTCTGCCAGTTGTCTTGAAGTTCTCCATAGCGGGAGCGTTGCTCGTGATACTGGCGGCTTACTTGTTCGGGTTCTCCAGCGACGCGCGTCGGCTCAGAGCTGATTCCGTTCCTTGATCTGCAGGTAAGAGTTTACAAGCGCGGGAGAGATTCCTCTCGTACCTACTTCCAGTGCAAGGGCTCCCCGCTCGCGCAAGCGAGCTAACAGCAATTCGCGGCGGTGAACCATCTCCTGCGCCGCAGCCACTTGATACATTTCGGTTTCGCTTTGTGGCCTCTTTGCCGCCAATTCGCCCAAGTCCGGTTGGCCGATTACCACGAATAAAACCAGATGTTTCGGCATCATCATGGCCGCCGCCTCGATGACGTCGGGAGTCATGGCGGTCTCGGCAAGATCGGTAAGCCATACGATGAGGCTGCGGCGTTTCTGGTCCGTCAAAAGACGCGCCGCCATCTGCAGATGATCGGCCTCAGGGACTTCTTCGTGTATCAGGGCCAGTTGTTCGATGAGTTGCCGTAAATGAGCGCTGCCTTTGGCGGCCGGAAGTTGCTGACGAATCGCTCGGCCGTAGGCCACCAGTCCCACGCGGTCGCCGGAGTACAACGCAACCTGAGCCAGGCTCAGCGCGGAGTTGACGGCATAGTCGAGTTTGCTGAAGGCTCCCACGCGCGCGCGCATTAAACGCCCGGAGTCGATGACGATCCAAACCGTCTGGCTGCGTTCAATTTGATAAACGCGGGTGACCAGCTTGCCGCGCCGCGCGGCTGCGGTCCAGCAGATATCTCGATACTCATCTCCAGGACGGTATTCGCGCAAGCTTTGAAACTCGCGGCCAATCCCGCGGATTCGCGAGTGTCGTTTTTCAACGGCAATCTGCCGGCTGCGCAGCAGATAAATGGAGTCGCGTTTCGCCTCCTCCAGATTGGGATAAACCCGCACCGCCTGTGCGACGGAGGCCCGAACCCATTTCTCTGCGATTCGGAAAACGCTCTGATAACGGACATAGCAGGCTCCCAGGCTCGCGTCTCCTCGTTGAGCCGGACAGATTTGATAGGTTGCTGCCGCTTCATTTCTGGCTCCGGCCCTAACGGTCAGAGTTGGGGGTTCGCTCCTCAATTGCTCGGGAACAGTGTCGACCATCGTGGCCCGCACAGCCTTGTCAGAGGAATTGATGAGCGTGAGATCAATATCCGACCGAGTCGACATTCCGACTGCAGCACGCCATGTGCGTCTTACTGACAGTTGCGAGGGATGGGGCAATTGCGCGAGATCGGCAAGCCAAGCGAAAACGACGAGACCGTCCCATGCCACCAGTGCATAAACAAATCGTAGATCGAGAAACGCCGGAATCATCCATAAAAAGCCCAGCAAGAGTAGCGTGAAGAAGCGATCGCCAAACGCCAGCCCCAAGCGCTTGTACGATTGGGCCGCTGCCTCAACCTGGACCGGCACCAACGTTCCAAGATCACTCATAAATCGTCTCTCACTTCGGAACCTCGACCGCCTGCAACACGTCTTGCAGCGCCTGATCAGGAGTAATGCCTTCCAGATCGGCTTCGGGCTTCATGATGATTCGATGACGGAGCACCGGTCGCGAAGAGGCTTTCACGTCGTCTGGAATTACGTAATCGCGTCCGTCGAGTGCGGCTACCGCTTTGGAGACCGCCATGAGACTGACTGCGGCGCGAGGGCTGGCCCCCAATGACAATGAAGGCCACTCGCGAGTTCGCCGCGCAATCTGCACGATGTAGCTGAACAACGCCTCCTCTACCGTAACCGATTTGAGTTCTTGCTGCGCCTGTTCCAGCAAACCCGCATCGATCGGCTTCAAATCCATCTTATCCAGTTCACGGGATTCAAATCCGTTCTGTACGTTGGCGAGCAATCGCACTTCATCCTGCTCACCTAGGTATGGCACACGAAGTTTCAACAGGAATCGGTCCAGCTGAGCTTCGGGAAGAGGATATGTGCCTTCGAATTCGACCGGATTCTGCGTGGCGAAGACGGTGAAGAACTGAGACAGCTGATATCCCGTTCCATCGATGGTTACCTGGTGTTCTTCCATGCATTCGAGCAGCGCTGCCTGCGTCCGGGGAGGCATGCGATTAACCTCATCAACCAGAAGCAAATCTGTGAACACCGGCCCTTTGTGCAACAGGAACGCGCTGGTTGCCATATTGAAAATGTTTGTACCCACAATGTCGGCCGGCATCAGATCAGAAGTGGACTGAACGCGGTGAAAATTCAGCCTCATCAGGTGGGAGAGGGTTTTCACGATCAATGTCTTCGCAATGCCGGGAACGCCTTCGAGCAGAACATGTCCACGGCAAAGTAATGCGATCACACATTGGTCTTTGATTTCGTTTTGGCCGACTACCACCTTGCCCATCTCGTCGCGGATATGCTGCACTAACTGCGGGACTGCCTTCATTCACCTTTCTCCTTCTGAATGCCCTGAAACAGATTCCATTGAGCCGCGCAACCGTCAAGTTCTTGAAGCAATCGCAAGGCGACCGGGGCCTTCAGAAAAGGATCGACACTGGCAGCCTCGCAGTTCTTGAGGACGGTGATAATTTTCTCGTTGCTGAATACCGCGGTATTGAGTCCCCCGCCGTTCAATCCCCAACGATTGCGAACGGCGGAAGCCAGGTCGTCCGCAGGAGTGTTAGCGGCGACGCCGAGTCGTCGCGTCAGCCAGTAGCGGAAGCGGCGGTAACAAATGTCGACGGCAACTGACGGAGATCCTGCTCGCTCGTAGAGTCCCCCGAGCGTCTGAACAAATTCTATCGGCGACAGGCGGGCTTCGGTCTTCGGCACACAGGTCGGGCCACTGCGACGCGAGAACGTAACAACGATTGCCAGAGCCAGAAGAACTAACTGTGCGAGAAGCCACTTCACCGGCGAGTGAACGATAGATCCCGCGAGCGTTTGTCGATAGCCGTGAATATATTCGTCCCACAGGATTTCATTTTTTTGATCGCCCAGACAGGCCAGAAAGAATTCCAGATTGCCAGGCTCTTTTAGTCCTGCGTTCGTGAGAGGCGTGGCCGCAGCCCACCACAGAACTTCGCCTCGTCCGAAGGGATATTTCACCACTAACGTGTGGTCGCCATCGCCGTAGAGGGAGTACGCCGCTGTAGATGCCTGCCAATAGGCGCGGGGAGCGAGCACAATCTGCGGGGCCGCACGAGTAATTTGGGAAGGCGAAAGCGATGTCGCCTTCTTCCAGGTCATCCCGGAGAGAATATCCGGCACGGACTCACTCTTGGGAAGAAGCGTGCCGGCAAACACGCCCGTTGCGATGACGTGGCCTCCTTGGGAAATGAAAGTTTTAAGCCGCTCTCGCTCTTCGCGAGTGGGAGCTTCTTCAGGTTCCCCAAGAACCACCGTGAAGGTTTTGGTTGGGCCCAGGGGGAGATCGCTTAGAGGCCGTTCCCAGCGTTGAATTTTGTAACCAGTTTCGGAAAGAAGCAGATAGGCCGCTTTCGCTCCGCCGGAAGCGCTCGAATAGCTGCTGGGGTATTCAGCTTGTCCGCCGTCACTGGAACTGAGCACGAACGCGGTAACGACAAGCAAAATGAAGACGAATCCCGCGCCAAGAAAAAGCTTCCGATCTTTCTGATTCAGCTTGGGTGACATCCCAGCCTCTCTAGCGCCTGCATTGTCTGCGAGAATGTTCCAGCATCGGCGTTTCGCTTCGCGTACCAGGTGAGTTCGAAGATCTGGGTAAGTGTAGAGAGCGCTTCGCGATGCTCACTTGAGGTGGTCATTAATCGAAGGTACTCGCGCGGAGTGCGCGCGCGGTCTGGCCGCCATGTGCCCTGATGCTCTAAGAACGAAATGCCGCACCAGTATGCAAGGTGAATTGCTTCCCGCCAATCATTGGCTGCGGCAGCCGCACGGGCGTCAGCGAGCCAAAGCGCCCAACTCCTCGCCGAAACCGGAAGATTGGTGGGCACAACATTTTCCTGTTTACTATTCGGCTTAATGTACCGGTAAACCAGGAACCCCAGCGTCAATACGGCGAGTCCAATGAGGCCGTATACAAGAAACTTGCTGATCGTGGGAATGGCGGACGAACGGAACAGAATTCCCAGCAAGCTCAGAATGACGGCCAGGACTCGTTGCGCTAGCCGGTCGAGGAATGTCGGTCCTCGCACGTCACGGAACTCTCGTCGGGCCAGAATAGCAGTGAGGCGTTCGCGGTTGCTCGAAGCGTCTTGGGGAGAGGTCTCGAAGCCGTCAAGATCGTTACGCAGGCTCTGAATCCGAGATCGGATGGCGTTCGCGGCAGAGAAGTCTCCTTCCTGCGTGAACTTGCGGACCTCCTGCCGCAGGCCTTCCGTGGAAATCTGGAAATCTTGGTGCTCCGTGCGGACTCGCCAGCTGGGCGGCAAATCCTTCAGGATCGCGGGAATCGAACGTCCCGAACTGTCGAGCTGTTGTGCAGCAAGCAGTAGCTGATCAAGTTCCGCGTGATATTCGGCGAGCGTGAGTTCGTCACCTGAGCCCGAATCAGCCAGGCAGAAGCAGCTGAAGATCAAGAGTCCGGCGAGAATGCAGATGCACCTTGATGTCATTCGCCCTTTTACGCCGGGGCGCCCTGGAACTCGGGTGCATCGATTGTGGTCATCATTAATTGCAGGTCAAAGGCCTCTTTACGCACCCGCTCGTCATAGTAAACAAGAGAGAATGCGATAGTAACCAGCGGACCCACCAGGCATTGCGCAAAAAATGCTGCGACCAGCGACGCGACCCGCCACACAACAGCAACATTGCGCACGGGGGATATGCTTCCTCCGCCAGCTCTTGCCGCGATTTGGATCGGCCACTGAAGAAGCATGCTTACTCCAATGCTCAGTACCAGGAACAGCACCCAGATAACAAAGATACGGCCGCGGTTCCCCTGGCTAAGTTCCGAGCTTCGGGACATTGCCTCGCTGGCACTCTTGTCCTCCAGAACCTTAGCGGGAACGGCCAACGACCACTCGATTGCCTTCAAGATTCCCGGCACGATGAACAAGAGACTCCACAATCCCACGAAGAGTCCGACCCTGAGCGAAAGGCCGATTACTCCGACAATTTGATGTTTTACTTTCGAAAATGAAACTATCACGCTGGCGGGGCGATCGAGGTGAACCTGCGAGACCGCAACCACCGTGGCCGCTTGCGACGCGGCAGTAACGACCATGCTCAAAACCGCGGCGCTCAAACTAAGAACAAAGATCATCAACGCGTTGCGAACGTTGCCTCCTGAGGTCTGAACCGCCAAAGCTAGGCATTGGAAGGCAAGAACACAGAGATGGGGCAAAGCGAAGATCCCAACAAACAACACAAAGTGGCTGCGATAGAGAGAGAAAGTTCGGTCGAGCAATTCTCCAGTACTGAGGGGCCTAAGTGCGGTTGCCATAAGTCGCCTCCCGTAAGCTCAGAACTTGCCGGGAATCGTAGCACGTTCGCTGCGATATGTCTGCGGTTAGTTAGTGCCTAAGCTTCCTACGGAACGTATATGTAGGATTGGGCGGTGCGTTGTCCCTTTTGGTCGGATCCCCCCGTGACCAAAACGTTGCCATCCGAAAGCAGGGTTGCGCTTTGATACCAGGGAAATCGCTCAGTTGTGCTGGTGGCCACTGCAGAGGTATTTTTCGCAGCATCGTAAATTTCCTGAATTCGAGCTCCGCCCACGACCAGCACCTTGCCACCTGAGAGAACGACCGGATCGGGCAAACCCCAACGTGGTTGCAGCATCGATCCACCTGCAACGAACCTTCCATTCTCTAGATCGAATATTTCAGTCGCTGCAATCCCTAGTTGTTTGTTGCCACTCGAGCCGCCAACTAACAGAACGTTTCCTCCCGGAAGCGCGACCGCAGCGTGCTTCACGCGGGCGACGCTCATGCTGGGAAGGGCGAAGAACCGATTCAGTTCTGCGTTGTAGAGTTCGGCACTGCTCAGCGGTTCATTTCCCCGGACACCACCGGCAATCAATACGCGCTCGTGGGGAAGTAACGTAGCGGTATGAAAGGAGCGGGGACTGGACATAGCTGCTGCAGAACTGAAATTCGCATTTCGGTCATAAAATTCGGCGCTGGCAATACTCTGGCCATCGGGGCCGACGCCACCGACAACAAGCACGCGGTTGTCCTGCAACCGAGTTGCCGTTGCCCCCGCTCGAGGAGTATGCAAGCTCGCTGCCGGCAGGAACTTCCCACTCGCTGGATCATAGATTTCACAACTGTCGAGAGCGCCCTTTGATCCCAATCCTCCGATAATGAGAACCGCCCCACTAATCAATTGAACCGCGCTGTGAGCGGCGCGAGCCTCGGTCATGCCGCCGGTGGGAGTGAATTTACGCGTTGAGGGATCGTATAGTTCGGCGCTTGAGAGGAGTTTGCCGTCGTTCCCAACTCCACCTGCGATGAGGACCGTGCCGTTGTACAGCAGCGTCGCGGAATGCTTCGCTCGCGTAGAAGTCATGGTACCAACGCGGACAAGTTGGCCTCCGTGCGGCGCCTTCAGCGGTGCGGCCCAGAGCAGAAAGAACAACAGGAAAAAACCTGCAATGCCCGCCAATCGGCCACTCCCAGTCGGAGGATTTTTAAAGTCAATTTCTAAGAGGCGGTTCTTGCCGTCTGCGCATTTCGTAAGCGAACTTCGAAGCGCAGATCAGGAACTGAAAGTACTGCCCGGAGTTCCGCAGTCAAACAGCTTGCTCAAGACGCCGGAGCGAGTCGAAGTACCCATCTTAACCATTACCAGGTGCAAGAACGTTTTAATAGTGCTAGGACTCACGTTCATTTGAATTGCTATTTCTTTGCTGGTTAACCCGCCAAGTAACAATTGAACTGTGCGCTGTTCGCGGGGTGTGAGGTTGAATTCTCTAGCAACCTGAAGCAAAGCAGCGTCGTTCGAAGGCTGTCTCTCAAATACAAGTGCGATGGGTGCAGAATGCCCGTTCAACTGCTTTTCGAGTCGAAAGCAGCGGCACTGGTACTTGCGATTACCTGAAGGAAACTCTGCGGCGAACGCCAGCACCTTCTTATTTCGACGCACCAGACGAACATTTATCACTTCCGTGAGAAATGAGTTGAGATCCTTCAGTCGGTAGGGGTCGGCCGGATAGGCGAGGATCTTTAACACTTCCGAGTTGAACGCGCACGGCTTCAGCGAGGTGGCGTCTACCAACAATATACCGGGTGCTGAATTATGTCCGCGCAGGAAACACACTCCTCTAATTGACTGTGTGGACGTGGGGGAACAAAAGCAGGGGAGGATTTAGTTCGTAATACTGTGTCAGATGTGTCGGAACCCGGGCGCAATTCTGCGCTAAGCAAGAAAGCTTGTCAAGATGCACCAAATTGCATACACATTCAAGTGCCGGGCCAGACCCGAACGAGCCTCAACGTTGATCGTATAGGCCTGCCATCTCCGCTATTATCACTCCTTATTATTTGCTTCTCATTGTTCTACAGTTAGAGTGATATTGACTGTGGCCTGCGAATTTCCCGAACTAGCCGTTACGCTTACCAAAGAAACGCCGGGCGGGGTCGCGGCACCGCTGTTTGTGCGTAAAGTCTTGCCGGCGCCACTACCGCAACCCAGGCATGCCGCAACCAACAAGAGTGCCGTTGCGATTCCCAGGAAAGACTTGGCGCGACGCGACCGTCGCTCCATGCCCGCGAAAACTATTCCCATTACACTCAAGCCGTACCAGATTCCCCCTATGCCATCGCGAGGTTTTTGGATGCTGGCAACACTATCCGTGGTGATTTGGACAGTCACTTTGCCCGGAAGAGCAGAAGGACTGAGCGACGAAGGGCTAAACAGGCAGGTGGTGCTCGCCGGCAATCCCGCGCAACCGAAGGTGATGGGTGACAGCAGCGTGCCATTGGAGCTGATACTGAGATTGAAGCTGCCGCCTCCTCCGGCCGGAACAGACAAAGAATTCTGCGATAAAGTGAGTGCCATCTGAGCGGAGATCACCGTGTCGTTTACTCCGCCCGAGGAACTGCCGGCAAAGTCCGCGTCGCCAGCGTAGCTGGCGGTTAGCGAATTCGCGCCCATTGCGAGGGAAGAGGTGGCAAAACTGGCATGGCCGTTCGCGTCCAAGGACACACCGCTTGCCAGGATCGTACTGCCGTCGAGGATAGTCACCGTCCCCGTTGGAATTCCCGCCGCCGGTGCAACCGCCTGCACAGTAACGGTCAACGTCACTCCCTGACCGAAAGCTGAGGAGTTCAGGCTCGATTCCAGAATCGCTATAGTCTGTCCCTTGGTTACGACCTGGCCTATCGAAGGAGACACGCTGCCCGCAAAGTTTACGTCGCCGATGTAGCTCGCCGTGATTGAGTGTGTACCCGGAGCCAAGGAAGAAGTAGTTAAACTCGCTTGCCCACTCGCGTTCAACGCCACTCCGCTTGCCAGAATCGTACTGCCGTCGAAAAAGCTCACTGTACCTGTCGGCATCCCCGTCGCCGGTGCAACTGACTGCACCGAAACGGTCAACGTCACTCCCTGACCGAAAGCCGAGGAATTCGCGTTGGATCCCAGGACCGCGACAGTCTGTCCATTTGCGACAAGCTCGCTTATCGAAGTGGAAGCGCTGCCCCCAAAGTTTCCATCGCCAGCGTAGCTCGCCGTGATTGAATGCGTCCCTACAGCCAAAGAAGAAGTAGTAAAAGTGGCATGGCCGCTCCCATTCAGCAGCAGCCCACCTGAAAGAATCGTGGTGCCGTCGAAAATGATCACTGTCCCGGTTGGAATTCCTGCCGCCGGTGCAACCGCCTGCACCGCAATCGTCAATGTCACTGCCTGACCGACAGCTGACGAATTCGCGCTGGAGCTCAAAGTGGCGACGGTCTGTCCCTTAACTACAACCTGGCTTATCGAAGGGGAAACAGTGCCCACAAAATTCACGTCGCCGCTATAGTTTGCAGTTAGGGAGTGCGTACCGGGCGCGAGGGAAGAAGTACTGAAACTGGCTTGACCACTACCGCTCAAGACGACTCCGCTTGCCAGAATCGTGGTGCCGTCCAGGATAGTCACTGTCCCGCTTGGAATTCCCGCCGCCGGTGCAGCCGCTTGCACCGTAACTGTCAGTATAAGTCCCTGACCAAAGGCTGAGGAATTTAAGCTGGATGCCAGAGTCGCGACAATCTGTCCCTTAGCGACAACCTGGTTTATCGAAGTGGAAACGCTGCTGGCAAAATTCATGTCGCCGCTATAGTTTGCGGTTAGCGAGTGTGTGCCCGGAGATAGGGAAGAGGTACCAAAACTCGCTTGGCCGCTCGCGTTCAGGGCTACTCCGCTTGCCACAATCGTGCTGCCGTCGAGAATACTTACCGTCCCGGTTGGAGTCCCTGTCGCCGGTGCGACCGGCTGCACCGTTACGGTCAACGTCACTGCTTGACCGAAAAGCGAGGAATTCGTGCTGGAGCCCAGAGTCGTGACAGCCTGTCCCTTCGCTACAACCTGGTTAAGAGAAGTGGAGACACTGTTCACAAAGTTTGCGTCGCCGGTATAGCTCGCGGTGATTGAATGCGTACCCGGATTCAGGGAGGAAGTACTAAAACTGGCTTGGCCGGTCCCATCGAGGCCTAGTCCGCTTGTCAGAATCGTGGAGTTATCGAAAAAGCTTACTGTACCTGTCGGCATCCCCGTGGCTGGTGCCACAGGTTGCACCGATGCAGTCAAAGTCACCGACTGTGCATCCGATGACGGATTCAAACTAGAGGTCACCTCAGTCGTAGTTTGCCCCTGCACCACGGTAAAGAAATATCCGGCTATGCTGCCCACCGTGTTTTGGTTTAATCCGGCAGCCGCGGCCGCTAGTCCATTGTCGGCGAAAGCGTAAATCACGTGCGGTCCCAGCTGTAGCTGAGACGGGTTGGCGTTGAAGGTGGTGTCCACAGCCTTCGCGGCTGGCCACAGACCTTCCCAAGAATCAACTTGGTAGCGAATACCCTGCACGGGTGGATTGAAAGGCGAATAAGAACTAGTGGCGGAGAGGACAATTGTCGGCGAGCGCGCCGCCGTTTCATTGCCCGGAAGAGCCGAAATGACAGTTGCCAAGGGAAGGGCACCGATCCGCTGCTCCGCGATCACTGAGAGGTTGTCGCTAGCAGAGTTCGTCACATAGATCTGGCTCGTGATCGGGTTTATAGATAACGCAGCCGGATTTGCTCCCGCCGCCACCGTCGTCGTCTGATTGGAGGGGCCGTCAATCACTGTTACCGTATTGCTTCCAGCATTTGCGACGTAAATGTGATCGCTCACCGGATTGGTCGCCACTGCGTCGGGCATTGTGCCAACCGTCACCGTAATGCCTCGGTTCGTACTACCGACGATCACCGTGACTGTGCCGCTCCCGGAATTTGCAACATAAATCCGGTTCGTTACGGGATTCACCGCCACAGCAACCGGCGTCGTACCAACTGCCACGCTCGTTGTCTGATTGGTCGCACCGTCGATCACGGTCACACTGCTATCGCCGGAATTGGCGACATAAATTTGATTGGTGACGGAATTAATTGCAATTGCGAACGGCTTTACACCCACGTTCACAGTTGCCTCCTGCCCAGTCACTCCGTTAATTACAGTTACGGTATTGTCGGCACTGTTGGCCACGTAGATGGTGTCGGTCGCTGGGTTGACTGCGATTGCGCTGGGAGCCGCCCCGACACCGATCGACATAGTCTGGAGTGTGGCACCGTTGATGGCCGTTACCGTCCTGCCTCCTGAATTCGCCACATACGCCCAATTGGTTACGGGGTTAACGGTCACGGCAGTAGGATTCACTCCTACATTCACCGTAGTAACTTCATTGGTGAGCCCGTCGATCACAGTTGCGGTGTTGCTCACGCTGTTCGCAATGTAAATCTGATTGCTGGCGGGATTCACGGCCAAGGCGGTAGGCTTAGTTCCCACGCTTACGGTCGTGGTTTGATTGCTGGCTCCATCTATCACTGAGACAGTGTTGTCGTTGGCGTTGGATACGTAGATCAGGTTTGTGACTGGATTCGCACCTACCGCCAGAGGAGAGCCCCCCACGCCAACCGTCATGGTCTGATTGGTGGCAGCGTCGATCGCAGTTACAGTCCCACTGTTGGAGTCCGCTGTATACACTCGGTTGGTAACTGGATTTATCGCTACTGCGAGAGGGTTTACCCCTACTGGGACTGTCGCTGTCCGCTGATTTGTCGCACCATCGATCACGGTGACGCTGCCTCCGGCGGTTGCGACGTAGATCTGATTGCTGGATATATCGACCGCTAAAGCGGTGGGGTTGTCAGCAAGAGCCACAGTCGTAACGGAACCGGTAAGCCCATCGACGACGGCAACGTCCAGGCTGTGATTGTCGGCAACGTAAATCTGATTGCTGACAGAATTTATCGCAATTGCCACAGGAAATAATCCAACACTGAGTGTCGTGGTTTGCTGAGTTGCGCCATTTATAACCGTGACCGTATTGCTGTCGGTGTTGGCAACGTAAATCTGGTTTGTAACCGGGTTCACGGCCAGGGATTGGGGAAAGACGCCTACCGGAACTGTAGTGGTTTGCTCGCTAGCTCCGTCGATTACGGTTACTGTGTTGCCCAGATTGGCAACGTAGATTTGATTCGTTACCGGATTGATCGCGATCGCAATCGGATTCGCTCCTGCACTCACGGTTGCGGTGTTGTTCGTGACGCCATCAATTATCGTCACTGTATTGTCGGTGTTATTGGCAACGTAGATCCGGTTGGTGATTTCGTTCACCGCAACCGAGCGGGGGTTCGCCCCCACACTCACGGTCGCGATCGCGAATGTGTTGCCATCAATAACCGAAACGCTATTTGACGCGCTGTTCGCAACGTAGATTTTGCTAGTGGCGAGGTTTACAGCGAGGGCTACAGGCCTGCTTCCGACGGTGATTGCCGTCACGGAGTTGTTGAAACGCGAGAGCACTCCAACCGTATTGGCGAGACAGTTTGCTTCAATCACCTGATTCCTGAAAACGTTAACTGCGACCGCGCAAGGTTCTGCTCCTGCTCCCACGTTGTACGTGGACTCGACGGTTTGTCCCGAACAGGGCACTAAGGCGATAAGTACGTTTGCGAGACATAGGATCGCCGACACAGTGAGACTATGCCTAGGCATATTGCTGCTCCTGGTTGTTGAGGGAGGGCGGAACCGAGGGCTTCTAAAGGAAAGGATCAAGAAGCCCGCAAAAACGAGCCTGCATTGTGAGGTAAAGAAAGGAGTCCGTCAAGCATTCTGTGTTCGCCCATAGCGGCTAGCCCAAATGGGGGAAGCTCTTTTGCGAGCACTGAGGCTTGCCGCTTGCAGCCTTTACCAAGCGTGAAAAATTGGATGCGGGCGCATTACGCCCGCATCCATACGCCGTCGTGACTTGGGAAATCACCTCAGGGAGGACTCCAATGAGGTGTCCCCTTTCGACGACTGCGATGCCTTTAACTGCTGTGCGACCATATCTCGAAGAGCTTCATAAGTCATCGCCCCGCTGAAGAAATGACCGTTGGCGAAGAAGCTGGGCGTTCCGGTAAGGCCCAGGTGCTTGCCTTCCGCGGTATCCTTCTGGACGGCGGCTGCTTCGGAGCCCGAGTCAAGGCAAGCGTCGAACTGTGTGGTATTCAGTTGAAGGGTACTTGCTTCTTGTTTGAGATCTGCAGGCTCCAGTTTCTTGTCCACAAAAAGCTTGTCGTGGAACTCCCAGAATTTGCCTTGCACTCCCGCGCAACGCGCGGCTTCAGCAGCCTTCTCTGCGTTTGGGTGCATGGGAAGAGGGAAATCCTTGTAGGCAATTGCCAGTTTGTCACCGAACTCTTTGTGCAGTTTATCCAACTCCACGTGTACTTTCTGGCAGTAGGGGCACTGGTAGTCAGCGAATTCAACCAGGACCACAGGAGCGTTCTTGGACCCAAGGATGGGCGAGCCGGCCAGATCAACAGAAGCGGAAGGCGGGGCAAGGTCGATCGTGATCTTGGCTTGGCTGCGCAAAGTTTTGAAGTAAGCAGCTTTCGCCTTGGTGGCTCGAGCTTCGTGAATATGTTGCCGAATTTTTTCCTTCATGTCCTGGTCAAACGGCTTATCCGTCTCTAAGCCTTCGTAATACACGTGGATCTGATCGTCCGTCGGTTCAGCGGGCAGTTTGCTGTTTACCTCTCGGTCGAGAAGTTGATCCACGGTCAGGCCTTGCTTCCGCGCCTGAGCCTCGAGAAGATGCTGGTCAATCAGTTCATCAAGTGCTTTGCGCTGCACTTCGTAATATGCATAGCGGGACTGGAGAAGCTTGCTTGCTTCTTGCTGATCCAGGTCCGCAGCGGTCAGCTTCTCTCCGTCGATTTCGGCTATGACCGCATTGCCGTCTGCGAGCATGGAGCTTTGGGCGAAAGCGGTGGATATACACAATCCAGCCGCCAGAATAAACAAGGTGATACGCATGGAGTCCTCCCTAAAGGGTGTAAGTGAGATGCACTTTCAAAAGGCGTCCGGCACTGGTCAAATAACCAGTTTCAAGTAAAAAAACCCAAGGGGTGGGGGAGGAAAATCTCCCCTCAGGCAAGTTAAGGTTAGTCACCCGTTCCGCAAGTGCACACGCCGCGACCGCTGCCAGTCTGCCTATGGATGAAGCATGTCTCCTGCAGGTTGTTCAGTTCGGTCTGTATCAAGGTCGAATCGGCGAACTCTTCCTCGGTAAGGCCATTTGGAGTGAATTGAACATGAGTGGCCCAGGAGCGGAGGTCGGGTGTAGGAACGATGTTGTTCGGGAACCCACCCAATAGACTCGCACCTCCGGTCGGATCGCAGCCGGCAGCGCCGAGGTTCGGAGCTGCCGAAACGATCTTGATTACGCCGGTCTTCGGCTTGACGCCGTTCGCCGGGTTTGCTGTTAGGTTCCTGTTCACCGATAGTGTTCTCAAACCGTCGGGCGTGAGCAAGCAGCCGCAGCATTCCAGCTGTTCTTCAGTGTTATCAAATACGTAGATGTCGGCGCACAGGTTCAAACCGGCGTCCGCGCCCGGGTTGTCGATGCGAACCGTGGCATCAGGGGTACTTTGCGCGTTGCTGTAGTATGTGACAAAGTAAGTGTCGTCCGGAAGCTGTGCCATAGCTGAGCCGGCACAGAGTACGGTCGCGATTGCGAAAACCGCTAAGCTGAAAATCCATGTTCGGGACATTCGAAAATCTCCTTTTGTCGCCTTATCGGCGTTATCTCCCCATTGGGGTTATGCAAATCCCTCCCGCATCTGGTTCTCAATCGCAGGCTGGGTTGGTTCTGGCGCAAACTCCTGGCCCGCTTAGGTTCGGGACGCCGCTGCAGAGCACTTTCAGATCGTTGAGTTCCTGAGCAGAAAGCGGAGTTGCTTCAAACTCGCTCTCGGTGATCGTGCCATTGTTCTGAGGATTGACAATCCAGGAACGAAGTTCAGGAGTGGGTACCGGGCTCACTTCGTTGCAGTTCGATCCGGCATCAGAGACAATCTTAATCACTCCGTTGGTGGAAAACACTCCATTGGCTGGGTTGTTCGTCAACTGTGCCATCGTGAGGGTGAGCAGACCGTCGGGCGTGATGTTGCAATGGCAACACTCTTTGAGCTCCTGGTGCACGTCAAAAACGTAAACATCTGCGCACAAGTTGCCGCCGGAGGTACCCGTGTTAATGATCTGAACGTCAGTGCCAGCGGCCGCGCCAGCAGATGTAACACCGCCACTGTAGTATGCAACCCAGAATACATCTGATTGATTTTGTGCCCATGCGGTCCCTGAGCCAGTCAACACCAGGCCCACGACCATGGCCACCAGCAAGAACGCCATAAGCGTACGTGTTCGAAACATTTTAGTTTTCTCCTTAGTTGCGCTACCGGTGGGGGAGGAGACTCGGCGTTTTAACGCGCCCGTACACTCTAGCGGCTCTTGCCGGTTTTACAATCCTCCATGTGGCCTAGTCTAAAGAGCTACTCCGGTTGATTACTAAGTAGTATCGGCGCGGGCTACTCTTGGTGGGTTACTTGGCCGCGAGAGAATGCGCTTCGATCAAACCTTGCCGATTACCCTTCCGATAATGCCCGAGCGGGTGGAAACATTCATTTTCACCATGACCAGCCGGATAAATGCCTTCACCGTATTCGGGCTGATCTTCATACGCTGGGCAATCTCTTTGCTGGTTAGACCTTCCAGCAAGAACTGCACGGTTTCTTGTTCGCGCGCTGTCAAGCCGAAGCGCTCTGAAATCTCCGTAATTGTTACTGCCTCATTGCTTTGTCTTTCCAGTATGACGATCATTAGTCCCTTTGGAGGCCCTGAACCATTGGCGTAAATTCCTCCGCTATCAAGAGGAAATGATCGACAAAGGTATTTCCGCTTGGCGGAGCGGAATTCACTCAGAAATCCCGTTGAAACCTTCTTTGCCAACAGATTGGAACGAATCTTATTGGTTAGCCAAGTGTCCACCTGGCGAATCTTTTCCGGCTGGTCCGGAAAAGTAAGTATCTGTAACGCTTCCCCATTACAGGCGAAAACACTCAGCGAATCGTCAACCACAATGAGGCCCGGACGGGCAGGAGCAATGTGCATTGGTTCCCTTTTTAGGCGACTGCGCTCAGCCGCCTCAGACGAATTGACTTGGCCCCCAGGGCCCACGAAATAAGGGATCCCGCTCTGGAGATGGCAACCTTCGTTTGGCCGTTGCCAACCTCTCGCAAACTTTTTAATGTCTTTTTTCGAACACAGGTAATAGCTTCCCGGCGGAACGAGACCTTCGCACATACCCGGGGGGAGGAATTGGGGAGAATTGTGCCACAATAAGCTCGGCGGGAGGTACAAATCTATTGTTGTAGTTCCTTGGAACTACTCCGTTTGTCCTAATCCAAAAGTCCTAGGCTTTAGCATCTTCAACTTGTGGCTCGACGTGCGACATCGAACGTACAGGTCTCGCTTCTGTCCTAAGCTTTGGTCTCGTTTAACTTGCCTTTGGTAAGGCGGGTTTTTGCATTGTGGGCTTTTTTACTGTTTCTTCTTCGGAACCCTTGTCTGTGGGAACGGCAAGCAAATGAGTGCCGCCGCGATTACCGCGCGCACTCACAGCGCTTAATCGTGCGTCGAACTGCAGAATCACCGCGTGCCATGCTGTATCTACAATTGCACGCATCTTCTCGAGGCGCGTCCGTGGCACGGGCACTTCGTAGAGCGCGGCTCGGTACTTCTCGATCCACAAGTCTTCCGCATTCCGAGGATCACCATTAGTGTTCATAAGAAAAGTCCTGCCGCTGAATAGTTGCTTGAATGCCTTATAGCCGTTGCACGCCATCATCACAAGCCTCTGAAAGAACTAGTCGATTGGGTTAGAGAGAAGTTGCGACGATCCAGCGTAAACCCCTTCTTCCTTGTGCCAAGTACCGCCCGAGTTGAATAAACCACTCTCTCCACAAAATGTTTAATGCAAATCAAAACAAATCAGAACGTCGTAATCCACCGGACGGATTAGGCTAAGAGGCTAATTGACAGGTACTACTCGGCAATAGATACTATGCGTTTTGAATCGCGCGAACTGCATTGGGGCTTGGAATGGCGCTCAGGAAAACAGAGTGGAACCGCGTAACCGTCCCATTGGCCGAAATGGGCCCAGCAGCCCGGCGGCAGCCCCAAAGTCCGGCGCTAAATCTCGTAACCGACAATGCTCGACGGGATCATTCTGAGCAACCTGATCCTCCGCTGAAACACTCGCAAGATGACGATGTCTTGCAGGCATTGTTGTCGTTTGCCGCTCTGCACGAGCAATTGAACAAGCCAAAAAATCTGGCGCGGCACACGGACTCCGACGGCGGACTGTGGACCACCCGCCTTGAAGAAGCGCAGGTCTTCGCTCTCGACGAGGTACTTCAAATCGTCGCCGAACGGGCAGTGGCGATCACGGGGGCAGCCGGATCGGCGATTGCTCTAGCTGAGAACAACGAGATTGTGATGCGCGCCGCGGCGGGTACCATCCGGCCGGAAGAGGGCGCGCGCATCGACTGCGATTCGGTCTTCTCGCGAACCTGCTTCCACATGGCGCAGACTGTGAATTGTGATGATACTGAGTCGGACGAGCGGGTAAACCAGCAGGTGTGCCGAAGCTTGGGCGCGCGCTCCATCGTTGCGGTACCTCTGTTTGGCCGGCAGCGTGTGATTGGGCTGCTGGAGACATATTCGGCGTTGCCTTTCGGTTTCAATCACACTGATATCCGCACCCTTAAGAATCTCGCTGAACTGATACACGGAGCTTTGAAGCCGGAGGATGAAGATCGCTTCGCGGAGTCCTCGCAAACCGCCGTAACCATGTTGGAATCCATCGCGGATGAAACGACAGCGGATTATACGCGGGTAATGCAAGCGCAGGATAAACCGCCGCTCGAATCAGAGGAGTCGCCGGTTCCAGAGTGGTGTTTCCCCGTTCAAAGAAATCGAATGCAGGCGCAACCGGAAGAATCGAAGAGTGCTACCCTCCGTTCTGACATCCTGCTGCTGCTGGTGTCCATCGCCATTGTCGCGGTACTTGCAGAAGGAGCGTGGTGGAACCCGAAGACGACGCCTTTACGCACAGGAGTAACACAAACTGAAAAAGAGCGAGCACAAACGCTCGCCTCCGCAAAGACCGCTCCTTCTTTATCTTCATCGATTGCGGGCGCAGCTGCAGATCGTACTGCGGTTTCCGATACCGCCAGGTCTCCAAATTCGCTGGCCTCGAAAAAGAACCTGGCGAGTTTTCCGCGAGTCACTGGAATTGAGCACCGGTCTTCCCGGGAGTCCAGCACGGTGGTGTTTAAGCTGGACGATCCGGTGCAGTACGAGGTGCATCGGCTGGCGGGACCCGAACGCATTTACTTTGACCTGCACAACACTGAATTGGTACCAGACCTGGCTGGGAAATCGATCAAGGTCGGCGATGCCCTGCTCGACCGCATCCGTGTAGCACAGCTCGCGGTCGGCACGACGCGCATTGTGCTGCAAACGAAGGTTCCTTCTGATTTCTCGGCGAAGATTGAGCGCACCCCATATCGGCTGGTGGTGGAGTTACGCAAGATTCCGTCTACTCGATGACACGCGGCGCAAGCTGACAAGAACCCAATAGATTCACAACTTCGACGTGGTCCCCTCGACCCTTCAAAAACGAAAACTCCTAACAGCGTAGAAGACACCCTGCTTGTTGGTGATGAAGAGGCAGAGTTAGCTCCGCCTCCTCGGGCCACCGAAAGACATGCACTCAGCATAGGGTGAGCGTTATTGGGCAGACGCCCAAATCCCGACTTGGTAGGGTGGAAATTGGCTCATGCGGGACTCTGCATTCGGTCGCGCTCGAAATCGACTATGAGGCACCGATGCAGGAGAGGCAGCGCTAGGTGAGAGACAAAGGAGTTGTAATTATGAAGAAGCTCGTGTTGCTGGCTGCCATGCTGAGCTTGGCGAGCCTGTGCTGGGCGGGATCAGATCGCCGGGATGCCGTCGATCGGCTGAATAATGCGGCCAAAGTGCTGGACGAGATCATGGCCGCACCGGACCGGCGCATTCCTGACGAGATCATGAAGCAGGCAAAGTGCGTGGCAGTCGTACCCCATTTGATAAAAGGGGGATTCGTCTTTGGAGCGGAGCACGGCAGGGGTGTGGCCACTTGCCGGACCGCAGAGGACTGGAGCGCACCGGCATTCATAAAAATTGCAGGCGGAAGCTGGGGAACGCAAATCGGCGCGGAAGCGGTGGACCTGATAATGGTGATCAAGAGCGAAAAGGGCATGCAGAAGCTGCTATCGAGCAAATTCGAAATCGGAAGGGACGCATCGGTGGCCACGGGGCCCGTGGGACGGCATTCTTCGGAGAACACCGATTTGAAGCTGGATGTCCTGATCCTGACCTACTCCCGTGCCAAGGGTGCTTTCATTGGATTTACATTCAAGGGCGCATTGGTCCGCGCCGACAACCGTTCCAGGCGTGCCCTATACGGGCCGAGCGTCAGCACCCGGGTCACGCTGCTGGGGCGGGTGCGGACGCCTGCTGCGGCAGCACCGTTTCTTGACGCGGTCAGAGGAGCCAAAGCCCAGGCGATAGCGCAGGCGAGAAAGTGAAATTGGCCTTGGATTTCAATTCCACCACTTGGCCTATTTATCCTGGCGAAGAATTTTTTTGTCGCTGTCGGACTGCGCCGTAAGCACGCAGTCACGCGCGAACGAATTTAACCCCGCAGGAAACTTAAAACTTGCGCCTCAGTCCGACAAAGCTTTGTTCGCATTTGGGCGGAATATGAAAAACGCCTACTTTCTCTGGGTCGGGAGCTCCGGCATTTCCCTCAAGGAAACACGACAGAGTGAATTATGAAACTTGCAGCAAGGGACGAATCTCCCGGATGTTCTTAACGCTATCAATATTAAGCACTCGGTCGATCAATTTCGTCACCTTCGCAGCACCGAGAACAGGCGTCATTAAGCCGCGGGCTTTGGCAACAATCTCGTCCCGAGTCATCGGATTCTCGGGAGTGCCGCGAGCATTCTCGACGCGCTCAGTGAGATGAGTCCCATCGACGAGTTCGATCTCGACGATTCCGACTCGAGTGGGTAAGAGGCGCTCAAGTTCGTCGTCCCCAACCAGTTCAACCTTCGCACGTTCGCGGAGAACCGCCGGGTCCTGCATACGCGCTCTGTCGTGAGCCGAATGGAACGACAGCGTTTTATCAATTAACATCACTGCAACCAAATACTGGACATTGATATCGGGCATTTCGCGGTTGTTCACGCGCTCGGCCTGGCTTGTGGCCGAACGTACGATGACGTGCTTAACATCGCTGGCTTCGAATGGATGCTTCTTTCTCAAGTTCTCGATCGCATCCATGAGCGACAGAATCGGACCTCCCGTCGTCCAGTCCTTAATGCTTGTCAGCGATACTTCGAAGCGGGTGCCAAGCTGTTCGATCAACTTCGCGGGATCAGCCTTTGGAGCGTAGGATTTCACGAAATTTTGCGGACCGGAAAGGACATCTTTCATGCCGGTCCATCCTGATTTCACAAGCAGGGCAGCGGTAACGCCATTTCGCGCGCCCATTGCGCCGAACAGAAAGCCTTTTTCGATGTGCTCAAGATCGTCACGCCACGTACCCACGCCGGCGCCAGCCTGTTGAGTCGCATAGTCAAGCAGCCAGCACATCTGCTGGGCATCCAGACCGGCGACGCAGCCACTGGCGGCGGCCGCTCCCATCGTTCCCACCAGGTTGTGGGTCTCGGTTAAAACGCCGCCTTTCAGGGTCTTGTAGGCTCTCATTCCAATGTCGTAGCCGAGAGTTACCGCACGCAGAAAATGCGCTCCAGTGATTTGAAATTGCTCGCCAATCGCCAATGCTGCGGGTACAACAGCGCAGCCGGGATGTGCCCCGCCTGCGGTGTAATCGTCATCGCTCTCGTCCGAATGAGCCAGTTCTCCGTTGGCGAAAGCCGCGTCAATCGGGCCGCAGAGGACCTTCGACGCGACAACCGTAGCGACCTTCTGACCCCCTCCATAGGTCCGAGCGAACTGAATCGCGTCGCGCCCTGGCGGCAACTCAGACCCAGAGACCATGGCTGCGATGGTGTCGAGGATGTGATGCTTCGCATCCTGCACGACTTTTTCCGGAAGCTCGGTTGTGCCGGCAGCAGCCATGTAGGTGCTCAGTTTGAGCATCACCGGGCTCAGGTCGGACGCGGCTGATTCCAATCCGAGTGCTTCCAATTTGGCTAAAAAGACGGTAGCAGGAAGAAGCCAAAGAGCGCTCTGCAACAGATGACGCCTCGTAAGAACGCCGGTACTGCTCTCGATAACTGCCTTTGTGCTCTGATCGTGGTCCATGTTGTCGGCCCCTTGAATCGCACAGTTTGTGCACTATCTTGAGGGGCATTGGCAATTTGCCTGGGCCTCTCGGACGACTCAAAACTACTGGTGATAACCGGGTTGAGGGGGAATGATCTTGTGACTATTGGGAAACTGCTTCCGCCGCCGGTTCAGAACTAAACTCGTTCTCCAATTTTGCAACAACAATTGTTGCCACTCCGTTTCCAATAACATTGGCCAAGGCTCGCGCCATCGATAGAAAACTATCAACCGCAAACAGAAGCGCAAGCCCTTCGAGTGGCAGAATTCCTGAAGCCCCGACGGTCGTAGCGAGAACGATAAAAGCAGCTCCAGTCACACCGGCAGCGCCCTTGGAAGTTACCAGCATGATGGCTACCAGAGCTAAGAGGCGACCGAGACTGAGTGGTACGTGATAAACCTGGGCGATGAAAACGGTACTGATTGGCAACGATACCGCTAAGCCGCCCAAATTGAATGCGTATCCTGTCGGCAAAACTAAGTCGACCACAGAACGAGAAGCTCCAAATCGCTCGAGCTTTTGCATCAGCTGAGGCAGAACACTTTCGGATGAAGACGTGCCAATAACCAGGAGGATCTCCTCACGAATGTATTTAATTAAGCGGATCAAGCTGAAACCGAAGAAATAAGCGATGGCACCCAAAACCACGAAGACGTAGAACGCTTCCGTCAGATAGGTGACCATCACAAGCTTCGACAACGCCAATAGCGCACTCGTGCCAAACTTCCCAACCGTGAACGCCATCGCCCCGAAGGCTCCTATGGGGGCGATTCGCATAATGATTTTAATCATTCCAAAAAACACCATCATCGCGCTGTCTAGACCCCGAACAACAGGCTGCGCGCGGGTCCCCATTCCAATCAGAGTGATGCCGACCAATAACGCAATCACCACGACCTGCAGCAAATCACCTTTTACAAACGCCCCCAGAAAGTTGTCAGGCACAGTGCCCATCACGAACTCGAGAAATGAAAATTCCTTACCCTTACTTGCGTAGGCGGCGTAATCGTTTGAAGCCGACACCGAGGGGAGAGCGTTGACGCCGACTCCGGGTTTGAAAATGGCGACAGACGCTAGACCAATCACCAGAGCAAGCGTTGTTACCAGTTCAAAATAGACCAACGCCTTTAGCCCGATTCGCCCTACCTTACGAATGTCACCGATGTGCGCCACGCCCGTTGAAACACAGAGAAATACAATGGGAGCAATCGCCATGCGGATCAGCTTGATGAAGAGATCGCCGAGTGGCTTCATAGCCAGGGCAAGCTTGGGATCCAGTTTGCCGAGCACGACGGCAGCAACGATCGCCAAGAAGACTTGGAGAGTAATATTGTTCCGCAGGCGCTTCTTGGTCCGGGACGTCTCGTGCATTGCCGTTACCCCAGGGTCTCCCATCGATTCGGCTCTAGTTGTCGGAAAGTGTCTTCAGCAGGCGGAATAATTCTTTTTTTGATTCGAAACCAATTCCAGGAATATCAGGCAACGCAATGTAACTATTTTCAACCGGAGTGTTGTCGGCGAATCCACCGAAAGGTTGAAAAATGCCAGGGTAGGATTCATTGCCCCCCAGACCCAGGCCAGCCGCGATATTCAGGGATAACTGATGACCACCATGTGGAATGCAACGGCTCGCGGACCACCCGTGTTCTTTCAGCATGTCCAGGATCCGCAAATATTCCACGAGTCCGTAGCTGAGAGCGCAGTCGAACTGCAAGACGTCGCGATCGGACCGCATGCCCCCGTACCGGATGAGATTGCGTGCGTCCTGAACCGAAAAGAGGTTCTCGCCCGTGGCCATTGGGCCTGGGTAGTGTTCAGCCAGCTTTGCTTGCAATTCATAATCGAGCGGATCGCCGGCTTCCTCGTACCATCGCAATTTATAGGGTGCAAGAGCTTTCGCGTAAGCAATCGCAGTCTCAACATCGAAGCGGCCGTTGGCGTCCACTGCCAACTGATCGCTGTTCTTTACGATTTTCAGAAGCGTTTCGATGCGCCGCAGATCTTCCGCTAGCGGGGCTCCGCCAATCTTGATCTTAATTGTGGAGTAACCCAGATCGAGATAGCTTTGCATCTCCTGCTGTAAACCGGCCAAGCCTTTTTCGGGATAATAGTAACCGCCGGCGGCATAGACGAATACCTTTGAGTCAGCGACGCCGCCTCTGAAACGATCCGCCAGAAGACGATAGAGTGGCACACCGGCGATCTTCGCCACTGCGTCCCAGATCGCCATATCGAGGACGCCCACGGCCACCGATCTTTCGCCGTGTCCCCCGGGCTTCTCATTCCGCATGACGACGTTCCAAATCTTGAACGGATCGAGATTCTCGCCGGAGTCATCGAGCAAACTATCTGGTTTTGCAGCTAGCAGTCGCGGTATAAAGCGGTCGCGCAAGAGGCCGCTCGGTGCGTATCGACCGTTGGAATTGAAACCGTAACCGACAACGGGTTTGCCATCACGCACCACGTCTGTGATGACCGCCAGGGCACTAACCGTCATCTGACTAAAGTCGATGTAGGCGTTGCGAATGTCCGATTTAATGGAGACAGGGGTTTCGCGAATATCGACAATCTTCATTGTTTCACTTCGCTATCCCGCAACGCATCGCGATTGAGAGTTAGTCCCAGACCAGGAGCGTCGGGGATCGTCAACATCCCCTTTACCGGTTCCGGAGGATTCACGAAGAGCATCTCGCCGACCTGGACCATGCCCAAATGCCATTCCACGATCCAGCCGTTCATCAGGCCGGCAAAAGTGTGCATGTTGAAGAGGGGCCAGCCGCCGCCGTTGGCGATTGGAAGGTTGTAGATCTGGGCTAAGTGGCCAGCCTTGCGCGCCTCAGTGTAGCCACCGCAAAAACAAACGTTCGGCTGCAAAATATCCACCGCCTGCTTCTCTACGAGTTCGCGAAGGCGCCAGCGATGACCTTCCATCTGTCCTGCTGCGATCGGTATGTTTGTATGCGCTCGGAGGTCTGCGAGAGCTCGGGCATCGTTCTGCTGTAGAGGTTCCTCAAACCAGGTAATATTGCAGTCTTCAATCGCACGGCAAAGCATTTTTGCCTGTACTGGGTTGAACAGGTAATTGGCGTCGATCATAATATCGACGTCATCGCCCACGGCGTCGCGAACCGCACGAATGCGAGCGGCATCCTCGCGCCAACCTTTTTTATCCACGGCAACGACGATTTTCAACGCGGTGAAGCCCTTCGACAATTGCAGCTTTGCGGCTTCGCACAACTGCTCACGGTCGTATTGAGGAAACCCAAAGGTTACATAGGCGGGTAGCGTGGTTCTGGCATTTCCAAGCAACCCTGCAACGGATCTGCCGACCGCCTTGCCGTGAATGTCCCAGAGAGCGATGTCGAGACATGATAATGCGCTCGAAATAACTCCAGTCATTGCTCGAGGGTTTAGCTTGGACCAAATTTTCTGATGGATGGCTTCGGTATCCCGCACATCCATATCGCGAACTTCCGGCAATACGTATGATTTCAGTGCGACAACTACGGAACGAGCCAAGAAATGGCCAGTAATGGCCAGACCTGAAAGACCGTCGTCGGTTTCAACTTCACAAAAGACAAATTCCTTTTGCTCTTCCCGGCCATATCCTTGGACTTTTCGTTCAAGCAGGGGGACGGTAATGGCCGAAGTATGTACGCTGGCGCGTATCTCTCTAATCTTCACTCTTTCTCCTTAGTAATGTGCGAGCCAGGTTCCGAGATTGCGGGACTTGGTTCTTCCAGTCTTTCCAGCAATCGCGCTTTCCCGGCCAGAATATGGGCATTCATAGCGCGTTCTGCTAAATCAGAGTCGTGGTTGCGCAGTGCTTCGATAATCTCCACATGTTCTTGGTTTGACAAACCCATTGAGTCATGCTCGACGAGGCCACGGCGGCGGAAAAGATGCAGCTCCTTGCTCAGAGCGGTGTAGAGCTCGGCCACACGCTTGTTGCCGGACAACTCTACCAGGCGAGCATGGAAATCCACGTTCAAGGGGTAATACGTATCGATATCCTTGGCATTCTGCATTTCGGCCACATTGGCACGAAGTTCGGCAATTTCTCGCAAACTAATGCGCTTTGCAGCCAGCCGGCCAGCAAGTCCAAACAAATGAGCGCGCACGTCATAAATCTCTGCCGCCTGAGCCACACTCATTTCTCGCACGAATACACCGCGATTCGTGACAACCTTGACCAGGTTGCTTTTTTCCAGACTGCGGCAAGCCTCCCGGATCGGCCCGCGGCTAATGCTTAACATCTCGGCCAGCGCGCTTTCGTTAATGCGATCCCCGGCCTGCAGTTCTCCCCGGATGATCATCCTCTCTAGCTCCTCGGCAACCAGGGAAGAGAGGGTTTCCGCGCGGCGACTTTTTACCTGTACGAGCAAGTCTTTGTTTTTCATTTTGCGGATCTCCCTAAGTCAATCGAGTATCGATTCTCAGTAAGATTTAGTTTTTGCGACGCCAAAGCAGGTGTGGAAACCGGTGGTTTTCGCAAGTGCGTTGCCTGTTCAAAACCGAAGGCGAGTTTTATCAATTCGGGCTCGGACCACGCGCGTCCGAGAAATTCCATTCCCACGGGCACCCCGATAGGAGCATCTGGCGTTGGCGTAGAAAAGCCTGCGGGAAGTTCGATGGCCGGGAAGCCCGCTAGAGCAGCGATAATGCCGTTGCGGTCCTTCTGAAACGTTGCGCCAATTGGAAGAACGAGACATTTTTGATGCGGATACACCAGCGCATCCAAATGATTTCTTGCCATGAGGTCGGCCACTTCGATCCTGACTTCGTCCATTCTCATCCGGCGATCTTTATAGTCCGCGGAATTGGGACCATCGTCATAACTCTCAGCCGCAGCGAAGAATTTTTCCAGTGTCGGCTTGTGGTACTGCCCAGAAGCAATGATTTCCGCAAGCGAATGCACCGGTACATGCGACCCCTGTTGCTGCAAATACCGATTTAGGGCCGCTTTGAATTCAGGCTCGTTCAGTCGAAATTTTGCGGTCAACATTGCCGTGTCCAAGGCCGGGTCTTCAAGGCGGACGATCACCGCGCCTTGCGCCTGTAGCGCGTCAATCGCCTTAGCCATGACCTTGTTGACTTCTTCATATTCCGGCCCACTGCCCAATAAATTTGTGAGCACGCCGAGGCGGGCGCCTTTCAATCCATTTTGAAGAAACGCCGTGTAAGTTTTTGGAATGTTGCCGACACTAAGAGCGGTGACCGGATCATTTGGATCGTACCCAGCCATCACGTCTAATAATCGTGCCGCGTCGGAAACATTGCGGGTCATGGGTCCAATGGTGTCCTGCGTGAAGGACACGGGCACAATTCCGTCCCGGCTGATTAAACCGCGGGTCGGCCGCAACCCTACCAAACTAGTCGCCGAGGCTGGAGAACGAATTGATCCGCCAGTATCGGACCCGGTGCCGGCAACGGCGAGGTTCGCCGCAACCGCGGCACCCGTTCCGCCGGACGAACCGCCCGGTGTTCTGGTGAGGTCATAGGGATTTTTCACCTGCCCCCCCAGCGAACTAACGGAAATACCACCGCTGGCAAATTCCTGCAAGTTGGATTTCCCTAGAATGATCGCGCCAGCTTCACGAAGCCGCTTGACAGCGAACGCGTCCTGGTCAGGCTGAGCACCTTTAAGGGTGACCGCGCCCGCGGTTGTGGGCATATCAGCAGTGTCAAAGTTATCTTTTAGGACGATGGGGACGCAGTCGAGCGGCTTTAACTTATGGGTGCGCTGAAAGCCCTTATCGAAAGCATCGGCTTGCTCAAGGCTTGCCGGATTGAGGTACAGCATGGAATCAATTGCGGGACCTTGCTGGTCGTACGCATGGATACGATCCAGATACTGCTGAACCAGATTGTGGCAAGTGAGAGTACCCGCCTGCATCGCTTGGTGAATGTTAGCGATGGAGGTTTCGATCAAATGGAAAGAGCGATCTGGCGCGCCGTCTGCGCGCGGTATCAACAACAGAGCAAACACGAGTGCGATGTATTTTACGCGTATCAATTCAATTCGCTTATAAATGCAGGGTAAGTTCGCTTCAACCAGGGTCGGGAAATGGCTGGTGCTCGCAATTCGCGTACCTCGCCGCGGTGAGAGCTCAATACGATACATAGGAATTACCAGTCGACATGATGGAAACGGTGTGTCTCCCAAGATTCGGCTTACGGCAGAGGCAGTACGATACCACCTCTGCCATCAGGATGTTTTTTCTACCGCCCATAAACCAGCAGGCGAGCCGTTCCCGGAGTCGCCGCTCGTTCCGGTATGGGATGCTTTTTGGTTGGAGAACCAGGCGCACCAAAGTCCGAGGTGACCAGAAAGAGGTTATGCGTTTTGGGATCGATATTCATGGTCTTCGCGCCATACTCGGTATCGATGGTCTCGACTTCCGAGAGACTGTCCGGAGAGTCTTCATGAAAAACGTGAAGCTTGCCGGCGCGGGTGGAGACAAACAGCAGTCCGCTGTCAGGGTCGTAGACGTTTCCGTCCACCCCCGAAGTAATGGGCAACGACTGGAGAATCTTTCCGCTGTCCGCATCAATTAAGTTCAAAAACTTCGGGTCGCGGCCGCTCGAAAATAGCCGCCTGTGCTCACGATCCATCTCCAGGGCCACTGGCGATCCGGCGGGAGCTAGCGGCCAGCGCGTTTTGACCGTCAGGGTATGCGTGTCGATCACGGCCATGTCGTTTTTCTCTTCGTTGTTGTCGTAAATGGTGCCCTTGCCATCGGCGATGGACTGTTCTACCCCGCCTCCCAGGTCGATGGTTTTCACCAGAGTTTCTTTCACCGGGTCGATTACCGAGGCGGTCTTGCTGTCGCCATTCATGGTGAAGATCAGCTTCGATGCCGGATCATAGATAAGCGAATCGGTATCCGGAGAGTTCTTGATCTCTCCAGTCAGCTTCAGAGTCTTGGGGTCGAACACGATCACCTTTCCGGCTTCGCCATCGGTGATGAATCCCTTCCCGAGCTCTGGAAGCACGAGGACCCCGTGGCAACGCTTCAACCCGGAAATGGTTCCGACCACGGCGAAGGTGTCGGCGTCAACCACTTTGACCTCGGTGCCATGCGAGAGATAGACGCGACGCGCAGTCGCATCCACGGTGACGTAATCAAAATATTCGCCGCCGCCCGGAGCCCCTCCTAGAGGAACTTTTTTTAGAAGGTGATAGCCTGAGCCAGGCGCAGCCACCGCGAGCGTTCCGAGCGATACGAGCGCAATCAACGTCATCGACAGCAAGTTCTTTTTCATTCTCGATCCCCAATTAGTAGTCAACTTTAGCTCCCTCCGGCCCTGGACGCCGCAACCCCCGAATCCATCGGCGCCATTTGTTGAACACATCTCACAGCGTGAGCCAGCGCAAAATTCACTGGCTCATTCTTCCGAGTTCCTCTTAAAAGACTACCTTCAGGCCAATCTGAATCTGCCGGTTTGTGGTTGACGTCGAGTTAATCGCTCCCGCTCCGCTAACCGGCGATCCATCCTGATTAAAGAGGGTGCTGTTGGCAATGGGGGACTGGAAATTCGTGTGATTTATGACGTTAAAGAACTCGCCACGGAGCTGAATATTGATATTCCCCGCGCTGGTTTCGATGTAGTTGTTTTTGAACACCGAGAAGTCGACATTGATGAGACCCGGTCCGGTCACGGTGTTACGGCCGTTGTTGCCGAACAAGTTCATGCACGTTCCAGGGAAGGTGCCGTTTTGCCCGTTCGAAGCGAGTTGACACGGCCCGCCAGTGAATGAAGCAGGCACCATTGGATCACTGAAGCAGTTCAGCTTGATGTAATTATTGACATTGCCGGAATTGACGGGGTTTCCGCCGCATCCAGGACCGGCGACGCGTGACACGAAGGACTTCGGATCAGTACTAAGTTGTCCGAGAGGATCTCCTCCAATAGTGAGCGTGAAGGGTGAGCCTGTACTGGCGACCAGAATTCCTCCGAGCTCCCAGCCTCCCAGAAGATGACCCACGACTCCTCCCCCGAAGCTTGGCTTGGGAACCTGCCACAAGTAGTTCAGCACGAAGTTGTGGGCAATATTGTAGTCGCACAAGCCGCGCCTGCCCCCCTTGTTGAAGAACATCAGACTGGAAAGCGAGTTCGCGTAGGGATCGCCCAGCATGCCGCCCGAACCCATATCGATACATTTGCTCCATGTGTAACTACCCTGGGCCTGGATTCCATGGCTCATCCTTTTTGCCACTCCCGCCTGAAGGCCCTCGTAGGTGGCGTTGTTATCCCACCAAGTTGCCCGTATTCGGCCCACGTTGGGGTTGAGCCGCGTTCCCCCGCCTGTGCATGGGGTCGTTGCAGTCACGAGAGAGGGATCGCATGGCCAAAGATAGCCCGCCGAGGTCAAAGTCGGAAGAACCATATTGCTGTCGTCCGTAGTGAAGGGCGAGTGCAGGGTATGCGAGCCCACGTAGGCGATTGCTGCAGTCACGTTGCCGGGAAGTTCGTGCTGGATATTCAAATTCCAGTTCATGGTGTAATTGCGTTTTGGCTCCTGCTGTATGTAACGGTTTCCTACTGAGGTCGAGTTAGGAACGTTGACCAACCCCACAGCTCCCGTCGGGAACGAGCCGGCAGGTAAGTTGGAGCCATCTTTTTCGAGCGCGTACGGAAGAACTCCGGTGCTGGCGTGCGAAAACACCCAGGGAAGAGGCAGTTCGTCGTAGATTCCAAAGGCTGCGCGAACAGCGGTTTTTCCGTTACCAAACGGGTCCCATGCCAGACCGATGCGGGGTTGGAAGTTGTGCAGCGTTTGGTTTTGTGCCCAAAAGGTTTTAACCGGCGTCTCGGCTGGGCTGGTGAGGCTGGTTAAGACAGCGAATCTGTTATTGGCTTCCGCTGGCAGCGTGGTCGGCTCATAGCGAAGACCAATATTCAGCATCAGGTTTGGACGAAACCGCCAATCGTCCTGAATATAACCTCCAAAAAGAGACTGGCGTACGCTCATCGTTCGCGTAGTGCTTGGATCGTCCAGGTTGACGCTGGTGGGCTGGTTCAGCAGAAAGCCTTGCAGCGAAGGGAAATTAAATTGTCCGTTGGGTGGAACTCCTCCCGAGAACTCGTCGTTCTGCATGCGCTCGAAGGCGAAACCAAATTTAATGGAATGGTTGCCGCGAGTCAGAAATGCGTCGTCGTAGAACTGGTAGGAATTCCACGTGAGGATATCTGCCGAGATGCTACCCAGGGCGCCTAACATCTGTACGACGCCAGGTATGTTGAGAGCTGGCGCATAGCGGCCGGGGAGCGCTCCTAGACTCGTGTCCTTGGCGAGCGGATTGAGCGCGGTCAACGGCGCGGTAACCAACGCTCGCACGCGGCTAAAACCTAACCGCGCAGTGTTGACCAGACTCGGGCTGAAAATATGGGTTTCTTCCAGGCCGACCATTTGCCGGCGTGTAAAATTTTCGTTTAACACATCGACGAGCGAGTCGGGCGTGGTAAGAGGCGCATTGTCGAAAAAATAGCTCCCATCAAGACTGTCTTTGTCGGAGAAGTGATGATCCACCCTGGTGGTGAAATAGTTTTCCGTCAAGCGCTCGATGCCGGAGGTGTTGAAGTTGCCGGTGTCGCCGTTCCCAATCAGTCCGCCATTGGGCAGAGGGAAGAAACCAAGGTAAGGAATGACGGCTTTATCGATGTGCGTTACCGGGTCTGGATTGGGAGCGGCACCCGGCTGTCCAGGTCCGGGAAGAGGAACTCCGCCTATCATGGCGACTGTGGGCTGGCCGCTCGGGCTGATGCCGCGCGCTGTGGCGGAAGGCACCACGTTGGTGAATGTGTCGCTCTTGTCCTGGCGTATCCCTTCGTAGTCGGCGAAGATGAAAGTCTTGTTCTTTATGATCGCGCCTCCACCGGATGCTCCGAACTGATTGCGATGGAATGGCGGCAATGTCTTGTCGAAGTAGTTTCGCGCGTCTAACCCTTTTTCGCGGATGAACCAGTAGGCAGCGCCGTGGAATCCGTTGGTGCCTGACTTGGTAATCGCGTTGATAACTCCACCGGAAGCCCGGCCATACTCTGCTGGGTAGTTACCGAGCAGAACAGAAAATTCCTGAATGGCGTCCACACCCAGATTGACGCCTAGCGTACTTCCAGGAGAGCCATTGGAATAGTCGTTGATGCTGATTCCGTTGACGCGGTAGTTATTTTCGTAGGGTTGGTGTCCGGAAACTGACAAGAGCGTTCCGTAGCCTCGATTGCCTCGATTGCCGGGTCCGGCTTCAACTCGGACAGAGGTCACTCCGGGCTGGAGGGTAGCTAACTGCGTCCAGTCGCGGCCGTTCAGAGGGAGCTCACGCACCGTTGTCGAATCGACCTCGGCGCTCATTACTGAGGAAGTGAGTTGGATGTTCGGCGTGGTCGCACTGACATCCGTTCGTTCCACATTTCGGCCAATCTGTAACGAAATATTCAGGGCTTGTGTCGCTCCTACGGTGAGCGTGAGCCCTGTTTGTACAGAAGTGGAAAATCCCGGAGCTTCAACTGTGACCTCGTAGACTCCCGGTTGCAGGTTGGGCGCGTTGTAAAGGCCGGAAGAGTCAGTGGTGACGTCCCGCGTCACGTCGGTAGCCTTATCTTTGATTGAAACTTTCGCATTCGCAATCACTGCGCCGGATGCGTCCATTACCGTGCCAGTAAGGGTGGCTCCGGACACTTGTGCATGGACCGGAGAGGATAAGAGCATTGCCAGAGCCAACATCGGGTACACCAGGTGATCGCGAACAATTCTCATTGACTACCTCCACGCTGAGCGATTTGGGGGAAGCCCCGTAGCCACCGCGGAGAATACATTGCAATCTGTCAACAGTCAACAATAATAATACTTATATCCAATATGTATTGGGATATCCATGGCGTAAGCATAATATGTCGACTGTCATCAGTTGATTGCAAAGTATGCAAACCCCCACAATTTCCGTGCTCCGCTACATGTCCAATAGCTCGGATCAGCTGATACCGGAAATCAGGAGGGGTTCGATGGCCACAGGCGAAGTCATCGAGCGAATCCCGTCCTGCCGGAAATGAACGGCAATCTGTTCAGATCATTTTCCTCGCGGTGCAACCGCCTTCTTGCGGGGACTCCCCGTCAAACCGAAGATTTGCAGCTGCTTATAGCTGGCCACGAATACTTCACCGTTAGCTACCACGGGGACGAGGTTAGCATTTCCCTTAAAGGCGCCCCAGGCTCCGGCCGGAGAAGTGAAGAGCACGCTGAGAGTCGAACCAGAATCCGGGGCGATCGCGACGAGGTTGATCGCCAATTGTGTAGAAGAAGTTGGATGCGACAGTGCCCACACAATCGCGTTACTGGCTCCGTTCGAGGACACAGTCGTAAAGAATCCCGGATCCTGCCCCCCTCCAATTGCAGGCGAGTTGGCGATCCTTGAGAGAGAAGGGGCGCGGGACGTGGACAATTTCCATATTTTCACCGTGCGTCCCGTGCTCGAAACCACACGGGCGGCGCCATCGGCATCTACGAAATACGACGGACCGCACCAGCATGGGCCCGCGGAGTAGGTTCCGAGAACGTTATTCTTGATAGTGGAAAATCCGCCAAGATGATCTTCGTTCATCAAGAACATGCTGCCGATTTTGCCCACGGCCACGGCCAAATGCGGAGTGGTACCCGGCTGATCCGGCAAAACCATAACGCCGCCGGAGCCAAAATCCATGTCGAGCTCATCCAGAGCCGCTTCATTGCTGGGAGTAAATAGGTCGAGCAGAGTGCTCAGGTCCGGCGATACCTTGACCACACTTTCTTGGATATTGCTCACTCCGTCGTAGGTTGTTCCGGAAGGATCCGAGTTTCCTGTGACGAACAGAATGTTGCCAGAGTCATCGGAAGCGAGTCCATAGCCGGACATCCAAATGGAGGAAAGAAAGTAACTGTTTGGAGAGCTAGCCTGGTTGTCGAGAATCTGATTGGCAGCGAGCGGCGTTAGCGATCCCGCAGCCCAACCTAGCAGCCAGCCGCGCGAAAGGCTGGGTGCAAAGTCACAGAAGCTTCCGAATCCGGCATATACATTGCCGTTGGCAAGCAAAAGAGCTGGCCGTTGTCTCTGGTAGGCCGCGTTGAACGCGAAGCTGGAACCGTCCCCTAGAGCGTGCGACCCGGTAACAATCTGAGGCGTCACTTTGTCGGCCAGACTACCGAGGTCGATGGCGTGTATCCGATAAGTGGGGCCCGATTTATCCGTTGTGTAGGCGATCACGTACATTGTGCTGCTTGTTGTGTCGATCACCGGTGTTGAGGTGATGCCAACATGACCGCTACAGGCCAAGGGAGCGCGGACAGGCAGTCCCAGGCTGGAGCGAAGCAACACGGTGCCGTTTTTCGCGTCGATCGCATAGACCGAATTGTTCGCAGTCACGACATAGACAACGTCGTGTTGTCCCTGATAGTTCCCGCTGGTTATATTCACACCGGGAATAACCAGTGGTTGGGCATCCACACGATCGTCGAGCGTGACGTTGTACAGCATTCCGAACGACGAGCTGCCAACATTGGCTGAGGTCAGGACCGTTTCGTTCTGATTCCATCCTGTCCGGTAGTTGTCGTAATGATAGGTGCTGACTGAGACTTGTCCGGCTGCCAAGGCTGCGAAGTGCAGAATCAAAAGCGCAAACAAGAAAATGTGCATCCCAAAAGACCGGGACAATTGCATAGGTACTCGATTCTCTTATAAGAGACGGATTTTTAAAGGACGCCGCTGTGCGTTACTTGGGGAGGGGAACAGCCTTCAGAGTCTAACGACATTATTCTTTTCCGTAAAGCAGATTCTTCCCGCTGCGAAACGGTCTGGCAGTAGCAAGGAAGCCTGCTCGCACGAGGAGCTTGTTTCTCGATTTAAGCGAAGGGATCTCGCAAGTAGAAAGCTGGCCTGGTAATCGTTCACCAAAACCGTTTACTGGTTACCCGAAGTGGCCCTGGGCGAAACGGTCACGTTGCGATTGACAAGCTGTTCCGCAGACTCTATATTCCGAATACGTCCTGCAGCTAGTGTCGCTGTCCCTCCCCACATCTTAGAGTTCATGAGCTTCGGCAAGGAATCTTTCTGCTGCGAATAAACCAAAACAGAGTTCGAAACATAGCGCGTTATGGCGGAACGGCTGCCGTTTTGTGCGGTTCTTTATTGGCGCAAACTCAATTAGCACAAATCCAGCGAAGTCAAGTTCGGAAAGAAATCAAGCACGATGTCTCTCCTGTGCTACGCACGCTGACGCCGGTTGTTAGACAAAGAATTGCCATTGCATCAGGGCATGATGAGGCAGCTGAAAATCGCCAGACAGATTTTGGAAAATCGCTTGGTAGAGACCCGGCTGACCCGGTAGTGCAGAGGTCGGCGCGCATTCGCCAGGCCGCGATCGCGCAACTGAATTTTGATGGACTGACTGCAGCGCCGGGCCAGGTCGTGCCCGATACGAATGGCGCAGTGGGAACAACCCAATATTTTCAGTTGGTAAACACGAGCCTTCAGATCTTCGACAAAATAACGGGCGCTTCCATCTATGGGCCAGTCGACGTGAGCACGATGTGGACTGGCTTCTCGCCCTGCAACACGACCGATGATAACGACGTTGCGGTGGAATTCGACCAGATCGCAAACGTCTGGGTGGTCGAACAACCTGTTACCCCAGTGAACGGCCCAAGATATCAATGCATCGCTGTTTCGACGACTTCGGATGCGACCGGCAGCTACTACCGCTATGTCTTCCCTCTTCCACCGAACTTCCCGGACGGTCCAAAGATCGGGGTGTGGCCGGACGCTTATTACCTGACCGTGAACGAGCAGGTTGAAGCCGTATACGGCCCGCTAGGTTCCTACGTTTGCGCGTTGGACCGGGCGAACATGCTGGCTGGGAATCAAGCCACAGCACAGTGTTTCCAGCTCGGTCCGTCCTATCATGGTTTGCTGCCAGCTGATCTGACAGGAAGCGTCCTGCCGCCGACCGGAGCGCCGAACTATCTGCTCAATCTGGGAGCGAATTCGCTGAATCTCTGGCTATTCCATGTGGATTGGACGAATCCTTCGAATACCACTCTAGCGGGGCCCACAAATATTCCGGTAGCGTCATACGGAATGGGGTGCAATGCTTCTTCTGCCTGCGCGCCTCAACTCGGAACGTCGCAATTGCTCGACGTGAATGGAACCCGGCTAATGTTCCGACTTGGATACCGTCATTTCGCGGACGGACACGAGTCTCTTGTGGCAACGCACTCGGTGAACACGCCATCTGCCGTTCGTTGGTATGAGATACAGAATCCTGGCGGCGCGCCAATCCTTTTTCAGCAAGGAACCTTTGCGCCGGATTCCAATTATCGCTGGATGGGCTCGATCGGTATCGATCAGATGGGCGACATTGCGCTGGGATATAGCGTTTCCAGCGCCACTATGTATCCTGCGATTCGCTACACGGGACGATTGCAAAGCGAACCGCTGAATACGCTGGACGCCGAGATCCGCATCATCGAAGGTACCGGCTCCGAAGTGGGAAGCAACCGCTGGGGAGATTACAGCTCCATGAGCATTGACCCCGGAGATAACTGCACGTTCTGGTATACGAATGAGTATTTTGCCACTGGCGGCGACTACAACTGGCACACGCGCATTGCATCGTTCTCCTACCCGTTCTGCAGCAGCAATCCAGCAGTAACGCTGTCATCGAATGGCCTATATTTCGGTGCCCTTTCCGTGGGCACGGCCAGTCCGGCCCAGACGGTGACGCTGACCAATCAGCAAAGTGTTCCATTGAATATCGCGAGCGTTGTTGCAAGCGGCGACTATTCTGAGTCGGACAATTGTTTGAGCAAGAGTCCGATTCCAGCCGGCGGCACTTGTAGCATGAACATTACGTCTACGCCCACCACGTCGGGGACGCGGACCGGCCAGGTTATTATTTCCGACGATGCGCCAAGCGGATCGGCGGTGGTGAATATGACCGGCACCGGTTCGGCTCCTGCTGTGAGCCTGGCTCCTGCCAGTCTTAAGTTTTCGACCCTGGCAGAATCAAGCAGTGCAGTGCAATCGGTCAAGTTGACCAACACTGGAGTCGGCTCGCTCGTTATCAGTTCGATCGCCTCAAGCGGAGATTACAGCGAGACAGACAACTGCGTCACCAGCAGTCCATTGGCGGCAGGCGCTTCCTGTAATATCATCGTCACTTTTTCGCCCAGCGTGACGGGCTCGATTGCCGGTGCGATCACGATTAATGACAACGGAGTGAACGGGTCTCCTCACCGGATTCGATTGTCGGGCAATGGGGAAGTCCCCATATCCGTATATCCGCCGAGTCTGACCTTTGCTTTGACTTCGGTCGGCGCCACCAGCACCCCACAGTTTGTAACTGTTTCAAATAATGCCGCCTCGGCACAGAATATCTCCTGGATGGCTGGCGGAAATTTCAATGCAGTCGCGGGAGGAGCTTCGCCGTGCGGCAGTTCGCTGGCATCCGGCGCGGACTGCACGCTGAGCGTGACGTTCAGCCCCACAACCAATGGAACAGGAGGCACCGTACGAGGCGGATTGGCCGTGAACGATACGGCCAGCGGACTTCCGTTTAATCCAGAATCGGTCAATCTAATCGGAACCGCGTCAGGGGGTCCTGCAACGAACCCGCTGACATTCTCGCCCGCCTCTTTGAACTTCGCGAATGTCGCGATCGGTTCGACTTACAGTGTGCCGGCGCAAATGCAAAACGCCAGTTCATCGCCGATGACGCTGTCCAGCCTCATCGCATCGGGAGAATATCTTGTAACTTCTGCGGGGGCGAGCCCGTGTAGCAGTGGTTTGGTCTTGAATCCAAAAGCGAAATGCAGCTTTACCGTATCGCTAACCCCGACTACCACGGGATCAATTTTGGGCTCCGTCACGGTGGAGGATAACGCGAACTCTGGTCCTTCGGTGCAAACCTATGGCGTCGCAGCAACCGGGCACTGGCCGATTACGTTGACTCCGGCCACGCTCAGTTTTCCGGCCACCACTGTTGGCAGCACCAGTACGCCCTTGCAAGTAACTGTCACGAACTACAGCCCCGTCGCTGTGAGCTTGTACAGTTTTGTGGCCAGCGGACAATACACGACCGTTGCGTTCGGCACCAACCAGTGCATACCAACTACTGTGCTAAATCCACGCAGCAGCTGCACCTTCGGAGTTTCCTTTTCTCCCACAACTACGGGGTCCATTTCTGGCGCGCTAACTCTGACCCACAATGCCCCGAATGGCCCACAAGTTCTAGCCTTGACCGGTTCCGGACGCTGAACCAGCCACCGCGTCGGTGCGAACGACGGTATAAATCGTAACTCCGAGGTTGCGTCGATACTTTTCCGGGAAAGTGTTATCCGGGGCGTGAGTGCCCAAGTATTTCCATGGTCTCAATACGAATCAGCCGGCGCGCGCCAGATTCGTTCTGGTGAGCGGAAGCTGGCGAATGCGCTTTCCAGTTGCAGCGAAAATCGCATTGCACAGTGCCGGGATAAATGGAGGCACGCCCGGCTCTCCCACTCCGGCGGGCGGCGCGTCGCTGTCAATGATGTGGACGTTGGTTTGATAGGGCGCTTCGTCGATGCGGGCGACCGGATAATCGTTAAAATTCGACTGGACGATTGCGCCGTCCTTTGCCGTGATTTCGCCGCTGCGGGCTACGCTGGTACCGAAAACCGCGGCCCCTTCGAACTGAGCGCGCGTAATTTCCGGATTGACTACCAGGCCCGCGTCCACCACCATCTCAACCCGCGGAATTTTGACATCTCCGTCGTCGGTGACCTCTACTTCGACAACGGCGGCAACGTAGGTTAGAAAACTGCGGTGAGCCGCGATGCCCAGTCCATGGCCCTTGCCGAGTTTTCGCTTGCCCCAGCCGGATTTTTCTATCACCAACTCCGTTACGCGGCGAAGCCGTCCGGTTTCCCAGGGATAGGTTTCGAAAGAGGCTCCGTAGTTCGGATAGCCGGTCGCTTTCAGATCAATGGTTCGCGGTGGACCGATGACGTCCAGCAAATACTCGGCGGGATCACGGCCGGCGCGGTGAGCAAGTTCGTCGGTAAAGGTCTGCACGGCGAACGCGTGATAGATATTCGCGACCGAGCGCAGCCAACCAATACGCACGTGGGCTTTCGCCGGTCCGTTCTCGATGCGAAGATTGGGAATGTCGTAGGGCATGTCGGTCCAGCCCTGCGCCAAGTGACCGGGGTCACCGTAGACGGCATTCACGTCGTAGATAGAAGGGATAGGCGGAAACACAGATCGCTGCAGCCAGGCTGTGGGCTTGCCTTTGGCGTCGAGTGAGGCTTTCAGATACATGGCCGCGACGGCGTTGTAGTAGTCGAACTTGATATCATCCTCGCGACTCCAGACCACTTTTACCGGCTTAGCCAATTTTTTCGAGAGCACTGCCGCTTCAGCAACGTAATCGGGCTTCGATTTTCTTCCGAAGCCGCCGCCGAGCAAAGTGACATGGCAGACGACGTTTTCTTTCGGAATTCCCAGTTCCTGCGAGATGATCGCTTGCGCGGCTTGAGGATTCTGGGTAGGAGCCCATGCCGTCACCTTGCCATCTTTAAATTCGGCCAGAGCGACCATTGGCTCCATGGAAGCATGCGCCAGCAGCGGCACGTAGTAATCACCTTCAAAAACCGGCTCACCCTTTGCGAAGGTTGAATCTACGTCGCCTTCGCTACGAATGACTTTGCAAGGTTGGCGGGCGGTCTCGTGCAACTCCTTTTCGTAGGCAGCGGAGTTGTACGTTTCATTCGGACCGTTCTCCCAGGCGATGTTCAGTTTTTTACGTCCTTGAAATGCTGACCAGGTATTGTCAGCAATTACTGCGATTCCGCCCAGCGGCTGAAAAGCGCAAGGCGGCTTGAAGGGATCGATGGGAACGGTTTGCTGAACTTCGGCGACCTGCAAGGGAGCTTTCTCGTCGTACGATTTTACTTTTCCTCCGAAGACAGGCGGATGTTCGATGGAGGCATAGACCATTCCGTCTAATTTCGCGTCCATGCCATAAACCGCTTTGCCGGTGCATAAGTCGGTGAGATCGAGGCTATCCATTCCCTTGCCGATGTAGCGCCATGCTTCTTTGTGCTTAAACTGTAAATCCTCTTTTTTGGGGACTGGCAACTTGGAGGCAGCGCTTGCGAGCTCTCCGTACCCCAGCCGGCGTTTACTGGCGGGATGAACTACGGCGTGAAGATCAGTTTTGCAGTCCGCGGGTGAAACGCCCCATTGCTGCGCAGCCGCCTGAATCAGCATAAAACGCGCAGTGGCTCCAGCCACGCGCATCGTGTCATAGAAACTGCGAATGGAATGAGAGCCGTCGGTGTTCTGATCTCCGTAGCGGGAATCGCCGATGGCTTGCTCGACCTTCACTCGTTTCCAGTCCGCGTCAAGTTCGTCCGCGACCACCATGGGCAAAGAGGTGCGGATCACAGTGCCCATCTCGGAACGGTGCGCGACGATGTGTACGGTGCCATCGGAATCGATGCCAACAAATACATTGGGATGAAGAGTGGCGAGATCCGCTTCTGTGCGGTTGAGAACAGTTTCGTCTGCCCAGAGGATCGTCGGCACATAATGCGCTCCGAGAACAAACGCTCCCGAGCCCACAATTCCCTTGAGGAACCCGCGACGGCTAAGGTTATAAATGGCGCTCATACAGGCTCCTTGGCAGCAGTCTTAATCGCAGCGCGAATTCGCTGATAGGTCCCGCAGCGGCAGATGTTGCCAGCCATGCCTTCATCAATTTCTTCATCGGTTGGTTTCGGTGTGGCGCGGAGGAGAGCGATCGCCTGCATGATCTGGCCCGACTGGCAGTAGCCGCACTGCGGCACGTTATGCTGAATCCACGCGGCCTGAACGGGATGAAGCCCCTTTTCGCCCACAGCTTCAATCGTAGTGATATCGGCTCCTGACACCGAACTCATGGGCGTAACGCAGGCTCGGACGGCTTCGCCGTTCCGATGTACTGTGCAAGCACCGCATAACGCAACGCCGCATCCAAACTTCGTTCCGGTCAGGCCGAGGACATCGCGTAGATACCACAGCAGCGGCATATTTTGATTGCCGCCGAAGGATCGATCAACTCCGTTCACTTTAAGCTGAATCATGGCTACCTCTCAATCTCAGCGAGGCTGCATTTCCTGGACCACATCGTTCCGATGCACCAGGTCCTGTAATCCACAGGTTGCAAGGACGATAGGATAACTCCTTCCGGGGGGTAGTGTCGTTATGTGGAGGCAGTGTCGATATGTGGACAGTGGTTTCCCAAGAGCGGCGAGGGGATGAAAGAATATCTGGGATTTCTGGCGGTGCAATTGAACGAAGGCGACCTGAGCGGAGGACCAAATCTGATCGCGCGCTAGTCGAAACTCGGCTCTCGGATAACCGAGTGATCGGATAATCCTAATGAAGGCACGGCCACTTTTATTGTGCTGAGGTGATCGACACGCGCTGCCGGCACGAACCCTAGACGCCGTTCTCGTCTCTCAAAACGATGAACATGGTCCGCGCGATGATCTGCAGATCAAGCGCGAGGCTCCAATTGTGAATGTAGTACAGATCATGTTGCAGCCTGTCGGAAATTGAAGTATCACCACGGAGACCGTTGATCTGAGCCCAGCCTGTGATGCCAACCTGGCAGCGGTGCCGCATGTTGTATCTCTGAATGTCGGTGCGGAACTTTGCGACAAAATATGGCCGCTCTGGGCGAGGCCCCACCAAACTCATCTCGCCCCGAATAACATTGAAAAGCTGGGGTAGTTCATCCAAGCTGAACTTGCGCAGTATCGCGCCGATCGTCGTGCATCGAGGATCGTTCCTCGTTGTCCAGATGGTATCGCTCTCAGCCGTGCTGCTGCAATGCATGGAGCGGAACTTAAACAGGGTAAAGTGTTTGCCATGCTTGCCCACTCGTTCCTGCCGGAATAAGACCGGGCCCCGCGAGCTAAGTTTTACAACAACCGCAATAGCTAGAAGCAGGGGGCTCAGAAAGAACACGCCCAGGGTGGCGAAAACTAAGTCAAAACTTCGTTTCAATACGGTATAAGCAAAGCTCTCGACTGGAGAGATGGCCAGATTCATCATCTGCAACCGGCCAACCTGAAAGAGTTTCTCGCGCACAGACAGCCGTGGCCCGAGGTCGAAGATAGCGCGCACCGGCTTCCCAAACTCCTGCAGGCTGTCGAGAACGGAAGAAACCTGCAGATACCGTTGAGCTGGAATGGCGACTACTATCTCGTCAAAATTCAGTGACTCGGAATTTAATGGTTCTCCGGCATTGATGACAGGCGCATCCTGAACCATGATCGGTTGTCCTGGAAGTTGCAGGTAAGCTTGAATTTCGCAGCGGAAAAATGGAATACGCCGCATCAATTTGACGCTTCGTCGCGCATACTGGTCGGTGCCGACCACCAGTATCTTTTCACATTTGCGAGGCCAGTTCGACGACTTCGACGTGAGGCGAAAGAAGTTTCTGACCGCGACCACAAAACAAAACAGGATTGCGTTGCTGAGAACGATGAAGATTCGCGAAATAATCAACTGATTGAAAAAAACAAGAAGCGCCGTTTGCAGGCAAAATGTAGCAAAACATGCAAAAAACGCCGCCCGGATTCCCGTGTACTCCCAGAATAAATCCGACACAGATGAGAGCTTGTAATACGTAGCGGCCAGGATCCACGCAATTTCGGTGAATAGCAACAAAACCAGGTAGTACTGCGGAACAACGCTATTCACATGCTGCAACCGCACGCTGCCAAATCGGGCATAGGTGGCTACACCGAAGCTGAACAACGGCAGGAGATACACAAAAACGCGCAACAATAAGTTGTAGTAGTAGACCCGCGAAATCATTTCTTGCTCCTTTGCGCTCTTCGAACTCGCGCCAGAGCCCCCTCAATCTGTCGACTCAGCGTTAGCCTTTTAACGGCGTGCCCATCCCCTGAATAATCATCGGCCACCGCAAAGGATACTTGAAACCAAAAGCGTGCCTTGTCCGAACGCAAAAGGCAATTGTCGAGCCAGGTACGGGTCGAATCTGCACTCCTGCTCCTGCATGTCGGTGACGTTAAAAAAACAAACTTCCGGTTCGAAGATGGTATCTTCCTCGGCATCTCAGTGATGGAAAGTATTCACCAACGATGGAGGTTCTCGCAGAGCGCTCAAGATTCCGGCTTCGGAACTCTCCAAGGCCTTGGTGCGAACGTCAACCACGGCCCAATAGAACACTCCACGGTTCTTTTCCGGCGCAAGCGCCAGAATCTTCATCTGCGGATACCGGCCGACGAGAAAACCGCATTGGGTCGCACGTTTGTCGGTGTCGTCCAACGCGAGTATCAATACGTCGGGCCGGGCCTCCTCAATCGCCATGGCAAGTTCGTTCTCATTCTGGATTTCGCCAATAACCTCGATGTCGTGCTGGTCGGCTAAGACTGCCAAAACGAGTTCCCGCATGAGTCGCGGACCATTCGCAACCAGCACCCTCACGCGTCTTTCGACTATATCCACAATGCACCTTTGTAACTCCGTGTAAGAGAATGGGCAAGATTCAATCCTGTACTACGAGACCGTACTACCGCGTACCCAAGCGTGGTACTAATACAGTACTAATCAATTTTCCCGTTCATTTCACAGCTAGAGGCTTCAGAGCGGCATACCGAAGCGGATGATCGAAGCCAGTTGTCTCGATATCGATTTCTTGTCTAGGCTGTACCTCTTCGATTCAGAGTTTGGAAGTTCTAAAGCATCAACTGGGGTATTAAGTGAGAATACGAGTCTTCCAGACTTTCAGCAAGGCTACAAAAGGACGTAGCTAGTGACAGTCGTAACCCCCTTGGTCCTCAACGTCAGGGAGGGTAAGGATTAGGCAAGAGTCGTCGGGTTCAATCTTTCCGAAAACGCTTATGGAATCCCTCAACTCCGAATCCCACTAGCGCAGCAAAGTACGAACTCACGGTTGGCCGACCGTCTGGGGTGAAGACCTCCGGAAAAATCCCTTAGGCCAAAATGTCAACTGAACGGAAGAAGTAACATTCGACTGTTTTGTTGATGCAATGACAGGAAAATTCCATATCTCGTATTGGACAGATGCGGAAAAGCTGAAACTCGATCGCGGCCAAAACTCCGCCCGGACGTTCGCGTCGGCCAGAGTGCCGCCATCAGGAAGAAGTTGTCGGCTCACTTTCTGATGCCTGAATCCAAATTGGAGCTTGTTTCGCGGGCTGAACCAGTATGTGGTCCAGGCCTGGGCCCCCTGTCCTTGACGTCCCATCCAACTTCCCATCAAGTGGTGGGCATTCTGAAAACCAGTGATCCAAGTCGCGTCCCAGTAGAAGGCCCCGAATGCAACGTCTCCTCCGCTGCTGGGTGGATCGGTGTAGCCGCCTTCGACGCGGAAATCCATTTTCGGTATCTTGGGCAGCTTGGGAATATATATTCCTGCAAGCCAAGTCGCGACATCGGGACCAAGAATCGGCGTAATTTCGTCATGTTCGGCCATACCTTCAGCATATAGAGTCATTCCATCGCGGACGCGGGGAATCCGATAGCTAAAGTCCAGACCAGAACGGTGCGACCCTGTCTTGTTCGGAGTCCCGGGGTTGCCGTTGCTCGCTAAGAACACGCTCCTCAAAAATGAATGCAGAGTTAACGGATAGCCGGGGCCTCCGTAATCGGTGGTGCGCGACAGGCCGATTTCAAGGTTCGAGGTTGGCTTAAAGCTGATTCTTTCGCCGTGAACGATGGGCTGCGGATTCAGCGATTTCCCGTATTGGCCGACAAGCCCGGTGGGGGTGTCCATGAATTCGTATCCTGAATATTGCCCCAGGAAGGCCTCCACGCGCATGGGTCCAAGCAGTCCGAAGACACTCGGAAGCCTAAAAGGCGTAACCCGGTTGACCCGGAACATTCGAAGCGGTTGCGCGTTATCGCTGAGCATCATGGCTCCGCCCTGCGACGGACCCCACCACAGGCTCTGGTTGCCATAAGAGAGCTGCCAGTCGGAGAGGTTCAGGGCAACGTACGTGTCCAGGAATCGGCCTTGGTTGAAGGCGGGTATTGGCGTGTCCGACGGGATGGGGAATGGCGGGGGGACGACGCTGCGGCTGAAATCAGCCTGCGATATTGCTTCGCGAGCACTTAATGGCAAAGCCGGCGCCGAGGGAGAATGCTGATATTCGCCACGAACATAAACCGTAAACGGACCATACGACGCCCATCCCGACAGCCCCGAAACGTTGTTAAAACCCTGTTCCTCGGGACGGCCAAAGTCGTTGACGATTGTCTGCCCAAAGTGGTCGCCGTCAGTCAGGGGTTTGCCGACGATCTCTGTGCTTCGGCTATAAGCTGATTCCAGCCGAAGCTCAGCATTATCCCCGCCATCCAGCAAATTAACTTCCCGGCCAAATTCGTTCTGTAGAGCCCCGTACAGCCGTGCCGCCTCGCTCTCCTTCAAGTCGTCTTCTGCGATCGGAACCGACGCCTCCTTGACCTGCCGCGCACATTCCAGGCGCGTCCACGGACGCATATCGGCAAATCCACTATGAATGTATCCAAGAGCGGTCAGCCGATCAAAGGCCGGATAGATCCAGCTATCCAGGGACACGTACGGCGATCCCATATTCCGAGCTTCGCGGACCGTATCCTCGGCCTCTTTTTTGCTAAAAGTGCCCCATTCTGCGATTTCAGCATCGCTGTAGTGAGAGTGGGAGCGATAGACTTGCCGACCGAGATACCACCCGAGGGCGCTGCCTAACACCACTTCCGATGCAAAGTGCTGATGCCCTACAACCCGCGCGGCACTTATCCCTCCCGCTGCGCCGTAGGCCAGCAACTGCGTGAGTGGGCCGGGATATTCATGAGCAATCACACTTGCAATTGCCCAACTGATCGAAGCATGTTCGGAAGGGAAAGATGTCCCGCCCTGAAAAAAATGTCCCTTGCCGCTGCCGGTGAAGGGACGTTCGCGTCCGGAGGCATACTTGAAGACTTCTGTATCGAGGAATGCGTCGATGCCGGCCTCTCCACTTAGCAGTCCTGTTTCCCTCATTTGATCGTTGTTCGTCAGATGTCCCCAAAGAAACATTCCTGCACCAGCGCCAGCCATCGCAGCCAGTCCTGCATTGGAAACAGTGACCGCGTGCGAGACCGTGGTTGGGGTTGTGGGAACGTGCTTTTCGATCGCAGTGTCGCTGGCAACCAGGGCCGCTCCCACGAAAGCTAACGGCACCGTCCATTGCAATTCCGTCTCACTCATGTGGAATGGAGTCGACCAGAAATTCTTTTGATCTAGAAAAAGATTGCGGGGAAGCGACTTCAAATCAACCGGCGGCAGGGCGAACTCGGTCGCAGATTTTTCAGGCGGGTCAGGAATTGGTTTTTGGTCCGCGATCGTTTGCGCGCATACAATCAGATTACAGCCAAAGAACAGGGCCACCAGCAAACTTGAAGCCCGTAAGAACTTGGCACGATAGCCACTTCTGGCAAGCGTATTGCTAACGGTTTCTGCAAGGTTCATTTCCCGTCCTTAGTGAAGTCCACCACTGGCGCGCGCATCGGTCTGTCGTTCTATTAAATATACAATCGTGCCGCGAGCGGCTGGGCACTGGTAGATCGCACTGTTCATTTTGACAGAATTCGGAGTGGGTTCAAAGATGCCAGAGCACTCGCTGATCTCCCAGAAAGATCCAGAAAGAATCAGGAAAGAGCAATTTTGAGGACGCCGGCTGGTCCCGGCCTTCATCGTGAAAACGAAGATTCTGGCCCCGGGGAGCCTGATAGACTCCCTCTAAGTGGCGTGCAATAATTGCGAAATGGCAACATATCCGGATACCGAAGTCGTTCAAACCGAACCGATTGCCTACAAACAAACTGGGGAGGTGTCGTCGGACGAAACTGAGGTTTCGCTGCTCGACATCGTGGTTCTTCTTGCCGGAGAGAAGCGCTTCATCGTCCGCTTTGTGCTGGGCGCCGCTGTGTTGGCGGCTGTGGTTTCCTTTCTTCTGCCGATCCAGTACGAAGCGAAAATTGTGCTTATGCCGCCTTCGCAGAGCACATCCGCGGGCTCGGCACTGTTGGGGCAGCTCGGGAACATGGGCTCGCTGGGCTCCCTCGCCTCCATGACGGGCCTGAGCATGAAAAATCCTGCCGACATGTATCTTGCCTTTCTAACGAGCCGGACAGTCGAAGACGCACTGATTTCCCGTTTCAACTTGATGAAGGAGTATCACAAAAAGTATCTTTCGGACGCTCGCAAGGAGCTCGAAGGCCGGACCACAGCGGCGGTCGGAACCAAGGACGGATTGATCCGTCTCTCAATCGAAGACGGCGACCCTAAGCGTGCTGCTGAACTGGCCAATGGCTACGTGGAGGAATTCCGCAAACTCTCCGCCTCGCTCGCCATCACCGAAGCCGCGCGGCGGCGTTTGTTCTTTGAACACCAATTGCAAGATGCCAAGGATAATCTCACGAAGGCCGAAGAGGCCATGAGAAAGACTCAGCAATCCACCGGCGTTCTACAGATTGACAGTCAGGCGCGATCACTGATCGAATCGGCCGCGATTTTGCGCGCACAGGTAGTTGCCAAGCAAGTCCAGATTCAAAGCATGCGATCTTTCGCGGCCGACGATAACCCCGAACTGATTCTCGCCAAACAGCAACTGGCCGCTCTTGAAGGGCAGCTTCAAAGGGTCGCGGGATCGCAGAGCGATACTGGGTCGGATATCAACCTTTCCAAGGGGCGTGTGACAGAATCTGGAATGGAGTACGTCCGCCGGTTTCGGGATCTCAAATACCACGAAACCGTCTATGAGCTGCTGGCGAAGGAATTCGAAATTGCCAAACTCGATGAAGCGCGCGAGGGGTCGATTATTCAAGTGGTGGATGCCGCAGTCCCGCCCGACAAGAAGGCATTTCCACCACGAATGTTAATTGTCATGGGCGTAACCGTTCTTTCTTTCTTTCTTGCCGCGTTCTGGATCGTGCTGCGGCACGGCATGGCACGTACCTTCGAACTGCCGGAAAACCAGCAGCGCCTGGAAACAATAAAGGAGCGCTGGAAAGAAAAGCAAGGCACAGCGTAGCCGCCTCCCGATTCCGGCTGTGTGCGGCATGCCTAGGCACGGTGTTTATTTATGAGCTCTCGTGATCGGAAAAGCTTCGAAGTCCCAGGAGCTTCGCCCGCAACGCTTCCCTTGCGTCCGCATGTTTTGTTTTTCCTTACATACAATGCTCTTTATCTGGTTCCATTGCTTCTTGCCTTCTTTCTGGGCTATGACCAAGGTGGGATAGGGGACGTTCTGGGAATAAGTGGGGCCACGATACTCGAAATCTGTTTGGCATATCTTTCGGGGATGGTGGCGTTTGTCGTTGGAGCATACTCACCTGACTTTTTTTCCTGGACTATGCGGGCCCATTCGCGGCCGACTCCGCCAATTTGCTGGCTGCGAATAGGGGCTGCGGAAAAGATCGCAATTTTGATCCTCTGTCTTGTCTTTGTGGTCTCCAAGATATCGCTTGTTCCCCTTGGTGTCTATCACGACTACGCATTTGATACTGGCTCGATGGTCGGGGGTCGGTGGTCTTACTCGATGGTCTGTTCCGAGGCTATGATTCTTGCAGGCATAGCCGCACTATTCACCAAGGGGAGGCACAGCCTGCGCAACTTCGTTATGATCAGCGCCTTGAACGGGATCAATTTGCTACATGGGACGCGAATCTTCTTTATAAGCTCAATCATGGTGCTTGCGCTGTATGGATATGTTCGCGGAAAAGTCACCTTAAAGCGCGCGATCCTGTATGGACCGCTCGCCTTTGCTATGGTGCTCCTGCTGGCCTATATAGTTTTTCTATCTCGTTCCCACGTTAGCACTACGGGAGCATTTTCTCCGGCTGCGTTGGTCAGCCCGGTAATCTATGAGAGTGTCCTTTCCCAAGCGTCCCTGATAGGGCTGCTTGGTCCCAGTCCAGCCTGGGAAACCTTCGGACACCCCTTGCGGTTTCTTCTTGACATTATATTGTTCACAGTGCCTAGACCCATGCTGCCAGACAAGGATTCTCTGCTTTATATTGGTCGCTTCTACTATCTTTCCCCATACGGTGCGTTTAACGGCTACGCGCAGGGCCTTATTTATTTCGGCTTTCTTTTCCCGTTGTTCTACTTCTTGTTGGGGCTGACGGGTTCATACTTATACAAGAAGTCTCAACTGAGCCCTTGGTGGCTCGTTCTGTACATTTTTTTTACCGCAGATTTCCTGCTGCATATTATGAGAGACGGCTATATCGTGCCTTTGAAGATGCTGATCAATACGGCCGAATGTATTTTAATCTTGATCTTTTGGAGGAACGTCGTGAATGCGTGTACCCCCAATGAGCCGCTGGGATCCGAAGCCAAGTTGAGCAACTGAGGCGATCTCCGGTACCGTCAACCAACCGCCTGTCATCTCGAGCAGCCATGGAACAGCAAGCGATAGCATGACCAGTCCACTACTCTACGTCGTGCCCATCAAAAAAGATGAAGCCTCGGCACGCTGGTACTCGCCCGCCCGTCAAGAAGGGGGCTGCTCTACGCTTACCCTTCCGCGTTTATATCCCAGATATTTCAATCCCGTGCGAAGCACTGCTTCCGGAATCAGCCATGGCGCCTGCCTGAACAGGTACTGGATTTCAGAAATTGCAAACCTGCGTCCTTCTCCGGACGCTTTACCGAAGTCGCGTAGGAGCCACGGCTCGGTTCCATGCAATCGGCCAATCCTGTAGTAACGCTGGAACTCTTCGCCGAAACTGTGAGCATGCGAATGGTAGACCTGCGCCTCGGCAACGTAGGCAATACTCCAACCGTTTTGCAGCAGACGTGCCGCAACCACCGTATCTTCTCCAAAGTTCGATTCCCTTGGAAACCCGCCGGCTTGCTCCAAAGCGGTCCTTCGATAGGCTCCGAAGGAATTCGAAAAAAAGATCGCTTTGAAACCAAGAGCGTCACGCTCCGCAAGCGTCCCTACCCTCGACTCTGGGGGGTAATTAAAGTTGCGGGCATGTGACTCGATCGGCCCCGCTCCCACCCGAGGGAGCTGCCGGCCGAATGCAGCACCAATCGAAGGATCCTCAAATGACCCCACAAGGCGAACAATAGCGTCATTGTTCGCAAGAATTGCATCCTGAGTGAGGTAAACGAGAATATCGACCGGCTGAAGCAGTTCGGCCGCAACTTGCCGGGTGCCGCCGTGATTGAACTCTGAACGTGCGATGGAAAGAACACGGTAACCCGCGGATCGTGCCAACTCCAGTGTTCCGTCGGTCGAGCTCGAATCAACGATAAGTATCTGTTGCGGTTTTAATCCCTGTTGGCGAAGCCCTTCCTGGAATACACGCCACAGCTTTGCGGCATTGAGTGTTGGCACAACCACTGCTAGAGTTCGGTTGCAGCCTACCCAGGCGGGTGCTACCATAGCGTCGGAGTAGGACACCGTTAAATTATATCTTACCGCCTTACAGGAAATTTTGCGGAGGAAGAGATCGTCGCTGGGAAGCGGGCTAGCGACTTTCCAGGTTTGCCGTTGGATTAATCGCGCCCGGGCCCCCGTGGACGCCGCTACATCGACATGATGCCTGTTGCCATGTTTGGCGGGGTTGGGTTTATCGGAACGCACCATTCGCAATTTTCTTTGCGCGACAGTCCGGTTTCAGGAGGCATGCTTGCTGACCTAAATCGGCCGCGTAGTGAAAGTCATGCGGGCCGCACTGCAGGATGCGCTGGCCTCAGTAGGTGCCGTACCTCAATTGAAGTTCCCAGCAATCGCCGTCCCTTTCCTCACCGAGACACGCTCGGCTGCGCCAGAATTGTGTTCAGGAGTTCGTTCTCGCCTTACGAAGTCACCGGCGACAGGAAAGGCACGATTTCCCTTTCGGTGCCAGAACGCGGGATGGGCGCTAAACCATACTAGGTGGAAAAGCTAAACATATTAATGGTTTGCTCGGAATTTCCTCCCCACGGAGCCGGTATAGGGATCGCTGTCGCTAATCAGGCGGAGGCATTGGTTGCGCAGGGTCACTCTGTAACAGTCCTCACGCGAGGAAGAGGAATTAAGGAAGAAAAATATAAAAATGGCGTTTCTGTACATCGAATCTGTTATGCCTCTCTTCCGCCGCCCCTCCACCTCGCACTACATGGTTATTTTGTAAATAGAACCATTCGTCGCCTCATTAAGCATGGCGCGCAATTCGACCTTATCCATCTTCACAGCCCCCTCGTCCCAAGAATAAAGCTGAAAATCCCAACCATAACGACAATTCACAGCACGTGGCTCGCAGAAGCGAAAAGTTTTGATCAGATCTCTGATCTTTATTCCTTATACGTAAAAATGTTTAAATCTGCATTTGTTCGGTCGGAACGGAAAACGTTCAGACAATCACTGTTTTTCACAACCACCTCGAATGCGATGAAGCGCGAAATCGTTCGAGAGTATGGTATAGACGAAAGGCGAATTTCGATTGTTTCTAATATTGTTGATATAGGGCTCTTTAACTCAACTAGCAATAAATCAGCTTATGACGTTGTATCGGTAAGTCGTTTGGTCTACCGCAAGGGCATTCTTGATCTTATTGAAGCGGCTCGCATTGTTCAAAAACAAAGACCAGAAATTCGGTTTGCCATCATAGGGTCGGGCACTTTGATGACTAGGTTACGAAGCCGTGTGCATACTCTGGGACTCGCGAAAAATGTCTTCCTTCTGGGACGCATCGACCATAACGACCTTCCGAAGTATCTCGCCCCAAACGCCATATTTGTGAGTGCCGCCCATTACGAACCATTTGGACTAACCACCATCGAAGCCATGGCGGCAAGATTACCGGTTCTCGCAACAAATGTTGGTGGATCGCCAGCCCTTTGTGAGGAAGGCCTACGAGGTACGCTCGTCAATCCCAAAGACCCACAACAGATTGCAGACGCACTGATAAAACTGCTTTCGCTGCCTCAGACCTTGTTAAATAAGATGGGAGAAAACGCCCATGAATTTGTAGCCAAGAAATTCAATCCTCAAATAGTCACCCAACAGCTGTTAGAGGCATATCAAAATGTACTCTAATCGATCTGGGCCCAAACCGTCACAAGAACGTTTCCAGTTTATAAACAAGCAATGACGCATGCGACTCATTCAGTGTGTCCCCCCATCAGAACTTAAGGGTGTGGGTCGGCCGGCTTTTGGATCGTCGTGCCAGTATCCCTCCCACTGCGGAGCGCAAAGGCCGCAGCAGGTATTTAGCGTTCGCTATACGTAATTCCACTGCCGCCAACACCTTGCTCCGCCCACCCGTCTCTACCTTCGCACGTGCCGTCTCTTGCAGACACTGGCGTCCAGAACTCGCTCCCCCGGCCCTCATCACCGCTGTGATAGTAGGCATATACGCGGCATTCAGCTGGCCTTTCGCACGCAGGAGAAGTTCATAGTCCGCTACAATTCGGTAGGACGTATCATAGGTGCCTAGCCGTTCAAATAGACTACGGCGGTGCATGGACCCCACGTGGTGCGTGCACATCGACTTGGAAAACTTGCTCCATTTCCAAGGGCTCCCCATAATTCTCACATAGCCCGAGGGGTGCACCACTTTCAGTTTAGAACTTAGATATTCCGCTTGCGGGTTCTTGGCTGCAAGGGCCATGTATGCGGTAACAGCACCAGGGAGGAACTCATCATCCGCTCCAAGAAAACACAGCCACTCGCCCCGCGCCTCGCGCAGAGCCTTATTCCACGCGTCGTATATTCCCCGGTCGGGCTCGCTCCTCCACAACCCAATCCGGTCCTCGTATTCGCGGAGCACCTCGACTGTCCCATCCGTGGAGCCGCCGTCAATGATGACGTGTTCGATATGTGAATAATCTTGCCTTAAGACGCTCTCGATGCATCCTTTAATCGTGCCTACGCCGTTAAAGACGGCAGTGACCACGGTGACGAGCGGCCCCGCAGGCTCCTCGGACGCAGCGGTTTGATGAAGACGTCGCCCTCCACTGAATTTCAGCTCTTTGACGGACATTTTTACTCCTCTCCAACTTTTCAATCCCTAATATCTTACCGTCCTGTCGATCGATCATGGTCAACAAGTGTCATCGACTAAAGAGCAGACAGTGCCGGTTCCCTCCGAAACAAAACCGCATCCAGCTGGAGAAGACGGCCTGTCCCGGGGTCGACGAAGCCAGGGACCACTGACCACAGGTCGTATCCGCGTTCCTCCAAACAGCGGAGCATGGGATGGAAGAGACATTCCCCATCGTAAAGTGGAACCAGAGAAAGCTCGAGCTGCATTCCTGACACTCGGCGCAGAAACTGCTCGGCCCCTTGTAACACTTTGCTCTCGAATCCCTGAACGTCGAGCTTTAAGAAGATGCGTTCGCTATCGGTTACGAGCTGTGGGCTTACGCTGTCTAGGGTGTGTAAATCCACGGTTTCGGAGCCGACATACCGTGATTCGGGAGCAGCGCGTGCATGCAACGGCAACATGGGTAGAATCGAACTCGAAGCACTGTTGCCAGCAAGATTGAGAGTAACGGTGCCGTCATGGTCGCCCAGAGCCATTCGGGGGGCAACGCTCCAGTCGGCGTCGTTTTGGGAGCGTTGACTCAAAGTCGCATGAGCGGCGGTGGAAGGCTCAAAGGAGACAATTCGACCAACAAACCCCGCATCCCGCAACTGTTGCGCAAACTGTCCGGTGTTGGCTCCTACATCAAATACCACGCCGATTCGGTGAACGAAAAGTTGCCTCACTAATTGCGCGGCTTCCGACGATCGCGGATCAAACCTCCTTACGTCTAATCCAACCCGCCAGAGGCATTTGCGAGCAAAACGTTTCACTGACATTGAAAGCGGCTCCCTACCGTGATCTTAGCTCCGGAACTAAATGGAACTCATTATCCCCTCCGCCCCTGAGGCTCGCGGTCTCAGCATCCAGCATCAAGGATATGACATCCGCCATGTGGTATTGCGCCTTCCATCCTATTTCCGCTGCAGCCTTTGACGGGTCGATTTTATTGCGAGCAATGTCGGTGGGCCTGTACAGAAGCCTGGGTGCTTTGACTTGGGCGCGCAGGTTCGGGGGATGGCCGCCCAACCGTCCGGGCGTAGAGCGCTTGAAATTTTGCAGCCGTATCCCTCATCGAAAATCTCGCCAACACTTCGGACCCTTTCTGGATGAGAAACTCGCGAAAATCAGGGTCGTCCAGAGCCCTGACCATCAATGCTGCAAGCTCCGTCGGAGAATCTGGATCGAAGTATGCTGCGCCCGCCTGAGCCACCTCTGGCAGAACGGTGGCATTGGAAGATAAGACAGGCAGGCGTGCATGGAATGCCTCCAGAATCGGCAGCCCGAAACCTTCAAACTTGCTCGGAAAAATCATTACCGTCGCACTTGCAAACACGGACTGTAGCTCTTCCGGCGTCACAAATCCGAGATAATGCAACTGTTCAGAGACTCCCAGTTCTCGACCGATTTCGTCAAGCTTCGCCCGAAACTTTGTCGACGCACCCGTGAAGTACACGTCCGGAGTTCTACCCTGCTCCTTCTTGAGAAACTGGAGAGCGCGAATGATGTTCTCGTGGTTCTTGTGTGGCCAGGTGACCGCGGGATAGAAGAAGAATTGCCGCGGAAGACGATATTTTCCAACCGTGTCTTGTATTGTCTGTCGAGAAGGGGACGCGTAAGCATCGAAGGCTGATCCCCACGGGATCACAACCACCTTGTCGGGTGACATACCGTATTTCTCAATGATATCCTGCCTTGACCATTCGGTCTGAACGCAAACAAACGTCGCCTCTGCACAGAATGCTCGATACAATCTTTCACGAAGCGCAAACTCCGTCTTCGAAAAGAATTGCGGGTAATGCAGATGTTGCAGATCCCAGGGCTGGTAAATCGATGGCAAGTGAGTAAGGCAGGCGGTTGGGGTGGGGAAATGGACTAGATCAAACCCCTGGGACTCGATGTAACCGGACGAAACGGGAACAGGCAACATTCCGCTCCGCATCCAAATCCAGGCAGAGTGCAACGGAGCTATGGCGCGAAGAGACTTCTTCAATCTGGAAAGTCCGGAAGGAGGAAAGCACACCAGCCGACATGGCCCGGAAATGTAAGGTCTAAGCCATTCTTGAAGCTCCTCCGGGACTACGAAGGTATATTCCTGATCGGCGCTATCGGATGAGGAAAGCGCATTGGCAAGCGCTAGCGTGGACGTGCCAATACCTTGCTGAACAACTAAATTCCTGCAATCTAACGCGATGCGAAGTTTGCCATTGCTGGTCATTGGACGATTTCGGCTTCTTTCGAGTTTACGGAATGAGTCGCTGTTGTGAGAATGAAATTATACCTTCGCGTGAGTCTCGACCGCGAATATCCAAGCTCGAGGTGGGCTACCCATGGTGCGGGTTTTCGAGGTCAAAAGGGAAATTCCGGTCGGTAGGTGATGCCGTATCTGTGGTGGCGTTTCGGAAGCTTTTGCTTCCACGAACCGCCTCGCCAAGCGTCGTCGAAAAAGACAGCGATCTCGTATTCGCAACGCAATTTCTCTTGAAAAAACTCCGAGCTTCGGGTCACCCTATGGAAAGAGTGGTCAATGAATGCCAGTTTTTTCTTCGTGCGGGTCTGCATCGATCGGCTTAACGACCAGATTCGCGCGAAGGGACATAGTGCCGCGCGGCGCGAAAGACATCCAATTCGCTGCGCCGTATGCTCTCCGCGATGTCTTCGTCCTGACTGTGGAAAACGCAAAGGTCGCAGTACCTTGCACTGTGGCGACCCGAGAAAAATTCGTGCAGTTCCGAAAGGAGCGTCTGGTTTGTCAGTTCCGCAGAGAACATGTAGTCCCCCGTGTTCTCATACACGAGCACGCGGTGATAACCGTGTCCCTTCAGCCTGTCGAGCAGATCTAGTCCGTCCACCCCATGGGGTAGCTGGAGATCGGGATCATATTCAAAGAATAGCACCGGTTTCTGTTGCGCAATCCAGTCGTCCGCGCTACTAAGGATGGCTACGTCCATGCCGTCGGTGTCGACCTTGACGAGATGTGCACTCTGAAATGAGGGATATTCTCTTAGAATTTCTTCAAATGACTTAGTAGGCAGCTCATGACCATTCCCGGATTGAGCGCGCGACAGCCTGGCTGTGCCATCGTGAACGACGGGCGTAAGACCTTGGCTGCTCATGCTGACGAATGATTGTTCGATCACAGGGGCGGGCAGCATTTTCGACACATTCTCTGCCAGGAATTCGCAAAATCTTGGCTCTCCCTCCACGCACAGAACGGGCATACGGACGTGTTGATGGAGAATAACAACCGAATCACCGACATTTGCTCCGATGTCGATGACCGCTAGGTCACTGTACTTGGCAGAAAGATGGGCCGCAATTCGGCCCAGGTTATCCGAGTAGAGGGGGTAGCTTCGGAGGATTATCGGCAGCCCATGAGACAGGGGCATGCGCAAGACCGAACCATACAATTTGTACTCCACTACCGGATCGCCAAACCGAAGCACTACTCGCCGCGCCATGAGGAGGGACTTCCATCGTACGCGATTAAAGAAGCCACGATCTGCCGTAGAAATCAGCATCTCAAGCAAGAGAGTTGCTGATCGCGACACCGAGGAATTACGCATCCGAATGCTCCTGACATTTCCCTGGCCCAACTGAAGACGTTATACCACCAAGAGAATTCCGAGAGAATAAATGGGCAACCAGGAATTCGACAAATTGCCAATACCTTGCTGAACAACTAAATTTCGGCAATCCAACACGATGCGAGTTTGCCGTTGCTGGCCATTCGACGAGTTCGGCTTCTTTCCAGTTTACGGACTGAGTCGCTAATGGGAAACGAAATTATGCCTTCGCATGTATCTCAAACCCGAATACCCTCTCGAGGTGAGGACACATAGTACGGGTTTTCGAGACCCAAAAGGAAATGCTGGTTGGCATGCAATGCCATATCTGTGGTGGCGTTTCGAAGGCTTTTGCTTCGACGCATCGAACTGGTCCCCGAACCGGCGCCCGTGGCTCCAAACTGGTGGTACTACGGAGGCAACCACGAGAGTTTGACCGAGTCCGACTTTGCGCGCATGACGGCCTAACATGTCCCCGCAATAATAGATAGTCAAGCTTTGCGTCAACAGGGACCATCATTTATTTGATGGCTTCCTCCCGACATTTTCTTTGGGCTCTTACGGCGCAGGCGTGCAATATCGCGATCCAGGCAGTACTGTAGACGTCTGCTCAAACTCTGCCAGATGCAAAAGACACTAAGCCAAGAGCGCGGCGCCGCAGATTGTGCACTTTGAGTCGAAGACGCTTCGGGAAGGTGGGGAAGGAGAGCCTTTGATTGAGGTGATCCAAAGAGCGCATCGGGATCATGGCTGGCGGATGAACAAGTGGGAACTCGATGGGCGCAGATGGGAGGACGAAGTCAGGGTCGGCGTCGAGGGTGTGTGTTGCGCCGGGACCGAAGCCAATATTGGTAATGAGATTGGTCCGAGGCACGGCAATGAGGGAATTATGCACGATATTTGTATAGGACCACTGATAGTCCCAGGTATTGGGGCCGGTGCCGGCATGCATCTGATCAAATATTTTCGTCCAGCAACGAACCAGTCGTCGCTCGCTGAAGGCCTGCTCCAGTAGTCCAGAAGCACGGATGGCTGGCCATTGGGACAGGTGTTCGTCATAGAGCGACCATGCCCGACGCCAGGTAGCCCACCCCCAGATATGTGGAACACGAGAGAAAAAATAGCTAGGCGAAGGAGGAGTGGCGCGCCACGCGAGATTTGTTCCGGCAATCATGGAAACGCGGTTATCGTCGCGGTAGCGGCCGAGCAGTTCGTGACAGAAGGGGAAAAAGGACGGATCGGGCAAGCAGTCGTCTTCGAGGATGATGGCCTCGTTTACAAGAGAAAAAGCCCAGTTGAGGCCGGAGATAATGCGTTTTCTGCACCCCATGTTAGTGGGAGAAAAGTTGGTGCTGACTTCGCAAGGCCAGTCGACCTGGGCGACAATATCTCGCACCTGCTGGCAGGCCTCAGGCTCGCCTGGTCTGGTTAAGCGAGGTCCGTCGGCGATGATGAGTAGGCGCGAGGGCCGTTGACGCGCGATAGCGTGAAACACCATGCGGCTAGAATCGGGGCGACTGAAGACGATGAAAATGACAGGGGTTGTGAAGGAAGTCATTGTGTTTATCTTTCCCATACCCCGCTCATCGGAGGCCAGCAAGAACATCGAACTTGATGTCTTTCTTTCCTGTGCAGGCTGCCGCCTCGTGAACACCATCCCATGACAAATTTTCTCCGCGGCGGCGCTTAATCATTTCTCGCCTTCCGCGTAAATAGATTCGAAGTCCCTTTCTCGCAGGTCGAGATTCGGGTCAAACTGTCTCAAGCGACAATTCTTGAATCCCTTCAACTCCAATATGTAAAGGAGGTTTTCTTCATCAAACATATATTTATGTTCACCGGCCATGTACGCGGTGTAATTCACATAATCGATTCGGGTCGTTCGGTTGTACGCTGCTTTCCACCCAAAGAACTTATCCGGATCCAATGCGATGCCTTTCACATAGGCTTCCAAATATATCTTCGCATTTGGAACACAGATCGAGAACATTCCCCCTTGAACAAGCGCCCGCTTGCATTCATCTAAAAACTGTTGAGCTTCCGTAAATGAGAGATGCTCAAAAAAATGAGAAGAGTATATCTTCTCGAGGCTCTCGTTCGGGAATGGAAGTCCCTTCCTCAGGTCCCAATAAATGTCGCAGGTTCTCGTCAGGTCGATCGTTATCCAGTCCCCCTGCCCTTTCTTATCACCCGCTCCCACCTCGACAAATATTTGGCTTCTCTCCCTCAATATCTTTCGAACTTTTCGCTTGGACAAATGATGCCTTATTGCTGTAACGACAGCCATTAATAATGGGACCTTCTTTATGGACATCTTAATTCCTGAGATCATCCGTTTGTTCCTCACTTCGCAACAACTAAGCCCCAATTAAATTTCAGTGCTTTGAGTGGCTTAGGTGCAACATCCTTCGTCAGTGATTTCATGGCATCCTAACCGCAGCGCTGGGTATGAATGATTTCAGTTGGAGACGAAAGATAGGGCGCGTACGCGCATCGAAGGCGTTGGCCAAAAATGCCGAGATTGCGTATGAGACAACCGTTGCGATTGCCGCTCCGAGCGCGGAATAGCGAGGAATCAGAACAAGGTTAAGGGCAATGTTGGCGACAGCTCCGGCAGCCGTGCGATAAAACGAGAGCCTCAGAAGATTCTCCGAGATATCCCATGGGCTTTGGGCGACTCCCATAAACACAAAAACTGACGCCCATATATGGACAGCGAGGACCGGAGCAGCCTGGCTGTAGGCACCGGAATACAGGTGCTTCACAATCCAACCTGAAGCCAACGCAACGCCCGAACCAATGGTTACGGAGGCCAGAATCATCGCCGAAAACAAGGTGCGGAGGCGATTGTAGTAGAGGAGAGGATTGGTCTTTGCACGCATAATCGCGGGTGATACTGAGGAGACGATTGCGGTAGGGATGAAGTACCACACTTCAGATACTTTAGTGGCCGCCGCGTAAAGTCCCGCGGCCGCGTCCCCCCGCATCACCTGCAGCATGACCGTATCGATCCGCAAATAGATCATGATGGCCATTCCGGATAAGATTAGGGGCCAGCCCTGCTTCAGTAACGCTATCGACAATTTCCAACTAGTGTGCCATTTGAGGAGGCTACCACCAACCAGGTTGTATGCAATGGCTAGACCAATGGCGCCGAGCGCCAATTCAGCCACTCCCGCGACCGCAAAGGACCATACCGGCGCCTTTCGCTGAATCAGTAGGATCCGCAATGCTGCTATGACCAGAAAGGCGCCATTCTTGGCCAAAACCGTCAGCTTGGATTTGACTTGAGACTGGAAGTAAGAATCGATGGTATCAAACGCCTGAAAAATCAGACCTGTTGCCACAATGGCGACCAGTTTCAGCGCCATAGGATCATGGGGCTCTATCAATCGGACAATCAGTAGGGAGAACAGGAGCGCCAGGAAAGATCCTGTGAGCCTAAGAGCAAGAGTGCTTCCGAGAATGTCGAGAGTATTTCTGGAGTCTCTCACGATCTCCCGTACTATGATTCCGTCCAGGCCTAAGGTTGTGAGCGACCCAAAAAGCGCAACGTACGCCAGCGCGAAGCTCAGGCTGCCGAAACGTGCAGGGCCAAGATATCTTGCGACCCATACGCCGACAAACAATCCTACTCCCATGCGCAAAATGCGATCGAACATTAGCCAACTGATATTTTCGACAATTCGACGAAAACCCGGCGCTTGATAGGCAAGCAACTATGCGAGTCCTCCGGCTTTCTTGTTCATTGCAATTTGCGCGGTCTTTTGGATGAGGCAGTTACAACTCCGCTGCAACGCCATTTTGCCATAGGTCTGCGATTGTAGTCTCGCTAAGCCTGCCAGCAACGCCAAGATGGATTCTGCAATTGCCGACAATTCTCAAATCCTCAAGTTATTCCCGCGCCTGCTGCAGTTGGGCGCGATAGTCATCCCAAGCCAACTGTATTCCTTGCTTCAAGGAAACGCGGGGTTTCCAGCCAAGAGCAAAAAGCCTCGAGGAATCGAGCAGTTTCCGTGGGGTGCCATCGGGCTTGCTCGAATCGAATACGATGTCCCCGTGAAAACCCAGAACCGAGGTAACCATTGTCGCAAGTTCCCGAATAGTCAAATCTTGGCCACTGCCGACATTAATCAGTGGAGCCATTTCGGGAATCGAGATCATACTGTCGAATTCTGCTTCCGATAGATTCATCAAATGAACGCAAGCGTCTGCCATGTCATCGCTGAAGAGAAACTCGCGTTGCGGTGTTCCGGTACCCCATATACCTACTTCGCTGTCTCCCCGCTGAATCGCCTCATGAGTCTTACGAATAAGCGCGGGGAGAACATGCGACGATTGCAAGTCGTAGTGATCGCCCGGACCGTAAAGATTCGTCGGCATGGCAGCGAGAAATTGTGTTCCGTACTGGCGGTTGAATGCCCAACACATCTCGATACCGGCGATCTTAGCAATAGCGTAAGCGCGATTCGTAAACTCCAGTGGACCTGAAAGCAAGTATTCTTCTTTTAAGGGTTGTGGAGCTAGTCTCGGATAAATGCAACTCGATCCTAGAAATAGCAGGCGTTTGACCCCGGTGCGGCGTGCCGATTCAAGTACATTGTTTTGAATGTTCAGATTTTCAGAAATGAACTCTGCCGGGAAGTCGCGATTAGCAAGCACTCCGCCAACTTTTGCAGCCGCTAAGAATACATATTCGGGCCGCTCAGCATCGAAGAAAGCGCGCGTCGCCGACGGGTCCAGAAGGTCCAACTGGGTCCGAGAACGTAGAAGGAGATTGCTGTATCCTCGCGCCTCTAAATTGCGAACGATTGCAGACCCGGCCAACCCCCGATGTCCAGCCACAAAAATCCGGGCCGTGGTCGCCATAAAGCTATTCATAGTGATGCATTGCTCGGAAGCCTTTGGCATGGATAACTGCATCACGCTTCGCTAGCTTCAGATCCTGTTCTATCATCTCCGCAACGAGTTCTTGAAACGACACTTTCGACTTCCATCCGAGCTTTTCCCGCGCCTTGGATGGATCCCCTAGGAGCGAGTCCACTTCAGTCGGGCGAAAATAGCGCTGGTCGACCGCGACTATGCATCGGCCGCTCTTGTCATGCCCCTTCTCTTCGATGCCGGTCCCTTTCCAGTCTACCGTGATGCCCAATTCCGCGGCGGCACATTCGATGAATTCGCGGACACTGTGTTGTTTGCCAGTCGCAATCACATAGTCGTCGGGCAAAGGTTGTTGGAGGATTAACCACTGCATCTCCACGTAATCGCGAGCATGGCCCCAGTCACGTTTCGCATCCAGATTTCCGACATAGAGGACGTCCTGCAACCCGAGACTGATCCTGGCAAGCCCACGCGTTATCTTCCTGGTTACAAATGTTTCTCCGCGCCTGGGTGATTCATGGTTGAACAAAATACCGTTACAGGCATAAATCCCGTAAGCCTCCCGATAATTGATCGTGACCCAATGTGCATAGAGTTTCGCCGCGCCGTAGGGCGAGCGCGGATAAAAAGGCGTCAACTCATTCTGAGGAACTTCGCGGACTTTGCCAAATAGTTCCGAAGTGGACGCCTGATAGAAACGCGTTTTCTTCTCCAGACCGAGGATACGAATAGCTTCCAAGACGCGCAAAACACCAAGCCCATCTGCATTGGCGGTATATTCTGGTTCCTCGAACGAGACCGCAACATGACTTTGCGCAGCCAGGTTATAGATTTCCGCAGGCTGAATGCCCTGGACGATCCGGATAATACTGCTGGTATCGGTCATGTCCCCATAGTGAAGGAAGAATTTCCGATCTTGCTCGTGGGGATCCTGATAGAGATGGTCGACCCTTTCTGTGTTCAGCGACGAGCTTCGTCGCTTAATGCCGTGAACCTCGTACCCCTTAGTCAGGAGTAACTCCGCAAGATACGAGCCATCTTGGCCGGTAATGCCTGTAATCAGTGCTCTCTTCATCCAATACCCCGCACAGCCGAATTCTTATGTACTGATCGATACTCGTCGCTCAGAAGACCTACGTTCTAGTGGACAACCGCGAGTGCCGCAGCGGTCAGGGCCAGCTGCGACGAAATCTGCGTCCAATCGCGTAACCCGCGGATAAACGCTCCGGTAGGGAGCTTGTAGGGTACGACAATCTGATCTCCTGGGTACAAGCGGACGCGCTCGAATTTTGTCCCCGTAAAAAGGCCGTTGACGTTGTTGGCGGCGACGACAACGCCATTTGCGCGTAATACAAAGGCATGATGCATGTCGGATTGCGGTTTTCCTTTGCCCGCTATTTCAAGATAGGATCCGGCGGTATTCCGCGCCTGAAAAATGAAGGAGCCGGGATTGTACACATCTCCCACCACGGAGACGGTGGAAGGCGTATGAGGGATGGCCAACCGGTCACTGTCTTCCATCACCATATTCGGAAAGTCGTCGAGGTTCTTATCCTTAGGCTTTACTGGAAGCGCGACGCGTCCGCTGGCGCGAGTAGTACGCAGTCGCGCGATGATCGCTTCCTGCGCCGCTTGCATTTGCGCCAGGTCCCCCGGATTGCTCGAAGCTGCTACCATCACCGCCGACTGGCGAATTTGAACTTCCATCGTGTTGGCCAGTTCATCGAGGCTTCGTTGCTGGTCGATCCTCGCTGATTCGCGGGTCAGCATCGAACCGTAAACGTAAGCGTTGGGAGTTAACCCGCCCGCTCTCCGCAAGACTGAGCGCATCGTTTCGTCAGTCTCAAGCTTGTAGATACCGGGACGCATCACCTCGCCTTCGACAATCACATACTGCGAGCGGTCCGCCTGCGGCACACTGATGTCTCTCTGAGAGAAGATAGTTACGATATCGCCGGGCCGCAATTCGAGATTGCTTTCCTCGTCTCGCTCAATGATTGCCTTCCTGGGATTCAGCCAGATCAGTTTGGAGCTAAGATCCTGGGGATTAACGCGTTGAATAATGGCGTAGTCCCAATTGATTTCCGGAGCATAACGGCGCACTTCGTCAGCTAGATCCCGGACCATGTTTGGGTTGGGACTGCCGCCTGTGGTTTGAGTCCCCTGACGGCTGGCCAATGAGCCGTCGCCGGTTGCCGGAGACCCATTCGCACTGGATTGCTGATTTTGCGCATAGAGGGCATCCGCCAGATTCGAAGACCCGGCTGCATCAGGCAACAAGCCTCCAGGGTTCGTAGTCGAATCCCGAGTGCCGGCCGTGGCTCCATTAGGAGCCGTGATTTCTGTCTGCTGTTGATTGGGAACGGAGCGGGCCCCCGTTCCAACCGGGTATTCGGTTGCGCGCCCGTTGACGATGGCGGCGCGATTTCGCCAGTAGCGGCGGGTAAGCAAGGACTGCGCATCCGGAATCAGGTCACGGACGCGCATTCCCGGCTTCCAGGCGTAACGACCGGGGTTGGAGACATTGCCTCGCAAAGTGACTGTGTCTTCGAAACGGGGAACGATGGAAAAGACGCGAACGATGTCGCCATCTTTGAGAGGCAAGGCGCGGGATTGCTCATCGTAGGGAAACTCCAAAGTTTTGCGCGCTTGGTGCTCCACAAAACGGTCGATCGTAACTTTGCTGGTATCGGCTACGGTGCTCAGATCGCCGGCAACTTCAATCAAGTCGTTCAGGGTGGAGTTGTCCTTCATTTCGTAGATCGCTGGCGTATTCACGGAACCCGAAATGGCCGCCAAAGGACCAACGTGAGGAATGTAGAGAACATCGCCCGGTTGAAGGCGGACATCCTTTGACTTGTCGCCCTTGATCAGCAGGTCGTAGAAATCGAAATCTGTAACAGTAGCGCCTTCGCGCCGAACCTGAATATGCCGCAACGATCCCTGCGGCGCCGGGCCGCCGGAAACGAAAATTGCATTGACCAGCGTGCTCAGCGAACTAATAGTGTAGGTCCCTGGGTAGCGGGCGTTGCCCACTACCACTACCTGAATAGAATGAAGCCGGCCAATATTTGCCGTGAGACTGAAGTTCTTAAATGTTTTCGAAACTGCGTCCTTTAAGTATTGCTCCAGATTTCCGTAGTGCACACCGGCTACGGATACTTGTCCCACCTGTGGGATATAAATTTGGCCAGAACGGTCCACGATTGCCCGCAAGCTAGCCTGCACCTGACCCCAAATTTTAATCTGGAGTTCGTCGCCGGGGCCGATGATGTAATCACTCGGAACCTGCATCCAGTCCACTGGTGAAAATGTGCTCGGGGGCTGGACAAATAAAGACTGACCGAACAAAGGCAGCGCCCGGCCAACCGAGTCGGCGACCATTTGCTCGAACTCGGTTTCTGGTCGGGAGGGGGTCTGCAGGTGTTGCATCTCCGAAGGATTCAACGGGGGCTTACTCGGGACGTACTGGTCGTTGAGACTGCCGGGCGTTGTTAACACCGGTGTGCGCATGGGAGAGGAAGAATTGCCTTCGCCCGGGATGCCGCCTGATCTTTGAGCTTGCGCAGCGACGCACTGGGCGCTTCCCGCATTTGAGGGATCGGAACAATCCGCTGTGATGCCTTGAGACGTCGCACCTTGAGATAAAGGATCATTGAGCGATTGCGAGAAGCACGCCCCAATAAAGAAAACAACGAATAGCGCAGACAACACGAATTTTTGCATGATCAAGTCAGAAGTCCTAGAGATGCGGAAAGCATAAGCTAACCTTGTGATTCTACCAAGTGCTGCGAAACTGTCATATGGCTGAAGGAGCGAGGATTTCTTTGATAGCAGGCTATCGATCCGTAGCGAAAGGAGGCGTCAGTCTTAGGTTAGAAACTGCTGTTTTTCCCGCGTTCGTCATTAGCTCCGCCTTTCTGGTCCTGCTTCTCATCGTGACTGCGCGATAACGAATGAATAGGAGGCCGGTCGCAGAATTGCTATGATGGTTTGAGACCTCCAAAGACGTGCGATGCGCTTTCCCGTAGTCAATCGCTGGAGTCAGTCGATAGCTGAAGCGAGATCTTCCCATCGTGGGATTGGCATACAATGCCGAAGGTGACTGCTGGGTACGAGCTGCGAAAAAGAATTGAATCCAAAGACTTAACTGCTTAACGTTCAATCCCGAGCGGCCAGGGCGATCACTCATATTCCAGCGATATTTCTTCGCTTATGCTCGATTTGGATTTCTGTTCGATCACCGACATCCTCATGAAGCGCCGCGGGCTGCGTCGACAGCTGTCCATGGAGTCAGGACTGCGGGATTTGCGGATCGCTGTGCTCGGGGGAACGACCACTGACGAGTTCGTTAATCTTCTGGACTTGCTCCTCCTAGCGAATGGCTTCCGGCCTGTTTTTCATCAGTCGGAATACGGCCGCTTCTACGAAGAGGCGGTACATAACGCCGAAATACTTCTTAATTTCAAACCTGATTTGGTCTATGTACACACTTCTTGCATGAATGTGCATGTGCCGCCGCTCAACTGCGCCGAATCTGACCTTGCCAGTCATGTTCAAGCGGAATGCAAGCGATATCGCGAGATCTGGGCGTCGCTCGAAGCGAATCTTAATTGTCAGATAATCCAGAACAACTTTGAAATGCCGCCGTACACGATTCTCGGCAATTTGGACGCGGTGGCGAGCGGAGGGTTAAGCCGATTTCTTGGGGAGCTTAACGTCGCTTTTGCTGAAGAGGCTGCTAGGCGGCCGAGGCTTCTCTTACACGACGTTCACGGACTCTCGGCACGCATGGGGCTGAAACAATGGTTCGACTGGGAGCGCTATTTTAGTTACAAGATTCTGTATACCGCGGAGGCAAACCTCGAGTTGGCGCGTTCGCTGAACGCGATGATCAAGGCAATCTACGGCAAGAGCCGTAAGGTGCTCGTGCTCGATCTGGATAATACTTTGTGGGGCGGAATTATCGGCGACGACGGTGTGGACAAAATCCAGATTGGACGTGAGACCCCCGTTTCCGAGGCATACACGGCATTTCAGGAATACTGCCTTGCGCTGCGCGATCGTGGAATCCTACTTGCGGTCTGCTCGAAAAACGATGAGGGGATTGCGAAATCCGGATTCGAGCACCCAAGTTCTGTTCTCAGGCTCGAACATTTTTCTTGTTTCAAAGCCAACTGGGAACCAAAGCACGAGAATATCCTTGCCATTGCGAAGGAGATGAATTTGGGTGTCGACAGCTTCGTGTTCGTCGACGATAACCCGGCCGAACGGGCGCTCGTCGCAGCTCAAGTGCCAGGGATTGCCGTGCCAGACGTGGGCAACGATGTTTCGCGTTTTGCGGGAATCATTGCGCAAGGCCGGTACTTCGAAGCAGTTTCGCTTTCGAAGGAAGACGTCGAACGCGCAGCCTCTTATGCCCACAACCAGCAGCGGTCTGCATTCGAAGCCCGCTTCACGAACTATGGCGAATACCTCGACTCACTCGAGATGGTCGCCGAAATCGACACGTTCCAGCCAGTCTATTTGGATCGCATCGTACAGCTCACGAATAAGACAAACCAGTTCAACTTGACTGCGCGCCGCTATACTCTGGCGGAGATGGAGTCGGCGCTGCGGAATCCGCAATACATGAGTCTTTATGGAAAACTTAGCGACCGTTTCGGCGATCATGGCCTGATTTCGATTGTGCTGGGACGTAAGGAACCACAGGCGCTGCACATCGATCTATGGTTGATGAGTTGCCGCGTTCTGAAGCGTGATATGGAGCTTGCAATGTTGGATGCGATTGCCGCACGCGCGCTCGAATCTGGCATCGAACGCATCTACGGGTATTACGTGCCGACTAAAAAGAACGGGATCGTAGCAGATTTTTATCCTAAGTTGGGATTCGTCCCCGCAGCTTCGGAGGATCCTAGCCTGGCCGGTGGTGCTACGGTATGGGCTCTGAATCTTGCCCACTATTCAAAGCGAAGCAAACACATTAACGTAAGGGATTACAAACATGGCTAACGTTACTCCAGAAGCCGTCCTCACCGAGTTGCAACCGATTTTTGAAGAAGTGCTCGACCAGCCGGGCCTTACAGTAACGCGTAGCTCAAGCTCGTGGAATACACCCAGTTGGGACTCGTTAGCCCACATCGACCTGATCGAAATGTCGGAGCGTCACTTCGGTGTAAAGTTCGCCCTGAGCGAACTGCAAGACCTCAAAGAAGTCGGAGACCTGGTCGATCTTATAGTTATTAAGAAGGCCGATCACAACCCATAGTGAATCAGAAGCCGCGTGAAAGTCCCCGCATCTCCCGCACGATAGGCAGCAGTACACCGATCGGATCGAGTGCTCGCTCTGGCATGATTCCGGCAGTTTGATCCGTCAGAAGCCTGGGCAATCGGCTGGTCAAAATGTGGAGGTTCGGCAGAGATTGGTTCATGTCCCGGCACATCTGCTCTCCTGCGGCCTTCGCCATTGCATATTCGGTCATGCCCGCCGGTCGCTCTTCAACGGCTACGGAGGACGGATAGTAAGCAATTAGTTTGCCTGCACTGGCCCTTTCGGCCTGTGTAAGGTACAGGCAGATTTCGTGAAAGCCAATAACGTAAAAGGCAATAAAATCTGCGAGAACCGGGGGCGAGACAAGATTTTTCTTGGGTCGAAAGATGGCATTGGTCGCGAAGTAAAAGAGGTGACTGAAGGGCTTCGTCAATCCAGCTAGCTGTGGCGGGGGCGGCATTCTTACGTCATATGGCAGCACCTGGACCCCACTTCCCCGCGCCCGGATCTGTGATGCGACGCTCTCTGCCTCGATCTTGCCGACAGCATACGTGATCGTAGACTTGCCGCCACCAGCGGCAATCAATTTGGCAGTCAATTCGCCAAGTCCTCGTGATCCGCCAATGATGAGAGCATCGATGTCTGCGAACTCCGAAGCGCTGACATGTGAAGCAAGTGCCTGCATAGAAGGTTGTTCGACGGGCGGAACGCGGATAAAGGCGTCCAGCGTTCCGGTAACGCTGCAGCCATCCACTGCGATGCGCGCCTTTCGAAATCGCTCGTCGCGATCCAAGACGAGATAATGCAGAGCGGTGCGGACCCCCTCGGATGGAGACGGTCGCGCAATTGTCAAATCCAGTTTGGATAACATGGAGTGCAAACCGGGAGCCTCCATCCCAACGACATAAGAGCAAGCAACGATCTCAGCGACGGCTGCGGGACCGATACTTGCGGTCAGTTGGGGAAAGAATCGTCGTACGCTGGCTTCCGTCGCAGTAAAAGCATGGCCCGAACGATTATCCAAGTCGGCAAAAGAGATATCGAGTGCCGCCGGTAGTGGCGCTGCTGGGGAAGGGATTAGCGCACTCTTGGGCTCGGTGGATGCGCCCGTTCCAAACTGGAGTTCAACTGAGAGCACAGGCAGACCAAGCACTTCGACTTTCAGCAGCCGCGGATCGGGCTTCGCGTCGAAAGGCAGAGAAAGAACTGCTTCATCTCCGAGATAGATCCATTGTAAAAACTTGGCTTTGATTCGAGATAAAGGCGAGAGAAGATGCCCGCTGGCGACAAGGAATTCAAGCGCCCACAGCAACGTATGCACGCCATGGACCACCGGAAGTCCCGGCCGCGTGCGACGAGCAGCAATCGCATCCATGTGCAGCGGGTTCCGGTCTCCCGAGAGTACAGCGAACTGTTCTTGCAGTTCTGGGGTGACGATTCTGGAGGCGATGCCGTTCGGCATGACTAGATTGTTGCGCGAGCTGAAAACGAGTGAGACTGCCAGGGCGTATCCAACAAGGATGTGCGAGTGGGAGAAGAATTGCCTTCGCCCTGAATGTTGCCTGATCTCTGAACTCGCGCAGCGACGCACTGGCAGCTTCCCACATTTGATGGATCGGAACAACCCGCCGTGATGCTCTGAGACGTCTTACCTTGAGACAAACGATCACTGGGCGATTGCGGAAAAGATGTTTCACACGAAAGAACAGCAATGAACAAAAAGAGCAGCAGCGGCTTTTGCATGGTGGATTCAGTGATCCTATTGATCCGGAAGATCATTCTACCAACTGCCCGCCGCAAAGAGGAATAGCTGATGGGCAGGATACTCAACACATGCGAGGATAGTTGACCCGGATACCTCACGCACACATTTTCCTGGTAATCCAATAATCCATGAATTTCATATGAATTGAAAGGAAAGGCTTGCGTGAGAATCAACCTTTAACCGATCGCTGATGATGGGTATTGCCTAGTTTAACTGAGGCACTGCGCGCTTGATTTTCTGTGCTCCAATTGACGGGAGCGGCCATGAATCTAACTATAATCACCGAATGTCCACCTCCGAACAATCCGCAATGCTAAGAGTAGCGATAGCCGAAGCCTGCAAAGGCCTATCCGAGGGTGGTATTCCTATTGGGGCTGCGATCTTCGATGAGACTGGGAAACTCATCGGAGCTGGCCGCAATCGCCGGGTGCAGAACAACGATCCTTCGCTGCATGGCGAGACTGACGCCTTTCGCAACGCGGGTCGCCAGCGCAGCTATCGCAAGCTGACCATGGTCACCACGCTCGCGCCTTGCTGGTATTGCAGCGGGCTGGTGCGGCAGTTTGGTTTTGGCACGGTGGTTGTCGGTGAGAGTCGAAATTTCCAGGGTGGGATCGATTGGCTACGTTCGCTCGGAATCCAGGTGATCGACCTTGATTCTCAGGAATGCGTTTCGCTGTTGAGCGACTACATTCGCGCGAATCCTGCGGTCTGGAACGAAGACATCGGACAAGAGTGAATACGAACTCCCCTCGTCACTCCCTCTCCGAAAACGAATTAAAACGCCACACTTAAGGACATCTGAATCTGCCTCGGGCTGCCAATGGTCTTGTTCGTAACACCCAACCCACTCAGAGTGGGGCTGACGTACAGTGACTGACCCGCGACAGGAAAACCGTTGAAGTTGATGTTCTGGCTTACATCATCAATCGGGATATCGAAACTCGCCGTATTGGTCACATTGAAAACATCGAACGTGAACTTCAAAGAAGATTGCTCAGTAATTTGAGTAATTTTCATAAGCGAAATGTCAGCACGCCTTTGCCAGGACTGCCGGAAAATATTGCGCTGCCCGTGATCGATGAAATTCGTTTCATAAGGATCATTGGAGGGTATGGCGCCATTCAAGGCCCCAGGACTTAACAGAGGAAGGCCGAAGCAGTTCGGATTGAGCGCTGGCAGGCCAGGGCTTGTCCCCGATGCGCCGGTCAAAGCCTGCTGCGGAGAACATCCAGAGAGCGGAACAACCGGATTCGTGATGCCATCGTTAACGCCGTAGAATATGCTGCCGACGGCGCCGGAGTAATCGACAACACTGTAGGGTTGGCCGCTTTGGATGACTGTAAGGCCCGAAATAGCCCATCCATCCGCCATCCTGCCTTTCAACGAGGATGCCGAGAAGAATTTCGGAAACTGGTACATGTACGTGAAATTCACCACGTGCTTGCGGTCGAAGTCCGAGAGTCCATAGCCGGAGCGCAGATTAAGAGGATTGTTGCCGTTGTAAAAAAGCCCCATTGCGCTTTGCTCGTCCGTCGCGTGCGAATAAGTATAGGAGAAGCCGACCTGCAAGCCATGGCTCATTCTTTTTTCAACGTGAGCCTGAAGTGCATGATAGGCCGAGATACCAGCGGCGGTGTACGACTCCGATTCTGACGAATAACCGATGTAAGGAACACGCAGGTCGACGTTTCCGCCCTCAAACGTTTGCAGATACGGCTGTCCGTTGGGAAGTATCGCGGGTGTAAAAGTCGCGGCGTCGGTCAGGATCGAGTAGCCATAAGTATAGTCCTGCCCAAACGGGGTTCCCGGCCTGATCGGGTTACTTGGAGATGCAATCCGCGCCTGATTGAAAGGCAATGGAACGATCTCGTGGCGCCCTAGATTGCCAACATACCCGATGTCTATAGCCAGGTCATTTCGCGGTTGCCACTGAATGTCCAGCGTTTGATTGAGAGTGTAAGGCAACTTGTTAGTTCGGTTGTAATCGGCGAACGAGAATAGGGGTAGACCGGTTGAAATTGTGGCCGCATTCGGTATCACCAGATCTGCGGGATTACCGGAGGGTCCTGGCCCAAGCGTGGAGCCCCAGGGATTTTCGAAAGTGCTGCAGAACGAATACGCGTACGGGCTGCAAGCCTGCGAATTCACCCAGGGCGGTGACTGATTCACGCCGAAAGGGCCGCCGGCGATCACTCCTGAGGCAAAACCCGGAGAGAGATAAGTGAAGAGTTCTCCTCGATCATAGTACATGCCCCAGCCCGCACGAACCACAACCCTGTCGCTGAACATCTTTGGGCTCCACGCCAAGCCGAGGCGCGGCGCCAATCCCCACTGGCGCCCGGTGAGAGTCGAATCACTGACGCTCTTCGTCGGGAAAAGAGGATTGTTCCCTGCAACGATGAAGCCATTAGAAACGATTACGTCATTGGTCGCATCGTAGTTGTACCGTGACGGATCAAAGTTGAAAATGCGTCCATTTTTTTCCGTTAGACCTCCGTGATAATCGAAGCGCAGGCCGGCGCTAATGCTCAAATTCGAACGGAGTTGAAATTTGTCTTGCAGATACCAGCCGGTTTCTTTCGATCGGTAATAGCGGTTGGCATCACCTTGCAAGAAGTTGGTGCTGATGAATCCGTTAGCGGTATAGGTGATGGGCGAACCCGTAAGGAAGTCAGCAAAATTGTTGAAGCCAATCATCCCCGTGTTCGTTCTTTCATCGCGCGCATTGAGTTGGGTATAGGAAAAGCTTCCACCGAAGGTCACCGTGTGCTTGCCATGGTTCCAGACAGCATTGAGAGAGGGCATCCAGCGATTTTGGAAAATGCCGGTGAAGGCGCCCTGCGAAGCCGCCGTCGAGCCGATATTCAGGCCGGCATTGAAGGGACCGCAAGGGCTAGAGGTCGAACAGCCGCCGGTATTTTGCGGAGAGAAATTTCCCAAGTCATCCACGATTGTGATGCCCGGAAAAACATTCGAGCCAAACGCATTGATGCCTGCCGCGGCGGGAGTGAAGGGCTGGCCAATGGTGCTGTAGATTTTTTCGCGGATAAACCCAAACACTTCCGCGACACTCAAGTTCGGGCGAATCGATTGGATGTTCGTAACCGAAGCAACCTGGCTGCCGGCGTCCAAATGCTGAGAGAAGCCTTGGACCGAGGAAAACCCGAAAGGTGCCGTCGTCGGGTCGTGCTGGTAGTAGTACTTCAATGCCAGCGTGTCTTTCGAGGTAGCCAAGTAATCAACATCGGAGACGGCCTGGTCGGAAATGAAGTAAGCCGGCTGCGTGAGGAAAACATTTTCCGGAAAGTTAATGGTTGGGACGGAAGTAGGATTCGCCGAGGGAAACAAATACTGGCCATTCGGCAGCTTATCGTTCAGCAGCGCAAGCGCGACTGGATCCACGTTGCCAGCATTTAGCGAAGTGCCAAAGTTATTATTGGCAACTGCCGCCAATCTCGCAGCGCTGCGATCGTCCGTAAGCCCGAATGGTACAGCGGTCCGCGAAGTTCCGATTTCCAAATCCGACACGTGAACGTGCTGGTAGCTGGCGAAACCAAAAAGCTTGTCCTTGATGATCGGGCCGCCGATCGTTCCACCCGCAGTGTAACGATGTAACTGCGGAACTTTTTCGCTTGCGGGAATATTGCTGTCCTGTTTGTAGAAATACGGCGCAGCATTCAGCCAATCCGTTCCGCGGTGAACATAAGCGCTGCCGTGAACCGCGTTGGTTCCGGATGCAGTACTCATATCGATGTGAGCACCGCTGGTCGATCCCTGCTGTGCGTCATACATCGAGGTGTTTACGTGAAACTCCTGGATCGTCTCCGGCGCCGGCGTCGGCAAAGCTTGTCCGATAGCCAGATACGGCGACGCCGTGCTCTGAATAATTTCCGCAGTGGTGCTGGAGGCTCCCGCTACCCCGGTATTGTTCACAATTCGCGCCGAGGCCACCTGGCTCGTGCTTTTCCCGTTGAACAAATTACTGGCATCCACTCCGTTCAGAAGAAACGTGTTGCTCGTGTCGCGCTGTCCATTGGCCCAGATGGGCTGATTGCCCAGGCCGCTGTTGGCGCCAGTTCCGGCGGACAACTCGGCGTTCACTCCAGGCGACAGAATGGCCAGCCCGGTAAAGCTGCCCGTGGGCAGAGGGATGGCCTCAATCTGAACTTTCTCAAGTACATAGCCGTTGGTGGTGTCGACAGCGTTCAGCAAAGGAACCGCCTCGACCTCTACAACCGTACCCACCTTACCGACAGACAGCGCCGTATTAAGAGTAGCGGTGCGATCCGCCTGCACTGTGATCGAAGGGATTTTTTCGCCCTGGAAACCGTCGTGCGCGAAGGTCAGAGTGTAGGTGCCGATCGGAAGATTGACGAAATCGTAGATACCAGCTGGGTTCGTTTTTTGGCTGCGAGTGAGTTTCGTCTGATCACCCACGATCGTCACAGTAGTTTCTGGCAGAACGCTCCCGGTTTTGTCAGTGACCGTGCCCGTAATACCGCCAAGCGTTTGTTGAGCGTGGGCAGTTGGAGGATGGGCAGCTTGAATCCAGAGCGTTAGCGAAAGAAAAGCAATGCGTGCGCGTCTGTTAAACATGAATGACCTCATGCGAGTCGTAAACATCCTCCTGCGGGACCGTGCAATCTGGTCAAAAAAGACTACATGTTTTGTTCGAAGATGGTTTACTTGCCGCCCCAGGATGACTGACGACTTTACGCGGGTTTCGTTGGGAATGGAAGTCCTTTGCCAGTCAAAATTTCTTTGGCGAAGATTAGATATTTTTATCGCTGTGACTCCAATCCTCCACGGTTTCACAGGGCAGTTGAAGCAGGCTGACTGCTGCGTCCACGAATCGCGAACCACACCAACCCTGCCGCCAAATACGCAAGATAGATGTATGGCAGTTTGCCGTAAGGGCCCTCCGGCACGGGATAAAAATTCCCAACCAAGGCAAGCAACATGGCCAAGCCGGCCAGCCACGGAACCACTTGCGCTCCCGGATGGAACACAGCTTGTTCACGCAAATAGTGCGGCAACGCAATGCAAACCAACGCGTAGGCGACGATGAAGCCATAGGTCGCAAGCGACCCCATCCAGCCATAGACATCCAGCCCGCTTGCGCCTCGGGCCGCCAGTATTGCTACGGGAAGCAGCGCCGCAATGCCAGTAATGACGACAGCGCGGTTTGGAGTTTGATTGCGTTCGTGCGTTTTGCCGAAATAGCTGTGCGCAAGCCCGTTGTGCGACATGCGCATCAACACTCGAGCCGCGGCGGTAATGCACGCCAGAGTTCCGGCAAACAGACTGACTAGAGCGCCGATATCGATCAGCAGTCCAAGCACCGGCACACCACCAATCCGAGCCAGAAGGTACATCGGCGCCTCGCTCGTTCCCAAATCTCGCCCGGCAGTGTGGAACCCTAAAACCTCAGCGTAGGCGCAGACGGTGAAGAAAGCCCCTGCAAGCACTGCGCTTTGAATGACCGCGCGCGGAATTGTTTGCAGCGGATTGCGTGCCTCCGACCCCAACGTTGTCGCGCTTTCAAAGCCAACAAAGCTGAACAGCGCGAGCACCAATCCCAGCCGAAGTCCGCTGCCCGTCGTGCCGTGCAGATGCAATTGTTCCCGGTCTAAATTCCAACCATGGCGTACCAGTAGCAACCCCACGACAACTACGATTATTGATACCGAAGCCGCTTCAATCCAAAGCATGAGACGGGCAGAGATTTTTACGTCCAGATAGGCGATCCTCATCGAAACGCCAGTGACCAGCGTCGCCAGCAACACCGCGGAATAAACGTGGCCCGTGGCATCCCGTAACAATAAATTTGCGTAGTGATAAAAGCCACCGATCACGCTGGATCCCGTAGCCACGTAGGCGAGAAGTAAACTCCAGGCGACCGTCGCGCTGAGGCATGGCGGCAGAGTCAGCGACGCGTAGGTGTAGAGCGAGCCGGGAGAAGCGGAATGGCGGGCATACCGGCTTATGCATAACGCAACCAGCAACACCGCCACCGTGGCCAGCACATACGCCAGCCACGTACCATTTCCCGCAAGCGCGCAAACGAGCGGGATAGTTGCCACCGGCGTGGTAGTAGGAGCTATGGTGGAGACCGATTGCGCCAGCGTTTCCATGGGACATAAAATCTCCCGCCGCAAGCCATGGCCGGTGCTAACCACGTTGTCCGTCTCGGTTTGCGACATGCAGCCAACCCTTCCCTCAAATTCGAACGAGGTCGGATTGTACAACAGCAAGGCAAGGCGGCTTCGGCGGGAATATCCGATGTGGTGTAATAAGCTTGCAACGTTTCGCGTGGTTCGTGGGACAGTGGCTCGAAGAAAGCCGCATTATATGAAGCTCAATAAAGAACTGCTGGCGCGCCTTCCGAAAGTCCTTTTGCACGAGCATCTGGACGGCGTGTTGCGCCCCCAAACCATCATTGATTTGGCTCGGGACGCCAAGTATGCCGGCCTTCCAACCAACGAGCCTCAGGCGCTCTCCGAGTGGTTTTTTCGCGGCGCCAATCAGGGCAGCCTCGCTAAATATCTGGAAGGCTTTGCCCACACCATCGCCGTAATGCAGACCGAAGAAGCGCTCCAACGTGTCGCCTACGAGCAGGCCGAAGATCTCAGTCGCGACGGAATCGTTTATTTTGAAACTCGCTTCGCGCCGGTCTTTCACACGCAAAAGGGGCTGACCCATCAGCAGATTGTCTCCGCAGTATTGAAGGGATTGGAAAAGGGACGAAAGGATTTCGGCATCGCTTCCGGTCTGATCATTTGCGCCATGCGCAACATGAATACTTCGCTCGAGATGGCCGAACTCGCGGTCGATTTTCGCGCGCGCGGCGTCGTGGGATTCGATCTCGCTGGCGAGGAAGGCGGCTATCCGCCCAAAAAACACGTGGACGCTTTTCATTTCATTCAGCGTGAGAACTTCAATATTACGATTCACGCCGGGGAAGGTTACGGAAAAGAATCGATATGGCAGGCCATTCAATACTGCGGAGCCCACCGCATCGGGCACGGCACGCGTCTGATCGACGATATTGCCGTAGCAGAGGGCAAGGCGGTAAAACTGGGCGATCTGGCGCAGTACGTTCTCGACAAACGCATCCCGCTGGAAATTTGCCTGCTGAGCAATGTGCACACGGGCGCGACCCCGAGCTTGGCGCAGCATCCTTTCCGCATTCTCTATCAGGAGAAATTTCGGGTCACACTCAACACCGACAACCGGCTGATGAGCCAAACTACGATGAGCCGTGAGTTTGAAGCCGCCGCGGAAACCTTTGGATTGTCTCTGGACGATTTTGAAAAGATCACCATCAATGCGATGAAGAGCTCTTTCCTGCCATATAAAGAGCGCCTGGGTTTTATCTATTCGTCTATAAAGCCCGGTTATGCCAGGATTCGCGAATCGCTAAAGATCGAGTAACAAATCATTCGGACAACGCCGCGAGAGTTTCGGCAAGAACCAGCGCTCCTCGCGCGATGTCTTCCGGAGATGCGTACTCGTCGGGACGGTGGCTGTAGCCGTTGCGGCAAGGGATGAACAGCATCGCGACCGGAGCGATGCGTGCGATAAAAAGCGAGTCGTGGTAAGCGCGGCTGACCATGGAAATGAAGCCCAACTCGTGCTTCCGGCAGGATTGAGAAAGTGCCTCGACCAATTCGGGTGCGCAATCCGCAGGAGCGTCGGCGTTCAGCAGTTCACTGCGAATCGATATCTGCCGCCGCTCTGCAATGGAGTCACCCTCATTTTCAATTGTGCGGACGACGACATCGCGCCGTTCCAGGTTCGTATCGCGTACATCCACGCTCAACCGAACTCGGCTCGGAATACTATTGACGGCGCCGGGAAACACTTCGCAGATGCCGACCGTCGCCACCGTGTCGATCGCTCCGCTGCTTCGCGCGGCGTTCTCAATGGCCAGAATCAATTCCGCCGCCGCGCATAAAGCATCGCGCCGGTCCGGCATCAAAACTCCGCCGGCGTGCCCCCCGGAACCTTCGATCATAACGCGCATGCTCGCAGGCGCAGCGATGTTCGTAACAATGCCCAGAGGAGTTTGCTGACGCTCCAGCAGCGGCCCTTGTTCGATGTGCAGTTCAATAAATGCTTTGTAGTATCCCTGCGGCAATCCGACCTGGTCGAGTTCGCCTGCGCAGCCAGCGTTTCGGCGAACTTCGTCCAAAGTGCCATCATCTTTATCCCTCAGCTTCCTCGCAGCTTCGGGAGTAAGCGCGCCTGTCAGCAGCCTGCTTCCGAGGCATCCGATACCAAACCGTGTCGGCTCTTCCGAAGTGAAGATGAGCAACTCGATCGAATGCCTGGGACGAAACCCGCTTTGCCGCAACGTCCGTATCGCTTCGAGCCCACCCAGCACTCCAACCACGCCATCAAATTTCCCAGCGTTCGGAATGGCGTCAATGTGCGAGCCTGTGCCTACAACCGGAGCTTTCGGATCGGAGCCATTCCAGCGGGCAAAAATATTTCCCACCGCATCCTGGCGCACCGTAAGTCCAGCTTCTGCGCAACGTGTTTTCATCCAGTCTCGAGCTTTGAGATCCGTGGGCGTGAAAACAATTCGGGTTACGGCCGGAGATTCAGCGTCAGAGAATGAAGCGAGTGCATCGATTTCGGAGAACAAGCGATCTCGATCGACAATAAGACTCATCGCGCATGGCCGGCCAGAGGATGCCGGTTCCAGTTTTTATAAATAAGGTATTTCGCTGGCGCCTTTCCGATCGCCCCGAACCACTGCGGGCACCATGGTCCCATCCAGATGAAGTCTCCGGCAGTCACTGGATACCACGAGTCTCCCAGCCGGTAAATGCCGCCGCCTTCGAGCATGATGAGGCCGTGCTCCATCACGTGCATTTCGACCATGCTTAGCGAGGCCCCGGGTTGATAGACCATCGTATTTACCGCAAAGTCGAAACTCATCTCATCGGGAAGAAGGCATTTCACTTGCAAGCTGGGATCGCCATCCAGTGGATGCGCCACCACCGCATCTTCGGTTGAAATAATCAACTGTGGCGGCGTGTTCGACGAAAGGGATTGATAGACTTTCTCGACGACAACAATCCGGCTGACCTGCGTAGCCTTCACTCGATGCTGCAATCCTTCGGGGAGATAAGCGTAGGATCGCGCAGTCAACTCACTGGATTTGCCGCTAACTTCCAACTGCAAGCCGCCGTCAATCACGAAAAGGAAGCGTTGAGCAGATGTGGGGCCCAGCTCTCCTCCCGCTTCACATTCTGCGGTGTACTCTGTGAAGCCGGCGCCTAGCGCAGGACCGGCATGAACGATCGCGCAGCATTTTCTCATTCCCGGCAGAGCGATGCGCACAAACGTGTCGGCGGTCAGCAGCAAATGATTCGGGTGCTGGGAGCTTCGTGTGTGTCCAAGATTTTTCACGTTATCCTTTTGTGAAATTTGCGGTCTTGTGAAACTCATGCGATGCGGCGAGCTGTTGAAGAAGATGCAGTCCGCACTGGATCGCCTTTTCGACATCCTCTGATGCGACTGATTCTGCCGGATCGTGGCTTATGCCGCCCGGAGTCCGCAGAAAAATCATTGCAGAGGGAACTCTTTCCGCCAGGATCATGGCATCGTGCCCCGCCCCGCTCACCATCCGGTGCGGCTTGCAGCCTGCCTTCGCAATTGCATCTTCTATATGGTCAATCAGAAAAGGCTCCATCGCGACCGCAGGCTGATTCAGCACGGTACTCTCGTTGACCGATAACCCGCGTCGCGATGCAATTTCTTGCGCCTCGCGAATGAGATCGGCGACGGCGCGACGTCGAATGTCATCTGAACTATGACGAACGTCAAGCGTGAGTCGCACCTCCCCGGCAATCACATTCGTGGTCCCCGGCTTCGCCTCGATTCTACCCACGGTCGCCACCAAGCCGGGAACTCCCTGACCCGCGCGTTCCACTTTGCCGATCCACTCCGCCGCCCCTGCCAGCGCATCGTGCCGAAGATGCATCGGCGTTGTGCCTGCGTGGTTCGCTCGGCCCACAAACGTAACCGCCAGGCGGCTCTGGCCCGCAATCGCTTCCACGGCTGCGAGTGGTTGATTCAATTTTTCCAAAACCGGTCCCTGCTCGATATGAAACTCAAGATAACCCAGCGTATCCTTTCCTAACTCGGCTTCCGGAATATGCTCAGGATCTAATCCAAAATCCTCGATTGCCTTGCGCACGGAAACGCCCTGCGAATCGCAAACCTGCAACAGTTGCGGATCCAGCCTGCCTACAAGCGCGCGGCTACCAATGAACGGAGCGCCGAAGCGTACTCCTTCCTCTTCGGAAAAACCAAGCACCTCGATCGCGAAAGGGAATCTCGGTCCCTGCAATTCTTCCAGCAACGCAATCGCGAGCACCACTCCGAGAATGCCGTCGTAAGCGCCTGCGTTAGGAACCGTATCGAGATGTGACCCGATCAGCAGGCGCGGACCATTGGGCTGTCCGCCCGCGTAAACTCCGCGAAGATTTCCGGCAGCATCGATGCGAACCTTAATTCCCAAAGGTTCCATCCACTGCACGATTTCGCGGTGGCAGTCATGCATTGCGGGGCACAAAAATGTACGGCGTGTGCTGCCAGTATCTTGAGAAAAAGATGCTAACCGCAAACATCGAGCGATGACTCGGTCTGCGCGGTTTGGGTTCACAGTTCTTGCCAACTAAGTTCCAATTCCACCCACCAGGACGCGCTTCACACCTACGCTTCGCGTATAACCTTCGCTGCCGCCCAGCCGAGCAGAACCAGGACGACGAGAACTTCCCAGCCGTATCGGCTTCCATAGGTCGCGACGGGAAAATGATTGCTGATCATGATAAAGACTGTAGGCACCGCCATGAAAGTATTATGTTTGGAGCGCAGCTTAGCCTCCGCCGCCAGCAATGCATCGAACATTTCCCCCGCGGCAGAGGCTGCTATCATTTTCCGCTGTGAGGGAAGAATTCTGAACCATACGTTCGCGGTCATGATCGTGCCAAATACCGCGCCCACGTGGATGTAAGCCGCCCGCCCACTGAAGACGTGCATAGATCCCCACGCAAGAATCGCGATCATCAGAATTGAGAAAGTCGCGAACGCCCCCTCCGATTTTCCGAGAGGCGACCTCAGCGCTAAATCGTAGATGTGCCAACCCGCAGCCAACACTGCAAGGCCGATGGCGATGCCGGCTGCTTGAGAAATATTTGCAACGTCCGGGTCGATGAGTCCACTGCTGGAGTAATAAACGAGAAGCAGCAGCACCATCCCGCTCAGCCACGTCATTAAAGCTTCCCAGCGGAACCAGTGAACTTGTTCAGGCCCCACCTTCAGGGATTTGTGCCGGTCCACAGTGTAGAAGCCGCCGCTATGAACCATCCAGATCGAAGCGCCCGCGTCACCACTCTTGGCGAGCCTGCCGAATTGGCCGTCGAGCCAGGTGAAGTAATAGGTTTGGCCAACCCACATGATGGCCGCGAACACATGGAACCAGCGCACCAGAAGATTCAGCCACTCGCGGATTGACGAGATCAAATCAACTCCATCTTGCTTGCAGATTCTCGAGCTCAACTGCCCCGGTAAGTCGTATATCCATTCGGACTCAAGAGCAGCGGAATGTGAAAATTGGATTCGCCCTCTCGTACCCGAAACGTAACTTCCACCACTGGATACAGCGCGGACCTGTTCTGCACGGCGTGGTAACTCCCGGTATCAAAGATCAATCGATAAATTCCAGCGGCGAGTTCAGCGCCGTCAGGAATCATTTGCGCGCAGCGGCCATCCTGATCGGTGTGCGCGGAAGTCAGCAGCCGCCAATCTCCTGACCCGTTCTGCATCTCCAGGCGAACGGGCACACCGCTGGCGGGCTTCCCATGAACCAGATCCAGAATGTGAGTTGAAACTCGTCTCATCCTTGAAGCCATTTTCTCAAGCGCAACTCCGTGATCTGGCGCTGCTGCTCGGCTGCTTCGTGAAGTTCAGTTTCTACGCCATTTTTGAGGCGTCTACGAAGAATTTCAAGAATCTCTACTGCAGACTTGCTTGTGGCGCACACTATAAAGATACGATTGAAGCGCCGTTCGTACTCTCGATTGGCTTCGGCCAGCGCAGTCTTCGCGGCAGCGTCGGCAGCGGTCACGTCACGTTGCTCCTGCGACGACCATTCTACAGACTGCCCCGGCGCAGATGAGCCCATCACGGGTTTCTTCTCACCAATTCGCGGATGACTGCGAAATGCCTCCATCCAATCCGATGGGCTGACCTTGCGCCACGTTTCATTCGATGCAGTCAGCAGCTCCGCTTCATCCGCGAGCGGCCTGCGAGCTACCATTCCTTCCGCCCAAGCTCTGGATCCGCAACAAGGCAAGATGGCATTCACAGCTTCGTAAGCAGGAAGACGATTCCATTGCGCCAAAACGTCATTCGCTTCGCTGCGTTCTGCGTCCGCCTGTGCGAGATTGAGTCGATTCAAAAACTCAACTACAAGATTGCCCGTCACCGCTGCGCGATATCTCACCGTCGATCGAATATCGTCAATCGGCCGGATCTCGGCAGCCACAGTCCGTCTTGCCAGCAGTAAGAGCGTTGCATCAACAGCGCGCCCGTTCAGAGCCTGCTCAGTATCCTTCAAACGAAGAGGAACAGGAGCTACGCTGCCAACGGCGATTCGAACATCTTCAATCACACCGTCTGTAATGTGGCCCAAAGCGGCGATGGCCACTTTGGAGATCGCCTGTGCCTTGCGCGTCCCAACCTTGCGGGTGTGACTGTAATACTCCGAGAATCGCCTTGGCAAACACACCGTCTGAATCAGTTCATCTTCGGCGAGAAGCGTTTTCTTGTATCCCGTGTGAAAGTTCGCGTAGGAAATTCGGCGTTCTCCTCGGGCAGAAATTAAAATCAATTCCGCCTCGTACACAAGCAGCGCAGGCAACGAGTCCGCGGCTGGTGATGCGTTGACAATATTGCCGCCGATCGTTCCTCGGTTCTGGTTCGCAATTCCCCCCGTCCAACCCGCGGCGCTGCGCAAGAGCGGAAACTCATGGCCGACAACCGCATGCCTGCGAAGGTCGGTATAGGTACATCCCGCACCGATCTGAATTTCGGAAGCAGTAACATCAATGCGCCGCAACTCGGGAAGATTCCAGATGCTCACCAATTTCCGCGCCGGGAGCTTCCCTGCCGCATACTGCACCATGACATCGGTGCCTCCGGCGATGGGAAGCCACACGCCGGGTTCTCGCGCCAGCAGCGACACGGTCGAGTGCAAACTCGGCAGCGCGGTCATTTCATAATCAGAGGGATTCGATCTCATGCGCTCATCCTGCGGCGCGCAGCTTCTGCTACAGCTTCCACGATCTGACTATAGCCAGTGCAGCGGCAGAGATTCCCGGCAAGCCCTTCTCGGATTTCTTCAACCGTCGGGTCTGCATTTTGATTCAATAAATGAGAGGCGGCAAGAATCATCCCCGGCGTGCAGATGCCGCACTGCGCGCCGCCGCAATCGATAAAAGTCTGCTGTAGGATATGCAGCGTTTCACCATCTGACAATCCTTCGATGGTAACAATGCTCGATGCTTCAGCTTGGAGAACCGGCACCAGGCAACTATTCACGAGCATGCCATCCATTAATACCGCGCACGATCCACACTCTCCTTCCCCGCAACCTTCCTTCGCGCCGGTCAATCCCAGGTCACGCCGCAACACGTCGAGCAGGCGCTCCATCGGATAAGAACGCACAGTCTTCGTTTCGCCGTTGACAGCAAACGAAATCTCAACTTTTGCGGGACCAGGGCCAGAGTCGTTCATCGGCCGCCACCAACATCAGCCTCTTCAGCCGCCACGGCAAGTCGAGCCGAATCAAGTTTGTCCATAATGTCTTCGGGCAGCAGAGGAACCGAATCGAAATGAACTCCGAGCGCGTCAGCTACTGCATTGATAATCGCCGGAGCCGGACCATCCATGGGAAGCTCGCCAATGCCCTTCGCACCGTAGGCTCCATAAACATTTCCTAACTCCTCGAAGAAGACACGGATCGCCGGCAGGTCACTCGAAGTCGGCATGATGTAGTTGGTCATTTGGTTATTCTGCATCCGCCCATTCTGCCAAACCACTTTTTCATATAGACAAAACCCAATGGCTTGGGCCACTCCTCCAATGATTTGCCCGGTCGCTAGAAGCGGATGCAGAACTTTGCCGACCTCCTGCAGCGCCACGAAGTCGTCGATCGATACGCTGAATGTCGTCAGATCCACCGTGACTTCAGCGATATAGACTGCCCAGGCAAATGCCGCATAAGCTTCGCCTCGATATTTTTCATCATCCCAGAAAGTGTCGGTAGGAGCTTCATACCGCGACCATGAACGGAACTGGCCGTGGTCCGCAACATATTGGCGGCACGCGACGCGAAATTCGTCAGCGGAATAAGCCTCGCTCAAAAGTCCTGATGAAATCAGAGTTTGCTTGATCCCCAAAGCCGCGGACTGCACTAATTTCCCCACCACCATTACCGTGCGCGAAGCCACAGTCGGGCCGCTGTTCGGTACTTCCAGGGTATCTGCCTGGGCCATACTCACACTGTCATACGGCAAGCCGAGCGCTTCCGCGGCAATCTGGCTGAGAACGGTTTTCGTTCCCTGTCCAAATTCTGTGCTCGAAACCAGAACGCGCACACTGCCGTCAGCACAACCTTCCACGCCGACAACGGAACTCAGATAGCGTTCGCCCGAGCCGGTGAACCCTGCGCCATGTAGAAAGGCGGCGATGCCCATCCCTTTTCTGGTATCGCCGCCTTTGTTCTGAATTGCGAAACGTTTTTTCTTCGAGTGGCAGTCCGAAATCTCCAACCCGCGGTCCAGCAACTTTCCGAGATCGATCGGTTCGCGTACGACTTGCTCGGTCGTCGTGGTGTCTCCCGTCCGCAGAAAATTTCGGCGGCGGATTTCAATCGGCGAAAGACCGGTAGCCTCTGCAATTCGATCCATGTGCCGCTCCATCGCGAAAAGGCTCTGTGGAGCTCCAAAGCCGCGGAAAGCGCCGTGGGGCGGCGCATTTGTGGCAACCGCCTTTGCGCGAATGCGAATGTTCGGCCAATAGTAAGGTCCACCGGCGTGAATTGCCCCGCGCGAAAGCACTACCGGGGACAAAGTGAGATAGGCTCCGCCGTCGATCGTAAATTCAATTTCTCCGCCAAGAATTTTGCCGTCTCGTGTGACCGCCGTCCGGTGCCGCGTTCGTGACGGATGTCGCTTGGTGGTCGCCGCCATATCTTCCATGCGGTCGTAGATAAGCTTCACGGGCCTTCCGGATTTCATCGCCAGCAGCGCGGCATGCGCCGCAATCATCGAGGGATATTCTTCCTTGCCCCCGAAAGCGCCTCCGGTTTCCATTTGCACGACCCGCACTTTTTCCGCCGGTAAATTGCAAAGCTCGATAAGCGCCTTGTGAATGTAGTACGGGCATTGCAGCGATCCCCAAACCGTAATCCCCTGCGCACCATCAAAGGCCGCGATCATTCCATTATTTTCGATGTAAAGTTGTTCCTGGGCTCCGGTCGTGTATTCGCCTTCCACAATGAAATCGGCCTTCGACCAAACCCCATCGATGTCGCCTTTTTCGATCAGATACGTTTTGAAGATGTTGTTCTCACCCCAGATAACTTCGGAGCGGCATTCACTTTCCTCAATGGTGAAGATCGCAGGCAGAGCCTCGCATTCGATCGAGACTGCCTCAACCGCTTTCGGAAGAAGATGGCGGTCAGGATGAGCCAATAAGAGAATGGGCTCCTCCGGATGATTCACGAATTCACTCGCCAGGCACGGCTGATCGTCGCCTATCAACGCGATACAGTTTTTCCCGGGGATATCCTTTGCCGATACGATGACGAATTCGTCCCATGCAATTCCAGGACCGAATGTGATCTTGTTGATCCGGCCGCGCGGAATCTGGCTGCGAACCGTGGCCCCAAACAGCAAATTGGGCAGAACCATATCGTCGACGTACATAGATCTGCCGGTTACCTTATCGCGTCCCTCCTTGCGGGGAACGGAATTGCCGACGATGCGTTCGCTGTTCATCCTGATTTGTTCACTCTGATTTCTTCACTCTGATTGAAAATGTCTGCCGAAATCCAGCCCGCCTACAAATTACCGGACGCAAGCTTGCAGATGGTGGATAGTGTATGACAGGCTGGAGCGCAATGGCGTGGAAGTATTGCCCTATTAAGTTTTCCGAGCATCGCTAGGTATTGACATACTCCTGGCCGCGGAGCTCGCCGGAAAATTCCCCTTCGGCAAAAACCGGACTTCCCCGCAGATAAGTCGCCTTCACCACGCCGCGCAACGTCTCCCCTAAATAAGGAGAAACCGGATGCCGGTAATGCAAACTGTCTTCCGACACAACGAACTCTCGATCAGGATCAAATACAACAAAATCCGCTTCGTAACCAGCGGAGATTTGGCCCTTGCGCGCATCGCATCCCGCCAGTCGCGCCGGTTCCGCTGCCATCCAGCGCGCCAAGTCAAGCAAAGTGAATCCACGCTTGTGAGCTTCCGTCCACATCAGCGGCAGCGCCACCGAGAGGCTCGCAATACCTCCCCACGCGGTACGAAAATTTCCCTCCCCAATCCGCTTCATCGCCGGAGGACACGGCGAATGGTCGGTCACAACCTGATCGATGATGCCATCCCTAAGGCCTTGCCACAATCTCTCGCAATTTTCCCGGCCACGGATCGGCGGCGCACATTTTTTTAGAGTCGCGCCATCCGCAATCGTTTCCGCGGTCAAGTGCAGGTAGTGCGGGCAGGTTTCCACGGTCACTGGAAGGCCCTCGGAGCGCGCCGCACGAAGCTCTTCAAGCGCTTCGCTGGTCGAGAGGTGGACGATGTGCAGACGAAAACCATATTCGCGGCATAACGATAACATCAGGCGAATGGCGCTCAGTTCCGCCTCATCTGGCCGCGACTGAAGATACGTCGGGTAACAATTCCAATTGGAACTAGCCAGAGCGTCCGTTGCCCGATCGATTGGGCCCGGCAGTTCCGCATGCACCAGCAGCGGCAGGCCAGTCCGTGCAACGTGAGGCAGCGCCATTCGAAGTTGTTGCTCCGTCACCATGGTGAATTCTTCAATACCTGGGTTGACTAGAAAACATTTAAACCCCCGCACTCCGGCGGCAGCGAGCGCTTCAATGTGATTATCGTTATCGTGAACGACCCCGCCCCACGCAGCCCAATCGACTCGGCATTTATCGCGCGCCGCAGCACGCTTAGCCTCGAGCGCCGCGACCGTGGTGGTCGCCGGAACACAGTTCAGGGGCATATCGACAAGCATCGTATACCCGCCCGCAGCCGCGGCTCGAGTCGCCGTTTCGAAGCCCTCCCATTCCGCGCGACCCGGATCATTAATATGCACGTGAGAATCGACCAGTCCGGGAAGAATAGCCGCTTCGCCGAAGTCATGAATCTTGTAACCGGAAGGCATTTGATCCGAAGAAACGACCGCTTGAATGCGCTCTCCTTCTACCAATATCGCCGCCGGACGAATCCCTTCAGGAGTAACAACTCGACTCGCGAGGAAGGCTTGCAAACTCAAAGTGTCGCTCCTTAGACCAGCATTAGACCAGCATTTTACGAAATTCTAAGTTCCGGCATATACTCGGTTCTCAACGAAGCTACTGCAAGAGTCCATGTCGATTGCTTTGCGATTCGTGGGAGCTGACACCGGCACATCGTCCATTCACAACAAGCAGAGATTAACTCATGGGCAATCCTTTCATGGCGCGTGCCATTCAGCTGTCGCTCGAGAACGTCTACTCGGGTCGCGGCGGACCTTTCGGAGCGGTAGTGGTGAAAGACGGCGCCGTCATTGCCGAAGGTTCGAACCGGGTCACATCCACAAACGATCCCACGGCTCACGCGGAGGTGGTCGCCATTCGCGAGGCTTGCAGAAGTCTTGCTCTCTTCGATCTGGAAGGCTGCGAAATCTATTGCTCCTGCGAGCCCTGCCCCATGTGCCTTGGTGCAATCTATTGGGCGCGGGTTTCTCGAATTTATTTTGCGAATGCCGACGAGGATGCGTCGAAGATCGGATTTGACGATTCCTTAATCTATCGTGAGCTCGCACAGCCGCATGCCGAGCGCAAGATCCCAATGATCCAGATGATGCGCGAAGAGGCGCTGGAAGCGTTTCGCGCCTGGCAAAACAAGCCTGACAAAATCGAGTATTAAGCCGTCCCAGTTGCCTACCCACTTATCGAGGGAATGTTCGAGGAAATGATCGAGGGAATGATTGATCTCAGCGCGAGGAAATCTCGACCGTTACTTTAGACTCACCGAAAATCACACCACGGTGAAACAGGAGATGTTGGGCGGCCTTACGACATTTGTCACCATGGCCTACATCGTGGTGGTGAATCCCCAGATTCTTGCCCAGGCGGGCATGCCGGCCGATGGCGTGGTATTCGCGACCTGCGTCTCTGCGGCGGTCGCAACCCTGGTCATGGGACTCTACGCCAACTACCCAATCGCTCTGGCGCCCGGGATGTCTCTCAACGCCTACTTCACTTACTCGGTTTGCATCGCCATGCACATCCCCTGGCGCACGGCGCTCGCGGTTGTTTTCTGTTCGGGCGTGCTTTTCCTTGTCCTGACAGTGACGCGGGTTCGCGAACAAATCGTCAACGGCATGCCTGACTGCCTGAAGCACTCCACCGCTGCGGGTATTGGCATGTTCATCGCGTTTGTAGGACTGCGTAATGCGAAGCTCGTCGTCGCCAACTCCGCCACCTACGTTGGCCTGGGCAGCTTTGCCGACAAAGAAGTGCAGACCGCCTGTTTCGGGCTCGTTCTGACGCTGGTTCTCATGTCGCGAAAGCTTCACGGCTCAATCCTGATCGGCATCTTTGGCACCGCCGCGCTTGGCATTCTGCGCGGCATCACACACCGACCTGACGCCATTTTCGCCATGCCGCACCCATCCTCCACTTTCTTGCAACTTGATTTTCGCGGCGCAAGTCACCTGGGTTTGCTCGAAATCTTGTTCGCATTTCTATTTGTGGATCTTTTCGATAACGTCGGCACTCTCGTCGGAGTGTGCGAACAGGGCGGCTTCATCAAGGAAGGGAAAATCCCACGCGTCGGGCGCGTCCTGGTGGCGGACGCGGTGGGCACCATCTTCGGCTCCCTCACCGGCACTTCCACTGTGACCAGTTACATTGAAAGCGCCGCCGGCGTGGCTGCCGGGGCCAGAACTGGGCTGAGCAATGTCGCGGTCGCTGCACTCTTTCTGCTAGCGACGTTCTGCTCTCCCCTGGCCACTGCGATTCCAGCTTATGCGACCGCTCCGGCGTTAATTTTAGTCGGCGTTCTCATGACGCAATCCATCGCGCAAATCGCGTGGCAGGAGTTCAGCGAAGCCGTTCCCGCCTTCATTACCATGCTGGCTACTCCACTTACCTTCAGCATCGCCACCGGCCTCAGTCTAGGACTGATCTCGTACACCGTGGTGAAACTTGCTGCCGGAAAGTTTCGCGAGGTGAATACCTTGGTCTGGATCCTGACGATCCTGTTTATTCTGCGCTACGTTTATCTAGCCGCAGCCTAGACTCCTCAAGCCCGGAAAAACTCTCACACCCCCGGCCCCACCGCTGACACGGAAATTCTATTTCCGTTGAGAGCGCCGGCAATTCGAACCCGCTGACCCGCCATCTTTTTCAGCGCTGCGATCTCTCCGTCGAGCAAGTAGACATTCTCGCCATCAACCAGCGCGAACTGCTCACCGCCATGAACGCAAGACCGCGTACAATCAGCGGCCGCTAGCCCGAGCGCAGCAGAATGTTTAGCGCCGCAACGTGTATCGGTGATCATGCCTTCGTAGCTCCGCGTTGGCAGCGCGGACGAGGACTCCGCCTTCCTTGGAACTCGTTCGCCCGCGTTTGTCCCAGTAACCGTCGCGAGCGCTGCAATCATCAGTATTGTTCCGATCGTCACAGCGCTACAGATGATCACGCGAAACCGGAGGGTTCCAACCCACACCGGAACTTCGATCGTCTTGGCCATGGACAATTCCTAGAAATTGTTGATTTATAAGAAGTTCGATTTTGGATTTCGAAAGTCCAACGCCCAGCCACAGCAATTAAGACCGACCAACTCTCATTTGATTAACGAATAAAACGACCAAGTTCGCAGTCTGTTCTCCAGCGCCTTCAGGAGATCAGCTCGATTCTGATTACATGAAAACTGTTGCCGTTCGCACTCAGCGTACCGGCAACTTTCACTTGTTTTCCTTCGTAACCCTTTGCCCGATCCTGATCGTCGAGCTCATAGGTATTACTCCCATCCGCCTTCAAGACATATCGGCCCGCGTCTTTTACAATTGTGCCGGTCAACGTTTGGGCGGCTGGTTGTTGTTGTGCAGGCTCCTGGAGGTTTTCATTCGCCGCGCCTCCGCGCTGCTGTTCGGACTGTTGTACCGGTTGGGGCTTCTGCATCTGCGACCAGGCGATGAGTTGAGGGCCAATGATCTCCGCCGGAGCGGGCGGACTCGGCTTCCTCTGCAGGTCCTGACAAAACATCAGAGGGGCGGCAGTTGCCAGGAAAATGGCCAAAAAACCTGTCTCTCGTTTCATAGAACCTCCAAACCCCAAACGAAGTGGCCATTCGTAGCTACGCAACCGGCGTGCCATTGCGTCCTGTTGATTCCAAACCCACACGTGCTTCCCGCCAGTCGCCAAGGGTGGAAATCCTGCATCACCCTGTTCGTTTCTACATCTGGGGGATTAGCGGGTCTATACACCGTTTCCCTTAAGGAAAGTGGTATCCGAAGGAAAGCCATATATGCTTGTGCTTCTGCCTGTGGATCTGCGGCTGCAAAAAGCAGCCGGAATACCTGGGGAGCCGGGAACTTTCCCCTCAGAATTACAAGATTCGCTGTATGGGCAGGGAACCTGGTCTTCCAATATTCTGTGGTTCTACTCGACAGACGCCCCCATCGAGCAGGTGCCAGTTCACTGGGAGAACCGGTACCTGCTCTCCTCATTTGCGGGCGATTTACAGCCCCTCAAATTCCTAAATACAGCTTGAACGGGATTCGATTGTTCCCCATTGCCCGCTACTGTCCAATTGTTGGGAAAAACAAAAAGGAGGTTCTATGCTCTATTGGACGCTCGTATTTTTAGTGATTGCATTGATCGCCGGAGTCTTAGGCTTCACCGGAGTGGCCGTAGCTGCTGCGGGAGTGGCGAAACTCCTGTTCGTAGTTTTTTTAATTCTTTTTGTAATTTCTCTGGCGGCGCATCTTGGCCGACGACGAGCATAGATCGCACTGCGCGCAAGCTCGCACTGTATGACATCGGTCACTTCTCTGCTTTGGAGTCGCGATCGGTCGCTGCGGGGCATTGGTGCCCAACCTTTGCAAGCTGTTGCGGCAACTAATTTTCTAGATGGCGCTTAAATCTCAAAGGCGTGGCACGTTTCGCGCTTTTTTAGGAGAACCTATTTATGGCAGACGATATGGATAAAAAGGGCAATCAGGGCCAGCAGGGCGGTCAGTCTGGTCAGTACGGACAAGGCCAGCACGGCGGTCAGTCCGGTCAGCAGCAACAGGGCCAGCAGGGCGGTCAGTCCGGCCAAAACCAACCCAAGAAGAGCGGTCAGAACCAGACCGACGATGAGGATCAGAATCGCGACCGTCAACGTCGCGCCTCGTAGTTGCCTTTTCAACGCAGTGTTTGAAGTCCCGGCCATCCGCCGGGATTTCATTTTTGGCAGGAGTAGACTGTGACCGGGAGGCTTCCAAATGACATTTAAGTCTGTACGGAAAGAACCTTTCTTGAACGCAGTCGCCCGCAAAGTTGGGCAGGCCGCCGGAGCATTGAGCAACGTCGCGCAAGGATTGACGGAGAACCTTTCCCTGCATCCCAAAGCCGCTTCAACGTCCCCGGATTCCACGACCGCATCGCCGGTTCGCCGCAAATCGCCGAGTGGCAAATCAAGAAGTAGTCGCAAATCGAGAAGCACCCCTAATCAAACAACCAGCACTCACGGCAAAAGCAAGGTCGGCACTCGCAAGCGTAAGCCCGCCGCCGCGAGCAAAAGATCCCGCATCGGCTCCGTCAAAAGAAGGAAGAAGAATTAGCTGATTTTCTGAACCCTCCCTGCCGCAATTGTAGTGTCTAAAAGTTCCGGCTAGGCGCCGGGATTTTCAATTCTTGGGTCAGCGGAATTTTGCCCGGATTTCCCCTAAACTGGTGACTGAAGCCTGATGGCCAACCGCTGCCTTCTCTACTACATCACCGACCGCCGCGCCTTACCCGGCAACGAATTCACTCGCCGCGAACGTCTGCTCGATAAAATCGCGGAGGCCGCGACTCATGGTATCGACTACATCCAACTCCGCGAAAAAGATCTCTCCGCTCGCCACCTCGAATCCTTAGCCCGCGACGCCATCCGCATTATCGATCAGAAAAATAAACATAACCAAAGACTGGCGGGTGACCACCCCCCGCCGCCCACTACTCTCCTCATCAACACCCGCGTGGACGTCGCCCTTGCCACTGCCGCCCATGGCGTCCATCTCCGCGCCAATGACATCGCGCCCGAAGAAGTTCGAAAAGTTTGGAAGCAATGTGGTGCCGGCACTCTCGCCCGCGAACTCCCACCAACAGATCCACTGATAGCAGTCTCCTGTCACTCGCCAGAAGAAGTAGCCGCAGCGGCCGCGGCCCAAGCCACCTTCGCCGTCTTTGCTCCCGTATTCGAAAAAAAAGACGCGCCCCAAACGCTTTCCGCCGGTCTCGAAGCCCTTCGCCAAGCCTGCCACATCAGGATCCCGGTCCTCGCACTCGGCGGCATAACTCTACAGAATGCTCAGTCCTGTGTGGAAGCTGGCGCTGCCGGCATTGCCGCCATCCGCCTCTTCCAGGAAAATGATATGGCCACCGTAATCCGCGCCCTGCGCAACTAATCTCCCGCTCGATCTTTTTCGTTCGATGATCAATGACTATGACCTCCGGAGTCACTTTTGATTGCCAGATGATTTTAATTCTGCAATGATTTGGATCTTCGACTGACTTCGATTTTCGAATGGCTTTGGCTTTGGAATGTACGTTGATTGTGGAACGGATTTGATATCGAGCGACTTTGTTTCTGGGTGGCGCAGCGCTTTAAGCCCTGCGATAAAAGCTGCCTTGATCGCCCGGGCTTCAGCCCCTGAGATATTTAATTTCCAAGCTCGCCACCAGCAACAAAGCCACGCCGCGAACGGCGTGGCCCCGAAGCATACAATCCTACTGCGCCGGACTCATCGGAACAGCCGCCGGACCGCTCGCAGTCACTTCCGGAGTTGATGCAGGATTGATCTTCACCGTGGCCAGAATTTTCTCCAGCCGCTTGAAGATTTCATCCCGATCCACCCGCTTGCCACCTTCGTCAGTCTCCACTCCAGTCGCAACCTTCATCGCGAACTCATAGCACTTTCCACCCTGGAACGAGTGATAATACTTCGACGCCTCCTCCCGAGTGCCGTCGTTAACAAGACTTTCGCTGGACGCCAGTTCCATCTCGCCGATCATCATCTTCGATGGTTTTGGGGCCGTCTGCACCGCCGTATCCGAAAGCGCCACGGCCTTTGTCTGCACCACAGGAAATTCGCTGCACTGCTCCGCCGTCAGCGCTTTATTCACGCTGATGTCGAAGAAAGCCGCGGCCAGATCGCTCTTAGGATAAGCAGATTCAGGAACCTTCACCGCCGCTAGCGCAACCCCACCCGGCTGCACGAAGTCCATCGGAACCGCATCGGACGAGACAAGGTTATCCGCGTCTTCGCCAGTCTTCAGCTGATACTTCCGCGGATATTGAAACGAAATACCAGAACTCTCGTCTGAATAAGTTACATTCACCGGCGCCTTGCGCACAATTTTTCTGTGTACCGGCTTCGTCACGACTGCCTCAGTCGGCGCGGGAGTGGTTGCCGGAATCGCTGCAGCCGTCGGCGTCGGCTGCGCCAGTGCTGGCTGGTTGATCGAACTTTGGGTTTTAGGTTTCTCGCTCGAGCATCCAACCGCCACCGAACAAACGATCAGGATCCCGGCGAATATCACAGCGCTAACCGCTCTTTCGAAATTGCTTGTGCCACGTGCTGAACTGAAATTGATGCGTGTCATGTTTGGTCACCTCCTGCTGCTAAGCAGCACACAGGAAATAGCACGACCCGCACCACAACGAAGACGCCTGATTTTATTGGGGTTACGGTTCCAACGTGGTCGTGCCATTGTGGCCCGCCAGCCACAATGTGTATCCCGCCACACGGATCAAAGAAAAATTCTGCCGCACTCACTCAAACTGCTTACGAAATTCCCCCAATTGCCGCTGCACTTCTGTCAACTCCCCGCGCAACGCTTTTACTTCTTCCTCAAGACGCGCCATCCGATCACCTTCTCCCGAACGAGACTCCGCATCCGCAACGTGGGGGACTAACGTCGCACCTTCCACCGCACCCGAAAACAAATGCGTATACCGTGACTCCTTCGTCCCCGGCTGTCGCGGCAGAATCGCGGCCAGCGGAGGATCGCGTTGGCTCAACCGTTCCAGCGTCGCAACCACATCTTCCAGTTCCTCAAACCTGTACATTCGCTCGGTTCGCCCCCGAAGTTCTCCCGGAGTCTGCGCCCCGCGCAACATCAGCACGCACAAAATCGCAGTCTCCCTCCGGTCAAAGTTGAATACCTCCTGCAATCGGTGCTCATACTTCGTAACCCGGCTATCGGCTCCGCTCGCCGGCCCCGCCAGGCGCTGTCTTTGCAGCGAATCCAGCGCCGCCCGCACCGCCTCTTCCCCCAGCGCCATCACGGGCTCGCGATTGTTCTTCTGATTGCAGGCATTCACCAGCGCATTCAGCGACAGCGGATAATAATCCGGCGTCGTGATGTCTTTCTCTACCAGCGCGCCCAGCACCCGAACTTCAACATCGCTTATAAAATCCACACCCACCGCCGTCCCTAAAGATTCGTTGTGAAAATTCTACTGCACCTCATCTCGCGAGCAGGAAGTTTGATTGCTTGGTATAGTTCTCCCAGAAGATTTGCGCCAACCGGTCCGGCGCAAGGAGCAAGCAATGCGACTGCTACTGAATTGGGTCCTAAGTGCTCTGGCGGTGTGGATTGTCTCGCGAGTCGTGCCGGGAATTTACGTCAGCGGACCCATCGCCGCGCTTATCGCCGCCCTCGTCATCGGCTTCGTCAACGCGACCCTCGGTCTGCTCCTGAAAATTCTCACCTTCCCTCTCACTCTCATTACCCTGGGATTGTTCTGGTTCATCATTAACGCCCTGATGCTGAAGTTTGCCTCAGCTCTGCTCTCACCGGGGTTCCAGGTGCGCACATTCACCGCCGCATTTCTCGGCGCAATCCTTCTCAGCCTCGTCAATATGTTGCTCAAATGGCTGGTCCACCCCTCCACCTCAGGCCGCGTCTGATCATTGCCCTCGCAAACGCTTGGAACGTGCATGCACTTAACGGGTTTTTGAAGAATCTGTTTTTGGCTGGTGCAGCGCTTCAGCGCTGCGGTAAATTGTTCGCCTGAATGCCGGCTTCAGCCGCTGGCGATCTCCGCTTTCACCACTCAACGCCTTTCAGGCTGCTAAACTCTTTCAAGCTGAAGAAAGACCCGTACCTTCTGGACGATGGCAACCGCCCCGCAATTTCCATCTGATTCCTTCGATCCTCTCCTTGTCTCTATTCCCGCAGCCTGGTTCCTCATGGGCTCCGAGTCCGGTCAAGATTGCGAACGCCCCGTTCATCGTGTATGGATCGACGCATTCCTTCTCGCCGCAACTCAAGTTACCAATGCCGAATACCAACGCTTCGTAACTTCAACCGCCTGCGAACCTCCACCTTTCTTGCATGATACAAACTTCAATCATCCCCAGCAGCCCGTCACCGGTGTCTCCTGGTTCGATGCCGACCGCTACTGCCAATGGCTCACCTCGAAGACCGGCCGTACCTACCGCCTTCCCACCGAGGCCGAGTGGGAGCGCGCCGCCCGCGGCGATTTCGAGCAGCAGGATTTTCCCTGGGGCAACGAGCCTCCGCAATCTTTTCCGAATTACGCCGCCCGCTGGCCAAACGGCCCCGAGCCTGTCGCGCGCTACGCGCCGAATTCTTTCGGCCTCTATAACATGTGCAATAACGTTCACGAGTGGTGCAGCGATTGGTACGATCCCAATTACTACGCCACTTCGCCCGAACGCAATCCCCGCGGCCCCCAACTTCTTTCAGGGATCAGCCAGCGCAAATCCTCCCGCGGCGGATCATGGCGCCATCACGTCAAGGTCGCACGCTGCTCCGCCCGCTCCAGCATTCCTCCCGACTTCCACTACGCCGACTACGGCTTCCGCATCGCTTGCAACCTTTGACTCGAAATCGGGATTCACTCGGACCGAGTAATCGAGCAATTTGGTAATTTTGTAATTGAAAATCTTCAGCCCGCAAGCTAGGTTTGCAATTGCACAATTACCAAATTACACAATTACTCAATTTCACATGTTTCACAACGACCTCCTCCACCCCAAACGCATCCTCATCACCGGTGGCGGCACCGGACTCGGCAAAGCCATGGCCCGGCGCTTCCTCGAACTTGGCGCTACCGTCTACATCTGCGGACGCCGCGAAGATGTCCTCCAGAAAACCGCCGCCGAACTTTCCCCCCACGGCCCCATCAACGCAATTCCCTGCGACGTTCGCAACCTCGACGCCGTCGAGACCATAATGGACAGCATCTGGAAATCCGGCCCGCTCGATATTCTCGTCAACAATGCAGCTGGAAATTTCATCGCCCGCACCGAGGAACTTTCTCCCGGCGCCTGGAACTCCGTCATCGGCATCGTCCTTATGGGAACGCTCCACTGCACTGTGGCCTGCGGCAAACGCTGGCTCGCCTCCAATCACAAAGCTACCGTCCTCAACATCTCCGCCACATACGCGCCAGTCGGCTCGGCCTATGTTGTCCCATCCGCAGTCTCGAAAGCCGGAGTCGAAGCCCTCACCCGCAGTCTCGCCGTCGAGTGGGGCAATCGCGGCATTCGCATGAACGCCATCGCACCCGGCCCCATTCCCACACAGGGCGCTTTCTCTCGCCTCATGCCGCGTCCCGAACTCGAAGCCTTCGCTCTCGATCGCAATCCCATGCACCGCTTCGGCACCACCGAAGAGTTAGCCAATCTCGCCGCATTCCTGATAAGCGACGGCTCGTCTTACATCAACGGAGAAGTCATTCGCATGGACGGCGGTGAATTCCTGCAAGGCGCCGGCGAATTCACCGCCCTCGGCCGCGCCCTCACCAACGCCGACTGGGAATCCCTCAAACCCCGCAAAAAGTGATCGTGTAGGGGCGGCGGGCGCATTCGCCCGCCCAACGCCGATGTACAACGGCTGCTTGTGCCCGGAAGCTCGGGAAGAGCACGACTTCAGTCGTGCCGTAACAACTGCAAGACGATCAGGCTTTAGCCGCTGAGGTAGCCTGCTGCCTCTAAGCTCTATGCTGTCGGGCGTCACGGAAGTCCCCGAAACTCAGCGATTACGTCGATAGTGCCAACAATACTTTCATTCAATCTCTCCAGATCTTCCGCCGGAATCCAGTACTCCTGATGCTCCGCGCTGCCGACTGTCCGGATGTCATACTTCGATAAAAAGTCTCTTCGCACATCGAATCGCAAAACGTAGCCAACAAAACCAGAATTCGGGTCCTTCGTGTTCCAGTCCCGAGCAATCACCGTCGCATACTCCTCGTTAAGCACAGGATAGAAAATGGGTTGGTGCGCCAACCGAGGCGGAAACTTTTTAAATCCAGAGGCCAGAATCAGATCGAATTCAGCTTGTCCCACAGGTCGAACAGCGTCGTACTCTCATCTTTCATGCACCCAAAATATGCCCCGAAATGAGGAAATCGTCCAATCCCACCTTGCCCTTCTGTGTGGACCCATACCACACCCCCGAGCATCCAATCTCCTAAGTATCAGGAGTTCTCCCCATGTACGTCATCCTCGGAGCCAGCGGAAATACCGGCCACGTCGTAGCTCAGCAACTCCTTAGCAAGGGAAAGAAAGTTCGCGTCGTCGGCAGAAATGCCGGCCACCTGCAGCTTCTTGCCGCTGAAGGTGCCGAGAAATTTGTCGCAGACATCACCGACGCCCCGGCACTCACCAAAGCCTTCCATCAGGCAGACTCCGCCTATGTCATGATCCCGCCCAACCCCACCAGCCCCGACTTCCGTGCCTTCCAATCTCGCGTCAGCGATGCCATCGCAAAAGCGCTGCAAGATGCAGGAGTGAAAAATGTTGTAGCTCTCAGCAGTCTCGGCACCGACAAGTCCAGCGGAACCGGCCCCATCCTCGGGCTGCATGATCTTGAACAGAAACTCAACCGGCTCAACGCCAACGTCCTGCACCTTCGTCCCGGATATTTCATGGAAAACACTTTGCCCCAGGCAGCCGCGATTCGCATGGCTGGCTCCGCGCTCGGACCGATCCGTCCGGATCTGAAACTTCCCCTGATCGCGACTTGCGATATTGGAAAGGCCGCAGCCGAGGCTTTGTTGCGCCTGGAATTCCGCGGCAAGCAAATCCAGGAACTCCATGGACAGCGTGATCTCGACTACACTGAAGCAGCCACCATCATCGGCCAAGCCATCGGCAAGCCCGGCCTGAAATATTTTCAAGCGCCCAACGACCAGCTTCGAGCCGCCATGCTCCAGATGGGCATGTCCGATAACTTCGTCGGCTTAATCCTCGAAATGGCCGAAGCACTCAACCTCGGGTACGTTCGCGCCCTCGAGCCTCGCACTCCTGGCAACACCACGGCAACCACGTTCGAAAACTTCGTCGCCACATTTTTCGTTCCCGCCTATCAACAACAAGCCGCAGCCTAAAAATCCGTGTGGGGCGGACACTCTTGTCCGCCGCCCGTGATCTTGATCTTGCCTCTGATTCTGATTCTGCAACTCAACCGCGATGACGAATAACCTCGCTCGCCGTTTCCGCCTGTGAACCCGCCATGCAAACGCCCGTGCATCGGACCCCTGCTATACTTACCGTCCGAAGAAACCACGGGAGCCCGCCCATGCCTCCACCCCCCGAACGCCGTGACCACGCGCGCTTCAAGGTAAAGATCCCGGTTGAACTCCATTTCGAGGACAACGACACTCCCTATCGCTGCTCTACTGCGGATCTCAGCCTCTTAGGCTGTTATATCGAGACCATGTTTCCGTTTCCAGTCGATACTCCCGTCGAGCTCAAACTTGAGACAGACGTCACTTTACTGATACTCGGCAGAATCGTTACCTGCGATCCTCAAGTCGGCAATGGAATCCAGTTCGTCAAAATGCTTCCCGAAGATATCGAAGAGTTGCGCACTTTCCTGGAGCATATCCAGAGCGAAGCTGCGGAAGCTGCGGAAAAACAGGCTGTCGAAAAAAAAGCCGGAGAGAAAGATAGTTAGCCACTCGTCCTGCGCCCAATCGAAAATTCCCGAGCGCCGTGCTCAACTGCTTCCGCCTGCCTCATGCTCCGAACCACGGTATGAGCCAGGCTTTCCACCACAGCCACATCGCCTTCGTCGAAATTAAAAGGTGCAGGCGCAAACACCATTAGGAGTCCAACCGTGTCGCGTTCGAAGCGAACCGGCGCCGCCAGAATTGAACGCACGCCGAGCCTCCGGCAGCTTTCCAAATCCACACGCGGATCGTTCTCCGCATCGTCGCAGCGCAAAGCTTTTCCGTCGCGAAAACATTCGCCCGAAAGTCCGGAGTTCACGTCCAGTCGCGTTCCCAGCGCGGGCGCGCTTTCTCCCACACTGGCCCGGCAAATCACCGCTCCTTTATGCGCCAGCGCAATCGCCGCGCTGCTGCCACGCGTCAGCGACCTGGCCCGTTCTCCAATCAGGCGTAGCGCCGCTCCCAGATCGGTTCCGAGCGAACTGAATTCGTACTGCACAGTCGCCGACGCTGGATAGTCACAGCCATTCCCATTCATCCCATTTCCGGTCGCGTCCGCTTCCGCCTCCAGGCTGATCGTCATGGGACCGCGCTCTCGATTCCCATCGAGTCGCGATGCCGCGGGCCAGCCCATCCCTCTTCCCACCATCACCTTCGGAGCGATCGTGCTGGGCGCACCGGCATTGATCGTCAACCATTCATTCAACCTCTGCCGCGCTTCTTCCGGCAAGTCCGTGAAGCGCACACCCGCGCGCCCCAACGCATCGGCCCACGCGATGTAGCCTGTGGTCTCCAGGTGCGCCGGCGGTTCCAACAAATCCACTTCCAGCCGCACCCGCCTCTCTCGCTCAAGCCAGTGCCCATGCATCCGGCTTCCGGTCTGCATCGACAACCCTTCCTCGCTCAAATCCAGAATCATCCCGCCGCTCACGCCGTCAAAGCTGGCGAACGCAGGAGCGTGCATGTTCTGGCGCAAACAGCGCCTCCGCTCTTGCCCGTATTCCTGATTACTTTCCATTCCGTATTATCCGTATTAAAGGATGGGATGAGACAGGTACGAAAGGAAAGTGCTTGCGCAGGTTCCCCATCTCGCGAATTCTGATTCTGCCCGTGTGGAGCGGACACTCCTGTCCGCTGCCTTTGACTTTGATCTGGTCGGTGGCCATCTTTGGTTCTCGCCAAAGTCCGCCTTGAGTGACGCCCCCAAGGGCGCGATTCAGCAACTCCCAATCCTCGAGACTTTCATCCAGCCGGAACAATTCGTACGCTTCCCACGTAGAAGCAAGTGCTGATCCTCGCAGAAAGGTTCCCGCATGAACATAAAGAAGATCAAGATTTTCGCTCCGCTGCAAGCGCTGCTGATTGCAGCTCTGCTCACTGCGCCGTTGGCTCACCTGCATGCCCAAACCACGCCCGCGCCCGATCCGCTTTTCCAGACTATCCAATCCCTCGACACCCAACTCTTCGACGCCTACAACCATTGCGATCTGGAAAAATTCGGCTCCCTGCTCGCCGACGATCTGGAGTTCTATCACGACAAGACTGGACTGAGCCGCGGACGCGCGGCGCTGGTCGAGGGTATCAAGAACAACATCTGCGGCAAGGTGACCAGAGAGCTGGTGCCCGGGACGCTCGAGGTCTATCCCATTGCCGACTATGGCGCGGTGGAGATTGGAGTGCACCGCTTTCACCATCCCGGACACGAAACAGCCGATTCGGTGGGTGAGGCGAAGTTCATCCATCTCTGGCAGAAAAAAGATGGAGCGTGGAAGGTGACCAGAGTGATCAGCTTCGATCATCAAGCGTTGAAAAACTGAACGGGAAGAAGCAAGCGGCGAAAATAGCCGGACGCTCGCCGCATGCGCGCCAACCTTCTACGCAGCCCGCGAATTGCGCTTCTTCGCCAGTGTCCGCAACGTGATCGAACACAGCGGCTCCAAGTTCTTGCGTTTGATTGCATTTTCATCGGCCCACGTGATGAGTATTGAATATTTCAAATGCGAGGTAAAGGTTGGATAAACATAGAAGGTGTGGAAAAGGGCTGGCGTGGAAAGTTCGATCTCCCGTGAACCCCTTACGCTAAAATAGGCCAGCGAGGTCCACATGGCACAAATGACACCGGAGGTTTCAAAGCTGCTGGAGCGGGCACTCTCGCTTTCGGTTGAGGAGCAGGAGGCATTGGCCGATTCCCTGATCTCAAACCTTGGCGGCAAGGTGGATGAGGGCATGCAAGCCGCGTGGGACGCCGAGATCGGAAAGCGCATCGCGGAACTCGACTCTGGCAAGGCCAAGACCACTTCCTGGGCAGAAGTGCGAAAGCGTAATTTGGCGAAGCTGCCTCATGCCCACTGACGCTGCGGAGTTTCATCAGGAAGCAACTGCAGAATACGACGCTGCATTCGACTGGTACTTGGAGCGCAGCCCGGACGCCGCTCTCAAGTTCGATGCGGAAGTGGATCTCGCGCTGGCAAATATCATCGCCGCCCCAAACCGATGGGCCGCCGACATCCGCTCCACTCGCAGATACCTATTGCGACAGTTTCCGTTCACTCTGATCTACCGGGAACGAGCGGCGAACATTCAGATCATCGCGGTTGCCCACACGAGTCGGAAACCTGGATATTGGAAACAGCGACTGTAGTAATGGTGGACTTGCCGATGTCCGTGGTGCCCACGTTTCGAATCGAAGAGCGCATCCGGTGGGATCGTCCCTGTGCGGAGGATTATCAAAATCCCAAGAGGTCGAAAGTTGTGGCATCCACCCCTTTGCAAAGAACTCCTTCGCGCAACTCACTCGGACTCGCAAATCGTTTGGCCGCCACAGTCGCGGTTATCTCTTACCTCTTTCTCTCTTTTCAATAAAAACGTGGGTTGCGTTTTCTCCGGGGACAACGCGGGGGGGTTTGAATCCGAGTTGGGCGAGATTGATTCCCGAAAATAGATTTTCACCTTCGCCCAGTAGAACCGGCGACATGGCCAAATGCATTTCGTCGATCTGACCTGCGGCCATGTACTGGCGAATGACGGACACGCCGCCTCCGATTCGGACGTCCTTGCCGTTGGCCGCATCTTTCGCTTGCTTGAGAGCAGACTCCAATCCATCGGTGACAAAGTGGAACGTGGTGCCGCCTTCCATCGTGAGCGGAGACCGCGCATGATGCGTCAGCACAAAAACCGGCGTGTGGTACGGAGGATTATCGCCCCACCATCCTTTCCACGAATCATCCCTCCAGGGACCTCGAACCGGCCCGAACATATTCCGGCCTAAGATCCAGGCGCCGACATTTTCGAAAGATTGCGCAGCGATTTCGTTGTCGATGCCCGTGGTCCCGCCGCTTTCACCTTGCATCTTCTTGAACAACTCTGTCGGCCGGAACCATCCGTGCAATTCGAACCCGCGTAATCCGAGGGGGTTCTGGAGATCCTGGTTGGGCCCGGCGCCAAATCCGTCGATGGAAACTGAAAAGGCGGCGATTCTAACTTTGCTCATCTTGCAATTATGCCGCAGATGTGGCGTGGGCGTCCTCTGCCCGCGAACCCTGTCCGGCAAGAATGTAGCATCCCTCTAGGCTATGAAATCCCAAGCTCGGCTTGTCATTCGCCACAGAAACGGAAAAGGCTAATCTGATTTCTCAGACTGGCCTTTATTTAATGCCGACACGATCGCAGTTTACCCCGAGCGAGACTGAAGAAGTTCCCACACACAGCCTTCCTCTCCTTCAACAGGCACTTAGTACCTTCGTAATCCTCCCCTCGCGAATTTGCTAGGGTACGCGCATGGACCCGGCCAATACTTCTTACTATGAGGAACCTTTCAATTTTCGCTACGCTGCTGTTCTGCGCCTTGGCCGCGAACTCGCATGCGCAAAATCCCGTTATATGGACTGCCGCCGACAGCGCGACCATCCCCTTGGAGCCCGCCAGCCTGCACGCCGGCCGCGTGTACAGTCCCGCTGTCGGGGGCGGCGACATGCATGTGCAAATCGATTCCAGATACCCAGTCACCGTGGCCATGGCTTGGGCCGACGAATGGAACGCCGCCATGCGAAGCCCCGGAGCCCCCGCGGATTTCAGCTTCCTCTGCGTGAAGGAGCATGTCACCAGCGCAATATACGAGTGTCATCTTCCCTCCGAACGGCGGATGATCATCACCTTCCGCGATGAGCGCAGGCCCGAGAAGCCCGTTCTCTCGACCATTGGCGCCATCCTCGGACCGGGAGCACGGCAATTCATGTCCCCCAACGACCTCCACATCCAGTACTACAATTGCCTTCAGCCTGAGTTCCACTGGCGCCGCATCCTCGACGAAAAATACCAGATCACGTCCGTCCCCAAGGTCTACAGTCTCATGACTCCGGACCACGACGGCCAGGAACTCAGCCTGAAGATCAAGTCGCCGATCCCCCTGACCATCGCTCTGCTGCCATCGCATCTTGCCGACCAGGTCTACGACAAGACCGTAACCCTCACCGACGCCCTCGACCAAACCGGCTGCAAGGAACGTGGCGTCCAGTCCATGAGCTTCAACTGCACGTTCAACGTCGCCAATGGCACGCAAACCCTGCTGATCCTCCCCGACATCGATTTTCACGGCAACAAGAAAGCCACCGTCGAGGTCGAAACGGTAAAGTGCGTCGAGCATTGTGACCTATTGCCCCCGCCTCCGAACCCGTAAGGAGGAGCGGACACTCCTAACCCACACTTCTTTTTCATGGTTGTCATCCTAAAGCGAGCTTTACCGTCGCGTGTTGTCATCCTGATGCGACAGCTTTACCGTCGCTGAAGGATCTCCCTCTCCACGGCCCTGTCTAAGTGCCGCCGCCTACCGCCTCACCGCCCTCCGAAAAACCTCCCACCGCTCTCTCCACTTCTCATACTTCGACCGCTTCTTCCTGCTCCCCGGATACAGTTTCAACGACTTCAACCCCTCCACCACCCTCACCGGAAACACATACCAGGCCGCGTCCGGCTTCGCATACGCCACCAGCGCATCAATATCCTCCGCCGTATACGACTTCTGCGCGTGATCGTGCGCCCGAAAACTGTAAGTCAAATCCTTCCCCAGCACATGCGCCGACTTCACCTGCACCCTCCAGAAATTGAACTTCTTCCGCACGTTCACAATAAAGTCATAACTCTCGCTGTCCCCCCAAGGCTTCGCCACCACAAACCCCTCGCTCACCGCCTTGGCAATAAACTCCGCCTCCGCAATCTCCCCCAACTGCTTGCAAGTCAGCTTCTCTCCCAATGTTGATTTTGCCTCTGCCCGTGTGGAGCGGACACTCCCGTCCGCTGCCTTTGACCTTGATTCTGACTTTGCCTCTGCCTGTGTGGAGCGGACACTCCTGTCCGCTGGCTTTGACCTTGATTCTGCTTTTGCCTCTGCCTGTGTGGAGCGGACACTCTTGTCCGCTGCCTTTGACCTCGCTCTTGCCTTTGCCTTTGATCCTGACCCTTCCTCCGCCTCCGCCCACAACGAAATCACTTCCTCAATCACCACCGCCTCACCGACCAAATCCTCACCCATAGCCCACCCACTCCTACTTAGGATTTTCCACCGCGCTCTGTCATCCCGACGCAACAGCTTTACCGTCGCCCTTATCACCCTGAAGGACAGGGTTATCGACGCCCTTGTCATCCTGAAGGACAGGGTTATCGTCGCCCTTTGTCATCCTGAAGGACGGGGTTATCGTCGCCCTTTGTCATCCTGAAGGACGGGGTTATCGTCCTGAAGGATCTCCCTCTCTACTGCCTCATCACTTCGGTACCCCCCAAAACGCAAAAACCCCCTCCGACCATCCGGTCGGAAGGGGCTATGACAAGCCACTTCGGCTATAACTAAATGATTTCACCCACGCGCCTCGAAGTCAACACAATACGCGAAGCAAAACGCGCCGCGCATGCCCACGAAGGTAGCCATCCACAACTCATGTGGGGACAGCCGCCCTCGGCTGTCCAGCGGCCCAGGTTCATCGGGCCGCTTCCCTACCACGCACGGTGCTCGCCCCGCACGCCATGCCCGAACCGATCACCGTGGACGATCAGCAGCGATTCGAATGCCCGCAGCACCGTGGAAGAGCGGCGCTTAAGCGCCGCGTCAGCCCCCTCAATCATTCCCGGGCTTTAGCCCCTGTGTCGGGAATTTTCGGTCTTTACATGCATCTTTCCGGGTAGAGAAAAAAGGCCGCGCTGCTTTTCTCAGACTGGCCTTTATTTATGCCGGCAACGACCGCAGTTTACCCTGAGCTTGCCGAACGGGCTCCCACACACTTGGCGCGTGCAGTACCATCGGCCCTGCGGGGCTTAGCTTCTATTCTGCCGCTTATCGGCTTTGACACTGCCCATCGCCCTGCCTAAACTAGCAAATATGGAAGTGCACCTCCGTCCCGAAACCGAGTCCCGCCTGCAGGAACTGGCCTCGAAGACTGGCCGCGAGCCGAACGACTTGATCGAAGACGCGATGGCCGGATATCTGCAAGAACTGGCCCAAGTCCGCGGGATGCTGGATGGCCGCTACGACGATCTCAAGAGCGGCCGCGTGAAGTCCGTTGACGGGGAAGAAGCCTTCGCCAACCTTCGGCGCAAGAGCAAGAGTGATGCGCGTCGCGCCCGTTCATGAGCGGTTTTGTCCTCCATCCGGAGGCGTACACCGATCTCGAAGATATCTGGGACTACATCGCCGCCGACAGCCTTGACGCTGCCGATCGCGTCCGGGAAGAAATCTACGAGGCGATCCAGTCGCTTGCTGCCTTTCCTCACACAGGCCACAGCCGTCCCGACCTCACCGCACGTCCCCTGCGGTTTCAGTTAGTGCGAGATTATGTGATCGCCTACGCGCCGGATGAAAAACCGCTCGCAGTCATTGCCGTGTTGCACGGGCGCCGAAGTCCGCGGGTAATCGCGGCGATACTTCGCGGAAGAACTTAAGCAGCAGATTCCTCCTGCCTCGCTTCGCTCGGCGTCGGAATGACAAATGGGTTAAAAAGGTGGAGTACCTGATATTATCGGCAGTCTGTCTAGGAGCACCAATGATCTTTCCGAAACTGAGCTTTTCCAACTTAACTTCGATTGTCGCAGCGCAGAAGAAGCCTATCTCAATGAGAGAAAGTACAGTCTCCTTTTCTCCGTCTGTGCCGCGCACACAGGCGTATATTGAGCCAACATTTAGCAAGATCCAGTTCGAGAAAGAAAAACCTCCTGTCCTACTTATCTCGGCAGTGGGTGCCACTGGTAAGACCACGCTCGCAAGAGTGCTGTCCCATCACACAGGCCTACCCTTGCTCGACCTCTCGAAGCATAAGCCTGTCGGCGACAATACGCTAACGGGGTTACTGACAAGCGCCTTTAAAGTGGAGGATCTTAGCCGAGTATTCGAAGGTATTGGTAGCGGGACTTTTGGAATTATTGTGGATGGTATTGACGAAGGGCGCTCGAAGACGACAGAGAAGGCGTTCGAGGCATTTCTCGACGACATGGCCAAGTTATGTAAAAACGCACAAACTACAAGTTTCGTCCTGCTTGGGAGAAACCAAGCACTTGAGGACTGCTGGCTGTATCTTGAAGACAAGGGCGTCTCCACTGGGCTTCTGACGATCCTCCCCTTCGACATCAATGGCGCACGACACTACATCGACGCCTTCAGCGATGGAGCACAATCCGCCCATCCGGAAGAATATGTGGAGGTTCGCGACATGATTCTCGACCGATTGAGCGCTGCGTTCAAGACCAGCGAAGAAAAAGATCAAAGCTTCATGTCTTTTATTGGATACCCGCCAGTGCTCGATGCCATAGTCACATTGCTTCGCGAAGAGCATAACTATCACAAGTTAAAAGGTCAGCTCTCCAGTTCGGACGCTAATGATATTGAAGTCCAACTTTTGGAGCGAATCGCCACATACATATGTCGGCGTGAAAAAGAAGACAAAGTCGTTCCAAACATCGTTACGCATATTGTTGCTGAACTACCAGAAGAGGAAAGCAATGTTATCAAGGAAAGGATCTTTGACCTCGAGGAGCAATGTCGGAGATTAGTTTCGTATTGCCTAGGAAAGCAGTTAAGCCTTTCCAGGATTGGTGTGCCGCTCCTTGATGAGAAATATGAAGCTCAGCTAGCAACTTTTCTTCCTGAGCATCCGTTTGTCTCGGGGAAAGATTTCAGAAATGCTGTTTTCGAGGCAGTGGCTCTCAGCGTGTTGATTTTGAGTGCACAGGGTGACGCCGTTCAGCTTGCCATGGAGTACTCGAACAGCCATAAGCACAATTATCACCTGATTTATCTTTTGCATAATATGGCGTCAGAGCGCCAAATTCCTATCAGAGCCCTTCCCGTCATCGTGGGCTCGGCCCTCGAGTTCAGATCAAGAACTTCATTCGTTGAGATCAGCATTGAGGGTTCCGATACGGAGGATTTGCAATCGACGCAGACGGTTGACATAGAAATCCAGATTGTTACCGGCGGCGAGGGGCAATCTCGCGAATTTGTTTTCCAGTCTGACCTGAAAGGCGCAGCCACTGTTGAGTTGGGACAGTCTCTCTCATCCACTTACGTCTCGCTTCCCTGCGAGGTCGAGCTATCGAGTGGACAGGAACTTGACTTCACCGCACCAGTCGAAATTACCGCTAGCAAGATCAGCTTGCGATCCCCATCCATTATTTTAAGACCCCCTATAGGAGGTACCGCAGACAAACATGTTCTGCTCGAGGCAGACTCTATCAATTGCACGGTGGAAGCGATTGCGACGAACGGCTTGGAGTTTGTTCTGACAGTCGCCGATCGATCTGGCCTCACCTACCCTGCAATCAAGTACGTAAAGCAAAAAGATGTTTTTGACAAGGGCTCTGCTTTACAGGAGAAGTACCTGAGGGTGCGACGAATTCTCGTACAGTTTCGCTCTCACAGCAGAGGGACCATGGCTCGATATAAGGGAAAGATTGAACATGAGCGAATTTTGAGAAACGACCTTGGGTGGATCATCCTCGACCGCCTCTTGAAGGATGGGATTCTGACTCGAGATGGCTCGTTTTATTTTTTGCAACCCGAGAGTGTGGATAAGCATTTGGGGATTTCATACATTGATTTGCGAAAGGGGCTGACGTCTCCGCGCTTAAAGCAATATTTACAGTCCATAAAGGCTTGAGAGGTCTGGCAAACGGAAAAAGTCAAAAGCAGCGAGTGAGGGAGAGAGTGCCCGGTCCTCACAAACAGCGGAAAAGGAAAAGGCCAATCTGATTTCTCAGACTGGCCTTTATTAATGCCGGCAACGACCTACGCTCCCACACACTTGGCGCGTGCAGTACCATCGGCCCTGCGGGGCTTAACTTCCGTGTTCGGGATGGGAACGGGTGGATCCCCCGCGGTAAGAT